>Ga0123353_10002047_pt1 | contig 24892 bp, 16 predicted proteins | sample TergutLab28metaG_3_FD_92763 | JGI IMG/M metagenome (GOLD analysis project Ga0123353, IMG submission 92763) | Labiotermes labralis P3 segment gut microbial communities from Petit-Saut dam, French Guiana - Lab288 P3 | ecosystem: Host-associated > Arthropoda: Insects > Digestive system > Gut ...
CGTCAATTTACTGGAATTATCGAAGCATCGTGTAGGGCAACGTCCTGGTCGCTTCGAACCGCGTCAACTTAAACGACGACTCAAAGCATACAACCAACTCCAGCTCCCACGCGAACAAGCTCGAAAAAAACTGCTCCAAAAAATTCAAAAAAACTACATAAACTCCTACAATACTTGTGGATGTGCCTTTCGACTGGAGACTTTAGACTGGAGACTTTAGACTTTGGGGTATAGATAAACAGGCTTGTTTCATGTTTTCTCTGGGAAACTATAGCCTAAATCTCCCCCATCATTTCGTGAAACTTGACAAACGGGTGTGAAGCGGTGACGGTAAATTTTCCACCGACAAAAACCTCGGTCAGTTTTGGATAATACATGACCCCGAAGGCCCCGGATTTTTTGTGTTGTATGCCGGCAATGGTGCCGTCGTTGACGTTTTGGTGCGTCACCTCCAGAGAATCGTCAAGCGTTGCGGCATCAAGAATGAAACCGTGGTTCTGATGAGTCATTTCGGCATTTCCGGTCGCAAGATCAATCACCGATTGACCGCCACGGTGACCGAAAGGAAGTTTCACCGTTTTCATGCCGTAAGCCAGTCCCAGGAGAAGATTGCCGAGGCAGATTCCCATCACCGGGACCTTGCCGAGCAGGTCGCGGACTGTTTTGACGGAGTTTTCAAGCACCGACGGGTCGCCTGGACCATTGGAAAGAAGGATTCCCGCAGGTTTCAGGGCCAACACCTCTTTGGCATTTGTCGTGAGTCCCGACATCACCCGAACCCGATAACCCATCGTCCGGAGCAATCGGGCAAAACTCCACCGCAACCCAAAATCAAGCACAACAACCAACGGGGCATCATCGGCGACCGAATTTTCGAGCACGTGATTCAGGCGGAGTCGATAATCCGCCCAGGCACCAAGCGGCTCGTCCCAATCGTAAGTCGTTTCTGTTGCAACTTTTTGGACGAGATTTTGTCCTGCGATTCCGGACCAGTCGCGGGCTTTCCGGACAAGTGAGGCGTCACTCTCATCCAGTGTCGAGAGAACCGCTTTCATGGCCCCCCGGTCACGGATGCGTCGAACCAAGGCCCGCGTGTCAATCCCTTGCAGCCCCACTTTATTGAAACGGATCATGTACTCTTCAAGTGATGTTTCCGAACGAAAATTGCTGGCTCTGCTGCTCAGATTTCTGACAATCAGCCCGGCAGACTGGATTTTCGCGCTTTCCACATCGTCACTGTTGACGCCGTAGTTTCCGATCTCCGGGTAGGTCATCACCAGCATTTGACCGCAATTGTTCGGGTCCGTCAGTGCTTCCTGATATCCACTCATGGCCGTCTCGAACGAAAGTTCCCCTTCCGCTTCTCCTTCGGCGCCAAACGCCACACCGTTCCACACAGACCCGTCCTCTAAAGCGAGTTTGCCAACACGTTTTTCACTCATGAAATTTGCCGCCGATTTCAAATATTGTTCAAATGTTAATGTCAGGAAATGTTTTCAGATGTTCTTCCCTTCTAAAATGGGGATTATATCCCGAATCCGGCTCATCGAAAAGGAGAAGCGTCGTTTAAGGCTGTAGACTTTAGGCTATAGGCTGTAGTTTCAGGGGGCAGGGTGCACGCCTAAAGCCTACAATCTCCCACCTACAGCCTAAAGTCTACAGCCTATAGCCTAAAAAACATTGCTTTTCTAATAAGGTATTATTCCACTTATTCCACTTTGAAGCAAATTTCAAGAAAAGACTTGCATTTCATCTGTTTTCTTAAAAAAATAGGTTTTAATACGTTTTTTTCTGAACCCTTGCCAAAAATGATGCTCGGGACGGTTTTTTTGTGTTTGAAACGATGCCTATCTTATTATTTGTCTGCCCCTTGTGTTAAGAGACTGTGACATGCCCTCCTCCCGTACAACTTTTTTTGAAGACATTCAGGTTGTTCCACAGTTTGAGCACCTTCGTTCCGTTTTGCTTCAAGAGGAATATCGGTTACATTTAAATAAACCTTTGGCGTTTTGGGCACTTCCGACAGACCGGCGTCTCCCCTTGGCGTTTATGAACCGTTCCTTGGGCGATTTGCTGAACACATCTTTTGACGAACTTTGCCACACCCCGAGTATCGGCGAGAAGAAAATCCGTTCTCTCTTAAAACTTCTTGGTCGGGTCGCCCAAACGAAGGAAGAAAACCTCCCCAAATGGGAAACCTTTGTTCCGAACGAAGAGCCTCAGATGGACGTAACATCCCGGCAGTTTGATGTTTCGACCATTTCGGAGTTGCAATGGCAGAATTGGCAGCAAACGATCCTGAAACATGGTCTCGACAAAGAAAAGCTCGGTCGCCTCTGTCTGAGCCTCACCGAATTGACCAGGGTGATATGGAATCGAATCTTGGGGAATTATTGTAACAAGACTCTCGCAGAAATGCGTGAAATTCGTACACATGGCGAAAAACGTGTGACAGCGATTCTCAGTGTTTTTCATAATATTCATACGATTCTTCAAAATGTCGAAATTTCCGACCGGTTGCAACTCCGTTTGACTCCGAAAAATATTGACCAGGTGGAACAGTGGGCACTGCAAACCATTGTGAAAAAAGGGGTTCCGGCTGCGGGAGAAATGAAAAAGCATTACACGAAGCCACTTTTGGACCAACTGAGGCAAGACGCCACGGAACAGATTGTCGAATTGGCGGCCAATAGAATCGGACTCCATGGTGAGGTCACAAGTGTCCGTCAAACCGCCCGAACACTTGGTCTTGCCCGTGCCAGAGTTTATCAGCTGCTCAATGAGATCAATGATATTCTCATGGTCCGTTGGCCAAATGGGGCACTGTTGACCTCTCTTTTGCGTAATAAATTTCTTAAAGATGCGAAAAACCTCCGTAATACCGAGGAACTTGACCATTTCCACGCGGCGGCAGAACTTTTCTTTCCTTGGGGACGCCGTGAAAATGTCGGAGAAACATTCTTTGGAATGCTGGACATTGAACAGGAGTTTTCTGATGATTTCCCCCAGGAACAAACGGAATTGAGCGTCGAAAAGGCGAAGTAGACAGACGAAGTAAACATTTTTGCCAAGAAAATTGGGATTGGCAGAAAAATTTCTTTCCTGTAGAATGCCGGACGTTGGCTGCCGGGTTTTGACCCCTCATACAGAAGAAAAAACGGCCAGGGATTGGTCCATCACTTGTTTTCAATCGCGAATTTCTCGCAAGGAGAACGGAGGCTCCCAAAAATGCTCAAACTGCGCAATTTGACGTTCGTTTTCTTGTTTTTGACAATGGTTTCCATTGTTTCCGTCTCCGCGGCGGAAACGGTTTTGTTGGAATTCAGCAGTTCCACCTGTGCCGGCTGCCGAAAGATTGAGCCACTTATTCAGGAATTGATACAACAGGGATGGCCGATCCGTCAGATTGATGCCGAGCAAAATCGCAACCTTGCCGCACAATTTGAAATCACGTCGTTCCCCACGTTCATCATGCTCGTGGACGGTTATGTCGTTGACCGCGTGAACGGGACCGCCGAGATTCCAATCCTGCGGACACGTTTGCTCCAGATGCTCGAATCGGGGCGTCAACAGCCGCAATCTCAGCAAATCTCCCCCCAAATCCTCCCTCAAACACCGATTCCGTCTGTCCAACAAGTCAGTGCAACTCTCCCACAAGTCCGGCAACCGGACGGGATACCGACAGCCATGATGCCGTCAATGGTTCTGCCTGACACGTCGCAATCGTTTCAACCTTTACCGCTTGTTGCATCACCAAATATGTCTGCGGCATTCCCGGAAATGTCCGCGATGTTACCGGAAAACCCGTTTCTCAAAGCGACGGTCAGACTTCGGGTCGATGGAAACCAAAGTCACGATTGGGGAACAGGAACCATTATCGATGCGCGAAACGGCAAGGCATTGATTCTCACTTGCGGCCATATTTTTCACTCTTCCCAGGGAAAAGGCGCCATCGAAATTGACCTGTTCAGCGATCGTTCGCTTAAAAAAATCAAAGGGGAACTCATCCAATACAATAACGCGCTTGATATTGCATTTGTCATGATGACCCCGCCTTTTCCGGTGAGTGCCGTTCCTTTGGCGCCGATCGATTATTCTCCCCATGACGGTGATTTTGTTTCCAGTACAGGTTGCGACGGAGGAGCCGAGCCGACACTTCGTCAGCACAGGATTCAATGCGTTTCCTGTGCCGCCTCGGCGACGAATCCGTCGTTTTATTTTATCAAGGTTGACAATCCTCCTGTCCGAGGACGAAGCGGCGGCGGTCTTTTTTCGCAAAACGGTTATCTGATCGGAGTTTGCAACCTGGCCGACCAAACGGATGGTTTTTTCGCCCCACTTTCGGTGATTCGCAGTGAAATGGATCGGGCAAAACTGACGGCGATCTATCAGTTTCCTTCGGTTGGCCCTGCCGTGGTAACGTCGCCGGTTGTTGCTCAGGAACCCTCCTCATTTCCTTCGACGACTCCATCGTTTTTGCCAGATTATCCCCGACCGCCTGCATTGCTTCCTTTATCCACATCTCCTCAACCTCCTTTGTTTGCTCAAATTCCTTCTGTGGTTTCACTTCCTCCAATGGAACAGGCGACACTTGAAGAACTCAAACGCCGTCTGGATGACGAGGCGGAAATCATTTGCATCATTCGTTCCAAACGCGACCCCAATGGACCAAGTGACGTGATTCACTTACAATCGGTTTCATCGCAATTCGTCAGTGCCTTACAGGAGCTTCCGAACATTCCGACAACTGTTTCGCCGAACCTTTCGCCAAATCCAAATGATCCGGTGATTGTCGCCCCTTCCTCCATGGCCACGTCACCCCGGGTACAGACGTCGTTTCCCATTCCGCATTAAAAAAACATCTTAAAAAACATCCTCAAGGTATTTTCCGTGAGTCATGACAAACCCGTACTGCCGCCGCAACAGCCGCGGATCAGAAATCTTGCCGAGGTGCTCCAGGAATTCGGCCAGCAATGCAGAGTGATGCAGGAGGAGCTTCAGAAAGTCATTGTCGGTCAGTCCAACGTCATTAAACAGATTTTCGCGGCGATTTTTACCCGGGGACATTGTTTGCTGGAAGGGGTCCCGGGACTTGCCAAGACGCTCATGGTAAGCACCATCGCCAGGATTCTTGACATCGAGTTCAAGCGGATTCAGTTCACGCCCGACTTGATGCCGTCGGACATTACCGGAACGATGATTCTCGACGAAGACGCCCATGGCAAGCGAAGTTTCCGGTTTGTCGAAGGGCCGCTTTTCACGAATATCCTGCTTGCCGACGAAATCAACCGGACGCCGCCCAAGACTCAGTCGGCACTGCTCCAGGCGATGCAGGAACGTGAGGTCACCATCGGACAAACGACGTATAACCTGCCGGAACCGTTTTTTACGATTGCAACGCAGAATCCGATCGAACAGGAAGGAACCTATCCGCTTCCGGAAGCCCAGCTCGACCGGTTCATGTTCAATATCAAGGTCGATTACCCGTCGCAAGAGGAAGAGGAAAAGATTCTGACGACCACCACCCGGGGGGAAAAGGCCGAAATCCGGAAAATCATGTCGGGCAAGGTGATCGTCAATCTTCAAAAACTGGTTCAGTCGATCGCCGTCAGTCAGTATATCATTCAATATGCGGCGAAAATCATCCGGGCGACAAGACCGAAAGACCCGACGGCTCCGGAATTTGTCTCGGATTTGGTCGACTGGGGGGCCGGTCCTCGCGCCGGTCAGTATCTCATTCACGGGGCAAAAGCCCTTGCCGCGATGGACGGTCGCTTCTCCGTCGCCGTGGACGACATCAAAGCGGTCGCCATTCCTGTATTGCGACACCGAATCAGCACAAATTTTCAGGCCCAAGCCGAAGGAATGACCAACGAAGACATCGTCGTAAAACTTCTGGCAACAATCACGCCACCCGTCATCGAAAAATTCGACAAGCCGTCAGTATAGATTATCGAATTTTTAGAGCCACGGAAGACACAGAAAAACACGGAAAGAGGAAGTAGAAAGAGGAATCCGTTTCCCCAAATTTTCCGACTTCCTCTTCATAAATTTTCCGTGAAATTCCGTGTTTTCCGTGGCTAAAACCAAAACTGGTAGGGGCAACTTGCCTCATTCATTCCATTTCTTGATTTTATCCTTCCAGTGCTGAATATCAGCGGGACTCATGTTCGGTTCGTAGTCCTGATTGGCCTCCAGCTCTTCCCAGGTTGGTGTCGGAACATCGACTCCATTCGCGGGGACTTCGGCGCCGGCTGTCCAGACGATTGCATTGAGCACAAACTTGCGAAATTGTGGGTGGGCCCAATTCCAATGGATGTGTCCTCCGGTAAAACCGAGTCCGCGTCCGCCGTCTTCCCGTTCGACGCACCAGGCCAGATGTTCGGTGTTCCCTTTTTCATCACGAACCGTCTGGTTCCCCCCGTGGGCGCTGAACGGCTGTTCCCGGGTGTTATCCGGCGGCACACAACTCAAAATCGGGGTGACCCCTTTCATGTCGGGGCGGAACCGCATGTGATAATACCATTCGTCGTCGATGGAAAACGGCACCACTCCCCGTGTCACCGGGTGGTCGCAAAGAGTTTTGATCTCCGCGTTGAAGAACGGGTTGACCGACCAGTTGAGTTCAAAATAACCGCCCGTTGCATCGCGCAGGAAATCCCCTTCTCGCCCCGCCGGCATCTCGACGGCATAGTGAAACATCATGACTCCGACCCCTTTGGCCATGAGTTTGCGCAATTGATCAATATGCGGAATGGCGATATGTCCGCCGCCGCCGTCACAAAAGACGACGACACAATCCGCATTATCAAAAGCCGTCGGGTCTTTCGGCCAGCCGTTGGTATAGACGGCACAGAGCGTGTCGTTGGTGTACTTGTTGAGCCAGTCGGCCACAAGTTTGAAGGAAGCCGTGTGCGTGTGCATTCCATAACCGTGACTCCGCGGACCACCGATAAGCACGATCTTTTTCTTGTCTTGGAGCGGAAGTCGTTTCAGAAGAAGGTTTTTGATCTGAACTTTCATCGCCGGACCAACGTGGACCTGGATCGCGACAATGCCGCTTCGACGACGCATTTCCTTGTCGTTGTCGGTGCATTTGCTCGTCATCACGCCGTTGACCTTTGCGGTGATTTCGTCTCCTTGGGCGGTGATTTCGTAGTGATTCCAATCTTCGATTTTGATCTGTTTTTTAATGTCGGCGTCTTCGGCGAACCGTTTGACCTCTTTCGGCTTGTGGTCATCCCCGATAACGGTTTCCTGACCGCGCTGGGCCAGAATGCCACGATAGTTTTCCCCATAAATGATGCCGGTGTAGGTGGCGTCACCGTCAAAATCAGGCTGATAACCGTAAACCCGCCAGGGTTTTTCCGGGTCGGAGACGTCTTCCCAGGAACGAACCTGCATTCCGGAGTTGCCGGGGTTGGAAAGTTTGAAATCAAACGTCAGGACAAAATCATCGACTTCTCCCTGTCGCCAGATCAGGAACTCGTTGTAGGTCAGCTTGTTGTCGTCGTTGGTCCCGGTCACTCCGGTGATGCAGCCGTCTTCGACCGACCAGATTGCCGGATTGCCGTCCCAGCCGTCGAGGTCTTTTCCATTGAAAATCGGCACGAATCCGTCCGTCTCTGCGGCCAAACCGAACGGTACGGAGTAAAAAAGTGCAAGGATCGTTAAAAACCCAAGTAATGTCTTTCGCATAAGGGGATCTCCTGGAGAAATAGTAAAAGTGAAAGGTCAAAGTCAAAGTGAAAAAGAACAGGGAAACGTGGAACGTAAAATTCTACGTCGGCACGGGCACCATGTCGAGAAAGTGGGCGATAAGCCCTTCGACGGAGTCTCTCAGGTTGCCGTGACTATAAGTTTTCGCCATCACGCGATGGGAAAGGACAGGAACCGCCAACGCTTTAATGTCGTCGGGAACGACGTAATCGCGTCCTTCCAAAAGGGCAAAAGCCTGAGCCGCGTGACTGAATGCAATGGCTCCCCGCGTGCTCACGCCGACATAAAGCTCGTCGCTATGCCGTGTCACCTCGACAATGTCGAGAATATAACGGTAAATCGCGTCGTTGATTTTCACCTGTTTAACGGCATCCTGAATCAGCAAAACCTGGTCACAGGTGATCACCGGTTCGAGTTGGTCGATCGGCTGACCGATCCGGTGACTCCGGAACACCTCAAGTTCACTGTCGCGATCGGGATACCCGACGGAAATACGCAATAAAAATCGGTCGAGCTGACTTTCCGGAAGCGGATAGGTCCCCTCGAACTCCATCGGGTTTTCGGTCGCGATCACCATGAACGGTTTCGGAATGGGATAGGTTTTGCCGTCGATGGAAACCTGTTTTTCGTCCATCGCTTCAAGCATGGCGCTTTGGGTCCGCGGTGTCGTCCGGTTGATTTCGTCGGCGAGGAGAATATTCGTGAAAATCGGTCCCTGGGCGAAAAGAAATTCCTGGGTTTTTGAGTTATAAAAATTGCTTCCGGTAATGTCTGCCGGAAGAAGGTCCGGCGTGAACTGAATCCGGCGGAACATCCCCTCGACGCTTTTCGCAATGGCTCGTCCCAAGAGGGTTTTCCCGACGCCGGGAACGTCTTCCAGCAAAACATGCTCTCCGGCCAGCAGTGCCACCAGACATTGCTTGATGACGTCCTGTTTTCCAAGAACCACGCGGGAGATATTTTTCGTCAATTTACCGATATATTCCTGTACGTCGTCTGACACGTTGTTCCTCGGTCGAATGGGGAGAGGGAAAGGGACCACCGTTTGGAGTTTTTTTCATTTTAGAGGAAAATGCCGTAAAAATCAATCGACGGCTTCAAAAGTCATGACAGTTTCAGAAGGTTTCGGAATATTTCGGAAGAATGGTGACATTATGCCTTTAAATATTATTTGAATATCATTTGAAAACAAAAATCTCGCGGTTTCTTTCCTGAAAACCTTGCTTCCGGGGAAAAAATCGCGTATCATGCGGGTGGTTTGGACGAACGCACGGGCGTTCGATCCCGGTAGCTCATGCTCACTGCGTTCGATCCCGGTAGCTCATGCTCACTGCGTTCGATTCGCCGCTTGGAAGTCGACCGTCCGAAGGACTGGGAGACAACTGCGATGCAACGGCACGTTGCCCTGCCGGAGGCATTTTTTTAAAGTCCTGTGCCTTGTGCGCTGTCGGGTTGGTCAATTTGGAAAGTTGTGAAAATCACCCACATAGGACGTTCAAGGTGTCTCCGACGGGCAACTTGCCGTTGCATCGCCAAACGTGCCGTTTGATCACATTATTTCCCACGAGTTTGATCCCGATTTGCCTGACGAAAGCCCCGAATCCCCTTTCCCATCGCAATCATGACGAAAAAACCGACAAAACCGGACCATCCCGCCTCAAAAACGTCGCGTTCGGGCGCGCAAACGGAGCATTTTTTTTCGGAAACAAGGTGAACTGTGAGTAAAACGATGTCGGAGAACACGTCAAAACACCTGATTGAGACTTTTCCCAACGGTCTGACGGTTGTCGCGGAGTTTATGGATTGGTGCGAGTCGGTGGCCTGTGCGATTTTGGTGCCGGCGGGGTGCAATTATGACCCACCCAACCGGCTGGGGTTGGCCTACCTGACCTGTGAGATGATTCTCCGTGGGGCGGGACCGTATAACAGTCGGGACTTGATCGCCGCGTTTGAAAATCTTGGGGCGGAACGGGGAGAATCGGTGTCTCATTCCCACACCGCTTTTTCTGCGGCGACGCTTGCCTCAAGTTTTCCTGAGACGCTCAAGTTGCTGGCACAGATCATTCGGGAGCCGCATTTTCCCGAGGATCAGCTGGAACAGGGAAAACAGGTCGTTTTGCAGGAAATTTACTCCGTCGAAGACGAGCCGGGACGAAAAGTGATGATTGAGCTGAGCAAAAACGCTTTGCCTGTCCCTTGGGGAAATCCCGGTTTCGGGAACGTGGAATCCGTTCAGGAAACAACCATCGACGACATCAGGCGGTTTCACGGCAGGTTTTATCAGCCGCAGGAAACAATCATCAGTGTTGCCGGAAAATTTGACGGGAACCTTTTGCTTGAAATGGTGTCTCAGTTTTTCGGAGACTGGCAGCCGAACGAGCCGCCGATGATTTCCGAGGGGAAAACCGGCGACCCGGTGTTGTATATTCCTTATGATTCGGCCCAGACGCATATCGGGCTGGCCTATCCGGGGGTCCCGTTTCGTCATCCGGACTATCTTCTCGCTTTGAGCGGGGTCAATGTTTTGAGCGGGGGGATGAGCAGCCGACTGTTCACCGAGATTCGTGAAAAACGGGGGCTCTGTTACTCGGTCGGGGCGTCCTATTACAGTTACCGGGATCGCGGCGGGGTCACCTGTTATTGTGGAACCAGTGCCGACCGGGCGCAAGAATCCCTCGACGTTTTGATTCAGGAACTTGCCCGCCTTTCGGAAGGAATCACGGAAAAAGAGCTGGAACTTTTGAGAATTCGCGCCAAAAGTTCACTTGTCATGCAACAGGAATCCACCAATTCCAGAGCTGGCAGCATTGCCCGGGACTGGTATCATCTGGGACGGATTCGCACGATGTCCGAAATTGAGGCAAAAATCAACGGATTAAGCCGTGACGCAATCAATGATTACGTCGCGGCTCATCCGACCGGTCCGTTTCATCTCGCCGTCTTGGGACCGGCACCTTTGGAGTTTACGGCGCAAAAGTCATCCCATTCACAGAGTTAGTGATAATTGACGGGATGAGGTTCCAGTTCAATATTATAGGTGTTTTTAGGGGCAGGAACTGTACAAGTCAACCCGGATGTCGAGGCATTTTGATATTTTTCCGCACATAGCGGTACAGGAATACCCATCCCTAGGCTTTGCGCAGTCGTGTCAATTCCTGAGACAAAAACCTTGTATTCCCCGGGAGGAAGTCCGTTACGTGCTTTGGTGGAACCAACGACATAAGTTCCATCTTTATTGATTTCTCCTTTTGCTTGAAATGAATCTGTAACATTTGTAAAGATAACCATTCCATGTGTGGCGGGTTTTCCATCCGTAAAAGTGACTTTTCCGGACAGTCGACTATTACCGCCGCACCCAATCACCGTCAAAACAAGCAATAAAAATGAAAAAAAACATAAGGTTTTCTTCATGCGACCAATCTCCATGTTGTGTTATGAAAAAACGACATTTTTCTTGAACGGTTTACGGAAGTGCAACGTTTTGTCCGTCGTCGACCATCGCCATAGCGACCAAAATGGGGAAAACCGGGGTGGTTACACTGACGGAGTGAACCGAACCGTCCCCTAGCAAAAAGTTGCAGACACTGGCATGGTGACTTCCAAAACCGAAGTTGAACATCGGGTTCCCGCTATTCTTCCACTCACTGGCCAATGATATTGGCAATTGGACTGTTTCGGGATTGGGATTATTGAAATCTCCTCCCCATTCTCGTGTAAAGGTTGCCGCAAAACCTGCGGTGCAATAACTGCCGGACCTCAAATAACTGCAATCCGCATTCAGTGGGGTTCCTCCACATTTCCCAACCTTTCCCAGAGGGATGTGTTTTTCACCAAGCACAAACGTGTTCGACGTTCCATCACTGTATCGGGAGAAAGAATCTCGTGGTTGCCACGTGGCAACATTTTGGAGGGAATGCTCACCTCCGGATAATACGGCGGCTCGAAGTGCACATCGATGATAGGGAATCGCTCTCGGGTGAGTCGGTTCGGCCCCCCACCAGAAACCATAATCGTAGCCGTTGGAGGGTATCAGGTCAGGAGGACGTCCGACGAACATGTCTACAATGGCGTAGTCGGCTTGAGGACCGGGAGCCGGATTATCCCTCCCCTCTCCGATTGGATCCGGGTCTAGTGACATTGCCGTTCCGGAACGACGCGACGGACAAAGAAAAGTATTGACCGACGCAACGGCAATGCGATCCTGTTCGGTCATGAGGTCGATAGCATCCGGAATTTCGGCCCCCGCCTCTCCATTCCACCAAGCATAATTACGATCAAGACCAATGCTCGGGCGACAAAGACGTTCATAGTTGGGTGCTTGCTCTATGTAAGGAAGGAGAAGTCCAAGCGTTGTCAGACCTCGCCAGTGAGAGAGCATCCCGGGTGGGAGTTTGCTGTTGGAATCGTGGAAATTGTGGACGCCAAGCCCTATTTGTTTGAGATTGCTGGTGCATTGCATGCGCCGGGCTGCTTCGCGGGCCGCCTGGACGGCGGGCAAAAGAAGGGCAATCAGGATTCCGATAATCGCGATCACCACCAAAAGCTCAACCAGAGTGAAAGCTCTTAGGTTGCCCCCCCCCTCCAATTTAACTTTTTTCATCATAAAACCCCTTTCGAATAAAAACGACGACATTAAATATTCAATAAGACAACATTATTATGCTGCCAACAAAATTTGAGCTTGTTCGGTGAATCGCCTGTCTCGCCGATATTCAAATGACTCGCTATTTTGTGCGAATTTACAGTATTGGCGTGGCAGGCAACCGTTGAAGCGGTTCAAATTTTATTCTCGCATCTATAAATACCAGTAAAAAAATATCTTCAGAATCTTTCGGAGTCGAAAAAATAATGGCAAAAGAGAGAAGAAAACTAACCTCCAGTATAATAATTATATAAAAAAACAAGAACCGTGTCAACAAATTTTTGTTACTTCCTTAATAATATCACAATAATTAAAGAGGAGTTGCTTTTTTTACGTTTTCAGACTAAGATTTTTATAGAATTACGCGAGGCATTGACGGTGTTCCTCGTTTTTTATCTTATTAACCATTGAATTTTTAAGAATATTCATGCCCATTTATGAATACCAATGCAGAAAATGTTCGGAGGAATTCGAACTTTTCCTCCGAGGTCAAGAAACGCCGGTTTGTCCCCATTGCGGGAGCAGAAAATTAGAGCGTTATATGAGTGCTCCAGCGGCCCATTCGTCGTCCGGCGAGTCGGGGTGCCCCGGTGCTGCCGCCGGTTGTTCGCCCGATTCAATGCCGTGTTGCGGCACCCGAGGTTGTGCCCGTCGCTAGAGCGTGTTCAGTATGGGTTTGGAGACACTATGCCAACCAAGTAGCGACCAACGGGAGCGGAAAAGCTCCAAACCAATTCTCAAACGGCACTAAAGATCATCGGCTTTCGATGGCGGCGAGAGTCGGCTTGACTTCAAAAGGGGCTTTCCCGCGAATAAAAACGATGGTCGGGGTGTCGCCGACACGGGATTGAACGATCATTCGGACCAGGTGGGCGTCATTTTCCACTTCTTCGCCCTGGTATCGCACGATAATGTCGCCCGGCAACATGCCTGCCTGTTCGGCGGGTGAACCGGGGTTCACTTTGGAGACTTTCACGCCGATTTGTTTCAACAGTCCGGCGTTTTCGCGTTCGGAAATCGTTATTTCAGGAGCCAGTTCAATTCCCAGGGAGGGGCGAACGATTTTTCCGGTGCTGACCAGTTCGCCGGCCAGCCGAATGACGTCGTTGATAGGTATCGCAAAACCGACCCCTTCATTGGCCCCGGAACTTGACGCAATGGCTGTCACGATTCCGACGACTTCTCCGCGGGCATTGACCAATGGTCCGCCGCTGTTTCCCGGATTGATGGCGGCGTCGGTTTGCATCAGATTGTAAAGTGGCACCATTTGGTCCCCTTGCGGGATTTTCCGTCGGTTTTTCCCGCTGATGATTCCCATCGACACCGATTGACTCAACCCGAACGGACTGCCGAGCACAAGGACGTAGTCCGCGATGTCGATTTTGTCGCTGTCGCCGAGTTGTACGGTCGGAACATCTTTTTCCGTGATTTCGATGACCGCCAGATCAAACTCCATGTTCATCAAAATTCGCTCAATCGACAGTTTTCGATGGTCGGAAAGCACAAGCCGGATGGAATCCCTGTTCGCCTCCGCCACGACATGCCGATTCGTAATGACCCATGGTTTTCCGTCGATGGTCACGACGATTCCGCTTCCGGTTTCCTCGATGTGCTGGACCGTTTTTGCCGAACTCCCCCCACGTTCCGGAGAACGCCGTCTCACGGTGAGCGTTTCAATGTGGACCACGCCCGGAATTGCCTTTTCCGCCGCTTTCCGCAGAACCCGGCTGATCTGTTCAACCGCCATTTGCTCCGTCTGCTCAATTGACCTTTGTCCCGCGGAAAGCTCCTCTCCCTTGAGCACCAGAGGGTCACAAAACAAAGAGCTGCAAACCAGTAAAAAACCAATCATAATTGATGTAGTGATGATTTTCATTGTGTAAATCCGTCGTGTTTGTTGGAGTCGTGAGACTATAGACTATAGGCTATAGACTGTAGTCTGTCTGCACTTTGCGTTTTCTTCGGCGGTTTTTTCGTCATGTTTACTCCTTTGATGAGGTTCTTTGGACAATCTTTAGGGCTCTTTGGCGTCAAGGGATAGGGTCTGCCTCCCAACTGAGGCGAATCGAACGTAGTGAGCATGAGCTACCGGGGTCCAGCGTCCGCACGCTGGTTATTCCATGTCAAACGAAGGGGGGGTAAAACCGTTTTGACGGAGCAGGATTTCCTGTTGAGTCTCACGGAGATCGTGTTTGAGCATCTCGGCAACAATGTCGGCGAGTGAGTGTTTGGGTGTCCAGCCGAGTTTTTCGCGAGCCTTGGCAGGGTCGCCCAACAGGAAATTCACCTCTGCCGGTCTGAAATATCGCGGATTCACCTCGACGACAATCTTGCCGTTGGAACGGTCGTGTCCTTTTTCTTCGGCGCCTTGTCCTGACCAGTCGATGGAGATGCCCACGTGCTCGAAAGCAAGCGTGACGAACCGGCGGACACTTTGCCCGGCGCCAGTCGCAAGGATATAGTCATCAGGCGTTTCCTGTTGAAGCATGAGCCACATTCCCTCGACAAAATCAGGAGCATAACCCCAATCCCGATGGGCGTCAAGGTTGCCGAGCAGGAGTTTCTCCTGGAGTCCCAGCTTGATGCGAGCCGCCGCCCGCGTGATTTTTCGCGTGACGAACGTTTCCCCACGAAGCGGACTTTCATGATTGAACAGGATTCCGTTGCAGGCGAAAATTCCATAAGATTCCCGATAATTGACCGTGATCCAATAGGCGTAAAGTTTGGCGACACCGTAAGGACTTCGCGGATAGAACGGTGTCGTTTCTTTTTGAGGAATTTCCCGGACGTATCCGAACAGTTCCGAGGTTGACGCCTGGTAGAAACGTGTTTTTTCGGTGAGTCCAAGCTGACGGATCGCTTCGAGGAGGCGGAGTGTTCCCAGGGCATTGACGTCGGACGTGTATTCCGGCGTCTCGAACGAAACCTTGACATGAGATTGGGCCGCAAGGTTGTAAATCTCGTCCGGGCGAATTGTGTCCACCAGTTGCATCAGGTTTGCCGTGTCGGTCAGGTCGCCGTCATGCAAAGTCAAACACGGAATACCGTTTCGATGCTGCTGATAAAGCATGTCGATCCGATGGGTGTTGAACTGCGAACTGCGGCGTTTCAGTCCGTGGACCTGATATCCTTTCTCAAGGAGCAACTTTGTGAGATAGGCACCGTCTTGTCCCGTGATTCCCGTAATAAACGCGGATTTTGTCATCGTCATGATTTTTCTTTGATTAAAATGCAACCGGAACGACTCTCCCGACGGAAGTGAACAATAGTTTGGCCGAAATTTGCAAAAGGTCAAGCGTGTAAAGCCTGGCGACGGCTTTGCGGTAGGCTTCGAGTTGGGGACGGTAACGGGCCGTTTGTTCGGCAAGCCGGTCGGGATCGTTCGGCAAGCGGTCCGTTTTGAAATCGAAAATTTCCGCCTGAATCGGTTTACCGTTTTGGGAAAAAACAACGAGGCGGTCGATGCTGCCCGGCTGAAGGGTATCGTCGCTAAGGCGAATCATGAATTTTCGTTCGTTGTACACCTTGACGGCATCGACAGAATCGGCGGAATTGACGAATTTGACAAAATCGGCGGTGTTCCGATAACGGTCAAACGAAAGGGCGTCAAGGATTTCAGGCAACCGGCATATTTTCAGGAATTCGTCCGCAACCTCTCTTCGTTGGGTCTCATCGGCAATAAACGGCGTCATGATTCGAAACGCTTCATCGGCGTTCAACGGGTTTTTGTCGAGCCAGGTGATTTTTTCAAAACAGGCATGAATCGCCTTGCCGCGGTTGATCGCCCGATGATTGTCCGAAGTGAAAATCGTGTCAATCCCGGGATGGAACATGGTTTCCGTTTCCCGATCTTCTCCCTCCGGATCGGAAGGGGAAACCCGGTGGAAATTTCGTCGGGGACGTTTCGAGGACGGAGCAAGGGACAATGCCAATCCCTGTCCCATATCCTGTTCCATGACATTTTTCTCCGTGTCGCATAAAATTTCTACGTCGTGCGGAGCCGTTACGGTCTTGGGTGATGCCGCCAACGAATCAAGCCATTGGGAATTTCCGCAAACAAACAACGTCGTCATCTCTGTCGCGGGTTTTTCTTCGGCAAGAGCAAATCTCAACACGCCGGCCATTGTTTTCGGGAACGTCGGCTCCGGTTTTTGGTCCGGCGCAATGATCATCACCAATTCGTGGACCGCCCGGGTCATCGCGACATAAAGAAGGCAAAGAGTTTCTTCCACTTTTTCATTTTTTGACTGATCGGCAATATCCTGAATCCTCGCCGGAAGATAAGGGAGAACGTCGCTCGAAGGATACGTGAAAACGGTGTCAATCGGTCCAGTGGCGTTCTCACGACGGGTGATGGCCATCGGCGGTTTTCCCGTCAACGATTCGTCAAGTTCCGGCAAAACAACGATGTCGAATTCCAACCCTTTCGACCGGTGGATGCTCATGACGCGGATATTTGCGGCGGTTGGATCCTCAACTTTTCGGGTCCGTACCAAATCGACAAACGGTCGTGTCCGGATGCCCGCTTTCGACTGATAGAGACTCGCCAGCTCCAGCAGTTGAACGAGTTTCCGCAAATCCCGGACGTCGCAGTGGGGGGCAAGAATCTCGGCCCATTCACGAAGGACGGGAAAATATCCCTCGTAAAGCAACCGTTTGCGGATATGGGACGCAACCGTTTGAGCAACCCGGTTTTCTCGGTTTTTCCGGTCTTCCCGGTAATTTGCCGGAGTCATGCCGAGCGGAGGACCAAGCGGACTGTGAGCGAGGTGAAAACCTGCGATTTCGTTGCCGGGATGATCCGCCAGTGTGAGTGCCGAGAGAATGATTTCCACCGCCGCCGACCGGTCCAATGGATTTCCTCCCTCTTCGCTGGCCTTGATTCCCCGTTCACGCAAACGGTCGATGATTTTCCGGATCATGTCGTTGGTTCGTGTCAAAATTCCGATCTTAATCTTTGCCCCGGGGTCACGTTGATGAAGTTTCCCGACTTTTTCGACGATCTTTTCCACTTTTTCGACAACATAATCAAGGTGAGCCTGTTCCTTTTCAAGGGACGTGGGCGTGATCACGTTGCCGTTTTCGTCCAGGCGTTCCCGGGGCAACCACGAGGTTTCCAGCGAGCAGAATCCCGGATATGCGGTTTTTTTCGTCGAATGTTCCTCGAATCGTTTTTGCCATTTTTCCGCCGCCGAAGGATAGTCTATCAGCGCGTCATTGGAAACGATATCGCGAAACAGCTCGTTGACCGTGTCAATGACCGGCTGCGAGCTTCGCCAGCTTGTGTCGAGACGTTCTTCATGCAGTTTGCCCTCACCGAGGTCGTTTTCAATGGTGTCGAAAATCGCCGCGATTCCGCCGCGCCAGCCGTAGATGGCCTGCTTGACGTCGCCGACACAAAAAAACGACGGCGGAATTTTCGATGATTTTTCCTGATTTTTCAGCGGCGTCTCTTGATTTTTCATGGACACGATCCGCGTGGCAAAAGGACGGAGGACTTTCCATTGATTCGGCGAAGTGTCCTGGAATTCATCAAGGAGAAGATGGTCCGTGTACGAGTCGGTGCGGTGAGAAATCCGGTCGGTCCATTCCTCAAGGTCTCTTGCCGCCAATCGGTTGGTGATGTCATCAAACCCGAACAGTCGACGGGTCTGTTTTTGTTCGTCCAGAATTGCCGACACGTCCTTGATCAAGTCCCCCATCGCTTCGGTCCGGGAGACAAGCCGGTTGACGACCACCGCACGAACCTGACGGACAAGTGTTTCATAAACTTCGATCAACGAGGGTGTCATTGGTTTTCGGGAATAGGTGCAGGTTCCGTCAAGAATTTTTTGGCACATCCCCGCCGAACCAATCGACACCCAATCGATTTGCGTCGTGTCTTCGACCCTGAGACCGGCAAGGTCCTTGTCCCGTGCTTTGAGCGTGTTTTTATCGGGCGAGCCGTCTTTATTGGTCATGATTTCGGCAAGCGACAAGCGGCGGATGAGAAATTGCAGCTCCTCGGCGGAGAGTTCACCGGCCCGTGACACCGTTTTCCATGCCCCGGGAACGGAAAGGGATTCCTTGAAAACCGACGTCAGCGACCCGGCAAGGTTTTCGATCTCCCCGGCAATCGAGGAACGGGTTTCCCCCTTGAAAAGAAGGTGCATCAACTCGACAATCCGGTCTTTTTCATTGCGTTCGAGAAGCAAACGGACGGTTTCGGTGATCAGCGTCGCCTCGTCTTTCGGTTCGAGAATCGTCCAACCCGGCGGCATTTCCAGTTCGAGATGAAAACTCCCCGCGATTTGTTGAAAAAAACTGTCAAGCGTGGAAATCCTCAGCCGGTGAATGTTGCGGGCAAGCGCGGCAAGTGTCGCCAGAACTTTTTCCCGGGAAATATCAGCTTTTTGAGCAGTATCAGCTTTTTGGGAATCATCAACGATGTGCTTGGCAAGTTCCTTCCGTTCTTTTTCGTCCCTGGCGGCCTCGGCAAGTCGTCGCAAGATTCGCTGGAGAATTTCCCCGGCGGCTTTTCTGGTGAATGTTGTCGCGAGAATCGTGTCGGGGGCAACACCACCGAAAATCAGCTGCAGATACCGGTTACTCAACTGGAATGTCTTTCCCGACCCTGCCGACGCCTTGATGAGCGTGTTCCTGATAGGTGTATCAATGGTGTTCATGGCGATTCCGTTACGACGATTCTGTTACAGCGATTCCGTGATCATTTCAATGGCTTTTTGAAGTTGGGCATCGTAATAGGGGGGGGCACCCTGGGGCTGGAAAGAAACGCTTTCCTCCGACTTTTCTTTTTCCTGATCGGAAGACTTGTTTTCGCCGTTTGCCTTTTCACTGTTTGCCGTTTGTTCCCCGGGAATGGTGCCGGTTTCCGTGACTCTTTTCACGAAATTCCTGACATTTTCGTCAAGTTCGTTTTCAGGAATGACCGAACGAAGTTTACGAATCCGGACAATGAACGTTTCCTGAGCGGCAGACAGCGGAACCCGGCAATCATCGTCCGGAAGCACGCCCCAGGTGTCATTTTCCGCATCCCCTTCCAACCGATTGATATTTTCGCCCGAAGGTCGGCGATATTCGGCATCCGTCAATCGCAAGGAACCAAGTCTCATGGGAAGTATGAAAATTTCCTGGACGGTTCCCTTCCCGTAAGAGCGTTCACCGACGACAATCGCCCGATGGTGGTCCTGGAGACATGCCGCAACAATTTCCGAGGCGCTGGCGCTTCCTTCGTTGATGAGGAGGACAACCGGTTTGGTCCAGAGGGGTTTTCCGCTGGCCTTGTAGGTGTCTTTGACGGAACCGTCCCGTCTTTTCACCGTGACAATGGTTCCTTCGTCCAAAAACAGTTCACAAACAGCAACCGCGGACTGCAGATACCCCCCGGGATTTCCCCGGATGTCGAGAATCAAGCCCCGGACATTGGTATCGCGGTTGAGAGCGGCAAGGGCGTTGGCCATTTCCCGGGGAGTCTCGTCACTGAAAGAATCACGGAGACAAAGATAGCCGATCTCTGGGTTTGTTTCCAGCGTGTAGTTCCAACTTCCATCGTGTTTGAGGGAATCCCCGACCACCGTGGGCATTCGTTGTCGTTCACGGACAATTCTAACGTCGACAGGTTCATCGGAGCCTTGGTGTTTGACGGTAATCGTGACGGCAGTCTTTTCCGGGCCTCTGATTTTCGAGGCGATCCCCTCATTGGAAAGTCCGGCGATGTCCTCCCCCTCGACTTTGATCAGACGGTCGCCGTAAAGAATTCCCGAACGAAATGCCGGAGAATTCAAAAGCGGATAAAGAAGGACCGATTTTTCCGGCCCAAACTCCATAAAAACCCCGATTCCGACCAACGTGTTTTCCAACTGATCGTTGATGTCCTTCTGATTTTCCGCGTTTTCATAATAGGAATACGGGTCTTTGTACTTCCGGCGAAGTTTTTCCGTCATTCCTTCCATGGCGCCTTCGAACAGGTCTTTTTCACTGGGGGAACGGAGCGAAAGTCTTTGCATTTTCCGATAGGAATGGAGCAAAACCTGTTCCCGAATTGATGTTCGGGAAGCACAAATCAAACAAACGACAATCGCGAAAACCATCAATCGAATATTGGTAACCGACATAAAAAATCCGATATTTTATACCGGTTTCCGTGTCCAACTTCTGGAATTTCTAACCGGCTTGAGTATATTTTGAAAATGACAACCTGTTTATCATGAAAATTATCATGAAAAAAGCCGCCCGGACAACATCCAAAGCGGCACTATTATAGCACAATTCCACAAATCGTGTACTAGAAGAACGGCGACAAACGTGATGTTTTTCGCGGAGGTGTCGGCGGTTGGAACTTGACACCAAGGTCGGCAAGTGTACCCGCGTAATCGGCGGTGATTGCCAAAACCTCTTCGAGATAACCGTCTCTTACGATTTTTGACTCATTATCGATGACTTTTTTGAGTTGATCCATTTCTTCTTTGTCGGCGTCTTTTTTGCGGTCTTCGTTGAATTTTTCCTCGTTGAGCGTTATCGTTTTACGGTCTTTCAATTCGAGATACGTCTGGACCGTTTTGAGTGTCTTTTGAAACTCCTTCGATTCCTCGACCCGCCGTGCCGACGCAAACGCCAGAGAATTCACGATGTCCGGCGACACGTAGTTATAGGTCGGATAGCTGCTTTCGGCCACTTCGTCGTAGTCGAGTGGATATTCAAGATCGGACTCGGCAATATCCTTGAAGTAATCCGAAAGCGAGGGGAGCACGATGTCCGCCGTGACCCCTTTCAATTGCGGCGACGCCCCTGCCGGACGATAGAATTGTTGAATGGTCATTTTCAGCGAACCGTAATCCGGGGCGTTCTGCATCATGGCAAAGAACCGTTGTCCCAGGGCACTGACCGCCTGAACGCTCCCTTTACCGTGAGTCGTGCTGTCACCGACAATGATTCCCCGTTTGTAGTCTTTGATTGCCCCGGCAAAGATTTCGCTGGCACTTGCGCTGAATTTGCTGATCATCACAACCAAAGGGCCGGTCCAGGAAATGGAGGGATCGGGGTCCATTTGCGGAATCGCCCGGGTTGCTTTTTCCTCTTTCACCTGGACGACGGTTCCGGTTTCGATGAAAAGCCCAACGGCGGTGATCGCCTCGGGAAGCGAACCTCCTCCGTTATTTCGCAAATCCAGTACCACGGCATCGACTTTTTGCGCGTTGAATTTGTCGAGAATGTTTCTCAGGTCTTTGGTCGTGCTTTTCCCTTCCGGATCACCCTGTTGCGCGGCGTCCATGTTCAGATAGAAGCTCGGCAGGTTGATCACTCCGACCAGATAGGGGGTTCCATCCGCTTTTTTGCCGACTTCCAGGACTTCTGCATGGGCTTCGCTGTCTTTGAGCTGGATTTTTTCGCGAACGATCTCGATCGTCTTCTTTTCGTTGTCACTGGCGAGGACTTCCAGTTTGACGACGGTTCCCGGCTTTCCGCGAATCATTGAAACGACGTCATTGAGTTTCCTGTCCACGACGTCTTCGATTTCCCCGTCTTTCCCCTGACCGACGCCGATGATCTTGTCTTCGACCTTGAGTCGTCCGTCTCGTTCAGCGGCACCGCCGGAAACAAGAGCCTTGATCGTCGTGTAGCCGTCCTCCGAAGAGAGGGTCGCGCCGATTCCTTCCAGTTGCAGACTCATGAGAATTTCGAAATTCTTCACCGTCGAGGGGGACATGTAACTGCTGTGAGGATCATAAGCACTGGTCACCGATGTCAGGAAAACTTCGAGAATTTCATCGTTACCGGTTTTATGAATACGTTTTTGCAGGCTTGTGTAACGTTTTTTAAGCCGTTCCACGGGGTCTTCGGTCGCGGCTTTTTTCTCACTTATGTTTTCTCCGTTTTTCGCTTCATTACGGAGGTTCAGAATCTCCAGTTTGATGAATTTTTTCCACCGATCATAAGATTCTTCCGGCGTTTTGGGGTAAGTCCAGAGTTTTTTGTCGACAACAATCTCTTCATCCGCTGTAAAGTCGATCGGCTTGGAGAGAATGTCCAGAACCATTGCCGTCCGTTCGTCGAATCGTTTCAGATAAGTATTGTAAATGTCAAAGCCTATCTGAATGTCTCCTTTGACGAGTCGTTCCGGCAGGTCCGCCTGACTTTTCATCACTTCGTCGACGTCCGACTGATAAAAATAGAGTTTCCGCGGGTCAAGCGATTTGAAATAGAGCGACATGGCTCGGTCGGCAATGGTCCGGTCGATCGGTTTTTTGGAAAAATGACGCTTGGCCATTTCCATCGCAACGAATTTGGCAATCTGCTTATCCTGAAAACTGGCGTCCAGAGTGCCGTCCGTGTTCCCATTGGCTTGGGGGCTTGTTTGTGCGGCATGGCACGACGCACTACAGACAATAAAAGGAAAAAGTATTGCAAAAGTCAGTACAAGTGTCCCGGTCACCCGGGCACATCTCAAGGTGTTCCATGTTGTCATGAATATTATTCCTCTGTTTCAATAATCTGGAATCTGGAAAAGCAAACGGCTTTATGGGTCCACAAATAAAAATTGAGCTTGTTCGGTGAATCGCTTGCATCGCCGACAACAAAAATATTTGCTATTTTGTGTACATTAACATAATGTCGGCGCAGCAGGCAGTGCTGAAAGCGGCTCAAATTTTAGTCTCGCATCTATATAGTAATCTGGAAAACAAAACGGCCCTCGACGTAAAAACGTGGAGTCTTGCACATATATTGGATAATATGTTTCCGGTTTCCTGACTTTCTTGCGTTTTTTCGTCAGGGGAAACATCATTATATTTATAGTTTTACCAAATCCCCTGGTTTTCTGGCAACAGCAAAATGCCAAAAATCCTCAAAAAGTCGACTTATGATAAATGAGCATAAAATATAAAAAAAACGATGGAGTGACATAAAAAATTTTTGGAAATTAAGAAATTCGTTTGATTATAAAGAAATTCCATTGAGACCGATAGAAAAATGCAAGAAAATTTATTATACTGGAAGGCGTCTTTAAGAAAAGTCAAACCGTTTTTGATTGATGAACATTTTTATAGGAACCTTTCTGATGAACTCACGAAATTTTTTTGCTCTTGTTTGTGTCTCTCTTTTTTTAGGGAGTCTTGCCCATGCTCAAGACGCAGCTCCTGCTGACGTCGATGCGATTCTCAAGCCGATTAACTCATTGGTCAACGCAGACACCGTTTTGATAGGTCACGTTGATCTTGCCCAGTTGGACCCCGCGAAAATTGCGGAGAGCCTGAAAAAAGTCGCCCAGATTGCTGTCGAACGGCTGGAAAGTCAACCGGGATCGGACGCACAAGCGGAATCTCAGGCGTCGATGGTTGATACGCAGATGGACATGTTTGGGACGATGCTCGAAGGAATGATAAACCAGCCGCGCGAACTCGGTGTCACCGATATGTACCTGCTGGTCAACGGTAAAATCATGCTTTCTGTTCTGGCGCAAGTCGTCATCGTTGGAGACCCTGCAAAGTTCCCGGAAGTCAAAAAAGCGTTCCAGTACGATGATGATAAAAACCCTAATATTCATGTTCAAACTTCGGAAAACCTTCTGATTGTCAATATGGTTTCCCCGCTTGCCATCAAAAACGGGGAAAAAAATGTCGCCAACATTGAGCGAGAGACAGCTCAGCTCAAGACCCAAAAAGGTAACATTCGACCGGAACTTCGCGCCGCGCTCGACAAGGTGAAGAAGGCCCCCATTCAGGCCGCTTTTTCACCAAGTCCCCAATTTATCGCGATATTGGGATTGGCTCAGCAGATGGCACCTCAACTGACACAGGGGATTGATTTGAAAGGTATTTTTGCCAACATCAAATGGGCGTCATTCGGATTTGATCCGATGCGGGTGATCATCGCCGTGACGGTCCAGACTCCCAACGCAAGTCAGGCGCAAGAACTTTACGACTTGATGGTCGAAACGCAAAACGCTCGGAATGAAGCACAGTTCGCGGCGATGGAAGAAAGCGGAGTTCCGGAGGAAACCATCACCCAAATGCGTGAAAATGCGGAAAAATTACAAAAAATCAGCATTCCCCAAGTGAAAGGAGATCAACTGGTGATGGTGATCAACCCCAAATACATTGCCGATTATGTGGACGTCTTGTTTCCGTCCATGGCGTTGATGGCCCCCTATCTCTCCATCTTGGGAAATCGTGGCGGGAATTGAGTGACTTGCCGCTCCGCGTTTTCTTTCCATTTTTCCGTAAATTCCCGGAACAATGGATTGAGCATTAAGCAACCGAGAAAAAAGTAACTCTCGGAGTATTTTTCACGGGCGTTTTCACGGGAATCCATTTCAACGTCCGGCACGGAATTCGCCCTTTGTTTGGTGGTGGTTTCCGCAAAAAAAGCGTTGATCATCTCCAGCGTCTTCGGACGCCGGACGTAGAGACACTTAGAGTCTATTTGGAAACTCATCGTCGTCAAACGTTGTGTTTATGAAATTATGTTCTATAATTGAATTTTTGAGAATTTTTTGGAGCGAGTCGCTGCAGCATGATCGCAATGTTGGCGAGC
>Ga0123353_10002048_pt1 | contig 24892 bp, 17 predicted proteins | sample TergutLab28metaG_3_FD_92763 | JGI IMG/M metagenome (GOLD analysis project Ga0123353, IMG submission 92763) | Labiotermes labralis P3 segment gut microbial communities from Petit-Saut dam, French Guiana - Lab288 P3 | ecosystem: Host-associated > Arthropoda: Insects > Digestive system > Gut ...
ATAAATGTTTCGGAATGTTTTTGTGCTCTTAGGTTAATTTCATCAATCATCTTATAAGCTTGCCCTCTTGTAAACTGCTTAACGTAAATTTTATTTGGCTCGTTTTCACCGCGGCATTTAATTGATAATACTTGCAATGGCCATACTAATAATTTAAGTTCCTCAATCTCTGAATAATATATCTTTTGTATTCTGTTTGTACCAAACATATATCTATCCATAGGATTAGCTGGCACATCAATATGATCTTCGGTAAAAACCACTTTCCACAAAATGGATTTTATGATTTCAGGCATCATAAAAAACCAAGCTACAATACAAAGTATTATATAAAACCAATTAAGCTGAATAATACCGACAATAAACAACCACGATAATAAAACAACGATAAGGATCCCGAATGTCATACCTACGATAAACCCGGCCGCTTTTGGCCTAAATATTTTTGTTCCATCCATTAGTAGACATATCCTGTAGCCATCTGCCTAATCTTCAGAAGGATACTGTATGGGGTGTAGAAATCGCTCAAAATTAGTGTTTTTTTAGCCTTCATGGCACACAGATGGCACAAAAATTTAAGAATTCGTTTTTCTTTCCTATGCATATGCTATCAAAACCCCCTGAACAAATATTGACGCAAACCCGTCTAACTTAGCATCCGTCATCCAATTTCAAGAATTACTTGCTTGCTGAGAGATCTAGTTGCCTGCCATAACCATCCCAAAAATGCGGAGCTGTTCGTATATTAAACAGCCTCCGCATTTTTATATGTATATCTCGTTTTAATTAATAATTAATTACGCGCAGTTCAAAATAAGATTGCGGATGGACACATACAGGGCATTTTTCAGGAGCGCTTTGATCGTCTACAATATGACCGCAGTTGCGACAAATCCATACTGATTTTTCCTTTTTGTTAAAAGCAGAGCCGTTATTAATATTGCTCAGCAGTTTGAGATAACGCTCTTCATGTTCTTTTTCAATGGCACCTACCGAATCAAACAAAAATGCAATATCGTTAAACCCTTCCTCACGAGCCTCAGCAGCCATTCTCTTGTACATATCAGTCCACTCGCCGTTTTCACCAGCAGCGGCAGCCTTAAGATTATCGGTAGTAGTAGGTATTTCACCGCCGCAAAGCAGCTTAAACCAAATCTTGGCGTGCTCTTTTTCGTTACTGGCAGTCTCTTCAAAGATAGCAGCAATTTGTTCGTAGCCATCTTTTTTGGCTTTGGCAGCAAAGTACGTGTATTTGTTACGTGCCTGACTCTCACCAGCAAATGCTTCCATTAAATTTTTCTCGGTTTTGGTTCCTTTTAAGTTTGCCATTTTTACTTCTCCTTTAGTTAATTTTTAGAGTTTACTAAGCAATAACTGTGCTGCGTCTTTGGGAAAATCAGGCGCTGCATTTGTAAGTATTGCTTTTAATAGTTTACGAACTTCGTCACTTTGCGGAAGCATATAACCAGCCTCGCGCAAAATATCTTCTGCCATAAGGCGATTAGATTTAGCCACAGCTTTAGCAAACTGTCTAGTTACCGCACCAGCTGAAGATACGGCAACAGCATCTGCAATCTGTTCCTGTTTTACTTTACTTATTGCTAGCATGTGCTGGGCTACTATAACTGCTTCCTCTTTGGGTTGCTGTGGTGGATATTGGCTAGGAATCATTGAAATAGCCCGTGACGGACAGGCGTTTACACATGCCATGCAGCTTACGCATTTGGTTACATCAATTACACTATTTTCAGTATCTGTTGCACCTGACGGGCAAACATAAAGGCACATGCAGTCTTTGCTACAAAGACGAATATTTCTGTATGCTGGCATAGCTTTATCTCCTTTCCACCTGAATGATTTTATAATCTGGCACTTTGCATACTGGGCATATTTCAGGTGGTGACTGACCTATGTAAATAAACCCACAGATGTCACAAACATAAATATTGGTATTCTCCAGCATAGTCTCGCCTTCACTTGCAAAACGACTAAGCAATGTTTTAAGCATTATACTGACCTTTTCACTCCATACTAGCGAACGCAAAGCACCTCTGTCCGCATTAGCTGCTGCTGCCGCATTGGCAGCAGTCAAACTCTCAGACATATCGTTATCAAGCATTTTTATAACATCATTTAGCGTTCTGCCGTTTTCAACAGTTGCTTTTGATTTAAAATAATCGGCAAGCTTATTAAAGGCTTCCATTTCAGCCATAAGACGCTGTTTTTCACAACCTTTGGCCAAGTTGGAACATATGACCGAAATTTCGCCGGCAGATAACTCATCAAGATCTAAAGAAACAGAAGCATTAGTATTAGCAAGCAGCCACGGCGCAGGCTTAGTTTCTTCAAGTAATTTAAAAACGGATTTTGGTGCCGTGCATATAGGACATATAAAATCATCGGCCACATCTTCCCATTTAGTGCCCGGCGCTATACCATTTTGGGAAATACCGATAATTTCATCATAGACATATCCGCATATTGAACACTTAAATTTTCTCATTACGCAACCTCATCATGATCTCAATATATTTATTTTAAACATTACACCTTAATAACACAAATACTAAGAAACAAAAGATGGCTTAAACTTTTGTAAAAACTCTAGCCATTATTATTATACTTTATCAGTAACCCAAAATTATCAGGTTCTTGTGCAATCACTAAAATTATTTCAGAGTTGTTAAGTAATCTATGATTTTATAGCACATTTAGCAGTTATTTTGGGCATACGCCCATAAAATAAAGCAATATTTTGCTTTTTCAAACGTAAAAAAGATTTCTTTAAAAACAGCGGTATAGGTATAATTAGAATTGGTTATAGGTCTTATAAATTTAGGCGCAAGATACAAATATGAAAGTTTTAGTATTGGGCGTAGGCAATCTTATTATGAGCGACGACGGCGTAGGTATACGTACCGTACAGCTTTTGCAGGAAAAATGTTTGCCATCCTTTGTGGACTGCCAGACAGCTGCCCTTACCGGAATAAATCTTTTAGATTTACTAGAAGGTTACGACAAAGCATATATTGCAGACAGTATCGTATGTAGTAATCAACCTGACGGTACAGTTTTACGCTTTAGTGCTAAAGAACTGGATGACCTTAAACAAAACCAATACAGTCACCACAACTTGGGCCTGCTTAATACTTTAGCCTTCGGTCGTCAAAATGGTCTGGATATGCCCCAAGATATTACCGTTTACGCCGTTTGTGCCCAAAATGTCACAACTTTCGGTGAAGAACTCTCGCCCAAAGTTCTTAAGGGAGCTATTAAAGCATCAGAGATGCTAAACGCAGAATTGCAAACTTTGTTAAATTAAATGCCGGCATACACCATACAGAGCCCAAAAGGAGTTTAGTGTCTTATGTGGAAAAGCGAAAACAACAGCGGCAAAAACGTTGAACAAGCTTTAATCCAACTTTTGCCTCCCTGCCAAATTAAATGCCCAATCAAGGAAGATATCCAAAGGACCAACGTCTTGATGTCTTTACTGCCCAGCGATATTGAGCAGGCTAAAGACGGTATTATTCAGATCGGCAACTATTTGTACGACAATAACCCCATGTTCAATATATGTGGCTATGTATGCGGCATATGCGAATTGGAATGTAATTATAAAAACAAGGGCGGTGCCATTGGGCGGCGCTTATTAAAGCGTTTTCTTTCCGATGCTTATACTCCCTATCTTACCGAAAAACCGGCCTTTACCAAGCCTGATAGTGCTAAAGTGGCCGTCATCGGCGGCGGCCCCTCTGGGCTTAACGCAGCTTTTCAGCTCGGAAGACTAGGTTATCAGGTAACCATCTTTGAAGCTTCAGCTCGTTTAGGCGGCTCTTTATGGCTTATTCCTGATTACAGATTGCCTAAAGATATTCTCTCAATTACCTGCGAAAGTATGACGCGTATTGCCAACGTTGAAGTAAAATACAACAGCACTTTTGGTGAAGGCCAACTGACCATAGACAACCTTAAAGAAGAGGGTTATAAAGCCTTCTTTGTAGCCAAAGGTTCTACCCAGCCGCGCGTGCTGACTTTCGGACGTGATGTGGTAGCCGGCCAAGATCTTTTAGGTGTGATGTACGGCCACACTTTTTTGTTTGAAGTATCTTACGGCAATATTGCACTGGATTACTTTAAAAACAAAAGAGTAATCGTCATCGGCGGCGGCAATGTAGCTTTGGACGCTGCCCGTACTGCTCGCCGTTTGGGTGGAGATGTTACACTGGTGGCTTTGGAAAAACGTGAAGAAATACCTGCTTCCGATGAGGAAATACGCGGAGCCTGGGAAGAGGGTATTAAAATCATCTACTCCCGCGGCGTAGGACGCATTATAGGTGAGGGCGGCAAGTTTAAGAGCATCCAAGCTCCCAAATGCGTTTCGGTATTTGATACCAGCGGCTTTAACCCTAAATTTGATGCTTCCGATTCTATATTCCTGACTGGCGACATATTACTAATTACTGTGGGCCAAATGGCCGACCGCTCTTCGCTGATGCGTGACGGCTTAATAGATGAAAACGGCCGCCTTACTGTCGACCCCGTAACTTACCAGAGTGCTAAACGTCCCGAGGTTTTTGTAGGCGGTGACGTGCAGCGCATAGGTTTTATGGTAGACGGTATGTACAGCGGTCAAATAGCTGCTGAAAGCATTGACCGCTACTTAAGAGGCATGGACCTTAGAGAAGGCCGCAAACGCGAATATAGGCCATTTGAGTTGCCTTTGCGCGATCAACACAAGAGTGCAGTGGAAACAGTGTGGATTCCGCCAGAAAAGCGTTTGCATTTCCAGCTCTTTGAGCGCGGATATACTCTCAAAGAAGCCATTGAGGAGGCCAAACGTTGCTGTTATTGCGGTCCCTGCTCTTCTTGCCGGGCCTGTGTCTCGGTAGACTTCCAAAAGACTATCCCCATAGCTAAAGTCACTCTACAGAAATGCAGCGGATGCGGTATGTGCATTTACGCCTGTAACTACCAATCAGCTACTTTAAAAGACTGCGATGGTGATATATACAGCGATACTGATATCCATCGCTGCAAAGGTTGCGGTTTATGCGTACGCGTATGTCCCTCCCGCGCCAGACACATGGAATACGATGATTTAGAAGATAAAATAAAAGCGGCCTCCGAGGCCTTTTCTTAAAGGAAGAAGATAAAAGCCATGGCTTATCAACCTAAAGTTATATGCTTTGCCTGTAAATTCAGCTGGGGTTTTGCTGTTGCCTCAGCCAAGCTTAATAAACAAAACGGCTCGGCAATACCGCTTATCTGCAGCGGCAAAATAGACGCCTCACACTTAACGCAAGCTTTTAACCAAGGTGCCGACGGCGTGTTGGTATTAGGCTGCAATGAAGGTGATTGCCACTTTATGGACGGCAATTTAGAATTTAAAAAACGCACTATGCTTTTCAGAGAAGTACTAAAGGCTTACGGTATAGAAGGCAGTCGTATACGCTACTTCTTTGGCTTAGATGCCGATGGCAGCAGTATAGATCAAATTATAGAAGATTTTACCACCGACCTTAAAACAATGGGTCCTTCAATAATATTGAAACCGCAAGAAGCCGCTAAGGCTTGGAATATATAGGAGCAAAGATATGAACAAACCAAAAGTTGCTATATGTTGGCTAAGCGGCTGCGGCGGTTGTGATGAAGCTATAATTGATTTAAATGAAAAATTGTTGGAAATAGCTAATGCTGTAGATATTGTTTTCTGGCCTATTGCCTTAGATTATAAATATAAAAATATTGAAGAAGTTGCCGATAGTTCTATAGACCTAGTTATAGTCAACGGCAGTATACGCAACACCGATAATGAAGATGTAGGTAAGCTTTTACGTCGTAAAGCCCGTTTGATGATGGCTTTTGGTACTTGCGCTTGCTTTGGCGGCGTACCCGGTATGGCTAACTGGCACGATAACAGTAATTTTATGGACTGGGCTTATCAAAACGCTCCTACTGTCTGTAATCCTCGCCAAGTACGTCCGCAAACAGAGAGCATAGTTAACGGCCATACACTGACGCTGCCTGCTTTACAAAAGAAAGTATATCCGTTAAAAGATAAAATAGAGATAGATTATTTCTTGCCTGGTTGTTGTCCCCCTCCCGATCTAATATTAAAAGCTATCAATAATGTGCTGGAAAATAAACTACCGCCGCGCGGTTCTACTCTGGCTCCGCATAAAGCTTTGTGTGATACCTGTCCGCGCAACGACACTAAGCCGCCGCGTATTAAATTAAAAGAAATAAAGCGCATCCATAACGTGGAAGCTAAAGACGATATTTGTTTTTTGGCACAAGGTATTTTTTGTTACGGTCCGGCTACCCGCACTGGATGCGGCGAAGCCTGTATGAATATAAACTTGCCTTGTCGCGGCTGTTTTGGGGCTACCGAAGAACACGAACAAGCTCCAGCCCGCTTCATTTCATCTTTAGCCGGTATGCTGGATGCTAACAAAGACCAAGATATAGAAAAAATTATTGACCAAATGGGCGATCTAGCTGGCTATCTTTACCGTTTCTGCCTGCCTACTTCGGCCTTAGATAAGAAAGAGGGCTAAGATTATGGGACAAAATATTACCATTAACCCCATTACCCGTCTAGAAGGTCACGGTAAAATAGAGATTTTTCTTGATGAAAAAGGTTTTGTGCAAGATGCATACTGGCAAGTAGTGGAAATGCGCGGTTTTGAGCGTTTTGTGGTGGGCCGCCCAGTGGAAGAAATGCCGCGTATCATGCCCAACATTTGCGGCGTCTGCCCTTCTCCTCATAATATTGCCGCTACCAAAGCTGTAGACAATGTTTTTGGTGTTAGCCCAACTCCAGCAGCCGAACTTATCCGCCGTTTACATTTAAATGCTTTTTTGGCCGAAGACCACTACGTTCATTTCTACTTCCTGTCTTCGCCTGACTTTATTTTGGGGCCAAATGCCGATCCTGCTATTCGTAATATCCTAGGCGTAGTAGATAAAATGGGTATAGACGTTGGTCGCAAAGTAATTGAGATACGCAAAAAAGTGCGCAGTATTATCCGTCTTATCGCCAGCAAGCCACCTCACCCCGAGTCTGGACTTCCCGGCGGTTGTTCGCGCGGCATTACTGAGGCTGAGCGCGTTAAAATAAAAGAAATAGCTTATGACAACTTAGAGTTTGCTAAATTTAGCATCGGTCTCTTTAAAGATTTGGCATTAAAAAATAAAGAATTTTCAGAACTTATTGCCAATCCAGCCTACAGTTTAAATGTCAATAACCTGTGCATGGTAAACGGGCAAAATCAACTTGATTTCTATGGGGATACTCAAAACACTATGCGCATTACCGGCAATAGTCAAAATCAAGAGATTGACCGTTTTGCTGCCAAAGATTATGTAAACCACATTGGAGAATGGGTAGAGCCTTGGACTTATATACGTTTTACATTTGCCAAAAAACTCGGCTGGACCGGTTTAGAAGAAGGCAATAACACCGGTATGTTGCGTGTAGGACCTCTGGCGCGCTTTAACGCTGTAGACGGTATGATAACTACCCTAGCCCAAATTGAACACCAAGAGATGCTCAAAACTTTAGGCGGTAAGCCAGTTAACCAAACCTTGGCTTATCACTGGGCACGTTTGATAGAAGCTTTACAAGCTTCTGAAAGTATGGTGGAAATAGCCGAAAACCCCATGCTTACCAGTAAAGATATCCGCAATATGAATTTTAATATGCAAAAAGAAGGTATAGGCGCTATTGAGGCTGCCCGTGGCACTCTGTTACATCATTTTAAAACCGACGAAAAAGGCTTTATTACTGCTGCCAATCTTTTGGTAGCTACGCAGCATAACGCCGGCCCTATTTGTGCTTCAATCACTAAAGCGGCCAAAGCTTTTGTTAAAGGTCCAGATATTAGGGAAGGTTTCTTAAATCAAGTGGAAATGGCTTTTAGAGCCTATGACCCATGCCTTTCCTGCTCCACTCATGCCATAGGCGGCGGTCTTAATCTTAGCATTAATATCCGTAATCATAAACAGGAAATACTGCGCACTTTTAATTTAACACAAAGAAAAAATACGACGTTATAAGCACTGCATTTATCACTTTAGACACTGCTTCTTACGCACAATAATGATGATCTTCATCAGTTAGCCATTGTCATTAAATAACGCCGCTAAATAGTTTGGTGTTCAAAGTGAATAACCGAAACCATTTTTATAAATCGCAGACCCCGTTGTGTATTTAAAGAAAAACATTAGTGTTACGCAATGATTTTATCATTAACGGGGCAATTAGACTTTTCCCATTTTATATTTATATATGGCCTGCATGGCTAAGCAACGTTAACCAGACAAACCTATATATATAACCGCCCAATGTAAAGCCGCTCCCAACAGTACGAAAATATGAAACACTTCGTGGAAAGCAAAGAAACTCGGTATAAAATTGGGTTTTTTTAAAGCATATAGTACAGCGCCCACAGTATAAGCTAAACCGCCGCTTATCAAAAGCCATAATTTTAAAGCATTCATAGAATCAAGCAGATCACCTAACGGGATAATTATCATCCAGCCCATCAGCAGATATATAAGAGAAGAAAGAAAGCGCGGTCCTTTGATCCAAAAAATCTTGTAAAAAACACCGAAAGCTACCAGCAGCCATTGAGCAATAATAAGCCACATGGCAGTAACAGGCGGCAAATATATATGACATAAAGCCGTATAAGAACCGGCAATCATAATAAATATCGCTATATGATCAAGCTTACGCCATATATTATTTTGGTTTTCCTGTTGCTTTTGCGCATGATAAAAAAATGAAGCTAAAAACATCAGAAGACCGCAGACAGTATATATAAGACATATGGTAATCATATCGCCGCGTCCCTGACAGGCTATAAGCAAAAATACTGCACCAATAGCTAGGCCAACAGCACCTGTCAAGTGGGTAAGAGCAGAAATAAGTTCATTACGTTTAATGTGCATTAATTAGTATACCAAAAAAGATAATGAAATACCTAAGAAGTTGTTTCCTAAACTGCTGTTTATGATAGAATCTTTACAAGTAAGGAAAACATATGCTTTTAGAACTGAAAGTAGAAAATTTTGCTATCATATCTTCCCTGCTTTTTATGCCCAGCAGCGGTCTTAATGTGCTTAGCGGTGAAACTGGCGCCGGAAAAAGCTTGATAGCTGATGCTTTGGCCGCTTTAATACTGGGAAAGACCGACGACGAACTAATTAAAAGTAGCGCCGACAGCGCTAAAATAAACGGCCTCTTTACGACGAGTGGCAGCCGTCGTGCAAAAATAAATAAATTACTGCAAAATAAAGGTTTATCTGTAGATGCTTTCGGACAGTTGGTGCTGGCCTGCGAGATAAAAAGAGCCGGTCGCTCATCTTTTAGGATAAATGGTGATATATGTTCGCGCACCGTCATGCAAGAAGTGGGCAGCCTTTTGGTGGATATCCACGGGCAAAGTGATCATTTATCTTTATTAAATACCGCCAGCCATTTAGAAATATTAGACAGATTTAGCTTAAGCACCGCACAAAGTGCTGAGTATGGTGAGCATTATAAAACTCTCAAAGCAAATATAGAATATTATAAAAGCTTGCAGGCAGCTGCTCAAGAACGCATAAAACAAGCTGATTTTCTTACTTTTCAATTAAACGAGATAAGACAAGCCCGTTTAAAAGACGGCGAAGAAGAAGAGTTAACAACCCGTAAAAACGTGCTAACAGCAACCGATAGCATTAAAAGCGCTTGTTTTGATGCTTATCATTTACTAAACGGCGAAAGAATGGGTAATTTAAGCGTAGAAAACAATACTGCTCAAGCTGCTAAAACCATTGAACGCCTAACAATTAAAGACCCTTCTCTTAAAGAACTGGCAGAAAGACTGCGAGCAGCAGCACTGGAAATAAGCGACTGCGCCGGTGAGATACACAATTATGCCGACGCTTTGGAGTTTAGTCCGGCTGCTCTAGAAGAAACTGAAAACCGCCTGTCTATCATACGTGCCCTTAAAAGAAAATACGGAATCGATATTGCCGCCATCTTAAAAAAAGAAAACGATTTAGAAAAAGAATTAAACACTTTAAATACTGTACAGCAAGATCTGCAAAATCTTAGAAGCCAGATAAAACTGCAACAAGCATCTCTTGGTGATTTAGGCGAAAAACTGTTAAAAGCCCGTCAAGGAGGTGCTTTGGCCTTGCAAAGCAAGGTGGAAAATGAACTTAAAGATCTTAATATGCCAGACGTGCTTTTTAAAGTAGATTTTATGTTAACTATCGCCCCTAACGGCCTGCCTTTTAGCGATGGCCAGCACTATGTCTACAACGAAAACGGCATAGGCGCCGTACAGTTTTTAATTAAAACCAATCCAGGCGAAGACTTTAAACCATTAAACAAAATAGCTTCCACCGGCGAAATGAGTCGCTTTACTTTAGCTTTAAAAAGCGCTTTAGCTGATATAGACAGCACTCCCACTTTAGTTTTTGATGAAATAGATATAGGCGTAGGCGCCCGTAGCGGCCATATTTTGGGACGTAAAATATACTGCATTGCGTGCAATCGCCAAGTAATATGCGTTACTCATCTAGCGCAAATAGCCGCATATGCACAAAGCCATTTTACAGTAAGAAAAGAAAGCGCTGATGGTTTTACTCAAAGCAATTTGCGTCAACTTAGCGGACAAGGAGTGCTTAATGAGCTAGCAATTATGCTATCTGGTACACAAAGTACCATCAAAGAACAGGCTGCACGCGAAGTGCTAGCCGAAGCTGATGAATATAAAGCTCGTGGATGAAAATAGGGCAGTGCTAATTTGAGGTGACAACCAATTTACAGTATGATACATGACTCAACTCAAACGAAATCCGAAACATGAGGCTTTGAAAACAATAACGGACGGCAAAGACATTGGTTTGCAAGATTTAGGCGTAAAGCTTGTGTGATTTCAAGAAGTTTTCTTATGGTTTACTTAACTATGTTTCTATTCTCATTCTTCCACGCTAACGACCGGTTGAAAACACTGACAGTTTTATTGAATATCGCCTAAAATTAGCACCGCCTAAATTATTAAATATTAACACAATATAATGGTGAATTAAATATATTGACACCTAAAAAGAAGTCGCATTAATCAGTCTGTAAAGGTATAACTATATTGGCATATTGCTCTATTGTTCCAGACTGCATATGGCTTAATTCATCAATTATAGCCATACGCAAGGAACCAAGACCTGCTTTTTGAGTTTTAGGCCAAGCTAAATCGGCGGCAATGCCCATACACAGTAAGCCGCCTGCAGCAGCCGATAGATAATCTTTTCCTGCCCCGCAAAAAGAGGCAATAAGCGAAGTGCACATACAGCCAGTACCGGTTATGCCACCCAGCACGGCCTGCCCATTTTTGATATAGAACATACGCTGCCCGTCGCTTAAAATATCGATGGCACCAGTAGCCGCCACTACACAGTTTAACTTCTGCGCAAACTCCTGCACCATCGCCGCGCTGTTTTCTAAACTATCTTTATTATGGGCGGCATCTACACCCCTGGCTCCTTTTTGTACACCGGCAATAAAGCCTATTTCCGACATGTTGCCGCGCAAAACAGTGATTTTAACTTCTTGAAGCAGTTTCTCTACAGTTTGGTTGCGTAAAGCCGAAGCACCGGCTCCCACAGGATCAAGTATTACGGGTATACATCTTTCATTGGCCTTTTGACCAGCTAAAAGCATGGATTTGACAGTACGCTCATTTAAAGTGCCGATATTGATTACTAAACTGGAAGATATAGACCCAATGTCATCTATTTCTTCTAAGGCATCAGCCATAATGGGTGAAGCGCCAATAGCCAGCGTTACATTGGCGCAGTCGTTTACTGTTACATAGTTAGTGATATGATGTACAATAGGTTTTTGTTCCCGTACAGCTTCCAATATGCAACTTATTTCTTGAATTTCTCTATTAGTCATGATATCAAATCTCCTATATAAACAAAAACGCTTAACTTCCACCAAAGGAAGTTAAGCGTCTGAAAAACTCTCTTACGCATCTGCTCCCTACGATAGCATTAACTAACAGGTTCCAAGAGTCAGGTTTTAACCTTCTCAGCCAAACGGCTCCTCTGCACTGCGGCATATTCTGTTTTTAAACTTTATTTATATTATAACTTATATTCAACAAGCTGTAAAAAAATGTTTTCGGTTTGTAAATACCGCCTTTTTATCGAAAATGACGGGGCCTAAACTTCCACCATTTAAATCTTGAATAAGTTTACTATTTATTTCTCTATGATCTCTATCGAAATCATGCGATCGCCTTGCGTAATATCGTTTAACACTTTCATGCCGGCTACAAGATCCTTTATCTGACCAAAAACAGTGTGGCGCCCATCTAGATGAGGCTGGGGCGCATAAGTGATAAAAAACTGCGAACCGTTAGTATTAGGGCCAGAATTAGCCATCGAAAGAGTACCGGTCAAATGGCGTTTGGAATTTATCTCATCGTTAAATTTATAACCCGGCCCACCCATGCCGGTGCCAGTGGGATCGCCGCCCTGCACTACAAAACCGGGAATTACCCGATGAAAAGTAACGTTATTATAAAAACCTTTACGAGCTAAAGTAATAAAATTACTCGCCGTTACCGGAGCCTGTTCGGCAAAGAGGTCCAAATGCAAATCTCCTTTATTAGTATGAATAACAGTTTCGTATGTTTTGTCTTTTTGTACAACGATGTCTACCATGGCTTCCCTCTCACAAAAATATTTTATAGTTTAACTTAAAAGAGCCGAACAGTACAATGCTAGATAAGCTCTGACAAAGCATCTCTAAGGTCCTGTTCTTTTTGCGCTAAGTTTAGACACAACTCTTCCCACAGCTTATTTTGTGTTTGCAATTGCTTATTTTTTTCTCTATATAAAATCGACAGAGAAGAAAGTTCTCCGCCACTAAAATCGGCAGCTTTAGCAAAAGAGCTTTCTATATTGCGTAACTCAGCTTCCAACAAACTTATCGTAGTTTCAGTGAAGGATATTTGTTCTTTAAGCTTAGAAGTTATTTTAAAAGATATATTACGCAACTGCCCTTCCAAACGCTTGCGTTCTTTATCATCAGCACGATTGCTGTTAGATTTTACGACAGTAGATGGTATTTGTAAAATGTTTCTCTTAGCTACAAACTCATCATAAGTGCCATTAAAAGAAATAATACGACCATGTTCCACATATATTATGCGGTTAGCCAGTTCGCGTATCAGTAAACGATCGTGAGTAATAAAAATCAAAGTGCCGCTATATTGTTTTAAAGCATCGGCAAGTACTTCGCGCAAAACAATATCCAAGTGATTGGTGGGCTCGTCCATTAAGAGCAGGTTTTTAGGAGCTATTAGCATTTTACACAAGCAGAGCCTAGCTTTTTCTCCGCCTGAAAGCACTGATATTTTTTTAAAAACATCATCTTTACTAAAACGGAAAATGCCTAGCAGGGAACGCAAGTCTTCAGCATTAGAATCAGGAGACACGAGATGCATCTCGTCTAACATATCGTTATGTCCATTTAGTGTTTCCATATAACTTTGAGCATAGTAGTCCATAGATACTTTATGCCCTATACGCCGATTGCCTTTTTCAAAAGGCAATACGCCAGCCATAATCTTTAAAAGAGTAGTTTTGCCGGCGCCGTTAGGGCCGACAATAGCAACACGCTCGCCTCGATATATTGCAAGATCTAGGCATTGATATATATGTTTATTGCCATAGCTTTTGCTGATATTCTCCAATTCCATCACTAACTGGCCACTGGGGACAGATTTGAGGAAGGTAAAATTTATAGGAGACGAAAGACGCGGCAGCTCTATTTTTTCCATTTTATTAAGCATTTTTATTCTACTCTGCACAGCATTTGCTTTAGTGGCTTTATTGCGAAAACGCTCAATAAACTTACTCTGGTGTTTGATATTTTCTTCCTGTCTTTTATAGCTTTTTTCCAGTGCCGACTGATGTTTTTCTTTATTAACTAGAAAAGCATAATAGGACCCGTTAAAAGTACTGGTTTTACCATCACCATCAAAAGAAAGAATGCGGGTAGCTAAATTGTTTAAAAACTCACGGTCATGAGTAGTAAAAATGGCAGCACCACGATAGCTTTTCAAAAAATTTTCCAAAAACTGTACGGCGTCTATATCCAAGTGGTTAGTGGGTTCGTCCATAATAAGAATATCTGGTGCTAAAGCCAGCAGACGGGCCAGTCTTGCGCGCACCAGCCAGCCACCGCTAAACTCCTGTAGCTGACGGCTATAATCGCTGTCTTTAAAACCAAGGCCGCTTAAGATGCGCTTAGCTTCATATTCCTGACTGTAGCCGCCTAGATGTTCAAAACGCTCCTGTAACAGGCCCAGTTCTTTAGCCAGCGCATCTTGTATATCAGCGTCATGGTACTGCTCAAGCTCATGCTGCAAATTATCCATTTGCTTTTGTAAAATAGTGGCAGGAGAGACATCCTGTATAATACTGTCTAAAAGTTGTAAATCAGCAGGTGCTATTTCATCTTGGCGCTGATATCCAATTACGGCTTTTTTGGACAGCACTATATTGCCGCTATCAGCTTGAACACTGCCGTTTAAAATTTCAAAAAGGGTGGTCTTACCGATACCATTAGCACCAATGACAGCTAAACGGTCGCAAGAACCTAAAGTGAAAGTAAGCTCACTAAATAGTTTTCTTGTGCCGAAAGACTTGGATAGATTAGTAGCAGTCAACATAATATATAATGAATTATAACGTGCTTGTAACCAGTAAACAAAATATTCGCATTAAAGATTAAACATCTCTTTTTTGAAAAATACTGTAAACACAAGAGGCGCGGATAAAAACCTAAACCAAATATGGATAAGTTTTATCCGCGCCTCTGATATGCCAAAGTAATTGTTATTTTCCAATATCCAGAAGCTATTCTTCGTCTTCAGTATCATCTTCGTCGGCAAGATTACTGTCATCAACTGTGTTGGACATAAATTCCTGCATTAAAGCTTTAAATTCCTCAGCACTTCTATCATTTAGAATATCATCGTCAATTAAATGAGCGCTGGCAAAAGGAATTTTTTTGGTAGTAATATTGCCATTTAAGCGAGATTGCTGTTCCAACTCCGCTAAGTATTTTTTGCGCTCAATTACCGCTTCTTTACAGGCATCACACTGGGCTGGTATAAGCTTGCCGATAATGACGTTTTCCTTAAGACCGGTCAGTTTATCCACTTTGCCGTAAATAGCAGCTTCGGTCAACACCCTAGTGGTTTCCTGGAAAGAAGCAGCTGCCAGCCAGCTCTCGGTAGAAAGTGAAGCACGAGTAATGCCCATCAAAACAGCATGGGCTGTAGCAGGCTCACCACCTTCAGCCAGTACTTTGGCATTCATTTCTTCGTACTTAAACTTATCCAAAAGCTCACCTGGTACCAGTTCTAAGTCACCGGCAGTATCTATGCGTACTTTGTTGGTCATCTGGCGCACAATAACTTCAGCATGTTTATCGTTAATATGCACACCCTGAGAACAATATACCTTTTGCACTTCTTTAACTAAGTAATGCTGAGCTTCATCTTTACCCATTACACTCAAAATATTCTGCGGACTGATGGGACCGTCAAATAATTGCTGACCGGCGCGTACATTGTCGCCTTCTTTAATACGCAAACGTACATTGGCTGGGATAATGTATTCGCGTTCATCTTTTTCTTCATAGCGAATAGCCAGCTGCCCGTCTTTAACAGCCACTGCACCACCTACACGAGCCAACAGCACTTTTTCACTGTCAAAAAGAGATACTGTACTATCGCTGTCAATATTAGCAGAAGAAGCCAGAGGGGCGCCCATATCTACTTTTTGACCATCGCGCACTAAAAGCTGCATACCGGCCGACAGTTTATGTTCTTCAAAGTAAGACTCTGAAGAAATAACTTTCACCCGGCGCCCGTTTTCATCTTCAGCAATCTCAATGTTACCATCAATCTCACTGATAATGGCTGCACCTTTGGGAACTCTAGCTTCAAAAAGCTCTTCTACGCGCGGAAGACCGGTAGTAATATCCAAACTAGCCGCCACACCGCCAGTATGGAAGGTGCGCAGCGTAAGCTGGGTACCGGGCTCACCGATAGACTGGGCGGCAATAATGCCCACTGCTGTGCTCATTTCCACCAATTTACCGGAAGCAAGATCTCGGCCATAACATTTTTGGCATAAGCCGCGGTGACAGGCACAGGAAAGAGCTGAACGCACATAAACCTGTTTGATACCAGCTTTGGAGATTTCCATAGCGATATCGTTGGTAATTTCCTGATCTTTAGAGATAATGATTTCGCCGGTCTGCGGATCGACGACATCTTCCTGAACATAGCGGCCGGCAATTTTTTCAGCTAATGACGGTAGCATACTATCTTCATCAGTATCATCTATGGCCCAAATACCCCTATCGGTACCGCAGTCGTGCTGCAAGATGATAACATCCTGAGTAACATCAACTAACCGGCGAGTCAGATAACCTGAACCAGAGGTGCGTAAAGCAGTATCAGTAAGACCTTTTCTGGCACCATGAGTAGAAATAAAGTACTCCAAAGTAGAAAGACCCTCACGTAGTGAAGACTTAATAGGAAAGTCAATGATACGGCCCGACGGGTTAGTCATTAACCCTCTTAAACCGGCCATTTGACGTATCTGTGAGACGTTACCTTTGGCACCTGAATTGGCCATCATGTAAATATTAGAGCGAGTATCATAGGTGTCGTCGATAGCTTTGGTAATAGCATCGGTAGCTTCCATCCACACATTTACCACACCTTTGTATCGTTCGTCTTCAGTCATAAAACCCATGGCAAACTGATCTTCAATCACCGATACTTTGTCTTCGGCAGCAACTAAAATCTCATCTTTGGAGGTAGGTCTGATAACATCGCTCATAGCAATAGTTAGACCGCTCTTAGTGGCATATTTAAAGCCATATTCTTTAAGGTTATCCAGCACCGCCACCATCTCTGCACGTGAAAGCTCTTTATAGAGTATAGAAAGCAAGCCTTTTAAAGCACTTTTGTCCATTACTTTATTAACGAAGCGTACACGTTCAGGTAAACCCATATTGAATATTAGACGACCGGGCGTAATCTCCAAGTATTTATAGGGTTCAGTGCGCACTTTAACTAAAGAACGCAACCCCACCATACCTAAATCATAACTCAGTAAAGCATCCTGTACTGAAGCAAATACCTTGCCAGTACCATGGCTGTTTTCTTTAATGGTAGTTAAATAATAACAACCGTAAACCATATCCAAAGTAGGTGTTACCACCGGTTCTCCCGAAGAAGGCAAAAGCATGTTACTGGTAGAAAGCATCGCTTCCCGAGCTTCTTTAACTGCTGCTTTTGATAAAGGCACGTGCACAGCCATCTGATCACCATCAAAGTCGGCATTAAAGGCCGTACATACTAACGGATGGATGCGAATAGCACTGCCGTCAATAAGTACCGGCTCAAAAGCCTGAATGGACAGACGATGTAAAGTAGGAGCGCGGTTAATCATCACCGGCCGGTCTTTTACTATTTCCTCCAAAATATCGTAAACTTCCGGTTTACCCTGTTCAACTAAACGACGGGCGCTCTTAACGTTTGGGGCTTCGCCGGAAGTTACTAATTGATGCATAACAAAAGGCTTAAACAACTCTAAGGCCATTTTACGCGGCAGGCCCATCTGATTTAATTTTAAGAAAGGACCTACTACAATTACCGAACGGCCGGAGTAATCCACACGTTTACCTAAAAGATTTTGACGGAAACGACCCTGCTTGCCGCGCAGCATATCTGATAAAGATTTGGCTTTATGATCGCCGTTAGCCGATACTGTGCGGCCGCGTCGGCCGTTATCGATAAGTGAGTCTACAGCTTCTTGCAGCATACGTTTTTCGTTACGCACAATAATATCGGGAGCATCTATCTCAGCCAAATGTTTTAAACGATTGTTACGGTTAATAACGCGGCGGTATAAATCATTTAGGTCGGAAGTAGCAAAGCGACCGCCGTCTAACTGGACCATGGGACGCAGATCGGGAGGCAAAACCGGCAAAACAGTCATCACCATCCACTCGGGTTTGTTGCCGCTGCGGCGTAAAGCTTCAACTAACTGCAATTGCTTACTGGCTTTTTTGCGGCGCTGACCGGAAGAAGAGCGGGTTTCATTTAAAAGAAAAGCACGCATACTATCCATATTGATAGCTTTGAGTAATGACAAAACGGCTTCGGCGCCCATAGAAGCTTCAAAAACATTAGGAAAGCGATTCTTTAAATCATAGTATTGATTTTCCGACAACAAACCTTTAACAGCTAAATCTGTTAACTGATCTACTAAACTGCTGTTTTCGGTTTCCAAGGATATTTTCTCGGCAATATAAGCTTCGCGTACTTTATTGATCTCTTCTATAAAAGCTTCTTTTTCTTCAAGTTCGGCCGTCTTCATCTCTAAGACCTGTTCTTTGGCGCTCAGTAACTCTTCAAAATCATTATTAATAACATTGATGGCCATTTGGCGGGCATCTTCATTAATAGAAGTGATAATAAAATGTGAAAAATACAGCACACGCTCCAACCTTCTGGCTGAAATATCCAGCAATAAGCCTACGCGCGAAGGAATACCCTTGGTAAACCAGATGTGACCTACCGGACAAGCCAGTTCAACATGACCCATGCGTTCGCGGCGCACTTTGGCACGTGCTACTTCCACGCCGCATTTGTCACAAGTTAGGCCCTTGTAACGTATCCGTTTGTATTTACCGCACGAACATTCAAAGTCTTTAGTGGGACCAAAAATGCGCTCACAGAAAAGACCGTCACGCTCTGGTTTTAAAGTACGATAGTTAATGGTCTCGGGTTTGGTAACCTCACCATAAGACCAGCTCTTTATTTGTTCGGGAGAGGCTAAAGATATACGTATGGAATCAAAATCATTAACTTCGTTCATTAGTTTTCACCTTTCTCTTGATCTTCTTCGGTATCAATAGCCTCATCTTGAATATCGTCTAGGTTTTTTTCTGCGGCAATTGTCCGGCTTAAAGCATTAACCGCCCGCACCGTCTCGGCCCTAAGCATGGTATCACTGCCTAAAACATCAGTTAAAGTAAATTCAACTTCATCGTCACTGCTACGGCCGACAACTTGAATTTCCGGAGCTTCGACTACTGCCACTTCACCATCGTAAATATTGTCATCTTCGCTCATAACTTCAATAGCTAAGCCCAAAGACTGTAATTCTTTAACCAACACTTTAAAAGATTCCGGCACGCCCGGATGTAATACGTCTTCACCTTTAACAATAGCCTCATAAGCTTTAGCTCGGCCCACAATATCGTCGGACTTAATGGTAAGCATCTCCTGTAAGTTATGAGCAGCACCATAAGCTTCCAAAGTCCACACTTCCATTTCACCGAAACGCTGACCGCCAAATTGGGCTTTACCACCCAAAGGCTGCTGAGAAATAAGACTATAGGGACCTGTAGAGCGAGCATGTACTTTATCTTCCACCAAATGAGATAACTTAAGCATATATACGTTACCTACAGTGACTGGCTGGTCAAAGACTTCACCGGTTTTGCCGTCGCGTAAGATTTGTTTACCCAAAATAGGGCTGGGAGAATTTATCTCAAAAGAAACATCGGCTGCTTTGCTTTCAATCTCCAAAAGACTCATTTCAGAAACATCCATACCCTGATCTTTAAGCCAAATACGCAAGGCAATTTCTCTGGCAGCACCAGGGTATTTACGACTCATAGCCTGTTCGCCGCTAAAACCTTGGTTATCTACCCATCCAGCAGCTTTGGTCATTTTTTCAATTAAAGATTTATTATCGTAGTTATGTTCGTTAAGATAAGCTTTCTTAATAAACCAAGTACGAGCCAATTGATCTTCAATGTCACAATCGGTAGCACCGTCAAAAACCGGCGTCATAGCTTGGATACCCATCTTGTATGAAGCCCAACCTAAATGACACTCCAAAATCTGGCCTAAATTCATGCGCGAAGGCACGCCCAAAGGATTTAGAATAATATCTACCGGGGTACCGTCAGCCAAAAAAGGCATATCGGCAGCGGGAGCTACAATAGACACAATACCTTTGTTGCCGTGGCGACCAGCCAGCTTATCACCCACCGAAATCTTGCGACGCTGGGCCACCCACACCTGCACCCATTTATCTACGCGAGCCGGCAGTTCGTCGCCGTTATCGCGCGAAAAAGTTTTGACATTGATGATTTTACCCCATTCGCCATGAGGCACGCGCAAAGAAGTATCTTTAACCTCACGGGCTTTTTCGCCGAAAATGGCACGTAAAAGTTTTTCCTCAGCGGAGAGTTCGGTCTCACCTTTGGGGGTTACTTTGCCCACCAAAATGTCGCCGGGGCCGACTTCGGCGCCAACACGGATAATACCGTTTTCATCTAGTTCGCGTAAAGATTCCTCTCCCACATTGGAAATATCACGGGTAATTTCTTCCATACCCAACTTGGTATCGCGGGCTTCCACATCATATTTAGAAATATGTATAGAAGAGAAAGTATCGTTTTGCACTAAACGATCGGAAAGAATAATAGCATCCTCATAGTTGTAGCCTTCCCAAGACATAAAAGCGCATACTACGTTTTGACCTAAAGCCAGTTCGCCTTTATCGGTAGCCGAGGAGTCAGCTAAAATATCGCCTTTTTCCACGCGCTGCTTTTGACTTACCACCGGACGCTGATTAATGCAAGTACCCTGATTAGTGCGTACAAACTTAGACAAAGGATATTCATCCTCTTTAAAATCATCGCGTACAATGATAATGCTTTCGCTGTTGGCCATTTTAACAGTGCCGCTGTTGCGGGCAAAAATCACCTGACCCGAATAACGGGCTGCCTCAGCCTCAATACCGGTAGCTACAATAGGAGCCTGCGGGCATAAAACAGGCACCGCTTGACGCTGCATGTTAGCTCCCATTAAAGCGCGATTGGCGTCGTCATGCTCTAAGAAAGGTATAAGCGAAGTAGCCACCGAGAAAATCTGTTTACTGGAGACATCCATATACTGAATTCTCTCGGGTGTTTCATAAATGTAATTTTCTTTTAACCGACACTCTACTTTTTTATCTGTAAAGTGATTGCCTTCATCCAACTTGGCATTAGCCTGGGCAATAGCGTATTTATCTTCTTCATCAGCCGTCATGTATTCGGTGATCAGTGAAACAAAAGGTATAATGGGAATATTTTGTGCCGGCAACTCCAGCAGCTTGGCAAAAACTGCCTGAGTAATCTTAGTACCGGCTTTGACTACAGCTTTACCGTTAACATCTGCCACTGTCTCGCGTATTATTTCGCCCTTTAAACGCTCGCTGGTATTAGGTAATTCGCTGCAGACTTTACGATAAGGAGTTTCAATAAAACCATAGTTATTGACACGGCCGTATGTAGCTAAAGAACCAATAAGACCGATATTGGGGCCTTCGGGAGTTTCAATGGGACATATGCGGCCGTAGTGAGAAAAGTGTACATCGCGCACATCAAAGCCGGCACGTTCGCGGGAGAGGCCGCCAGGGCCCATAGCCGAAAACCTTCTCTTGTGAGTAAGCTCGGACAAGGGATTAGTCTGGTCCATAAACTGCGAAAGCTGGCTACCGCCGAAAAATTCACGGATGGAAGAAACCACCGGACGGATATTGATTAATCCGCTAGGGCTGACTTCCTCTACGCTAGTAACACTCATGCGTTCTTTGGCTACACGCTCCAATCTAGCCAAACCAATGCGAAATTGATTTTGCAAAAGCTCGCCCACAGTACGTACGCGACGGTTACCTAAGTGATCAATATCATCTCCGTCAGATTGTTCATTGTTCATGCCAATCATAGTGCGTACAATAGCTACGATATCTGCACGAGTCAACACATAATCTTTATCAGTTACTTCACTGTCAAAACCCAGTCTTTTGTTAACTTTGTACCGACCCACGCGCCGCAAATCATAATGTTTAGAGTCAAAGAACATTTCGGTAATCAGTTTGCGGGCGTTATCTATATTGGGCGGATCTCCGGGGCGCATGCGCGAATATATATCAATAAGAGCCCGGCCTTCGTCACGAATAAGGTTGTCCTTTTCCATAGTGGTAGCAATATATTGATGCTCGGCTCCTGTTTGCTCGGGGAAAAGCTTCCATATATCATCATCGCTGTTAAAACCGATAGCCCGCAAGAAAGTAGTGACCGGTGTCTTGCGGCGGCCGTCGATTTTTACGTATATAATATCTTTATTGGAAGTCTCAAATTCTAGCCAAGCACCGCGCGAGGGAATTAAGGATACTCTGCACAGACCACGGCCGGTGTTAGCATCTTTATCCATAGTAAAATATACACCGGGGGAACGTAAAAGCTGAGAAACTACCACCCGTTCGGTACCACTGGTAATAAAAGTACCTTTAGCAGTCATCAAAGGAATATCGCCGAAGAATAAATCTACTGGTTCTCGTATCTCACCGGTGGATTTTACAATCAGACGAGCTTTGACATACAAAGGTGTCGAGTAATTTTGATCCCTTTGCAGGCATTCGTATTCACTGTAGCGCGGTTCACGAAATTCGTAACTCAAAAATTCAAGTTCATAGCGATTGCCGTTAAAATCTTTGATTGGAGAAATGTCTTTTAATAACTCTTTAACACCGTCTTCCATAAACCAGCGATAAGAGTCTAATTGAATTTCAATTAAATTAGGAACGTCTACTACTTTGTGCTGACGTACATAAGATTCACGTTCAATAGTAAGGGAACTGTTTGGCTTTTCAATAATTGATGCCATCTTTTCTCTACTGTCAACTCCTTAATTTCAAATTGTACTTAATAACAAAAACCAGCTGTAGGCATGCAAAAGGCCAGGCCATGCATCCATCGCTTAAAAAATATAGGGGCAACTCAGAGGTTTTGCGCCTTGGTAAGTAAGGACCCGAGAGGCGGGCATATGAGGAAAATAAAAAATAAACATGACTTCTAAAAGTCGTAAAGACGTATAATACACTATCAACATATTTATGTCAAACTGTTGTTAAACGTAACTTAGCAGGTTTTTCCCCAATTATATGTGCTAATATATATTATATTTTCGTTGACGACCAATAAAATGCATGTTAGCATAATAGCTTAATTACAATGCAAAACTGTTTTTACGGCAACATCACAAAATCGGTCAATCTAATAATAACGCAGAAATTTATATAATAGTAGAGAGAGTAAAGTGCCGTTTTGGATTTTTATGTTTATCGTAAATTTGCTAATTCCATTTACTATGATTACATTCGGCAGATATTTTATTAAAAGCAGCGGACCGCAAAATATCAATATGCTGTTCGGTTACAGGACGCCTATGTCAATGAAAAATAATGATACTTGGGAATTTGCTCATCTATATTGCGGGAAGCTTTGGCGCCACATTGGATTGAGTATGCTTCCTATTTCGGCGGTTGCTATGCTTTTTCTGATAGGACAAGAGAAGAACACCATAGAAATATTCGCTTTAGCAATAACGGGCGTACAACTAGTTTTTCTCATACTGCCGATTATCCCAACCGAAATGGCACTAAGAAAAAACTTTGATAGATACGGCAAACGCATATATTAATTATTTTATCAGTTAAGCATGGCAAGCCTTTAGCGATAATAATTTGATTGTCCTTAGATTTTTATAGTGTTTTAGGCTATTTTTAAGCCTTGGAATAGGAAAATTATGCAAAAATTCGGTGAAATTAAGCAAAGTGCTGCTGCCATAGGCATTTTTGACGGTGTACATTTGGGGCATGCCACTCTCATCAAAGAAACAGTATTAAAAGCGCGTTCTCTTGGTGCACCGGCCATTGCCATCACTTTTAACCAACACCCCGAAAGTGTGCTATACGGGCAGAATGTGCGCGTATTGACTACTAATGAAGAAAAAGAATTGTTGCTTAAAGAAGCAGGTGCCGATATGGTCTTTTGCCTGCCTTTTACCAAAGCTGTATCGCAGATGGATGCTACTGAGTTTATGCAGATTATGCAAGTTACTCTAGGGGTTAAAGAACTTATTATAGGCCACGATTTTGCTTTAGGACAAGGGCGTAAAGGCAACTATGAAGCTTTGAAAAAACTGGGGCAGCAAACGGGCTTTAACGTCACTAAAGTACCGCCAGTGCAGATTAACGGACAGACGGTAAGCTCTACGAATATACGCATGGACTTAGCCGAAAACGAACTTATAAAAGCCACCTCCCTGTTAGGGCATAATTATATGGTGCTGGGCAAAGTAGTGGAGGGGGCTAAAAGAGGACGTCTTTGGGGTTTTCCTACCGCCAATATAAATGTACCACTGCTAAAGCTTCTGCCTAAAGGTGGCGTATACGCCGTTAAAGTTACCGTAGAGAAAACAATTTATGACGGGGTGCTTAACATAGGTTACCGCCCTACTTTTGATGCCTCAGCTAAAACTTTTGAAGTGCATCTGCTTAATTTTAACGGCAATCTTTACGGTAAGGAGCTAAGAACTGATATAATAAGTTTTATACGCAATGAAATACGCTTTGAAAATGTCGAACAATTGGCTATACAAATACAAGAAGACGTGCAAAAGGCACATACTATCTTAAAGGAAACTAGATGAACAGCAATTCCGACTTACAGCAACTTGTGCGCCGAGGCGTACAGGAGATTATTAGTGAAGACGCTTTATTAAAATTGCTTAAAAGCGGTAAGAAATTGCGCTTTAAGTGCGGCTTTGACCCCTCCTACCCTGATATTCATCTGGGACATATGGTAGTTTTACGCAAACTGCGCCAATTTCAAGACATGGGGCATCAAGTGGTGCTTTTGGTAGGCGACTGGACAGCGCAGATAGGG
>Ga0123353_10002049_pt1 | contig 24886 bp, 16 predicted proteins | sample TergutLab28metaG_3_FD_92763 | JGI IMG/M metagenome (GOLD analysis project Ga0123353, IMG submission 92763) | Labiotermes labralis P3 segment gut microbial communities from Petit-Saut dam, French Guiana - Lab288 P3 | ecosystem: Host-associated > Arthropoda: Insects > Digestive system > Gut ...
ATACTACTGCGCAATTAGAAGCATAGCAGAATGCAAGCAAAAAGCTTTGGTGTATGGTTTTTTGCGCAGCATGATGCGCAATGATTCTTGTTGCGCAGTAGTATGAGGAGGTAAGATGTTAGTTACGTTGAAGGAGATCTTGCAGGACGCGCGGGAAAAGAAGTACGCCGTGGGCGCGTTCAATTTGCTGAACCTGGAGATGGCGCGGGGGATCATCGAGGCGGCGCGGGAGGAGAGGTCGCCGGTCATCCTCGGCGTGGCGCAGGTGCATTTGCCGTATCTGCCCTTCGAATACGCCTGCCTGGTCATGAACCACATCGCGGCGCGGACGGACGTGCCCGTGTGCCTGCACTTCGACCACGGCACGGACATGGACGCGGTCCTGGCCGCCGCGCGGGGTGGGTTTTCCTCCGTGATGTACGACGGCAGCGCCCTGCCCTACGAGGAGAACGTGCGCAACACCCGCGAGGTCGTCAGGCTTGTGCGGGGTCTGGGCGTGAGCGTGGAGGCCGAGCTGGGTCACGTGGGCGGCGCGGAGGATGGGACGGATGATGGGTATGCCGCCGACTACACCGACCCCGCGCAGGCGCCCGATTTCATCGAAAGAACGGGCGTGGACGCTTTGGCCGTGGCAATCGGCACCGCCCACGGGAAATACCTGCGGCCGCCCGTGCTGCGTATCGATCTGCTGGCGGAGATACACCGACGCTGCTCTGTGCCCCTGGTGCTGCACGGCGGCAGCGGGCTCGGCGACGGCGATTTTACCCGCGCCATACAAAACGGCATATGTAAGGTGAATATCTGCACGGAGCTGTGCGCCGCCGCCCAGGAGGCGTACGCCGGAAGCGCGGGCTTCGAGGCGAGCCTCATCGGCGCGAAGGATGCCGTGAAAGAGATTACAAGGCAAAGGATGCGGCTGTTTGGGAGTGCAAATCAAGCGTAGGGGGTTCACATGCAAAACTTAAAATTTCATGGCGGCAAATTTAAAATCATGCAGATCACCGACATCCAGGACAAGGCGGACGTGGACGCGCAGACCCTGCGCCTGATCGCCGCCGCCCTCGACAGGGAAAAGCCCGATCTCGCGGTGCTCACCGGGGACCAGATCAAGGGGTTTACACGGGCGATGAAAAACCCGGGGAATGCCGAAAAAACCATACGGCAGATTTGCGCGCCGTTTGAAGAGCGGGGCGTTCCCTTCACCCTGGCCTTCGGCAACCACGACGTCCAGGGGGCGCCAGCGCGGCAACAGCTGGCTTGGTATAGGGAATCCCCTATGTGCGTGGCTTTCGACACGCCGGGGCTGAGCGGCTGCGGGAACCACAATATCGTGATCAAAGGCGAAAATGGAAAACCCGCGCTGCATGTGTACATGCTCGATTCCCACGGCGGCGCGGGCCTGGGCTACCTGCCTTTGGAACCGGACCAGATCGATTGGTACAGGGATACGCGCGAGGCATTGCGCGAACAGGCGGGGGAGTACGTGCCCTCGCTGCTGTTCCAGCACATCCCCGTGGAGGCGGTCTACCGGCTGCTCACCGCCCACGATGGGTGGAAGAAGGGCGCGATCCGGGGTTTTACGCGTTTTAACGACAAGTTCTACACCCTGGATGCGGACAGGGTCCGCCCCGGCGGGCGGTTCCTGGAGGCCCCCTGCGTGCCGGTCAGCGACGCGGGTCTCTTCGACGCGGCGGGAGAGAAGGGCGAAATGCTGGGCATGTTCTTCGGCCACGACCACAAGAACAGCTTCGCCGGGCGGGTGGACGGCATAGAGCTGGGCTACTGCCCCGGCTGCGGCTTTACGGCCTACGGGGACGGGGTCCATCGCGGTGTGCGGGTGTTCGAATTTGACGAGGCTGACATACGCGATTATCAGACCCGGGTGGTCACCTACGCGGAGCTTTTCAATGCCAGGCGGCTGGGGCGCATCAAGGTCATGCTTGTGGACTGGGTCCCCGGCAGCGTAGCCGACGGCGTATCGAAGGGGATCAAGCTGCTGCTGGCGCTGGGGGCGATCGCGGGGGTGATCGCCCTGCTGGTGAAGCTATTATAATTTTTAATCCGCACCGGCGTGTAATTCTCCGCCGTCTTGCGGCGCACGGGGGCCGGGGCTTGCCCCGGGGTTCATACCTTTCATTGGTTATCCACTTGAATACGGTTAGCGCAGCATGTAGGGGTGGCCTGCGGGCCACCCGCGCCAAAGCCCTGTTTTTCGGCCCGGGTGGCCCGCAGGCCACCCCTACAGCCTACATCTCGTGGCAACCGGAATGAAGTGGGGATAATACTACTGCGCAACAAGAAACATCACGCACAATGCCGCGCAAAAATCATATATCGAAATTTTTGCTTGCATTCTGCTATGTTTCTAGCCGCGGAGCAGTATAACCAGATAATTTTTTGTGTGCGGGCGGCTGGCACGCCGCCCCTACAGCTAGTGGGGAAATGTGAATGCCAAAGCTATCCGAGGAGACCAAAGCCACCATTCGTACCGCCGCGCGCCACCCTGTACAATGGCTGCGGGGCGACGGCCTGCCGGAGGAGACGATCCGGCCGTGGGAACAGGCGGTGCACATCGTGCCGAACCTTGTCCGGGGCCTGCGCAACGGCTTCAGCTGGAACACCATGTACCTGTTCCAGAACGTGTTCGGGGTCAACAAGCGCCAGCAGGCGGTGGCCTCCGTGGCCAGCACCGTTTGGGACGGCGTCAACGACCCCGTGATCGGCGCCTACATGGACAGCAAGAACTACCCCCTGCGCGTACACCGCCGGATCGCCCGCGTGTGCACCCTTGTGACCGAGATGGTCGTGGTGCTGGCCATGTTCGACCTGGGCCTGACCGCCTGGCAGCACATCGGCGTATACATCGCGATGAACGTTGTGCGTGACTTCTTCGGCACGGCGGGCTCGGTTTCCGGCGCGAAGATATGGGCGCACGCCACCCCGTATTCCTCCGAGCGCGCGAAGCTCTCCTGGGCCTCCGGCATCGGCGCCACCATACATGAGATGCTGGTGCCGCTCTACCTGGTGTTCATTGGCCTGCGGGAGTTTCTCGGTGTGGAGGAGTACAGCATATACATCCTGGGGGCTCTCATATTTACCCTCCCCACCGCCATCCTGTCCCTGGGGCCGACCTATGTGCGCCAGCGGGTGCCCGACAACCCCGCCCCACCGAAGGAGATGCGGAGCCTCAAAGACTTTTTCACAGAGCTCAGGGACTGCTTCGCGGTCATACGGCACAACAAATATTTTATGCTGAACATCGCCGCGAAGGCCGTCACGGTGCTCACCCCCGGCGTGGGGGACAACGACTTCTACCGCTTCTGCGGCGTGGACGAGGTGTTGAAAACCGGCAGGATCAAGGGCGAGTTCCTGCTGTGGGTGCGCGACAACGTGGTCTCCGCGCCGGGTGTGTTTCTACAGCCGTTTTCGCTGCCGATCATCAAAAAGGTGGGCGGCCCGCGCAACATGCAGGTGATCTACCAGGGCGTGTTCGCGCTGTGCGCCGCGCTGCGCTTCCTGGTGGGGATGCGCACGCAGTTCGGGGTGCTTTTCTCCTGGGGCATGGAGATGATCATCCGGACCTTGGGCAAGATACAGGGCATCGCGGGCTCCATCATCAGCTACGAGATGCTGGACTACGTGGAGTGGAAGACGGGGCGCAGGTCCGAGGGCGTGAACATGGCCGTGAACGGCCTGCTGGACAAGCTTGTGCTCAACAACGTCGATACCGTCATCGGCAGCCTGGTGATCGACGCTTTGGGTTTCGACCCGAAGGCCGAAAAGCAGCCCCCGCTGTTCCTGAAGTGGGCCCCCGTGCTCTACCTGCTGGTGCCCGCCTTCGACAATTTCGTCATCTTCATCGCCCGGCTGCTGTATAAGTACCCCGCATCGCTGCGCGACCGGGTGGAGGCGGAGTTGATTGAGCGCAGGAAACTGGCGCAGGAGATTACAGTCGCCGCGCAACAATGAACTGAGGGGCAAATTATGTTCGCGTCGACAGCTCCCCCAAGGGGGAGCCGCTCAGGGACGTTTACCCCCGCATCGACTTTTGCAGCGACAACAGGGCCTTTTTTTCGATGCGGGAGACGTAGCTGCGGCTGATCCCTAAGCGCTTGGCCACCTGCCGCTGCGTGTGGTAGTCGTGGCCGTAGAGCCCGTAGCGCAGCACGAGGATCTCCTTCTCGCGGGATTCCTTCATGCGGCTCAGCAGATTGTAGAGCTGTTCCACACGGATCTTCAGATCAATCTCGTCCGAGACGGTGTCGTCCATGCTGATGACGTCCATGAGCGTGAGGGGGTTGCCCTCGTTGTCGACATCGATGGGGTCGCTCATGGAGACATCCTGGGCGGTTTTTTTCTGGTTGCGGAAATACATGAGGATTTCATTTGCAATTCACTCATAGCGGCCTTTTCGGCGGCCTGGATGACCGCGTATAGCAATTCCACCTTTTGTTCTTTTGGGCAGTTGAGCTTTGCGATATCGCTTGCGGCGAACCGCGCGTGAATCTCCGCCGCGCGCCGCCGCAGTTCCAGTTTTGCCGCCGGGTCGTCTGGATAATAGGATATTGCCTCCAAAGTGCGTACCTCCTTTTTGGCTTTGTTTACTTTTATGCGGGAGGGGATGTACGGTATCCGTATATTGCATGTACGGTTATCACCCGCTTGCTTTTTGGTGGGGAATGTGCTATACTAATCGGGAGCGTTTGGAGTTTGACGGTTGGGAGGCTGCGCTATGCCAAACAGGGTGTTTGTTTCCGGCTTTTTCGACCTGCTGCACAGCGGGCACGTGGCGTTTTTGAAGACGGCCGCGTCATACGGCGACCTCTACGTGGGCGTGGGGCGGGACGAATCCAGGGCGCTGCAGGCGGGCAAGGCGCCGCCGGTGAACACCGAGGCGGAGCGGCTGTTCATGGTGCGCAGCGTGCGCTATGTCAAGGAGGCGTGGCTGCTCGAGGGCCTGGGCACGATGGATTTCACGCAGGACCTGGAGCGCCTGCGCCCGGATATTTTTGTGGTCAACGAGGACGGGCACACCCCAGAAAAGGCGGCGCTGTGCGCCAGGCTTGCTATTGAATATCGCGTGCTGACGCGCCTGCCGGAGCCCGGGCTGCCGGCGCGTTCCTCCACCGAGCTGCGCGAAAACGGCGGTACGCTGCCCTACCGCGCGGAAATTTGCGGCGGCTGGCTCGACCAGCCCTTTGTCAACCGGCTGCGCCCGGGCTGGGTCATTTGCGCGCAACTGGAGCCGCATCCGGCGTTCGCGCGGGTACACGGCGGCCTGGCAACCTCCACGCGCGCCTGCCTGGCCCGGACACTGTCCGCCGGCCTGCGCCGGATGGAACCCGAGGAGCTGGCCCGGACGGTGTTCCGGCTGGAAAACGGCATTGACATGGAGGGCCATCCGGTTTCCGGCGCGCAGGACGCCCTGGGCCTGTGCGTGCCCGGGGTGTGTTTTCAATATTACGACAACGGATACTGGCCCCGGCGGATCGATTCCACGACAGATCCCCAAACCCTGCGCTGGCTGGAGGGGCGCCTTTCGCTGTATCCGCTGCCGCCGCGCCCGCAGGGACACAATCCGCTGCTGGGCCGCAATCTGGACACCGCGGCGATGGAGCTGCTGGCGCGCTCCGGCGCGCTGTGCAAGAGCGCCATCGAACGGCGCGACGCGGCCGACCTGGCCGAAAGCCTGACGCTGTGCAACGAATCCTATAAGGTGCTGTTCCCCGCGATGCTGCCGCCCCACGTTCTGGCGCGGGTGGACCAAATGCAGGCGGAGGGCCGCTTTAGCGGCTGGAAATTCACGGGCTGCGGCGGCGGCGGCTGGCTGCTCCTGGCAGACGCCGCGGATCTGCCGGGCACGATTCCCCTGAAAATTTCGGCTTGCAATCCTTCGCAGGACGTGTTATAATTCAATATTGAAAGGCTCTTTTAGATGGTTGTAGTGATATTTTTTGCGGGCGGCATTCTTGCCGCCCGAACCCAGTAATAACATCACTACTACCGTCTAATACAGCTTATTGAAAAAGGGGGGTGCGCGCTTGATCGATCTCTATCAGTCTTGGGAAAAAGCGGTGAACCCTCTGAAACGCCGCTTCTGGAAGGCGCAGATCGACGTGCTGCGCGCCGTTCCGCCACTGTTGGGCATTGTTTCCGGGCGCAGCCTGGGCGCGGATAAATCCCTGAAAATCTGGACGAAAACGATGCTGCAAACCGCCGTGCAAGCGCCGGGGGCGCTTTTTCTGCATTGGAGAAACAGGCGGGAGGGCCGCGTGGCGCTGCCCCGCGTCTCGTTTGTGGTTGCGACGCGCTGCACTCTCAACTGCGACAAGTGCGTGGCGCATATGCCGGACCTGAAAAACAAAGCGGATGCGCCGCTGCCCGTTTTGCTCGACGACATCCACCGGCTGCTTGCCTGCGTGGACGCCGTTTATGACATCAATATCTCGGGCGGCGAGGCGTTTTTGCGCCCGGACCTGGACAGGATCGTGGAGGCCATCGCGGAGACGGGCAAGGTCAGCGATATCAATGTGACGACCAACGGCACCGTGATCCCGGACGGGAAAGTGCTTGCGGCGCTCAAAGCGGCAAATGTGACGGTGAAAATCAGCAGGTATCCTCTGAAACTCCAGCCGGAGGCGGAACAACTCAAACGCGCTCTGGAGCAACATGGCGTGCGGTATACCCATGAGAGCGGCGCGTTCTGGCGCGACACGGCGGATTTGGCGTTCCGGCGCAAAACGGGCGGCCTGCCCCCCGTGGGGAACGAAGCGGCGCGGCGGCGATTCAGCGGCTGCATCGAACAGCTGGGCCTGCCGTATCTCGGCGGAAAGCTCTATCTGTGCTGCGAATCCGCGATATTGGCGCACGAGGGCATTATACCGGCGGGCGTTGGGGACTGTATCGACCTGCGCGCGACCTCCCCCGCCGCGTTCGGGGACCAATGGCGAAAGCTGCTTGAGAGGCGCGCGGTATCCGCCTGCGCCTGGTGCGGCGGATACACCAACGAGACGCGCAAGGTGCCGGTGGCCGTGCAGCGCGAACCGCGAGGAAGGGAGTAATCAAAGCTTGAGGAACATCTATTTCGTGCAGGCGGGGAACCTGTTTGGGGTCAACGCGTATTTCCCCTACGCGGCCGGCTGCATCGCGGCGTACGCGTGGGAGAACCCCGTCATACGCGACAACTGCCGGCTGGGGCACTTCACCTTTCTGCGCAAGCCCCTGGTACAGGCCGTGGACGCTTTCGAGGAACCGTACCTGGTCGCCTTCTCGAATTACGTTTGGAACTGGGAATACCACAAGGCTCTGGCGCGGGCAGTGAAGGAACGCTGGCCCGGCTGCCTGGTCCTCTTTGGCGGGCACCAGGTGCTGAACGACAGTTCCCGCCAGTTGGACGAGCTGCCCTACGTGGATTTTTTGATACACAAGGCCGGGGAGATTCCCTTTGCGCAACTGCTGCTGGCGCTGCTGCAAGGCAACGCGCTGGATAAGGTCCCCTCGCTTTCCTACCGGGACGCGCATGGCAACGCCTTGCGTACAAAGGACTTGGCGCCCCGGGAAGGCTGCGATTTTCCATCGCCCTATCTGACCGGGCTCTTTGATCATCTTTTTGAGGAGTATCCCGACCTGCTGTTCTCCACGACGATAGAGACCAACCGGGGGTGCCCCTACACCTGCGCCTACTGCGACTGGGGCGCGACCAAGAGCGCGCTGCAGCTGGCGCCGATGGAACGCGTCAAGGCGGAGATCGACTGGGCCGCGCGGCACCGCATCGAGTTCGTCGTGAGCGCGGACGGGAATTTCGGCATCCTGGAGCGCGACGAGGAGGTGGCGGATTTCCTGGTGGAGAGCAACCGCCGCACGGGGTATCCGAAGAAGTTCAATGTCAGCTACGCGAAAAACAGCAACGAGACCGTGTTCCGGATCAACCGGAAGCTCAACGCGCAGGGCCTGAGCAACGGCGCGACGCTGGCGTTCCAGTCCCTGTCGCCGGTGGCGCTGGAGAACATCGGGCGCAAGAACCTGAAGTTCGAACGGTTCCAGGAGCTGGTCGCGCTCTACAACAAGGCCGGCGTGCCCATGTATTCCGACCTGATTCTGGGGCTGCCGGGCGAGACGCTTGAAAGCTTCGCCCGGGGGGTGGGCACGCTGCTTGCCGCGGGTATGCACGGCTCCCTGGAGGCCTTCCCCTGCGAGGTGCTGCCCAACGCCACGCTTGCCGACCCCGCGTATCAAAAAAAGCATGGCGTAAAGACCATACGTGTGCGCCAATTTTACAAGTTCGGCTCGCCGGAGAACGAGGATGAGATTCCCGAATACGCCGAAATCGTATGCGGGACCGATACGATGCCCGCGAAGGACTGGGAGGCCGCGCTGCTGCTTTCCGTCTTTGTGCAGGGCCTGCACGCGTTGGGCCTGCTGCCCTGCGTCGCGATATTCCTGCACTGGGAACGGCAGCTGCCCTATGAGGAGTTCTACCTTGGTCTGATGGACTACGCCAGGGCGAACCCCGCCTCCTTGATGGGGGAGCTGTATTCACTTTTTGAGGAACGGTGCCACGATTTCTCGCAGGGGAAGGGCGAAAGCCTGATCTACTACCATCCGCGTTTCGGCGAGGTGACGTGGCCCCTTGGCCCGGCGATGTTCCTGTGCGCGGCTTTTGAATCCGAGAGACTCTTCCGGGAGCTCCCCGATTTTTTGCGGCAGTACGGCCTGGACGCCGAGGCGGCGGCGCAGCTGATCGGTTTCCAGCGCGCCATGGTCTACCTGCCCGAGCCGCTGCCAGCCCGTCAAACGTTTGCGTATGATTTCCCGGCGTATTTTGCCGCCGCCTACGCGGGAAAACGCCCGGATTTACAGAAAAAACGCGCCACGGTGGTCTTCCCCCATCAGGCGCCGGTGAGCTCGTGGGTGGACTTCGCGCGGGAATACGTCTGGTTCGGCAGGAAAAAACTGACGAGGAAGAGGTACGACGTCGAGTATGGGTGAGCCGGGGGGAATGCGCCTGCTCCTCTTTGTTTTCGCGAAAAATGAGGAAAGCCAATTCGAGAGAACGGTCCGCGGCCTGCAAGCCGCCTGCTCGCCCGACCACGTGGCGGGCATGGTTCTTTTTCTGGCGCAAAACGCCACCGGGGGCTGCCTGCGCACCGCCGAAGTTTTAAATCGCGCGGATTTTCCTATTGCCGTCGAAATTGCCCGGCAGCCCTGCGGGGATATTCCCGCCTGCCTCAAGGCTGTGTTGGACGCCAGGGCGGATATTACGCACGTGCTGTTCGTGGCGGCGGACTATTTTTTGGAGCCGGCGGCCATCGCGGGACTGATCGGGCGCGCGGCGCGGGACCCCGGCGCGGTGCATAAGTTTTCGCGCGCATTGCCGGGCGGCGGGTTTTCGCCTGGATACCCCGCCGGCGCGGAAACCCTGTACCGATTGTTTTGCGCGGCTGTCCGCGTATTTTACGGCTGTAAAATTACCGACCCCAGTTTTTTCATCATGGCCGCCCCCGTCCGTTTTTTCCGGCGGATCAGGTTCAAGCGGACCTCCATGCTGTTCGGCCAGGAGTGGATGTACGCGCTGCTGCGCGCCAAAGCGCCCGTTGCGGAGATACCGGCGGTCAACCTGCCGCGCACCGAGATGGGCGGCACGGCGACCCTCCTCTACCGGCTGCGCTATGTGACCATTGCCGTTGCCATGCGCCTGCGGCCCATGAAACGCATCTGGGAGAAAGGAGCTATGCCGTGAACGATAAGAAAAACATCTACCTCGTGCAGGCGGATATTCTGCGCGTCACGCCGATATTCTCCACGGCCTACCTGCCTTACGCGGCGGGCGCGCTGTGGGCCTATGCAAGGCGGGACCCGGCGATCGCCAGCCAGTACACGCTGGGGGAGCTTTTCTTTTTGCGCGAGCCCGTGGACAATATCGTTGCCCGCATGGAGGCCCCGTTCCTGGTGGGTTTTTCGTGCTACTGCTGGAATACAGAATATAACAAAGTGCTGGCGCAAGCGGTGAAAAAACGCTTTCCCGAGTGCCTGGTGCTGTTCGGCGGGCACAATGTGCCCCCCGGCGGCAAGATGCTGGAGGCGTTGCCCTATGTGGACTTCCTGATCCACGACGAGGGGGAGGCGCCATTCCATGCGCTGCTTTTGCGGCTTGCCGGGGAATCGCCGGATCTTTCGGCCGTGCCGGCGCTCTCCTACAGGGCCGGGCAGGGCACGGCGACGAACAACAAGATGATTCCGGACTCCGTAGAGGACTTCCCCTCGCCATACCTGGAGGGCGTGTTTGACACGATCATCGCGGCGCACCCAGAAATACAATGGAGCATGGTGTGGGAGACCAACCGCGGCTGCCCCTACCGCTGCGCCTTTTGCGACTGGGCGCAGCAAAAGGCGAGGGTGCGCCGGTTCCCCATGGAGCGCCTGGCGGCGGAAATCGAATGGATGAGCGCGAACAGGATCGATTACCTCATGTGCTCCGACGCGAATTTCGGGATTCTCGAACGGGACGAGGACATTCTGGATATGCTGGCCGCGGCGCACAGGCGCACGGGGTACCCGCGCACATGCATCACCCAGACGACGAAATATATCAACGAGCGCATTTACCGCATCTTCGATAAGCTCAGCGACAGCGGCCTGGATTCCCGAGGACCGAACCTCGCGGTGCAGAGCCTGACGCCCGAAGTGCTGCGCAACATCGGGCGCGAAAACCTGGGGGACGCGCTGCTTGCCCGGTGGATGGGCCGCTTTCGCCGGGCGGGGCACAGGACCCACACGGACCTGATTTTGGGCCTGCCGGGCGAAACGCTGCAGAGCTACTGCGCGGGCGTGGAAAAGCTGTTCGAGCTGGGCCAGCACGAGGGGATTGTGCATTACCCGTGCAGCCTGCTGCCCAACGCGCCCATGGCCGACCCGGCCTACCGCGAAAAGCACGGCATCCGCACGGCGCGTAAAATTTTCAAAGAGGTGATGGAGGGCGCGCCGGAGGCCGGGCAAATCAACGAGTTCATCGACGTGGTGATCGAAACCGCGGCCATGCCGCATGAGGACTGGCGCACCGCCAATTCTTTCATTTTCCTCGCGCAGGGCACGCACGGCTACGGCCTGCTGCGGCTGCTGGCGATATATCTTCATACGGAAAAGATCGCGTCCTACGCTGAATTTTATCTTGGCCTGCTCGAATTTTGCCGCAGGCAACCTGAAACGTTTCTGGGCGAAATCATTGCGCGCCTGGAAAAGAACTTGGATGCAACGATACGGGGTAAGGAACCGGAGCCCCTGCAGATCGCGGGCTTCAGTTTTGGGCGCATGTATGAGGACCAATACGTCTTCAGCCGCGCGGCGCTGGAGCCGGAGCGCTTTTACGCCGGCATCGAGCCGTTTTTGCGGCAGTTCAGCCTGGAGCCCGGGCTGTTCGCGCAGCTGCTGCGCTACCAGCGCGAGAGCATTTTGTTTCCCGGTGCGTCTAATAAAGCGCTCGGGTTCGATTATGACTTTCCCGCTTATTTCAGCGCCGTATACGGCGCAAAGCCCGTGGCTCTGCAAAAAAAGCCGGTCCGGCTGCGGTTTTCGTTTGACGGCGACCTTTCGTCCCCCGAACAGTACTATGACGCCATTGTGCGGCTGGGCCGGTTTTCGGGCAACGCGTTTTACCGGATAGAGTATTTAGAAGACTAGCTTGGCCGGATCGAGATTGCGCAGCACGAAATAGGGCGATTGCTCGAATACCACCTCGGCGTTTGTGAAGGGGTTGCAGCCCTGTATGGCGACGATATAACGCACGCGCATGCCCTTTGTCTCGCTTAGATCGTCAATCAGGAGCTCCCGGCTGCCCGGTTGCAGGGAATCCAGGCAGACTTCCAGCCCCAGGGGAAACGCGCGCAGCTGCTGCGGGGCATAGGTGAAAAAGCAAAGCGCCGTGGGCGCGTTCGCGGTGTCCGTGCAGACAACGATGGCATCGTCCGGGATGCCGTTGTCTATTTGCCGGAGATATTCGCCCGCGGAGACCGCGGCGCGCGCCAGAGCGGTGGGATCCCCTTTGGCCGCGCCGGAGAAGTAAACGCCTGACAGGGCCCGCAGATAGTCCACCGTTTTCCGCCCAGCGCCAAGGACCGTTTGTATATCGACCGGCTCTTTGGCCAGCCCGAGGTTTCGATAGCTGATGAAATTATCCGCCGCGCCCACGGCGAGCATGGCGCACAGCAGCATGGCGAGGACCGCCTGCTTTTTTTTATGGAGGAAGCAGCGCGCGCCGGCCGCCGTCAGCGCCAACATGCCCAACAGGCAGGCCAGCCAGAACCCGTTGGCGGTGTCCATGCCGAAAAGCGCCAGCGTCCCCACGGGAACGGTGACCGCCAGGGAGGCGTGGTCGAACCAGTTGTCCGCCGGGGGCAGGACCGGCAGCAGGATCACCGTCAGGACGCACAGTGCCGCGGTGAGGATGGGAACCGGCTGATGCCCGGATGTTGTTCGCTTTTTGCCGTCTTTGGAGAGCAAGCCGTCGAAGCACAGGGCCACAAGGGGGACCGCCATGGGCGCGAGCATGCGCAGATGCAGGCGGGGCACCCGGTCCCCCAGATCCTCGCGTATGGAGACGGTGTAGGCGACCGCCCCCGCCGTGACCGCGAGGGAGAGCAGGACAAACAGATACAGCCTGCGTTGCTTCCCGTCAAGCCTGCGCAAATCAAACAGCGGCAGCAGCACGGGAAGGACATAAAAGGAAAGTATGGCCGCCGCGAACGTGGCGGCGGCGCTGTAAACCATGTAGCCAAACACGCCCGGTTCCCCTAGCGCGGACAGGCCGATTTGGTCGTACCCGGTCAGGCTCCCGGCGTAGGAATTTCCCGCGCCCGGGAACAGGGCCCGCTTTACGATCAGGAACGGCACGAAAAAGGCCGCTATCGATACGCCCAAGGCAAGCCCGTTTCGCACGAACTTTTTCCCGCGAACCCCTTCGACGACCAGCATGGCCGCGCCCGCGATCAAAAAGGCGGCGGAGACTTCCTTTGTCAAGTAGCTCAAATAGGTAAAAAAACCGAACAGGGCAAACAAAGGCAGACGGCGGCGGGGCCTGTTTTCCGTCATGGCGCTGTGAAAAAAGTAAAACACCCAGAGACACAGGGGCCAGTACAACGGCTCGCTCAGGAAGGTCGCGGTGTACATGAAGTCCGGAAGCGCGGCCGTGAAGGCCAGCGTGAGGAGCAGCACGGCGGGCTTGGGGCTCAGCTTTTTCACCAGCAGGGCCACAGGGAAAACCATGGAGGCCATCGCCAGGCAATTGATGACCCCGACGAGTTTGACCTGCGCCAACGGGTCCCGGGCCAGCAAAAAGGCGGGGCTGACCAAAAGGGGATACAGGATTTTCTGGAACTGCGTGGGGAAGCCCTGGATGAGCAGCGGCCCGCCCTGCGCGAGGCTCCTGGCGAGATGGAGGTATCTGATTTCGCTGGGATAGACGGTTGCCGCCATGGGGGCGGACAAAGCGCCGCACAGCAGGCGCAGGGCGAAGGCAAACACGAAAAAGACCGCGGCGCACAGCAGGGGATGCGCGCCGGCCCAACCGGCGAATTGCCGAAAACCGGCAAATTGTTGAAGAAAGCCGCGCAGCCGGGAGCGGCCGGGCGCCTGGGGCAGCTTAACCATGGATGTCAACCTCCTGTGCCGAAAAATACAGCTTGGCCGGATCGGAATTGCGCAGCACTAAATACGGCGGCTGCCTATAGAGCAGCTCGGCGTTTTCGAAGGGATTGAAATTCTCCGTCACAATGATATAGCGCACCCGCCAACCTCTCGTCTTGTTCGTTTCGTCAAACACGTACTCGGTGCTCCCCGATTTCAGCCCCTGTAGTATGCTGCCAGTTGATAAATCGCAGAATTGCAGATGCTGCGAAGCATAGGTTTCGAACGTAAGCCGAACCATATTATTCCCGCAAATCAGGATGCGGCCATCCGGGGCGTCTTCCAGCCCCTGAATGTAATTGCTCACGGCGCCCGCGGCATAGGTAATGGGATAGGGGTCAGTCGCTTCCCCCGCGGGAAACAGCATGTTCATGACGCACGCGAAATAGTTCCCCGAATCCCGGCTGCCCTCGGTCGCATCGTAAATCTGCTGCTCATCGAAGTGCCTGGAGCGCCAGACGGTAAGATAATGCCAAAGATTGTCCGCCGCGTTCACAGTGCATACCGCGCACAGCAGCATGACAAGGACCGCCTTCTTTTTTTTGCGCAGGAAGCACAGCGCGCCGACCGCCGTCAGCGCCAGCATAAAAAACTGGTAGGCCAGCCAGACCAAATTGGCGGAGAATTTGGCCATACCAAACGATTGAAGCATAAACGCCAGGTAGGAGACCGTGAGCGAGGCATGGTCATACCAGCCGTCTTTTGCAGGAACAACCGGCAGCAGAAGCGGCAGCAGGACGCACAGCGCCGCGACAAGGATGAGAATGGATTTTTTTCCGCGTTTTTGTTTTTTGCCGGCCCCGGACAGCAGGCAATCGAAACACAGGATGATACAGGGGATCACCATGGGGGCGAACATCCGCAGGTGCAGGCGGGGCACCCGGTCCTCCAGGTCTTCGCGTATGGAGACGGTGTAGGCGATCGCCCCCGCCGTGATCACCAGGGAAAGCGCGATGAAAAGATACATTCTGCGCTTTTTTTCGTCCAGTTTGCGATAGTCAAACAGCGGCAGCAGCACGGGCAGGATATAAAAGGAGAGTACGGCCGCCGCGAGCGTGGCGGCGGCGCTGAAAAACAGGTAAGTGAACGCGCCCGGCTCCTTCAGCGCGGCCAGGTCCAGTTGGCTGCGGCCGGTCAGGTTGCCGTTATAGGAATTGCCCATGCCGGGAAACAGCGTCTGCTTTACGGCAAGGAACGGCGCGAAAAAGGCGGACAGGACCAGCCCTAAGGCAAGCGCGTTTTGCTTCCACTTTTTATCGCGAACCCCTTCCAGGATCAGCATGGCCGCGGCCGCGATCAGAAAAGCCGCGGCGATCTCTTTGGCGAGATAGGCCATACAGGTGAACAGACCGAACAGCGCGAAGAACAGCAGCCGCCTGCGCTGCCCCTGTTCCTCCATGGCGGCGAGGAAAAAATAGAACAACCAAAGGCACAGGGGCAAATACAGCGCTTCGGACATGAAGGATCCGATATACATCAGGTCCGGCAGCGTGGCCGCGAAGGCCAGCGTGAGAAGGAGGACGGCGGGCCTGGGACTGAGCTTTTTCACGAGCAGCGCCGCCGGGAAAGCCATGGAGGCCATCGTCAGGCAATTGATGACCTCGATGAGCTTCACCTGCGCCACCGGGTTCCGGGTCAGCACAAAGGCGGGGCTGATCAACAGCGGGTAGAGAATCTTCTGGTAATCGGTGGGCAAGCCTAAGATGCGCAGCGGCCCGCCCTCCGCGATGCTCTTGGCCAGATGGAGGTAGCGCCATTCATCGGGAGAAAAGCACAGCACGAGGGGCCCGGCCAGCCTGCTGAACAGCAGGCGCGTGGCGAAGACAAGCACGAAACACACCGCGGCGCACAACAGCGGGCGCTCCCCGGCCCAAGCCAGCGGATGTCCGCTGGCGACGAATTGCCGGAATTTACGCGCGCGTATGCCGGACGCCTGGGGCGGCTTAACCATAGGGGTCCACCTTCTCTCCCGAAAAAGATAATTTGGCCGGATCCAGATTGCGCAGCACCAAATACGGCGATTGCTCGAATAGCACTTCGACATGTTCGAAGGGGTTGAAATCCTCCGTCACAACGATGTAGTCCACCCGTTTGCGCAGTGAATGCTCCCTGGCCCCCGATTCCTGCCAGCGCCGCAGTTCCTCGGGATACACAAAGATTCTGGGCAGCCGCGGGGAGATATAGGTGTCGAACAACTGCCTGTCCGCGAACCTCATGAAGACGACGATGTCTTTGCCCGGAACAACGCCCGCTTGCAGAATAAACTCGCTCGCGGCGGCCGCGGCGTGCGCGGCGGAATTCCGTGATGTTGCCGGTTCCCGGGAACATAAAAGATCCATGGCGCGCCGGGCGTATTGCTCCGGTTCCCGGCCGCGCAGGCTCATGGCAATCATTTCCTGATCGTACAGCATCCGCCTGCTCACCGCGAGCAGCCGATAGCTCATCAGGTTGTCCGCCGCGCCCACGGCGAGCATGGCGCACAGCAGCATGGCGAGGACCGCCTTCTTTTTTCCCCGGACGAAGCAGAACGCGCCGGCTGCCGCCAGCGCCAGCATGGGCAGCAGGAAGGCCAGCCAGACCCCGTTGGCGGCGGCTTTGCCCATGCCGAGAAAGGTCAGCAAGCCCGTCAGGAAGGCGGGCGACAGGGAGGCGCGGTTGAACCAGCTCTCCTGCAGCGGCACGGTGGGCAACAGGGCGGCCAGGGAAACGCACAGCGCCGCCGTGAGGGGGAGAACGGTTTTACGCCCGCGCCCGCGCTTTTGTTTCTGCTTTGCGCCGTCTTTGGAAAGCAACAGATCGAAACACAGGATGACAAAGGGAATGGCCATGGGCGCGAGCAGCCGCAGGTGCAGATAGGGCGGCGTGCCTTCCCGGGGCTCCCGAATGGAGCAGGTGTAGGCGATGGCCCCCGCCGCCACCGCGAGGGAAAGCATGGTGAACAGATAGATGCTTGTGTTTTCCCTGCCCGGTTTGTCCGGCTTGCGCAAACCGGACAGCGGCAGCAGCACGGGGAGGATATAGAACGAAAGGATGGCCGCCAGAAACAGTACGGCGGTGCTGTACACCAGGTAGCCAAAGGCTCCCGGGGCTTTCAGCGCGGACAGGCCGACCTGATCCCAGCCGCTTTGGCTTCCGTTATAGGAATTGCCGGCGCCGGAAAACAAAATTTGCTTTACCAGAAAGAACGGCGCAAAAAAGGCGGATAGAACCACGGCCAGGGAAAGCCCGTTTTGCTTCCACTTTTTATCGCGTATCCCCTCCAGGACCAGCGTGGCCGCGGCCGCGATCAAAAAAGCCGCGGCGATCTCCTTGGTCAGATAGGCCAGCCAGGTGAAAAACCCGAACAGGGCAAAGCGCGGCAGCCGTTTGCGCGGCTGTTTTTCCGCCATGGCAATGTGAAACAGATAAAACACCCAGAGGTACAGGGGCCAGGACAGCGGTTCGCTCATGAAGGTTGCGGTGTATTTGAAATCCGGCAGCGCCACCGCGAAGACCAGCGCAAGGAGCAGCGCGGCGGGCTTGGCGCTAAGCTTTTTCGCAAGCAGCGCCACAGGGAAGACGATGGAGGCCATCGCCAGGCAATTGATGACCTCGATAAGTTTCACCTGTACCAGGGGGTCCCGGGCCAGCAGAAAGGCGGGGCTGATCAACAGGGGGTACAGGATTTTCTGGAACTGCGCGGGCTGGCCCTGGATGAACAGCGGACCGCCCTGCGCGATGCTTCTGGCGAGATGAAGGTATCTGATTTCATCGGGATAGATGGTCATCACGATGGGACCGGGCCGGCTGCCCCACAGCAGGCGCAGGGCGAAGGCAAGCGCGAAGAAACAGCAGGCGCACAGCAGGGGATGCGCACCGGCCCACAGGACCAGCTGCCGGAACCCGCGCGGGCGCGCAGGCGCGCCGGGCGTTTGGGACGGCTTAACCATGGACGATTACCCCTTCCGATAGATACAGTCTGGATGGATCCAAATTCCGCAGCAGGAGATACGGCGGCTGGCGATAGATCACCTCGGCGTTTTCGAAGGGGTTGAAATCCTCCAAAACAATGATGTAGTTCACCCGCCACCCCTCCGTCTCGCTTAATTCATCGAACAGAAATTCCCTGCGCCCCGCTTCCAGCCCCTGCAACACATGCTCAGGCGCTAAATTGCGCAAGGGCAGACGCTGCGATGCGTAGGTTTCAAAGGCGAGCCAGGCCCCATCCCGCGTGCAGCCCATGACGCGGCCATCCGGGGCGTCTTCCAGCTTCTGAAGGAAAGCGTTGACGGAGCAGGCCGACGCGGCCAAATGTGCGGGGTCATAGAGGCGCTGCGCGGGAAACAGCGGGTCCACTTGCTCCTCGATGTGTCTGGACTGCCAGACGGCACAATATTGCCAAATATTGTCCGCCGCGCTCACCGTACATATCGCGCACAGCAGCATGGCGAGGACCGCTTTTTTTTTGCCCCGGACGAAGCAGAGCGCGCCGGCGGCCGTCAGCGCCAGCAGGAACAGCAGGCCGGCCGGCCAGATCCAATGGGCGGAAAATAGCTCCGCCAGGTAGGAGGCCGTCAGGGAGGCGTGGTCAAACCATTCGTCCTTTGCCGGCGGAACCGGCAGCAGGACCGCCGCCAGGATGCACAGCGCCGCGGCAAGGAGGAGAACGGACTGCCGCCCGCGCTCTTGTTTCTGCTTTGCGCCGTCTTTGGAAAGCAACAGATCGAAACACAGGACGACAAAGGGAATGACCATGGGCGCGAGCATCCGCAGGTGCAGACGGGGCACCCTGTCCCCCAGATCCTCCCGTATATAGACGGTGTAGGCGATTGCCCCCGCCGTGACCACAAGAGAAAGCGCGGTGAACAGATACAGCCTGCGCTTTTGCACGTCCAATTGGCGCAAGCGAAACAGTGGCAGAAGCACGGGCAGGACGGTAAAAGAGAGTACAGTGGCCGCAAGCAGCGCGGCGGTGCTGAACAGCAGATAGCCAAAGGCGCCCGTGGCGTTCAGCGCGGAGGGATCAAGCTGACGGTAGCCGCTCTGCCCGCCGGCATAGGAATTGCCCATGCCGGCAAACAGGGCCTGCTTAACGATCAGGAATGGCACAAAAAAGGCGGCGATGCATGCGGCCAGGGCAGGCGCGTTTTGCCTCCATGTTTTTTCGCGAATCGCTTCCAGAACCAGCAGGACCGCCGCCGCAATCAAAAAGGCCGCGCCGATTTCCCTGGTGCAATAGGCCAGATACGTGAAGAAGCCGAACAGGGCGAACAACGCCAGGCGGCGGCGCGGCTTCTTCTCCGCCATGGCGGTGTGAAAGAAATAGAAGACCCAAAGGCACAGGGGCCAGTACAGCGGTTCGCTCATGAAGGTTGCGGTATACATGAAGTCCGGCAGCGCGCAGACAAAGGCCAGCGTGAGGAGCAGCACGGCGGGCCTGGGACTCAGCTTTTTCGCCAGCAGCGCCGCCGGGAACACCACGGAGGCCATCGCCAGGCAGTTGATGACCTCGACAAGCTTGATCTGCGCCGCCGGGTTCCGGGCCAGCAAAAAGGCGGGGCTGAGAGCCAGGGGATAGAGGATTTTCTGGAAATCGGTGGGCAGGCCCCGGATGAGCAGCGGCCCGCCCTCCGCGATGCTTCTGGCCAGGTGCAGGTACCGCCATTCGTCGGGGGCAAAGCACAGCGTGGGGGGCCCGGCCAGCCTGCCGCACAGCAGGCGCAAGGCGAAGGCGAACACGAAGAACGCCGCAGCGCACAGCAGCGGATGCTCCCCGGCCCATTGGACCGCCTGCCGGAAAAGCACGCGCAGCCGGGCGCGCCCGTGCGCCAGCTCAGCCATAGAGGTTCACCTCCTTCTCTGTATAATACTGCTCCGCAACAAGAAACATCACGCACAATGCTGCGCAAAAATCATATATCAAAATTTTTACTTGCGTTCTGCTATGTTTCTAGCTGCGGAGCAGTATAAGATAGCTTTGTTGGATCCAGATTGCGCAGCACGAGATAGGGCGATTGCTCGTATACCACCTCGACATTCGTGAACGGATTGAAATCCTCCGTCACGATAATATAGTCCACACGCCAGCCCTGCGTATAATTGAAATCATCGAACAGGAGCTCGTTGTTCCCGTCCTCCCGGGAAAGCGCGATGATCCAGCGCCGCAAAACGTGCAGGGCCAGTGTTTGCGAGGTATAGGTTGCGACAAGCGCGGCGCTCATACAGAGCTCCAGGGCGCCGCCCGGCATATCGGCATGCTGCTGAAGGTAATCGGCTACGGCTGCCGCGGCCTCCACGGACGGCGCGGGTATCCGCGATGCCGGCCCGGAAAACAGGAAATCCCTGACGCAGGAGGCATAGTCCTCCGGTTCCCGCCCATCCATACGCAAAGCAAGCTGGGAGACGCCGGTGTGATTGTATATGCCGGTGATGCGATAGTTCATCACATTGTCCGCCGCGCTTACCGCGCAGACCGCGCACAGCAGCATGGCGAGGACCGCCTTCTTTTTCCCCCGAAGGAAGCAGACCGCGCCGGCGGCCGCCAGCGCCAGCATGAGCAGCAGGTAGGCCACCCAGATCCCATTGGCGGCGGCTTTGCCCATGCCGAGAAAGCGAAGCAGCCCCACGGGGTATATGACCGACAGGGAGGCGCGGTCAATCCACTCGTCGTTGACCGGCACGGAGGGCAGCAGCGCAAGCAGCAGCGCGCCGAACGCCACCGTGAGGAGCAGGACCGACCGCTGCCCGCGTCCGCGCCGCTTTGGGCCGCCTTTGGAAAGCAAAAAATCGAAGCAAATGATCATGCACGGAAGCACGATGGGGGCGAGCAGCCGCAGATGCAGGCGCGGCACCGGGTCCCCCCAGTGTTCCCGTATGGAGACGGTGTAGGCCATCGCGCCCACCGTGACCGCGAGGGAAACCATGGCGAAGAGGTACAGCCGTTGTTTTTCTTCGGCCAGCGCGCGAAATCCGAACAACGGCAGCAGCACGGGCAGGATATAAAAAGACAATATGGCCGCGAAAAACAGGACGGCGGCGCTGTAGATCATATAAAGAGGAGCGCCCGGGGCTTGCAGCGCGGACAGGCCGACCTGGTCCCAGCCGCTTTGGCCGCCGGCATAGGAATTGCCCATGCCGGCAAACAGGGCCTGCTTGACGGCGAAGAGGGGCCCGAAAAAGGCGGCTATAGTCACAGCCAGGGCGGGCCCGTTTTGCCTCCATGTTTTTTTGCGAATCGCTTCCAGAACCAGCATGGCCGCCCCCGCGATCAGAAAGGCCGCGCCGATCTCCTTGGTCAAATAGGCCAGGTAGGTAAAAAAGCCGAACAGTGCAAAATAGAGCAGGCGGCGGCATGGCCTGTTCTCCATTTTCTCCGCCATGGCAAGATGGAAGAAATAGAACACCCAAGCGCACAGGGGCCAGTACAGCGGCTCGCTCATGAAGTTGGCGGTGTAACGAAAATCCGGCAGCGTCACCGCGAAGGCCAGCGCGAGAAGCAACACAGAAGGCTTGGGTGTGATCTTTTTTACAAGCAGGGCGACGGGGAACACCATGGAGGCCATCGCCAGGCAATTGATGACCTCGACGAGGTTGATCTGGGCCAGGGGGCTGCGGGCCAGGAGGAAGGCCGGGCTGATCGCCAGGGGATAGAGGATTTTTTGGAAATCGGTGGGCAGACCTTGGATGAGCAGCGGTCCGCCATCCGCGATGCTTCTGGCCAGATGCAGGTACCGCCATTCGTCGGGGGCAAAGCACAGCGAGATGGGTCCGGCCAGCCTGCCCAGCAGCAGGCGCAGGGCGAAGGCAAGCGCGAAGAAACCGCAGGCGCACAGCAGCGGGTGTGCGCCTGCCCAACCGGCGAACTGCCGGAAACCAGCGAACTGCCGGAAAAACCCGCGCGCCCGGGAGCGCCCGGGCGCCTGGGGCGGCCTAGCCATAGAAGCCCACCTTCTCTCCCGAAAAACATAGCCTGGAAGGATCCAGGTTCCGCAGCACGAGGTAGGGCGAATGCTCATAGATCACCTCGACATTCGTGAACGGATTAAAATTCTCACTGACGACAAGATAGTCCAGCCCGCCAAGCTGTTCTTCGGTCGGAAGCTCGTTGACCCCCGATGACAGGTGCGCCAGAATCGCCAAAACCAGAGCCGGAACGAATAAATGCGTGCGCAGATGCTGCGAAGCATAGGTAATCACATAGGAGGGGTGCATACAGATCCCTATGATACCGCCCCGCGTGCCGGAATCGCCCTGGAGAAAATCGCATACGGCGACCGCGGCTTCCATCATAGGAGCGTGATCCTGATTATCGGTGGTATATAATTTTGCCAGAGACTGGACATAGTTCCCTGTTTTCTGTATGCCCACGGTCGCGTCAATGAAAGATTGTTGTATATCGACTTGCTCCTTGGAGAGTGCGTAGGCCCGATAGTTTACAAAATTGTCCGCGGCGCTCATGGCGAACATGGCGCACAGCAGCAGAGCGAGGACCGCTTTCTTCCTTTTCCGCAGGAAGCAGAGCACGCCAATGACCGCCAGCGCCAGTATAAGCAACAGATAGGCCCGCAAGACCCAATTGGCAGTGGCCCTATCCACGCCGAGACGGACCAGCGACTTCACCAGGGAGGTGATTGAAAAAAAGGACGCATGGTGACAAGCGTCGTCCTCGAACGGTACGCAGGGCAACAAAGCGAGCATCAGGACGCCGAATGCCGCCGTGAGGAGCGGGATCCACCGCCGCGCGCGTTTTTTGATGCGCAGCTTTTCCCTGGAAAGCAGGCAATCAAAGCACAGGATGACAAAGGGGATTGCCATGGGAGCAAGCAGCCGCAGGTGCAGATGCGGCACCGGATCTCCCCATGGCTCACGTATGGAGACGGTGTACGCCATCGCGCCCGCCGTGACCGCGAGGGAAAGCATGGTGAAGAGATACATCCTGCGCTTTTCGGCGTTCATCCTGCCCAGCAGCGGCAGCAGCACCGGCAGAATATAAAAAGACAGGATGGCCGCGACAAACAGAGCGGCGGCGCTGTAGACCATGTAGCCGAAGGCGCCCGGCTCTTTCAGGGCGGACAAGCCGAGCTGGTCCCAGCCGCTTTGGCTGCCGGCATACGAATTGCCCATGCCGGCAAACAGGGCCTGTTTGATCACAAGGAGGGGTGCGAAAAAGGCGGACAGGCATACGGCCAGAGCAAGCCCGTTTTGCTTCCACCTCTTTTCGCGGATTCCCTTGACGAGAAGTATGGCCGCGGCCGCGATCAAAAAGGCCGCACCGACTTCTTTTGTCAAATAGCACAAATAGATTAAAAAACCAAACAGGGCAAACAAAGGCAGGCGGCGGCGCGGCTGGTTCTCCATCATGGCGGCGTGAAAGAAATAGAACACCCAAATACACAGGGGCCAATACAGCGGCTCGCTCATGAAGGCCGCGGTGTACTTGAAATCCGGCAGGGCGCAGACAAAGGCCAGCGTGAGGAGAAGGACGGAAGGCTTGGCGGTAAGCTTTTTCACGAGCAGCGCCGTGGGGAATACCACGGAAGCCATCGCCAGGCAGTTGATGACCTCGACAATCTTGAGCTGTGTTATGGGGTCCCGGGTCATTAAAAAGGCGGGGCTGATGAGCAGGGGGTACAGGAGCTTCTGGAAATCGGCGGGCAAGCCATGGATGAGCAGCGGCCCGCCCTCCGCGATGCTTTTGGCCAGATGGAGATATCTGATTTCATCGGGGTAAATCACCAGCACCATGGGCCCGACCAGGCTGCCGCACAGCAGGCGCAGGGCGAAGGCAAGCGCGAAGAAACCGCAGGCGCACAGCAGAGGGTGCGCGCCTGCCCACAGGGCGAACTGCCGGAAAAACCCGCGCAGCCGGAAGCGCCCGGGCGGCTGGGACAGCTCAGCCATAGAAATCCACCTTCTCTCCCGAAAAACATAGCTTTGTTGGATCCAGATTGCGCAGCACGAGATAGGGCGATTGCTCGAATATCACCTCGACATTTGTGAAAGGATTGAAATCCCGCGAGACGATGAGATAGTCCATCCGCGACACTTCCGCAGCGCCGCCGCTGCCCAACGAGAGCTCCCGGCTTCCCGGTTCCAGATAGTCCAGCAATTGCTCAAATAATACGGGAAACGTGCGCAGTTGCTGTGAGGCATAGGTCAAAAAAGTTTGCCTTCCAAGCGTACTATAAAGCTCTGAACAGACAAGGATGTGACCATCGCCGCCTTCCCGCAGAAGAAAATCGTTGACGGAAACCGCGGCATGCGCCATAGGAGCGAGATCCTTTGCGGTTATTCCGGAAGACAAAACTCTTGCAAGGGCCCGGAAGTAATCCCCTGTTTTCCGTTCGCTTTGCGCCAATTCAACGATCGTTTGCGTATTGACCGGCTTCTGCATGAGGCGGAGGACCCGATAGCTGATCAAGTTATCCGCCACGCTTGCCGCGAGCATGACGCACAGCAGCATGGCGAGGATCGCTCTCTTTTTTCCCCGGAGGAAGCAGGCCGCGCCGGTGACCGCCAGCGCCAGCATGAGCAGCAGGAAGGCCCGCCAGATCAAATCGGTGGAGGCTTTGCCCATGCCGAGCAGGAAAAGCATCTGCGCCAGCTCGGAGACTTTCATGGACGCGCGGTCGAACCAGGTATCCTGCGCCGGCACGGCGGACAGCAGAACAAGCAGCAGGGCGCACGCCGCCGCCGTGAGGGCGGGGATGGATTTCTTTTGCCTGGGATGCCCTTTGGAAAGCAAAGAATCGAAACACAGAATGACAAAGGGAATCGCGATGGGCGCAAGCAGCCGCATATGCATGCGGGGCAGCGGGGCGCCGCGCTCCTCCCACCCGTAGACGGTGGCGGCGATCGCCCCCGCCGTGACCGCGAGGGAAAACACGGCGAACAGATACATCCTTCGCTTTTCGCCGCTCATTTTCCTGAAACCGAACAGCGGCAGCAGCACGGGCAGGATATAGAAGCAGAGCATTGCGGCCGCGAAGAGCGCGGCGGCGCCGTAAATCATATAGAGAAGGTCATCCGGGGATTTCAACGCGAACAGGATGAGGGGTTGTGCGACGCCGACATAGGAATTGCCCAGGCCGGCAAACAAGGCCTGTTTGACGGCGAGGAACGGCACAAAAAAGGCGGCTATGGATACAGCCAGCGCAAGCCCGTTTTGCTTCCATGCTTTCGAGCGAATCCCTTCGATGAGCAGCATGGCCGCCCCCGCGATCAAAAAGGC
>Ga0123353_10002050_pt1 | contig 24879 bp, 24 predicted proteins | sample TergutLab28metaG_3_FD_92763 | JGI IMG/M metagenome (GOLD analysis project Ga0123353, IMG submission 92763) | Labiotermes labralis P3 segment gut microbial communities from Petit-Saut dam, French Guiana - Lab288 P3 | ecosystem: Host-associated > Arthropoda: Insects > Digestive system > Gut ...
ATGTCTCATGAGCCGCTGGGTTGTTGTGAGAGGGACGCCTGCCCTGGCAAGCCGTGTGCCGAATGTCCGACGCAGGGAGTGGACGTCGATTGATCTTCCATCCTCGAAATGGCGTTCCATTCCAGCGGATTTACAGTCGCACTTAAAAGATGTATAAAGAATGTCGCGATTGTGGTGGAACACAACATCTCCTGACGACTTTTCCTTGGTCCATTCCGCCAATCGCTCGGCTAGGTCTTTACTGATCGGCTGCCAGCCTCCTTTTTTATTTTTTGTCTCCATGGGCTTGAGGTTGATGAGTTGTTTTTCCGTGTCAATCTGCCAAACACGAAGCGAGGCCATTTCGGTGGACCTCAATCCGGTGCCGAGCATGGTTCGATAGATTAGTTCAATTTCGTTTCCTGATACCTTGCTGACTGATCTTCGTTTTCTAGTTGCTGCCACAACGAGTAGCTTTTGTACCTCGCCGTCAGTTAAAGCCCGGCGTTGCTTACGGGTGTCGATCAGTTCGTTTTGATCTTTTATATTCGCAGTTGGGTCAGAATTGAGCTTCCTAGTTTCAACACACCACCTACAAAGCGTGCGAAGTAAATCGGTGTACGAGTTAATTGTTCTTGGCCCCCGATTATGGATTTCTTTGGAATCAATGATCCAACAGTCAAGCGTTTCTTGCACAATATCACCCAATGATTCTATTTTCGCTTCTTTAAAAAATCGGGTTAAATTGCCACGATATTTTTTTGTTTGAGAAAGTGTTATCCCCTCGGCTTTTTTGTGGATTAAAAAATCGTCAAGAACCTTTTGAATTGACGCCTCTTTCGATGATGCAACGTCAATTTCCTTCCTCGTCATTATGCCGGCTCTAATTCGCATGACCTCATCCTCAAATTTAAAAAGGACTCGCTGTGCCATGTCACGATCTTTGCATTTCGTGGTGACTCGTTTTGTGTTCCCATGTTCATCGACATATTTTGCAATCCAGATTTCCGATTGACAGAGGACTTTCCCAGACTTGGAGAGCTTTCCATTCTTTATCTCACCTTTGGCCGTCCACATAACGTCGTTTCCTTTTATAACAGCCCACTCCGGGACAGGGATAGTATACGTTGATTTGATTAATGATCCCATTTTTCTTTTCCTTTCTTGGTCTTATCTTGGCCTCAAGATGATAAAAAAAGATCAATAAAGTTCAAAAAAGCTCAATAAAACTATCCTAATTTAAAACTGCAAATTTGTCAAATCACGATCAAGAAATTAAAAAACCCCGTAAAAATCAGTGTTCCACGGGGTTTTTCGCGACTCAAAAAAACTCTTCCGGGTGATTGGCACGCAGGTTTTCCATGCGGGCAAGGACAAACAGGAGGTCGGAAAGTCGATTCAGGTACATCAGCGGCAAAGCCATCGAAGCCGTCGACATTTCCGGTTGCAAGCCGACCAAAAGACGCTCCGCCCGGCGACAAACCGTTCGCGCGACATGGAGTCCGGCGGCAGAACGTGTCCCGGTCGGAAGCACAAACGAACATAAACGGGGAAGGACCGCTTCTCGCAAGTCGATTTCTTGTTCCAGACTCAAAATCCGTTCCGGGATGATTTGCGAAACACGAATTTTGGAAAACGCCAGTTCTCCCCCGATGGTCATCAAATCTTTTTGGATTTCCATCAGGAGAGAATCCATTTCCCGAGGGGGATTTTCCGCCCGAACGAGTCCCAGAAACGAGGAAAGCTCGTCAAGCGTTCCGCAAATTTCCAGTCGCGGGGAATTTTTGGCGACACGTTTCCCGTCGGCCAAATCGGTCGTCCCGGAATCTCCCCGTTTTGTGTAAATCGGACTCATCACAAGTCATTCCCCCGGATGTTTTATGCCGGCTTTGAACGCGCCCTACGACTCCAGAAGCTCGTAACCTTTGCGGCGGGGGCGGCTGACCATTGTGTTCGCTTCGTCATCGCCGTCGAACTGTTCTTTGGCAGGGTCCCATTTCAAACGTCGGTTCAGATCGCGGGTGATTCCGATCAGGTGACAGACCGAAACGCTACGGTGTCCGATTTCAACATCGGCGTTCGGCAGTTTTCGCGAAACCATGCAGTCGAAGAAATTTTCAATATGGGGACGGGCGATCCAGGTCGGACCTTCCGGCGGGTCGGCTTCCGGGGCGTCTTTGATGAGTTCTTCCGGATTCGCTTTGAGATTGTTACGGTTGATTTCAAGGTTTCCTTTTTCACCGCGGAAAATTCCGCCGCCATAAGGTCCGTTGTCCAGTTCCACACGAACTTCCACGCCGTTGGCGTACTTCATGCCGATTTTTCTCAGGTGAGTCTCGACGTTTTCCTGATTGCTGAGCGGCCAAAGCTCGACCGGTCCGGTTTCACTGGCGCCAAGGGCCCATTGGATTTGATCGATTCCGTGGGCGCCCCAGTTGGTCACTTCCCCGTTGGCGTATTCCCGCCACTGCATCCAGCCGAGAAGCTGACCGTTGAAATCGTGCCACTGCGTCGGTCCCTGCCAGGCGTCCCAATTGAGGTCGGGCGGGCAGTCTTCTTTCTTCAAGTCGGCGGGAATCCAGCGACCGCCGGGGTAGTTGCACGCCTGGACAACTCTGATTTTCCCGAGTCCTCCTTCACGGACCAAAGCACAACCAAAGTCGTTCAGCCGCATGGAACGCTGCTGGCTGCCGACCTGAAACACCTTGTTGTGTTTGCGGGCACAATTGACCAAGGCACGACCTTCGGCAATGTAAGTCGTGAGTGCTTTTTCTGCATAAACATCAAGTCCGGCGAGAATGGCCCGCTGGGAACAAAGCACCCGGGTGAAATCCTGCGTGACGACAAACGCACAGTCGAGCTTTTCCTTGTCGTACATTTCCTGGTCGGTGTTGTAGAGCTTCCACTCGTCAATGTTGTCGATTTTGAAATCCGGGTCCGATTCATTCTTTTTGTTTTTGACGGCGCCTTCCATTTTTCCGCGCCAGAGGTCGGACACGGCAACGATTTTTGCCCGATCCTTGGGAATGTGCGACATCAGTTGTTGGGCACGACCGCCTGTTCCGACAAAACCGACGATGATCCGGTCATTGGCGCCGGCTGCTCCGTTTTGAGCCAAAGCGGAACGGGGAATCAGCGTGGGAACGGCAACCCCCACGGCGGCAAGAGCAGCCGAAGTTTTCAGAAAATCACGACGTGACGTTGTGTTCTTTGTGGACATAAACAAAACCTTTCATTGTTGTTAAAGTGAACACCCGACCTGTCGGGCGTTTTTCATTGGTCCGTGTTATCATTGATGACAAAATTCAAATCCTCGAAAAACCGGGGATAGGTTTTCGCAACGCAAAGCGGGTCACGAATCACCACTCCGGGAATCTTCAGTCCGGCAATCGCAAAACTCATCGCCATGCGATGGTCGTCATAGGTGTCGATCTCCGCCCCGTGAAGCGTTTGCGGGGTGATGATCAAACCGTCCTCCTTTTCTTCAATGGCTGCTCCCAATTTGCGAAGTTCACAAGCCAGGGCGGCGATTCTGTCGGTTTCTTTGTGTCGGATATGTGCGACGTTTCTGATACGGGTCGGTCCTTCGGCAAAAAGAGCGACAACCCCAAGTGTCATGACCGTGTCGCTGATCGCGTTCATGTCGACATCAATTCCGTGGAGCGGCAATCCTGTTATTGTAGCGGAAGTTTCCCCGAATTTCAACGTGCATCCCATCCGTTCCAGGCAACGGCAAAAATCAATGTCCCCCTGGAAACTTTTCTCCGTGAGTCCCTCGACGCGAACGGTTCCACCGGTTATGGCTGCCGCCGCGAAAAAATAACTCGCCGCCGAAGCATCCGGCTCAATAGAATAATGCGTCGGCTCGTACCGGGAACCTGCCGGAAGGCAAAATTCGGAGAAATCCTCCCGAAAATCAATCGTTGCCCCAAAAGACTTCATGACTTCAAGCGTCATCGCAATATACGGCTTGGAAACAAGTTCGCCGCTTACCCGAAGGGTAATATCGTGTTTCCCAGCGGGAGCAACCATCAGGATCGCGCTGAGAAACTGGCTGGAAATTGTCCCGGGAATCGACGTTTCTCCTGCCAGCGAGCCATTGGGTCCGATCACAAGCGGCGGACAATCGTTTTCACGTTCCGACCGGACATCGGCCCCCAGATTTTGCAGAGCTAGGAGCAGATCACCAATCGGTCGCTCGTGCATCCGCTCCTTGCCATGAATCCGGTAAACTCCGCCCCGAGTCGGGGAAGCCGCAAGCATCGCCGTAAGAAACCGTGCCGTCGTTCCGCTGTTGGCGACGTAAATTTCCGCGTTTTTGACGGGAAACTTTCCTCCGTTTCCCTCGATTTCAATCGTGTTGTTTTCCAAATCATGATCGACAGGCACCCCCAACTGTTTGAGAGCCGTGATCATGACTTGCGTGTCTTCCGAGTCAAGCACGCCGGTCAGAAACGACTTTCCCTGAGTCAGGGCCGCACAAATCAGAGCCCGATTTGTGATGCTTTTCGACCCCGGTGGCGTGATCGTCGCATGAATCGGTGCAGAAACGGGAACACGATAAACTTGCATGTCATCCATCATCGCCGACAGGAATCATGAGTGAAAAGAATCACGAGTAAAAAACAGTTGCCGCGGGGTTATTGCGACGTGATATCGAAGTTGAACGTGTTCTTTCCTTTGACGACCGTTCGTTTTAGCGGTGAATGTTGTATATCGGTGTACTCTTGCGGCATTTTTTCTTCGGAAGAGGAATACATGAGGCCGGAAGGAGTCGAAATCGGTGCATCAAAAGTCGTGACTTCCAATTTCGTGAGGGTCACGATGTAATCTCCTTCCACGGCACCTCTACCGAAAGCACCGCCATTGACCGAAGTCACCCCGTATTTTCCTGAAGCATCCGTCATTCCTCCGGCTGCCTCACCGACTCCCGGGGTCGCGGGAGTGAAGTTGACATTGACTCCTTCGATCGGCTGCCCGTCCAGCGTGACGACGCCTTCAATATAATTGGTTTTCAGCCGCCCCTTTTGGCATCCGGTGAAAGGAAACACAATCATCGCGAAAACAAACATCGACAAAAAAAATCGATTCATTGAGAATATCTCCCGTTTCTCATATTTTGACAACCCACCCCCCACAACTTATTTGACAAAACCGCAATGGACACCCCCCAGTTTAAGGAATGGCTGCCATTTCGCTCCCGTTTCTTGTCCCCAAGCTCCCCCACACTCCATATGGTGATTTTTCTGCAAATTCACTGCCAGGCCCAAAATGTGAGCCTGTTGGAGGGGGAACAAAGCTCGGATCACCCGAATTGATCGACTCGGAAATGAATGTCACGGAACCGTCAACCATTGCCGCGTTGACCCCTCCGGTATGATAACTGCTGGCCGTCATGTGGACGACATCCTCATTATTGGTGCTGATGGAACAGACAGGAGCATTTGGCGGCAGAGCCATGTGAAATTGCGTGAATTGCGCAACAGAGTCTCCCCATCGAAATCCGATATTCTGGTGGGGATATGCGGCAGGAATTTCGATCACCGGGTCTCTCAATCGGCCTTCCGAACCCCGCCGGTTCAAACAATTGATGGGAATAGGAGTCGTGCCAGGAGCTCCTCCGCCGACATTGGCGGCCATTCCACCTTTGACTTTGTTTGAGCCGCCGCTCGCACCGGCCACCGCTTCCGAAAGCATGACCGTATTCGAAGTGCCATCGGTGATACTCACAATACTCAAAGGGTCCGTATTGCCGCGGCTGAATACCCCACGTGTTTTGAACGCAAACCAGATTATCCACAAGTCACCGGAATTACACCGATAAGAAATTTGACCCAAGGTATTATTATCGGTACTGGCCCGATTCTTTTCAGACGGACAAACAAAAGAACCGATGTGTTTCGTCCAGGCACCGTTGGGGTCGGTATCCCATGGAACTTTCATTGTACCAGCCCCGCCGGCCTGATCTTTGTTCTGATAAACGGCTTCACGGACCAATTCAAAAGTGGCCGCCTGTTCTATATAGGGCAAAAGGACCGCCGCATAACTGACACGGTCTCTTGCTTGAAAGTTCGGGTCCCAAGTCGGGGAAAAATATCCCCAACCTTCATGCCACAAGTCCGTGGTAAACTCTTTCTGGACGCATGAACTGGGAAGATACTTCCGACCGTCATGGAAGGTTTGCACGGCCAGTCCCATTTGTTTCAGATTGTTCGTGCACTGCATTCTGCGGGCCGCTTCTCGGGCGGCCTGGACGGCGGGCAACAAAAGGGCGATCAAAATACCGATAATCGCAATCACGACAAGGAGTTCCACGAGGGTGAACGCTTGTCGTTTGCCTCTCCCCTCGAATTTCACAAATTTCTCTTTCATCATTTCTCCCTATCAAATAGGCACCATCGGATAGATACCAAGCCGATATAATTATAATAATAAAGTCAGATCACCACCCTTTTTATAATGAAATCACGGGACCATGTCAATCACAATGCGTCAAATTTTCGATTTTTGATGTTTTTTTCTTGGCAAGTGCTCTGGAATCTGTTGCGAACGGAAATATTATTGGGTATAATGGATGTGCTTTGAAGATTTTAGTGCAAGTGTCAGTACTTTATTTTGAAATAAGTATCTATAATTATTTTGTTTGCCGCACCACAAACAGTACGGCTATGTTTTCGTAGATTTTAGGATGGAGGGAGATCGTCTCCTGCAAAAAACCGAAGTCTGAAAGCCTATTTTTATTGGGGGGTTTGTTATGAAAGCACAAAAGACTGTTAATATGACGGGAGATAGCAAAGTAAGAGCTTTCACCCTCGTTGAGTTGCTGGTTGTGATTGCGATTATCGGTATTTTGATCGCCCTTTTGTTGCCCGCCGTCCAGGCCGCCAGAGAAGCAGCCCGCAGAATGCAGTGTTCGAACAATTTGAAACAGTTCGGTATTGCATTGCATAGTTATCATGATGCCAACAAGTATTTTTCCGCCGCAAATCACTGGCAAGTTCCCGTGGACCCAAACACCAATTGGGAATTGGACTTGTGGTCTTACGGCGTCGTGTTTTCCATACTTCCTTTTATGGAACAAGCCGCGCGTTATGATGAGATTGAAACCAAACGATACCCCGGAGATATTCGCGGTGGCGGAATTTATCTGCGACCTTGGTACAATGATCCGGCCAATCATGGGATCATGCCGACCATGGTTTGTCCTTCGGATGGACTGGCCTTGACCCCGGCTTTGGAAAGCGAAGGTTGCCGTATCAGTTACGCAACCAGTCACGGCGACAATGTTTGGGATAATGGCCGACATAATGCCAGTGAGGGAGGCGGACAGCGCGGGGTTTTTGTTCCTCATGATTCCACCCCGATTGCCAAGATTACGGATGGACTTTCCAACACCATTGCCATGAGCGAAATGATTGGGGCCTCCGTCCGTTCCTCGACAGAAATGAGAGGCGGAATCGTGGTGTCGGAAACGGAGCACCTGGATTGGGACCCGGTTGCATGTCTTTCTCAAGTGCAATCCAATAGAAAGTACCTCAGAGGAGACGGTTTCTGGCATTTTCGTGGGAACTGGTTTACCGATGGGCGAACTGTCAGTTCCGGTTTTACAACGGTTTTACCGCCAAATACGCCAAGTTGTCTGGGATATGAATCAGAAAAGGGAGAATACGGTTGGGGCGTCTTTTCTTCCGCCAGCTATCATACCAGTGGTGTCAACTGCCTTTTTACCGATGCATCCGTTCAGATGATTTCCAGTACGATCAATTATTCCATTCCCGATTCAGAAAATCCCAATGGGGATAAAAAGCTGGAAGGTCGTGATGGAAGACCAAGCAATTATGGTGTCTGGGGTGCTTTGGGGAGTATCAATGGCGGCGAAAAGGCCAGTATACCCTAATTTTTATAACCATAATAAAGGCATTTGTGTTGTATGAATAAGTGTTTCATTTTGATTTTCTCGGTCTTATTATGTTCCTGTTTATGTTTCTGTGGATGCAAAAAAAGACCGGAAGGACTTGGTCGGACATATCCATGCAGTATTACGGTGACCAAGGGCGGATCGCCTCTTGTTGATGCCAGAATTGTGCTGCACTCCAAAACGGGAAACAATTTTGCATTTGTCGGAATAACAAATGAGTCGGGAAAGGCCGATATGACTTCAGAGTTTGATTTCAAGGGGGTTCCTGTCGGTACCTACGGCGTGGCGGTGATCAAGCCTCCGGAAAATCCTGTGCCGAAGAAAACCCAGAAAGAACTGGACGCCATGACAATGGCCGAAGGACAGGCATATTTTGCAGAATATCATGCCGCTGCCGCAAAACTTGAAAAGATCATCCCGGATTACTTGACGGTGCCGACCGCTTCCCCTTTGGAGATTGTCGTTGCAGAGAAGGGACCGAATAATTTTTCGTTTGAAGTGAGTGACTATAAAACTCCACCCCAAGGTTGGAATCCACCAAGACACGACAATTAGGCTTTAGACTTTAGGCTTTGAATTTCCGGTTTTCTGCGGGGCGCAAGAGGAAAATAAAGATTTTCACGAAGTTTTTCGTGAAAATCTTTTTCGTTTCAGCAAGAGATTAAAATTTCTGAGACTTTTCTTGCTTTTCTTGGAAAAATCGCTGTGATTTCTTCAAATTCGGCAGAAAAACGGTGACGATGCCAAGCAGTGGCAGATACGAGCAAATCTGGTACACGAAAATGATGCCGTATCGGTCGGCGACTTGTCCCAGGATCGCCGAGGAGATGCCTGCGATGCCGAACGCAAATCCGAAAAACAGTCCCGCGATCATGCCGACCTTGCCGGGCAGGAGTTCCTGGGCGTAAATGAGAATGGCCGAAAATGCCGAGGCCAAAATCAGTCCGATGAGAACCGTCAGCACGCAAGTCAGCCACAAACTCTCGACATAGGGCAGCAGCATCGTCCATGGCGCGACACCGAGAATCGATACCCAAATCACGTATTTGCGACCAATGCGGTCCCCGATCGGTCCGCCGATGATCGTGCCTGTCGCCACCGATAAACTGAACAAGGCCAAGCAGAACTGTGCCACTGGCACAGACACGTGGAACCTTTCCATCAAATAAAACGTGTAATATGTCCCCAGGCTGGCCCAATAGACGTACTTTGAAAAAATCAACGTGAGCAGCACGCATAGCGCAACGATCACCGAGCCGGTCGGCAACGGGGAAGGTTTGTCGGTATCCGTGACGGCTTCGATTTTGCGTCGTTCGCGAATGACTTGCAATTGCCGCCTGTACCATTGGCCGATCGGCAGCATCATGGCAATTGCCGTCAACGGAATGACGGCGAACCAGGCGAGAGTCTTTTGCCCGGTATGAGTGACAAACACCGCGACCAACAAGGGACCGAGCGAACTGCCAAAATTCCCCCCGACCTGGAACAGCGACTGCGCGAAACCGAATCGCCCACCGGAGGCCAGGTAAGCCAGCCGTGAGGCCTCCGGGTGAAACACCGCCGAACCGATGCCGATCAGTACCACGGCGATCAAAACCGAAAAATAGTTCGGCGCAAAGGCAAGAATCATCACCCCGATGAGGGTCGTCCCCATGCCGAAGGGCAAGGCGTAAGGTTGCGGGTAGCGGTCGGCGTACCAGCCGATCATCGGCTGAAAAATCGACGCGGCCACCTGGTAAACCAGCGTGATGAGTCCGATGCTTCCCAAACTCAGAGACAGCGAATCGCGAATCATCGGGTACATCGCCGAGATCATCGACTGCAACGTGTCATTGAGCAAATGAAACAGACTCAAAGTCACCAGCACGGTGACCGAAATTTTTCCCGTAATCCCCCGGGTCAATGTGGACATGTTGTTTTTCGTTAGGGTGGAAATAGGGTGAAGGTATGAGACTTGAGTCGACAATACACCGGCTTCGGGAATTTCTAACCGGCCTTGATTATAACATTCCATCGTAACGTCAATGGCGATTTGTTCAAGTTACTGATCGTGTCGGCTTGTTGATCTTCTGATTTATTGCGAGATTTTTAAAAATCCTTGTAAAATCATTATTGAATCCTGCAATATTATATTTTATTCAAACAAATTTCAGTAATGGATCGAGATAGTTATGTACGTGAGAAACGGGTGAAAATGGCATGAAAACAGACGAGAATGATATTTATTTTAAGAAACAAAATTCGGTCGTAACCTCCAGTGTTTTCAATGAGTTACAACCTGATTCAGTTGATTTTAGATTAGACGGCCAAAATTCAGAAAGTGGCTCACCATTCTACAATGGAATCGGTTCGGACCACCGTGTAGTCTTCGGGAAAAGTATGGAATGCACGCAGTCGGATTCGTGTGCGGCGGGTTTCCGGGTTCAAATAACTGACCGCCCCGACAGGAAAGCGACCATTGGAACCAAAATGAAAACGAAGCCCTTTTTCCAGATCGCCAGCACGTACCTCGTTTTGGAGATGCCAGAAATATTTCGGCTCAAGCACTTCCATTTGATAGGAAAACTCCCAATGAACTCCAAAGGCCAGATTGAATGTTTCCGCCTGGAATCCCCGAAAATGGGACAAACCGAGAGGAATCGGAGGCATTTCCACATGAGAGGCGGTAATGACTTCGGTCAAAACCTGGTGTTGGGTTTCCAGCATCATCACGTGCCCGATGTTGGTAATCCAGAGTGTGAGTTTGTTGCCCTGGCGACACACTCTTCTTGCCGCCACGATTCGAAAAAATTCCGGATGAATCGGACGCGTGTAATGCAGGAAAACAAGTTCAGCCACACGTGGTCGGGTTGCTATCATTTCAATCACTTGATGACGATGACGAAAAAAAGGTTTCCCCAAAAAGAGGGAACCGTAATATAAAACGTCCCGTTTGCACAGTCAAATATACCAAAACAGTCAAAATATTACAAAAAATGAGTCAAATACGCAAAAACGGGCTGTCTACTCATACGAATTCGCAGGGGACGGACCGGCGGCGTTCGCGTCTCGAACGGCATTTTCCTCATTTTCAATGATTCTGATAGTTTTTCCTGCCAAACGCATCCCTTCCTGAATTTCCTCGCCGGTAAAAAAGAACACGGTCTGGCGAGTCGCATTGACATGGTGTTCCGCAGCAAGTTCCTCCCAACTGAGTTTGTTGTTCAGATACCAAACTGCCGCCTGGGCCGATTTCTGATCGACTTCATCGCACCCGACCTTTTCACAGAGAAGGTGTACCGCTTTGTTGTCTGTGACCTCATCGATGGGGCGGATGGAATAAGCCACGCGCGGCGAAGGATTTTTTTTGCCGTGTTCCAAACAAACGGTTTTGACCATATCCTGAAGTTTTTGATCAGGCAGAAGATTCAGCATTCTACTGCCGCCACTTTGACTCCGACCAAATCCACCTCCGGAAGATTGACTGCCACTGCTGCCTGTGGAACGTGTTGAAGAAGAACCGCTTCCCATTCCCCCCATTCCCGACCCACCAGACCCAAATGACGGCTGGGCAAGCACAGGAACCAACGCAAAAGACGAAGGAAGATTGACTGCTAGATGATCTTTGGTCTTATTGGTCACAATGAGTTTCGATTCTTGTGCGTTTTTGGCGATCACTTTGACATCAACTTTCCCCGCATCAATGGCCGAAAAAAGTTCCACCTCTTCCGCATCATCGAAATCGGTAGCTCTGAGTGGCGACGGATTGGCGACTGTCGCAGTTAGCGTCCCAAACACCAAAAAAGCTGCAAGGAAACCCTTGAGACGAATCGACATGACTTTTACCTCCAAGAAATAATAGAAATATTTTTGAGAAAAACTCAAAAAAAACCTGTAATCTCCCTGACTCCTTGCCAACACCGGACTTCCTGTCAAGACCATCACCACAATTTGTGGAAAACAGTCCAAGTTTCCTCTTCAAATCATGATAATCAAATCGCTTTGTCGTGTCTATCATGAAAACAGAGAAAATGAGAAAAAGAGGTCAAGATGATCATCTCTGATTGTCGTCCAGGACTCAAAAATAACCACAAAATTCAACTGACATGAATTTCGTTGATTATTTCAAGCCTTTTCGTGATTTTAAGAATGGCTTCCTGCGCTAACTGTTTGAGATAGTATGTCTTGCAGTGACCGGAAAGAACGATTCGATCGGACTCAAACAGAACGCGCAATGCCTGAATTCCACGATTCGTCATGTCATGAATCGCCCGTTCAATATCCCTATGAAATTCACAAATTTCCCGTTCATTTTCGTCAGAAGACTTTCGTGCTGTTCGAGTTCCATTCCAATGTCTGGGATATGTGACCAGTTTTTGCATATCACCCACTCCTTTTCCGGTTGAACGTTCCAAAAACGTAACGTGTTATGAGTGTATCAACGCAGAAAAGTCAAAAGATGTTCACGAGATGTTTCATTGAAACGTTACAATCCTCATTATAATTAAGAAATATTTTTCTTACAGGGCAAAAATCACTATTTTAGTGCAAATTGTGAGTTTTGTAACTTTTTTTTCAAATCCTGCCGGTCACAAGCTAAACTACTGACGATGATTTGGAGAATGACCCTGAAAAATGGAGAATTTGACGAAATAAAGAAGGTTTCTCATGATGGAGTTGGTCACTAACGTCGTTCAGATGCAGCAACAACAGTTGGCAATGCAACTGCAAGTGAAAATCCTCAAAGAGTCGATGAACACGCAAAAAATGATCGGTAATGCCATCCTTTCGTTGATAGAAACCGCCGTCCCGGAAGGAAAATCACCGGACGCAGGACAAAATCTCGACGTTTTTGCGTAAAAATTTGCAAATGGCTCGGAAACGTCTCACGACTTCACGACTTTTGTCTTGAAGTGGGGATGTATCTTGTTGCAGTGAGCCATTCTGCTGCGAAGTTCCGGTTGCTGGATAAGAAGCTCACAAATACGATACCAATCCGTGTCATCTTCTGATCCCATGGCGTCGAAAATTTGAACGACATGTTCCCAGTCTTCTTCGTCTTCAACGGTCAGTCGGATGTCTTCGCGGTCAAGTTCCGAAGGAGCCGGAATCCGCTCAAGGGCATCGGACGGACAACTTTCCAGAAAGTAAAGTCCCGGAAATTTCCGGTGAATCGGGTCGGTGGCTTTTCGGTTTGCTTCATGGAGTGCCTGAGACCGATACCATTCCGGAAACATGCCAAAAGGACGTCCCGCTGCAAAACAACTGCATTCAAATCGATAGGCGGCATAACGACAAAGGGAATTTTCCTTTGCCGCACGAATGAGGCGGTCGACAAGCATGGAGTCGATGAGCGGCCAATCCATTCCGATCAAAACAGAGGTTTCCGCGGGGAACGTTTCAAGGGATTCGGTCAGGGCTTTGAGCGTCTCGTTTGTTCGGGCGACAAACACCGGAACATCCAGAGGAGCGAGCATTTGAATGAACGCATTTTCTTCGGAATTGTCGGTGACGATGATAACCCCGTCGAGGCAACAGGAATCCGTCATCTGCCGGGCAACCCATTCCAAGACAGGTTTACCGTTTAAACTTCGACTTGCCTGACGACGCTGATGCTCTGTAACGAGGAGCCCATTGATGATCCCAAGAGTTCCAAGCATAACACACGTCCTTTCTGTGACAGATACCATCCCATTTTTCACTATATTTCTCAAGAGTAAGCATACCAAAGCCAGTATATTATAATCAACATCTCAAAAAAAACATGACTTTGAAAATGATTTTAATGTTTTTTTAGTCTTTTTCAGGAAAAGTAGCAATTTTTTACATGCGAACAAATTCGTGTAATTTTTTTATTCTTGTCTTTTTTCTCTATTTTTCTATTTTTCCTGTTTTGCCAATTCAAGCACAAAAAACTGTGCTGTCGTCCCCAGTTAACGTGCTGCCGCTTCAATGGGACTCTGTGCGGAATTGGAATTGATAGAATCGCAAAAAACAAAATAATTGCAAAAATTAACTGAAATCCCCCAAGTGTTTTAACCGAAAAACGATATACAACCGTAATTCGTGCAAGGACGTTCTAAAATGAATTTGTTTTCCTTGTACAGATATAGGAAATAGAGAGAATTTTTCGATTGGAAAGTTCCGGATCGCCTGGAAACAGAGCTTTCCCGATCGAAAAAAACTCCTTGATGTTTACTGACGACCGTAAAATGGTCATATTTGCATTTACCACGAAAACATGAAATCGGACAAAACAATTCCCGCGTGGCCCATTGATCAGACGTGATGCCGGCAATTTGTCAGATTGCCCCCTTTGAAAATCATTGATGAGATTGAGCCGAAAAAGTCCGACAGGAGAAAAAACATGCGTTTTTTAGTATTTTTTATGATGACTTGTGCCGTGTTCCTGATTCCCGCTGTCGGTCTGGCGGATAATCAGCAGGTAGCCCAGTACATCGCCGACCGGTTGGGTGAAAAATTTCCAGCCAACAGTATTCACGTCAAATACAACAGCGGTGAAGTCACACTGAGTGGGGACATGCACTCGCCCCAACAGATCAATGAAGCCCTGCAATATGTTTCATCACTCTCGGGAGTGACGAAAGTGATGAACAGCATGAAAGTATCGCAGACGCTCAACCAGCCGTTACAGTTTTCCTCATCGGTGATCGCTCCGGAACGGGCCATTCTTCCGAGTGACACAATGCCGACCGCTGCGCCGCTTCCCACGGGTAACCCATTGAATTCGATTGATCCGATGATCTCTCCCGTGAGTGGAACCATGGAGGCGAATCGTCCGTCACCGGTCACTCAGGTTGCCGGTCCGATGCTTGGCCGAGGTGATGTTCCCACCCCATTGGCCTATTCGAGTTCGGATGCCAACGTCGTGGGTCCCGCCTATCAGTCGCAACCCCTTCCCCCCTATCGGCAGAATTATGATGCACCCTACATTGGCAATGTCAATCAGCCGATGCCGGTGGGCGTGCAGAACGCCACAACAGCCCGTTACGACCAGCCCAATCTCCCGCCTTATGCCTGGCCGAGTTACGCTCCCTCTCCGAACTATGCGGAAGTCGCCTATCCGCGGAACTATTGTCCGGAATCCTCTCCCTATATCGGGCCGTTCTATCCCTATCCGCAAGTCCCCTTGGGATGGCGCAAAGTGACCATGGAATGGCACGACGGCTGGTGGTGGCTTGATTTCGATGACGGCACCGCCAAAGGCCCATTCTCCCCACTTTTCCGTCAACCGAACCCGCAACGGTATTAACGGTATTGATAAGTGAGGCAGAAGGTCAAAAGGTAAAAGGTTTTCTCCTTTTACCTTTTTTCTTTTTCCTCTCTCACCTCCTTACCTCTTAATCCTCTTGCCATAGAAAGAACAAGACGTTTTTTTGGAAAAACCCGCAAGTTTTGTGCAGTCATTTTACGATATACAAACTGGAAGATGTATCGAAAAAATGGGTTTTTCTGAATGTCTTGACAATTCCCAAAAAGACTGAAAAGACAATTGCGAAAGAAAAACAGCAAAACAGCTCAGAAACCAGGCACCCCGTTAAACCGATCTTCACGTTTTACGAATCAAGACTCAAGTCGCTTATCCAGAGCATATTCAGAATTGGTTTGGAGACACATGCCAACCAAGTAGCGACCAACGGGAGCGAATAAAGCTCCAAATCAATTTGCAAACGGCTCTAAAAATTTAAGGAAAAAAGACAGATGTCCAGAAAATTTGCTTACACATCAGTCATGGGCCTGACGGCGATCACGGTCCTGATTTCAATCGGCTGTATCGGTTTGCCGGGACCAGGACTGGGACCGCTCAGTATTCCGATTCCGGTCAGTCCCGCACTTCAGCATCAATATGAAGATATGGCTTGGGAAAAGGAACGTTATGGAAGAACCCCCATCATGGATCCGATTATTGACGGTCAGGCCCCGGCTCTGGACCCGCCTTCGGACGACGAAGTGATGCGGTCTCTCGAAAAAGCCCGTCCTGTCCGTAACGGCGTTCCCGGCTTTGAAACCCGTACCCGCAACAACGTCAAAATCGTGAAAGAATTGATTGCCAACTACATTGATCCGCCTCGTGTCATGCCGCTTTGTGGCCCGGTTCAGGTCCATCACGCCCACTACAAATGCACGGTGTACTTTACAGAAGTCATTCACGTCGGTTGGCCGATTCCCCATACTTTGGTCAACGAAGACGCCCAGGAAGTGATTTATATTGATCACGACCACCTCCATCACGTTGGGAATGTCAGCGACGGGCAAAACACTGGAACGGTTGTCCAATAAAATAACTTTCCTGACTTTTCCAACACACAAAAGGGTAATATTCCCGCTTTCCTTTCCGTGATCCCCAAAAAGCCCTTCCGAAGCAAGTCTTTGGAAAGGCTTTTTTTGTTATTTCGGTGACGTTATAATTCAACAGATAAAATCACCAAGAGGATGGTGAGGAAAGCGTTATCCATTGAGACGTGCCATCAGGCGACGGTTCCCCATAGTAACTTGAGTATCCCGGTCGTTTTTTCAAAGGTGGGGTTTGAGATACCGGACTCGGCTGTGGTGAGGAAGGCTGTGGTGAAGAAGACAATGAAGAATCAAGCGAAACATGATTCGCCGGCTTGAATTCTCGGGCATAACTTTGAACAGGTTCGGCAGCAACCAGCGTCAATGAAGCGGTCATGTTGTTTTCCCCGTTTTTTGTTTCGAGAGGTTCGGAACGAGGCAGAAAACGCTCCTGATAGGTTATCTGTTGGTCTTCGAAAATCGCCGGCTCAATGATATGAACGATTTCCTGACCCTGATCTTGGGAATCCTGTTCCGGGTGGACGCGGAGCCTTAATTTTCCTGTTTCCTGCGACGAATAGATGGTATTCGCCTGTTCTTTGTTCAGCAAAAGCGAGACAAAATACTTCCGACCGGACACGGTGCTTAAAAGATTGACCTGTTCGATTTTTGTAGCCAAAACAGTGATGTTTTCCAAAAGTGTGGAGACCTGTTTTTCTTTCCCCGGTCTTTCTTTTTTGATCAAAAGAACATCGACGACATCTCCCGGCTTCACTTTCTCGAAATTCTGAACGTTCATTTCCGAGTCGTCATTGATTTGGACGGAAATCGCTTGATGTCCGGGCGGAATAAAACCATCCGTGGTCGACTGGCTGCTTGCACGAGAGAAATCGTCATCCCTTAAAATCGCCCCTGCTGTCAGATTTCTTTTCAAACTGCTCCCGGCAATGTCCAAAAACGATGTGACCGCTTTATTGGGGACATTCTCCTCCAAAACATTGATCACGACAATTTTTTCAATCGGAATCGGTTTTCCCGCCGACACGTCGTCATTCACGGCAAGGATGCCCACCATCGGCGGACGCTCAACGACGCTTTGAGAGACCGTTTGAGGTTTTGGAAGAATCGACGACGTCACCGTTGCCAGAGTCATTCCGCAAATCATCGCCAAGACGAGCAGTAATATCGATTTAAAACGCATTTTTAGCCTGTTTTCTCCATGTTCGCAATACTTCCAGGAACAATACTCCCGGAAAAATGAACAGAACATCTTCTGCTCATTTGAGACCTCTTTACTCTATTTTCGACCAAAGAAATGGCAAAAATTGGGACGAACTGTTTTGCCCCGACATTCCGTTCAATCAGAATTCATTGAAATACAAGGGAAATCGATATTGCATCATTTTGAGGTTTCCAAGTATACTGCAGGTTGATTTCAGGAGACAAAAACATGCCATTTTATCAGAAATTTGCGTTATCATTCATTGTTATTCTATTAAACGTTATTCTATTGAGCATCGTTCCTGTTTTTGGACAACAGCTTCGACAAACCCCCCAAAGTCGTGGTTTTGTGCCGACTTCCGGAACAACATCTCAAGACTCCCCGATGGTATCTCCCTCATCCTCACTTTCTCCCTCATCATCAGCGGCAGAAGAAGAGGCCTTTTTCTCCTCGGAAACGTTTCCCCAGGAGAAAACGTCACCGGCCGACCCACTTTTGGGGCAAAGAATTGCCAATGTTTCCCGACCTTCCGGCGGACTCCCCAATCATGACGGCCAGATTTTTCGGGAATACGACATCACGCCATTCACCTTGCGTCCCGGGGCGATGACAAAACCGGAGATGATCGTCGTGAATTGGATTTTGCGTCAAACGGGTCCGGAATTTTGGCATTCTCAGCCATTCGGGATTATGTCGGCAACAAATGAAAAACTTTACGTTTATCACACACCAGAAACCCAGGTTTTTGTCGCCAATATCGTCGATCGATTTGTCAATCCGGAAAGTTCTCAGGAGATTTATTCTCTGAGGATGATTTCGGTAGGTGGTCCGACTTGGCGAACGAGTCACGTTAATCAGTATCTCCAGCCGATTCCTGTGAAAACAGTTGGTGTTCAGGGTTGGCTCCTCGCCAAAGAGGATTACGCCAGACTGACCGCGACACTTTCACAACGGAGTGATTTTCGCGACCATATTTCCTCTTCCGTGCTTTTGAATAATGGACAACCTCTCGTGATTCCTTACCGGTCTCCCCGAAATTACATCCGCGACGCCAAGACTCGTCCTGACATGCCCGGGGGATACGTCACCGACCCGACAGCCATTGAAGAAGGGTATTATCTCGAAGCCACGCCACTTATGGGACTTGACCGCACAACAGCTGACGTGATGCTGAAATTTGAATTTCTGCAAGTGGAAAAGATGATCCCCATGATTATGGATGTCCCGACGGCTGCCGCTCCCGGACAAAAGATCACCATTGAAACCCCGCAAACCGCGATGTTCAAACTGGATGAACAGATTCGTTGGCCGAAAGACAAGGTTCTGATGGTTGATCTCGGCATGATTCCCATGCCGACAACATCTCAGGCGGTCGTCAAAGAAAATCTTATCAATAAACTAACCGCCCAAAGTTCTTCAAAACGGGTGAATGTTCTTCTTTTCGTCGAAAGTCGTGGACCAGCCGTGACTTTGCCGACACAAACACCCGCACAATAAGAGTACAAAAAACTCAATATTCCAGGGAATTTTGATCAACGCCGTGATATTTTTTCAAGAAAATGCGCAATTATAATGATTTTGTCGGCATCCTTCTCGGAAAAAAAGACTTATTTAATGAAAAACGTCTATTTTCTCTCAACTATTCTTCTTGTGTAATGTAAGTTTTTTTCATACTAGATGTCGCATATCATTCCGTGGAATGTTTTTGCACGTTTATGTGACTATAAAATATTTATAATCTACGAAACGTATGTAAAATACGTAACGTTTAGAGAGATGCCAGAGGTCATCCTATGAAAGTTTCAGCTAAAACTGAGTATGCCTGCATTGCCGTGATGGAACTGGCAGCAAATTATGGTTCCAAGGAACCTGTCCGAATTCGCAATATCGCGGAACAACATCTCGTGCCGCCAAGATTTTTGGTACAAATTCTTCTGCAGCTGAAAGGGGCCGGAATCGTTTCCAGTACCCGTGGCGCCGCAGGAGGTTATAACCTGATTCCACGTCCCGAGGAGGTGACTCTGGGTCAGGTCATGAGCATCATTGACGGTCCGACCAATCCGCAGCGCCGCGTGGTGGAGTCCTCCGGTGAGTCGAAAGCCTCGCAAATTTTGAACGAGGTTTGGGAAACCGCCGGAAACAAACGCCAAGATTATTTGAACAATATCACTTTTGCCGATCTTGTTCAAATGTGTTACGGAAGCAAAACACCAAGTGGTTCACCGACTGCCAATCCATCCTTCGACACGCCGCCGGTGATCCAAACCCCGACGTATTCGTGAAACGAAATTCGTGAAAATTAGGAATTGGGAATGCGGAATTGGGAAATGGAAGCCCGGACAATTCCGCGTCCACCCCTATCCGACTACTTTGTGATTTTTGTCCGGACATTCTGTGATTCCTGATCGCGGCTTTTGTGTTTTGTTTCTGGCTTTCATTTCCGGCTGTTCGGGATTGCATTCTGCTTTATTCCCGGCTCTTTTTTTCAGCGGATTTTTCTTTCTGTTCCCATATTCAGCATTTCTCATGTCCGATTCCGCATTTTCTTGAGTTCTGCGCCAATTTTCATCAAAAAAATACCAAATTTTCTCAATTTTTTGACTTTGCAATCCCCGGGAACAACAAAAATTACCAAATCTTGTTATAATAGTTACGCTAACTTTAAATTTGTCCTTTCATGTTTAGAAGTCATTTGTGCGATTTTTATACCGAAGTCGGTGTGGACGGGGTTTTTCAGCCTCGCACACCGGCTTGAGTATAATGATTTCGCGTCGTGAATTATTTTTTTTCTAAGTTTTTGGTTTCATGGAGAAAATGATGAAAAAGAAATTTGTTAAGATGGGTGGTGGCGGGCGTTTTGACGCTTTCACCTTGGTTGAGCTTTTGGTGGTGATCGCGATTATCGGGATTTTGATCGCCCTTCTTTTGCCTGCCGTTCAGGCGGCTCGTGAGGCGGCACGCAGGATGCAGTGTACCAATAATTTGAAGCAACTGGGTTTGGGGGTCCAAAATTTCATCGACGGGAAGAAATATATCCCGGGCTTTTGTTGGACTAACGAATTAGCAAACCTCCGTAATTTTGAAGCTTCAACGACGCGTTTTGGTGCTTTTCCCCTTCTTCTTCCCTACATTGAGCAAACAGGTCTCTATGATAGCATCCTTGGGATGCAGAATGATGCAGGAGAGTCAAAACCTTTTGGCGACTGCCCTTGGAATACTCCTGATTATTGTGGGGTGCGTGCACCTTGGACGCAAAAGGTCATTCCGTTTTTGTGTCCTTCCGATGGAGGGGGGCACAGTATCGGTGATGTGAATTTACAGGCCACTAATTATCGTCTCAATCGCGGGGATGCCGCCCTTGATTGGGACTGGTATGAGTGTCGTGGTATTTTTTCCCGTCAGGAGAAGATTGTAATGACACTTGAAAAAGTTACAGACGGTTTGAGTAATACGATTGCCATTTCGGAAGCTGTTATCGGAACCGACGGGAATACAAACAAACTCAAGGGTGGGGTTGCCACTTATATTGATTTTAATGCAGGGAGTCCCGTTGGTGATTTCAGTGCCGCCGATGCAGACCCGCTTAAGTTTTTGGCCGTCAAGGGAGGGTCCGGTGGAAGATTTAAATCCGGTGTTCAATATCAGACGGCCAACGGTTGGTTATCCGGACGCCGTTGGGCAGACGCCCATCAGGTTTATACGGCATTTTTCACCTTTATGCCTCCGAATGGTCCGACGGTTGCCTTGAATGATTCGGAAAGTTGGTGCATTCCTGCCGCCAACAGCAACCATACAGGGGGAGTCAATGTGGTCTTCATGGATGGATCCGTTCATTTTATTGCCGAGACGATTGATACCGGCCGACTTACGAGTGGCGTAAGAATTAGTGATGTTTACCCGGGAAGCCGACCTCAGGATTACATGGGAGAATCGATCTATGGGGTTTGGGGTGCCTTGGGAACTTCACGTGGCAATGAAATGGTGTCAATACCTTAATTATGCCCAAGTCGGTTTAGAAAGCCCTGCAAGCGACAGGGCGTTTGTGCGAAGGCCGAAGGTTAGTGCCCCTGCCGGCTCTCTGGTATATGTCTGAGAAAGGTAAGAGGTTGGAAGAAGAACACCTCTCACCTTTCATCTTATCTTTTCATCTTTGTGCAGGTTTTCATCTTTAGTACAAAGTAAAAAAACAACCATTTTTGTGTTATTGGATGTCAAATGAAAAAAATTGTTGGATTTGGGTTTTGTGTTCTTTTGCTCGTGGTCATGAATGGCTGTGGCGGACCTGATGCGAGTTTTCGACGTGTCAGTGGAATCGTCACTTATGATGGCGTTCCCGTTGAGGGAGCCTTTGTTGCTTTCATCCCCCAGGACAGTTCGGGAATTGCCGCACAAGGCACCACGGATGCTTCCGGAAAATATACGTTGACCTCAGCAACGGCAAAACGGTCTGATACAGGAGCAAAACCGGGAAAATATTTTGTCAAAATTTCCAAAACGGAAGTTGCTGTTGACCCGGATCAGGCCGCGTTTGATAGAGGCGAAATCTCTTATGACGAATTGCAAGTAAGAAAGGCGAGTAAAGGTCCCTACGTCGGCACTTTCAGCAGGGATTTGATCCCGGCGAGATACGCAAACCATCGCACTTCAGGACTTGAAGCGACCGTTGAAAATAAAAGAGACAACGAATGTGATTTTACGTTGGAAAAATAAGTTTATTTTAGGCTATAGGCTGTAGGGTTTTTCATGGAAAATCTATTGGAAAACCTATAGCCTGTCATATCATTATAGAAAGAGAGAAAATATGTCCGGGCTGATTCCGTCCCATGGAGGTCTTGAGAAACCCGTTTGTTGTACGATTCCGGAGGAACAGGTTGCCGATCTGCAAAAACAAGCGGTCGGGCTGAAAAAAGTTCCCGTGAGTGATGCCGATCTTTCGACGGTTTACCGTTTCGGGGACGGCGGATTGAGTCCGCTGACCGGGCCGATGGATTCTGCGTCGTACAATCGTGTTCTTGATGAGTCGGTCATCGAATACCAAGGAAAAAAGTACGCCTGGACGATTCCGCTTGCATTTCCGGTGACCGAACAACTCGCGAAGGAGCTTCAGGTCGGCGAAGAGGTCGCCCTGGTCAATTCCGCGGACGAAATTGTTGCCGTTTTGACCGTTTCGGACGTTTTTCCGTGGGACAAGTTGCGATATCTGAAAAATGTCTATCTCACCGACCGGACCGACCATCCCGGCGGTGACATGGTGCTCAAACAGGACGCCGACAAGACCCATTTGATCGGCGGGACAATCCGTGTCTTCCCGCAACCGAAAAATCCGGGTTTCGGCCAATACGTCCTCACGCCGCTAGAGGTCCGCGAGCTTTTGGCCAAAAAAGGTTGGGAACGGGTTGTTGCGTTTCAAACCCGCAATCCACTCCACCGGGCGCACGAATACGCCTTGGTTTACGGACTCGAAGTTTTGCTGAAACAGGGACTCAACGCCGGGGCGTGCCTCAATCCGCTTGTCGGCGAGACCAAAGGGGACGATGTCAATGCAACGATCCGGATGCAGACCTATGAAGCCCTGATCGAGAATCGTTCGCTCGGCGAAGGGGACAGCGACGCGGAACTCTGGCAGAAGCTCGGTGAACAGGTTCCCGACCGCGTGATTCTTCTCGGACTCGACATCAAGATGTTCTACGGCGGTCCGAAAGAAGCGGTCATGCACGCGATTTACCGTCAGAACTTCGGATTCACCGATCTGATCATCGGTCGCAAGCACGCCGACGCCCCGTATCATGACGGGACCGCGATTTGGGGAGATTTCGACGCCCAGGAGATTTTCAACAATCTCGGCGGCGATCTCAAAATCAAGCCGCTCAACGTCGGGTTTGCCGCCTATTATGAATCGGTCGGACGTGTTGATCTCATGGAGCTGCATCCTGATGAGAAACCGGTTTTCATCTCCGGCAAGGACGTCCGCAACACGCTGCAACAGGGAAACGATGTTGACCCGCGAATCATGCGTCCGAGCACCTCGCACATTCTTGCCGCCGCAATGAAACAATGATGCGATTAAGCAATACTGTAAACGGAGCCATAATGCTCTTTGCCTATCAGGACGTTTTTTTTGTTCGGACAATGCGCCCTTAGTAGCACTGATTCGTCTCACTTGTTGCGCCCTTATGCCCTTATCATCTTGTGTAATAAGGGTATAAGGGCGCAACATTTGGGAAAGTCCTTAATGCTACTAAGGGCGCGCCGTTCCGGTAAAAATTACCCTTGTGCCCTTAGTAGCAATTTTCCTGCCGTTTTGAGTATAATGAAACAATGATCGACGACCGTGAAACCAATCCGTATGCGACGCCAGAAGATGTCGGTGAGTATCCGATCAAGATCGTGACACCTGCCGACGTCCGCCGTGTGGTTTGGTTCTATAGACAGACAATAGTCGCGCTTGTTGCGTGGGGATTGTGGGTATTGATTTTTTCCCCCATCGTGACGGCTCCAATAACACATTTTATACTGCGAAATTACGGTTACAGGCGGCTGGAGTTATTTGAAAGTTTCGTAATACTCAGTTTCTTCGTTATCTGGTGGTATAGTATTTATGTCGTGTTTAGAACGCTCGGTTCGATGCGGTACAATTTTTTCTTTGTTTTGCTGACCTTATTAAGTTGTTATCCGCTCATTACCTGGGCGATGGTGGTTGCAGCCCGGATCGCGGCCTATTATTTTCTCAAACGGCATTGTGAACGTGTCAGGTTTTGGCGCGTCCAAATGCGACCGGAAACAGAATCGGAGGTTGATTTTTGATCGACGACCGTGAAACCAACCCGTATGCGACGCCGGAAGATGTCGGTGGATATTCGCTCAGGAGCGTAATACCTGCCCACGTCCGCCGCGTGATTTGGTTCTACAGACAGACAATCATCGCGCTTGTTGCGTGGGTATTGTGGGGATTGACTTTTCTCTTTTTCTATGAGATCGAGATCATAAAGGCTCTAATACCGCGTACACTACAAAATTACTTTTGGTTTGATTTAAATCAAAGTTTCCTAATACTCAGTATTCTCGTTATCTGGATATATAGTATTTATGTCGTGTTGAAAACGTTCGGTTCGATGCGGTACAAATTTTTCTCTGTTTTTTTGCTGACTTTATTATGTTGTTGGTTTCCGCCCATTGTTTGGGCGGTGGTGATTGCAGCCCGAATTGCGGCCTATAAGTTTCTCAAACGGCATTGTGAACGTGTCGGGTTTTGGAGCGTCCAAATGCGGCCGGAAACAAAATCGGAGGTTGATTTTTGATCGACGACCGTGAAACCAATCCGTATGCGACGCCGGAAGATGTCGGTGAGTATCCGCTCAGGATCACGACACCTGCCGATGTCCGCTGTGCTTGTCCAGTTGCGCCAAGAAGTCCGTAAGGAAGGGGGAAAATGATGTAAAGTCAGATCATTGAAACCTTTCACAGAGTACCTTGTGGGTCGAGCCCA
>Ga0123353_10002051_pt1 | contig 24876 bp, 9 predicted proteins | sample TergutLab28metaG_3_FD_92763 | JGI IMG/M metagenome (GOLD analysis project Ga0123353, IMG submission 92763) | Labiotermes labralis P3 segment gut microbial communities from Petit-Saut dam, French Guiana - Lab288 P3 | ecosystem: Host-associated > Arthropoda: Insects > Digestive system > Gut ...
CACTCTTCGCAACATAACATTACACAACACGGCATGCTGCCACAATACCCAACTGGTACAGCGAAATTAATGTGACTTTTTATAGTGTAACTTTAGCAAGGACGATATGGCTCCCTGATGATGATCCTAGGACCGAAACATGTCGGATCGTTTTTAATGTTTTAATGTGTAAATTTTATAAATTTTATATATGTGCGGTAGTTGGTGTAATAATTGAATAACTCAACAACATGCACGGTGTAACAACGAAAATTTCATACTCTGTTTTTATTCGTGCATTACGGGAGCTAGCAAGTCTTAGCGATTTGCTGTGTCGTTAAATAAAACATTTCCCTCTCCACCATTGACACGGTATCTAAAAGCGCAATTTGTATCTCGTGTAAGGAGCATTACAAGGTCCAGTGGTCTGTTGCTGTGTTACAGACGCCTGGTTGTTTGAACAGCGTACTGTGCTGCACTGTTTGCTCACTAATCTACAACGTCACCAGGATCTGGAGTGTAAAGTACTCTAAAATCCTTCTAGTAACCTCGACGAATATATAAACACATTTCCGTCCCTCTTCTGTACGTGATCGACTAGAAGCAACGTGCTCAAGAGGACTACCTCGTGGCTAAAGTATCAAAATATAGCAAATACGAAGAGCAGGCAATCGCAGCTATACAAATGTAGAAAATAAAGTTTGAATTGAATAGCGCGCAACAAATGCCGGAGGGATGGTGTGTTTTGGATTGTTCTCCTTTCTTGAATACTTTTTGTTGTTTCTTTGAACGCTTTAACGTTATTTTAGAGTGAGTAACCGAATGTAGGTCCCGTATGACTAAGTAAAGCATTTGTACTCCCGGATTATGTTCAACCGCAAATTCTTCTTGGGAAAATGTTAAACTTTGTATTCTTAAAATATTAATTTTTGCTTTCTACTCCAGGTTTGATACTACAGTTCTATTTTCGTATCACATCAACTCAAAATAAGTGTTGCATTCCTGGAAGTACCACCCTCAAACCTTCAAATTAGAAAACTGTTCATTACATTTTGTCCTTGTAGTGCTACTTCAATTTTACGTGAATTTTCATGTTTTTAATTATTCAGAAACTGAATGTATATAATTTGCCCAAAAACTAAGAAAATTCTTATTCTCTCTCATAAACAGACTGTCAATGTGTAGTCCTGTATGTTACTTTGTCGCGAATATAGATATAGTCAAAGTTGGGATATTGTGCCTTTTAAAGAATCGATCTAAATTTGTGATCCGATTACGGCCCTCTGGATTTCGAACCCCCTATAGAAATATATACGTATAGAACATCATGGAAACTTTCAATACAGTTGCAAGGGGGACACGTGTACATAATATGGAAAATAGTGTACAAGAATATAAGACTATGTAGCAATGAAATAAATAAAATACCGCAAAAAAATACACATGCATATTTATAGTATGGTACTTGATATATGTCTTGTTAGAACGGTAAATAGCAGTAAAATTATATGTAAACACAGTCACGTATGAGACGCAACTTTAATGTATTGCTTGTTCTTGAGAGTGCAGTACGGAAATTCAAGGTCACTTAAGTACATAGTGAAAAGAATTCAAAAAGTATAGAATGCACATAAATAAGAAATAATAAATAGAACATTAAAATGTGGAAATATTTGTAAATAATGCTGAATTCAAATTTAGATTAAATTTGAAGAAATTTTAATAATATTATATGTTTCAGAAAAACGAAAATAAATCAGTATTATCAACTTAAACAACTAACGTTAACTAAAAAATAAAAAAATTACATATTACTTTTTAAATAATTTTGTTCAAAATATTACTAATTTTTCCCGTTTTCACGCGGCTGTTAAAGACCTGTATTTCCCATTAAACAAAATTAATTTCCCCTAAAGATGGAAGCAATATTTTTCTCTGCAACGCCAGAGAAAACATATTTACATTACACTGTATAAAAGATCATGATTTGGATAACACCTGTCCTGTAAACCTGACAAACTACATCAGACATTAATTTTGATTAGTTACGATAACAGTTACTCCCTGTTTTCATTGAGGTTTAAACTTAATTTCTACATAAGTACATAACCTCAGAAATTAAATAGGTCAACATAATGATAATAATCGTGTATCTTTTGATATTACTTCTGCTTTATTAACTTTCATCACTACAATTACACTCACGAACACTCGTGGGTGTTAGCAATACCTCCCTCGTCTTCCAACAGATCTTCTCCCTCTGGGAGACACTCCCACGTCTGCTTTGCTAGTCTGTTTTGTGCCATTCGCAGCGTGTGCAAAACCACTTTCTAACTTGTTTAATATTTAAACGCATTAAGAAGTACTGTGCACTGTAACTGAGAGGCGAGCCGGTCGAGTCTTCTCTGTCACAAGGATGGCGGGTCTACTGAAAACCTTAATTCGCGCCAACATATGTTTGTAATAGAACGAGAGTGGAATGGAACTCAGATCTGGAACATTTTTCTATTTTAATAATCTTATATACCTTGTACGTGTTCAACACACATAGAACTCACCAAGATAAGACTTTCCATCTTTAACACTCTATAAATACCAAATATCTCTTTTTATAAAAGGTCTCAGAGCGTACTGCACAGTACACATTCTCCATCTCGGTAATAAAAGCAATATGTTAATTTTGTATGAGGCAAAAACTGCTGTTTGCACTGAAGGCCATACAAAACACATAAATGCAATGTAAGTACCGTGTAGAATTGTTAAATATTAAACCTGATGGTACATAAAGTTGGCGCTAGGCTTTGAGAGTTTAACCGTGATTCACTTCACAGAGGCGTCACATATAGCCTTGTGTAATACCGGGTGTTTATTTATTAAATCATAAATTTAAAACCAATAAAATAAACTGTGTATAGCGAGAACCTCCTAATCCTTTTCCACTAATGTCCTACATGTTCTGGCCTCCTGGATCAGGTGTCGAGAGACTTAAGGTAATTAAAGAAGAACAGCATAAGTATACGATACTTCATATGTCAATAAAACACCCATGCATGTATAGATACAAAGATGTAAATTTTAAATCCTAGAAAATTTTAATGACCAGTAGTTAAAGGAAATATTTGTGTCTCTAACTTCCAGAATTAAATTTAAACCACTTTACAATGTACCAGATTTGTGATGTAATGGATGTGCTATCTACCACGATCATGTAGGTTCACGTGGAATATTTGGACATATTAGGCTTATGCAGACATACACCTACAGTGCACAATCCCGAATTTAAAATATAGTATCCAACAATTTAACATTCAGATATCGTTATAGAAAGTATGTGCACAAATTTGTATAATGTGCGCCTATGCTCAAGTGTTGCTCCTTTCACTCTATTCAATTTTGTTCTTTGTGTATATTATGTTGCGCATGTAGAAGGCTTCAATCAGACATCAGTAATAAGGGGGTTCTCTCTCAGTAAAGTACATTTGTTTCATTTCAATATCTGTGGCTAGTCTTTATACAGTTTTTCTTCAATTGAAATATGCCGTCGCTACGCTGTCAGTGTTAGCCCTGGCGTCCTTCCAGTCCTCCATCCATTCGGTACAGAGACTCCTTTCCCAAGGGATGAAGTAGCCTAAAACTGACCGCTCAGTTTCAACTAGTTCCAAGATTTTTAACTCGTGGCGCTATAAATCCACTCCTTCAGATTCTTCAAGGAATGCTTAGGTACACGTCTGGACAGATCTGCCTTTGCGTTTGAACTCAGAGTTAAATATGTCGCAGTTTCGTGTAAGCTATTAACTTGCTATTCAAGGATGGGGGATTTGAGGAAGGGTAGGGTCATCTGGTTAGCTCTGCAACAAATAAATAAACAATAACAAGAAAAGAAGAATTACAACACCGAACAAATTCTTGTGTTCATTCATGTAATGGTACGTGTCGATAAGCTGTGAAAATACAGGGTATTTCGAAATGATTGTTGGGGTTTTAACAACTTGTTATTACATAAAACACTTGAGATAGGAGTATGTGTATTTTTTATTTAATAGAACAACACTCCAAGTTTTTGTTACATACCTTATAGGTGATCTATATATGCACCCTTTGTATACAGGAACTGAAGGTACGAATCAGAACCGCCATTGAAACCATCACTGCTGAAATGCTACAGACAGTTTCGAAAGAACTCGATTATCGTGTTGATGTTTGTAGAATCACAAAGGGTGCACATATAGAGCACCTGTAAGGCATGGAACAAAAACTTGAAGTGCTGTTCTATTAAATAAAAAAATACACATACTCCTATCTCAAATGTACTGTGTATGACAAGTTAATAAAACCCCGACAATCATTTCGAATAACCCTGTAGAAATGAATGCTTATTTTGATCACCAGAATGAAAATTTAGTGCTATCCGATAATGGGAGAAGTTTTCACTAATCTTGTTTTCGTGACAAGAATAACCTTTTTATCCTTTTGAAAACTGATTTTTCCTGAGCAACAACAGGTTAAACGTTCAAAAATTCTACGTCCTACACACATAATGTAATTGTGTTTCTTATTTGATCCTCCAGGAACAAGAGAACAGTTACTTCCACAGCATTTGCTTGCCTCTTTTACATCCGAGAAGCAGTGGCTTGACTGCGCGGTGGCATCGAATATACAAATATAATGTAGGTTTGTCTTAGCAGTTAAAGGGATAATATAAATATTCTTTAAAAATAATATTAAGAGTTGCGCATAATTAATTTATCTGTGGGATTATAACTGTTTAGTTTTCTATATCTGAACAAGCGCTTATATAAAATTGAGCACTATAACTAAACATACTAAGCAATATTTGAAATGAGATTTAATATCTGACGGTTTTAACAATAACAGATCTTAGAGTTTATAAATCCAGTTCTGTTTACTCTCGTGTCACATTTAGTGATTGAAAATAACATATTGCCGAAAATATGGGCCAGTAATTAACTAATTAACTCCATGGGGACCTAACCTAACCTAACCTAACCTAACCTAACCTAACCTAACCTAACCTAACCTAACCTAGCCTAACCTAACCTAACCCTTTTTAAGAAGCTGATTTATTCTCCTGGTCATACATTCGACACTCGTCGTCAAAAATTTCACACCCCGCTACATTTATAATTTAAGATCCACTTTAGTATTAAAATGCTGTGTACTAAAGCGGCCTATCTCCTACAGTTTTTCCCACCTGAAACGTGTCATGAGTTTCTGTCTTACGCTATAAGTTAGAATACTCGGCCTACTGCGTCCCTATGATTTATGAACGATTTATTAACTATGCTCAATATTTCACAAATTTCTTTGCCTTTTCCACCATCTTGGAAAGTTTTTATGATCTGTTTCAGAGCCTAATAATAAATAACAGATTTACGTATCGAAGCTGCGGTGAAGGAATCATTTCCGCTTTAACTAATACTGGGACCATGTCAGAAACGGAGTACATAAAGCTGTACACAGGTTCCCGTTGGCACAAGTAAAAAACAACAACACTTGGCGTAAGAACCACTTGTCTCTGTACTGAAGGTGTATGCTAGAGTGTGTAAATTGGTGTCCTCTATGGCTGGAAAAACGAAATCATAGGGCAGAACCTCACGTAGGGCACGGATATATGTCTGTTTAATTCTATGTTTGTGTTGTCCTGTGTAGGCCGATCCCCCGTCCGGGGAGTCCTAGCAGATATGTAGAAACATAACTCAGAAAGCTGGAAAACGCGAGATTGTGGGCCACTTTTGGGAGTAGCTTCTCACAAAAAGAGAAGCCATGATGTAAACACAGCGGCTGGTCTGTCACCCCAGAAGCTTGAATCTGATCCCAGGCAGAAGTGGCGTCAGGGATGGGCCGCTCTTATAAAATGTCACTTTAAGTGATACGACGTTATTATGCGCAGTCCAATTCCATAATAACGCAAAGGCTCTTTTTCTCACTATTCCTACAGTTTTTAGGGGCTTTCGCAAAATTAGGAAAAGCTACCAATATCTTCGTCACATTTGTCAGTCTGTTCGTCTTTCCGTCCGTCCGCATGAAACAACTCGGTTCCCACTCCTATATTAATGAAATTTGATGTTTCTATATTTTTCGAAAATCTATCTTGAAAATTCAAATTTCAATAAAAACTGTCGAAAATAACGGATACTTTACGTGAAGATCTATATACCTTTTTTAATAATATCTCGCCAAATACTTTTTATATTGAGAAATATTCCAGAAATAGTTGTAGAGAAAACCAAAACACGTATGTTCAATATTTTTTTTTTATTTCGAAAGTCGTGCCGTTTATGAGAGGATGTGGAAAAGAACTCTAGAGTCGAACAGGTCACAGAAGACATGACGCATGCGCTTTGTATGTTGGATAACTAAGGCCACAAACACACACTCACAATGTGTCATACTTACAGTTTTTCCACTGCGCGAACGTTCCTGAATGTTACGTTACACTTAATTCGCTCTCTTGCTACTAATGCGTTTAATTTTTCGGACATTAATTGACCGATGTTGTTCACAGCGAACTAACGTCAATTCCACTGAGTCCATGTAGAATCATAAATTATCTTAACTCTTTACTTTGTCTAATGAAATGTATCTTGTTGTGCGTCCAACGAATTTGAGTTATGATGTGCGTCATCCCCATTGTGTTAGTACGATAGTAAGGAACTTCGTATATTAATACTTACAGTCGAACACAACTATATTTGCCTATAGTATTACAGAAAGATTATAACAACGACATGTTTCGGCCCTATATGTGGGCCATCTTCAGGTTTGCGACTAGACTTACGGATCAGTTATACAGGAATGCGTGAAGAGTTCTTGGGGAGTTCTGGGGGAGGGGGTGGGCCGAGATCTCATTATAACAGTGGGTACCATGGTCCCGGGTTTTCCAGGTGGACTACCATTAGTAGTTTTGTAGTGCCCTTTTTTCAAGGTGGGTACTACTCTTATGCTAGGGATATAATGTAAGTACAACTCTTATGCTAGGGGTGTAATATAAGTACAAACATAATTACAATATAGGATATACCTAGGAGTTAGCGTGCTAAGGTACTAAAGTACAATAGTCCTGTCATAACCTTAGGATTGTTCCGTATCAGCTTTTTATGTGATGCGTGGTGTTCACATCAGTATGTTTTTATAGCAAGTATCAGTTCACGGATTACCAGCGAGATCGACTCCCACCTCTTCCACAAAGACCGTCCTCACTACACGAGCGAAAGCCACCGCCAGAGAAGAAACCGCCTCAACTCAGTGAAAACACATCTCTTTGAATAATCTATAAAAACATATTGATGCGTACACCACGCATCACATAAAAAAGCTGATACGGAAAAATCCTAAGGTTATGAGAGGACTATTGTACTTTAGTACCTTAGCACGCTAACTCCTAGGTATACCCTATATTGTAATTATGTTTGTACTTATATTACATCCCTAGCATAAGAGTAGTACCCACCTTGAAAAAAGGGCACTACAAAACTACTATTGGTAGTCCACCTGAAAAACACGGGACCATGGTACCCACTGTTATAATGAGATCTCGACCCGCCCCCCTCCCCCAGAACTCCCCACGAACACTCCACTCATTCCTGTATAACTTATACGTAAGTCTAGTCGTAAACCTGAAGATGGCCCACATATAGGGCCGAAACATGTCGTTGTTATAATCCTTCTGTAATACTAGAGGCAAATATAGTTATGTTTGACTGTAAATATTAATATACCGAATATGAGGTCTCTCTTCTTTTATATGCTCTCTGACTCTCCTGTGTCGCAAACATACAAACATGACCGGATGACTGAAAGAATATTCATACACAGTCCAACTTCAATTGAAATTTCAAACCTTGAAGTGCGAAATATTACACTAATACATTTTATATATATTCTAAATATATTATATGAATTGTAACTCTTTTTCGTAAGGAATATGACTCCATATTTTGTGCTATAAAATCAACAGGAATATGAGATTACGTGTGTGTGAGTGTAAATGTTTATATATTTGTATTCACTGTTCAGAAACAAGCACAAACATTAGGCACACTTATCATATATTGACAATATTGTACTAAGTTAATATGGCAGGATAAATTAGCCTGAAAAAGGCGACTTTTAGTCAATGAGAGAATTATAAAGAGCAAAATCCGTAACTACCGCAATGATGAATTTCCCGTGCACATTATCAAAGTCAAGTACTATCAAAACAATAGGACATTAACATGTTATTAGATAAAAGAAACCTATCTGAGAAAGTCTGGGGCAAAATAATTTTAAATTAAAAATTTTTTAAATCTAAAGTGTGAAAAAATTTTAATACTGAAAGGAGACTTAGAAAATTGTTGAATTTCGACAGTGCTGATGCATGATGATAGTATACTTTCATTGCGAGAGTGTTATTTTGCCTCTGTGTGTTATTCCCATTGCATTATCTGTTTATATGATCACGTAAAGAAGGGTAATGTATGAAGACGGGAGATAGCTGCAGGAACAAGAAGCGACTGAGATATACTCCTTTAAGCAAATGAGCGTAAAGTTAAAACAAAGTATCCATGCGCCGACACTGGTGTTATGAAAGTGGCATATTTCGGAAGGCTGAGTGTGGCTGTTGAGCCGCGCTCCAGGCGCCTGGTTGGTTATCACGGGTAGCAATTCCCCCTGCATAAGGGAGAAAGGGGGACTTCGATCGTGTTCATTAACACGGTTAATGTGGCCAATATTCTGTACTGGAGAAACAAGGTTCCCCGTAGCAGCATAATGGGCACAAGGTATCTTCTCTTTGGAGTCTCTGAGGGAAAATCTTTACATTTTGTAAATGGAAGGATGGTTATGAACGTAGTTAAAGCCCTTAGTGCGGTCCCTTGGGCTCTTACTTCGTGATTAAACATAATTAGATAACGTTTTGAAAGAATGCTTACTACTGAAATCGGGGAAAATTGCCTCTTTAAAAGAATGCGACGAGATAAGATATGGCTATCTTGTCTGCACATTCAGAAATGTAAAAACGTGGGTTCTGAAAATGTCTTTAAACGCTTATATTGTGAAGCATTTTTAAGATAAAAGTGGAAGGTATTTACAGTTTCAGTTTAAATCCTGCTGTACAAACCACTGCTTTCGTTCATGAATATTTTAAATACATTGTGATTTGGAATGAAATTTCCACCATTGGGCACAAAACACGAGGCTACAGAATGTGCCAATTTTCTAAAAATTTGTCATCGTACTAAAATCATAACTTTAAAATAATGGTGTCATTTTAATACAGCAAAATATTCGTTAATTTTGTCTCGTGATGGGTCAATAGGGTCTATGTGGGGAAACCGGAGGGAGAGAGACAACTGGGGAGACCTAGGTGTAGGTGGGTGGATAATATTAGGATGGATCTGCAGGAGGTGGGATGTGGGTATATGGACTGGATTGGGCTGGCCCAGGATAGAGACAGGTGGCGGACGCTTGTGAGTGCGGTAATGCACCTTCGGGTTCCTTGAAATGCGGGGAATTTCTTGACTAGCTGCAAACCAGTTAGCTTCTCAAGAAGGACTCTGCACCATGGAGTAAGTAATTAAGTAAGTAAGTAAAATGGGTCAATAATCACGCACACGTATAAACGCGTAATAAAGTACATACGATTTATATAATCTAAAATATATTTTACTCACTTTTTCCTTTCACTTAAATAAGATAATTTTTGAAGATATATTCTCTCGTATAATATTAAAAAGTTTGAAATAAAATAATCTCATAAGTATGTACTTGAATAATGGAACAATTTCAGCACTAATGCAGAGACACCTTTATTTACACGTTCATTCCTGACATGCTGCCTACTTTGGCAGCCTTGTTTCACGATTACAATTATACCATACTGTCAAACTCATTTCTTTTCTGTAGTTTTGTGCGCCCTTTAAAGTTTCCGTGTTTTACTGCACTAAGCTACATGCCGCAGCACAAAATTATTTGTGTTTTTTTGATGTGTGCTCGTGGTTATGAAATTACTCGTTGTTGATAATTTATGCCTTTTGATGTACTAATGTCAACATTTCAACAAACTCCTGGATAAGAACGCGCAATACAAAGCAATACGTAGTTTTAAAATCCACTCACATTAAATATACAATAAAGTATACACAATCGGAACGATATTACGTTGAAAATTTACTGTTGAGTAGAAATCACAAAATAGTTCAGGCTATAGTATCACAATAACTATGTCATGTGTTCCACATCCGTGCTTTGACGAATATTTTGTACGTTTACGTTAACCAACAAATGCATCGAAAATTGTTAATAAAGAATAATAGCATGCGATGGAATTACATTTGTGTATGGTTACTAAATAAGTACAAAGTCCAAAGTAAAAGGTTCAAGAAGTTTAAAGATATTCGTTGGAAAAAAATATATATGTTAGGATAAATATATTTCACACATTTTTCACTTCTTAAAGAAATTATAGTTTTGTATTCTTCACAACTGCTCTCCAGTCCCATGTGTGTGTGTACACACTGTCACTAAAATCTTATAAATATACCAAATCGTACTTTACAAGCAACATATCAATGCCTTTCAAAAAAAATGTCCGAAATCCCAAATTTAAGCATTTATGAAATAAGATATAATGGAACTACAGAACCAACTGTAGGGGTATAAAGTCTATTTCTTGAGAAGGCAGGTTAAGACTTTGGACAATAAAATGGATCTGCACTATGTTTGGAAGTTTAGTTACTATTCCGCAGAGTAAAAATTGAGTCTTCACTATAAAGACCGATCAGTTGTTATTATATAGAGGAACAATTACCTTTTCACCGTATCATACGAAACCCATAACCGCGTTATGTGCTAAAAATGTAGACATTTTAATGTAGACAGTTTGTTGTTTAAGGATGTTGTTGTTTGTTAAGATTAAGCAGTCGTTGTTGATAGATGGAAGAGTGAGTATAGAGACACTGGTGGAATGATACTGACAGGGGAGAAATCGAAACTCTTAAGAGGAAAAACCTAACCCAGTTCCACTCGGTGCGTCAAAAAACCCACATAAATTAACCTGACATCGGACTCGGTACTTAGCATTGGGAGGACAGCAACTAAAGACCTAAACCTGAGACTCAAATTTTATGGCCACTTTGGTAAGAACCAATCATTGATTCCTAAACTGAACAAGTACAAATAACGGCGTTGTTTTCTTTTAATTACATACTTTAAGATGATCCGATATACATGTAGGTGTACATGTACCCTGTAATTTAACTGTTGACATGCGTGTTCATTAAACATTTAAAGTGCTGGAAAGTGCTTGAGGCAAACTGCTCTGCTTGTTGCGGTAAGCATGCCATATTCCACTCAGGTAATTTACATAATGTGCCTTCTCTAAGACAATGGATGCAAATTTGAAAATTTAATTTCCCTGATTGATTCCTTGCATGTCACAAGTGGTAATTATATGAAAAGCCCCTGTGCTGTGTTTGTGGCACGATTCAGATCCATAATTTACTTATGTACAGAAAAAGAAGGACTGAACAATAAATTTTAGCGTAAGATTTATAACGATGATTTCAGGAAATTTGTATTATTTGGGTTGGTTTCCTTATGAAATACGGGAGTGGGACAAAGTAGTTTGATGAGATCACCATGCTGCTTCTCTGTGTGTTTTGTGTGCTTGTGGGAGAGAAAGACTGTCTATCTACCTGTCTGTCTGTCTGTCTGTGTCCTCTATTTCAACTTTTTAACAACTTGGCTGATTTTTGCGAATCTTTGTTCGGTCATTATGTCATTACAGAACACCCAATGTGCTTATGTTTAGTTGACCAGTTATTAATGACAGTAGGAAGCACGCTGAAATTGTGACCCTGAAGCAAAAATAAAGCAAATATATTTGGAGTTGTGCAGGAATACATAGTAAATGAACTCTAACAGTATGCATCTCCTGCCAAGGTAATAATTTCTTAAACAAAAACTTCTATCTAAAATAATATATCCTAACATTTAAAAAAAATTAACCGCCTTGCAAAAAAGTAGTCTCCTTTTGGTGATAACTAATGCAATATTGGAAATGGGAGTGTGAAATTTGGTACAGATGTAGAAACCGTAACCACACATAACACAATATAGAATTACGATAAAGCGTTGATAAGTAAATTGGAGACATGGCGACGACAAAAGTTTCGTTGGAGGAGGTTGGGTGCGTGTGGCAAATGTGTCAGGTAATGCACCCGTATGTTTGCGAGATATGAGGTTTTCCCAGGTGTGTTACTGTGTGGATACGTCGTGACGGATCTTCAATATTTACCGAAGTTTCGAAGGATTATGGAGCCTAACGTCCTCATCTTCAGGATCAATCAGCCCAAGCACAGCTTGACTGCGGAGACGAAGGCATTGGGCGCTGCATTCCTTCGAAATTTCTATAAATATTTGCCCAATGGCACGGTGTGACATCCACAGATGGTTTTCATCGTCAATCTGTGCTTGTCACGTTTCCACAGAAAAATAAATAAATAAAACAACAGCACTGAAGAATAAAACGAACCTTAAAATGGACAATCTTTAATAGATACTTATAAATGCGTCTTGAAGATCAAATTTATATTTTACATAGATCCAACGATTTCCCTGCAGTTATTTTCGTTACAAATATGTAAACGTTTTATTGAAGCCTTACATTCAATTTTGGGACGGCGTTTTCGTACATTTTTTTAAAATTTATTTTTGTTTCATGAGAATGAGAGCAGGTCTCTTCTACACGGCCGACAGCCTTCGTTCAAGAATGTGCGTTTATATGTCAGCCTTCACGTACCAAATATTATTTTGCATTGGTAGGAAGTTCGCCTGTAAATTTTAAAATAATAACAGTTTTATTTACACGATTTGTTTTAAATTTCGTAATTTTTTTGTTTTATATTTCGTTGTTACAAAAGAATCTTAAATTTCAAAAGCAACCACTGGAAATTCTGCTTGAGAACCTGATTGGTATACATCTAAAGGTGGGTCCACACTTGTAACGTTACCGCGTAACGTAACACCGTATCGTGACAGTGTGAACGGGGCTCGTGACCGCGTAACGTATCAAAAGTTGGTTACGCGGTAACGTAACGGGCTTGTTCGGTGCGCTGTCGGCATTTGGCTGTCACATCAAAGGGATGATACGGTTACGGCCGGAGCAAGTGTGTACGTGCAGCGTGACGCTGGTTACGCGGTCACGAGCCCCGTTCACACTGTCACGATACGGTGTTATGTTACGCGGTAACGTTACAAGTGTGGACCCAACTTAAAGCGTACTGTAGAACTCAGTGGGGCAGAACGACACGTGGGAAGTTGTTTCTCGCTCAGTTACTTAACAAAGTTTTTCCTTTTTGAATCCCAAAATTCGTTATCTCAAACAAAACATTATTTTGCCCTGCCTTTCATTGACAAATATATTCAATATTACATGTATCATCTGGCTTAAAATTGGATCTTTCAAATTCTCTCTCCCTTTCAGTTTTGGAAACTGAAGTTTTATATGCCTTGTTCATTTACCACATGCGTAATATATGTCGTGCACCTCCCATTCTCTTTGACTTGAATAAAATAATATTTGTGCAGAATATTTATATGGTTTTTTTTTGACGTTTTGCTGACCGTGCATCTCAGTATATTTATCTCAGTATTTAACCAAACTGATATACAAAATTTGTTCTACAATAAGTTTCATTTCATGCCTCTACATGTTTCGAGCACATGTGCTCGAAACATTTTGTGTATGAAGTTGGTTAAATACTGAGATAAATAAATGTATGTGGTTGTTTAATATGCATTATTCCCAGCCTCTTTTTACACCTTCAATAGGTCAGAACTTTCTAGTCAGCAAAACAGTGGCCAATGTATGTCCCTCCTTAAATATGGAAGACAAACATTCTTACCTATATAAAACAGTAGGCAAAGTTATGGGTTTTTATATTTGTATTATAGTTCTACGGATTAAGGCAGAGGAGCTAGAACAAAAGAATGTAAACTGAAGGCTAACCAGCAAGGTAAAGAAATGTACGTTGCTCTTAGCTACTCTGCACCCTTCTGTGTCCCACATACGTTGCAGCATTTAGCATTTGACGAAAAATTCGCTGCTGCTTTTGTTTTTGTACTAAACTCTGGGTCATGGAGAGAACCAGCGAAACATGTAAATAGATGCAAAACGCAGAAATTCCTATTCTCTTTCCTCTTTTTTCCGTTTTGTATTGTTCTGGATATTTTGTTCTTGTTTTATTTTCAATTTCAGCATTGTGATGTTGAACACTGTCTGCATACCGCAAGTCTCCAACCTCATTTCCCTGGCAAGGGTTTTTAAATTGTTTCGGTAGTGTTGTAATCCTTTACTTACCACCACACCAACAGACACTCATTTCGCTACCATTGTGTTATTATGAGGCACAATGAGATTTTTATTTCGTAAAATATATCTTATCATATTTTATGTGTCCGCAAACAACTGATATCTTAATTAATGTATACTGACAATTTAGATATGATGTTCTGAAACTGTGGAATTTTGAGGTGTGAAGTCGTGTTACTATCAGTAATTCGGATGCAGATTCGACCTCATTTTCAGGGTATAATATTTCCTTTATCCCGAATCTTGAGACATCTCATTATATTAGAATGGCTGTACAAGATCATGCGGTCTCTGGCCCAGAATAAAATTGTGATTGTATTGTAAATAAATTTACTTATTGGCTGATTACTCCGTGTTGTAATGTTGGACGGCCTCATAGCATGACATTTGTTTCAATTTATAAACACGCATAACTGAATTATCTGTGACAGGGAATAAGAACACCATTCATTTTAAAGCAGCACCTAGTATTATATATGCCTGTTACGAAGGGTACCTGCATTGAAGTTAGTCCCACTATAAGTATGTATAAGGCGCCTGGTCTGTCAGTGAATCACCCTCGTGTTACTCTCACCTGTGTCTGATGCCAGCAATTCTCAAACGTTCTCGAAATTACATTTCCCCCTCTAATCACACTGCCAACATAAATAAAAAAGCAGTATTTTATTACCGTTATGTTGCAGCATTGTAGAAATGAACGTGTTTGAAGAAAGCACTAAAATCTGTGTTACACAATCTTATATTTACTGGACCGTGCATCATTGTAATAGTTGAAAACAAAAGACCAACTTGATGTCACTTGCTATTTTTATTTCACTTCTTATGCGCTCAACATGTTTCGGACATTAATATATGCATCATCAGGAGTTTACGACTATTCTGTTGAATTACCACATTGGTCTGTGTTCTTGGCTCGATGTGTGTTGGTGTTTTGGTGAGGTTGGTTTGGCGTGGTATCCGTGTTGCAGGCTTCAGCCTGCATCCTGCAACACGGATACCACTCCAACCCAACCACACCGAATCTCCAACACACATCGAACCAAGAACAATACGACCAATGAGGTAATTCAACAGAATAGTCTTAAGCTCCTGATGATGGATATATTAATGTCCGAAACATGTTGAGCCCATAAGAAGCGAAATAAAAATAGCAAGTGACATCAAGTTGGTCTTTTGTTTTCAACTATTGTGTTGTGAAATTTGTTTGATAAACAGTAATTAAACAAAGAAATTCCGTTACAGCAGTACTTAACACACCGTTAAACGATACATGAGAGAAAAAGATGTTTAACCAGAGGAAAGAGAAGGTGAAAGGATGGATGGGCAAAGGTTTGAAGCTAAGCTATGAGATAACAAGTCATTTACCGGGTGCATTTAGAATTGCATGCAGTGCAGATTCTATGGTACCCTAATGAGTTCATCAGTCATTATGCAGCACAAAAGGTTTGATGAAAGACCGGGTGGATTATCTAGTGGATATTACACTTACGTTAACCCCGTTATAGGACAGGGTCCTTTTCTCGTAACTGACGTTAGGTGATATTTGTCACTTTTTTCTCTCTCTTTAAACACGGGGCTCATATACGTGTTACCTGGTCTAATGTTAAAAGAATTTGAATTCATACAAACACATTTTATTTATCTGAACTTTTATATTTCTTAAAACACATATCGGGCGTTTTCCTAAGCAACATTAACTGACTGGTCTTCATAAAGGATATGGGGTTTTTTTTGTGAGGCTGAAAATGATTTTTTGATATTGTTTAGATGAACTTCATCCGTTAAATTTTTCTTTATTTTCAGTCCCTTTAAAAGTTAAGATTAACCTGAAATACTTTTAAACATTAAATCGTACCGCGCAGTAAACGCACTGTTTCGGTTCTGAAAATCGATCACTTAACGACATGTAGATAAATAATCGTTCTTTATCCTGAGATCCGTAAAAAACACAGAAATGTGTAGGCAGAATATAGAGTATTTGAATGTTAAACCTGAATGTACAGGAAGTGACCATTAGCCTTGTAACAGTTAATCCACGCAACTAATTTCACTATACGGTACTTCATTATCCACTATTACAGTCTTAGGCATCAATAAATATTTATGTTTTGATACTGCTGTCTTATGCGTTCACGTAAGTCACTCTTACGCTCAGCCTCTCTTCTGTTGTTGAATACAGGTTGACTATACGCATGTCGTGATGGGGCAGTGAAAGAGAGGGTGTGCCATATTATTTCATTATTCACTTGTTGCAAGGGTGGGTAATTTCCATTTCATTATTAGGGGCTGTATCATCGCCCGGATAGGAACTGATGATCTTCAATAGAAGCCTAAAATGAGGAGACGATGACGCCAGGCCATGACGTGCACAGGGGTGTGGTATGGGTAGAGAATGCAGCACCGTAAGTAGGTATAGCGGGTTCGGACCTAATAAAGAATGGTGGAGATATCCAGCTGCATGCGTCAACGCTATAATGACATTATAATGCTGAATGTGAGTGCAGACATTTCAGTGTGTGTGTGGACGATCGAAAAATAGTTTTTTTAACACCCTTTAGAAATTAATTATAAACTCGCCTGTCAATTTCAAAAGTCATTTAAAACATTTGAATGTATGTTTTTCACACGTAATTAGATCAGTTTCAATGACCAGCGAAAGAAGGGGAAATTCTTTCGAAAGACTATCAGCTGGCACGAGCACTAGGCCTGCAGACGGTGGTGGTGGTTAAAGCTAGATAGAATACGGAACATCCGGCAGCGCCGCTCATGTCAGTCACTGAACTAGACAAATTTGAACGAGTAGTCGACACATCCATACATCTGCACATTATTCACTCTCTAAATTACAAAGACACTTGGCGTCTTATGAATTGTATGTTGATATATGACGTGACTTGTGAACCATTAGGGCGGAAAATATATTCGAGGTGACATGACATGTAAACTGTAGGGGTGGGAAATACATGGAGAAATAAATACTCTGAAATACCTAATTCCACAACCAAATATTCCATCAATACGAATCCTGAAGGATCGTGCAGTGTTACCTTCTAGGCAGCCTCTCTTTTCAATCCCCAAACAAAATAAATTAACGGTCACAAAGCCCTTCTATCCAGTGGGCGCAATGGGGCTCCTGACTCTTTGACGAAGAAGCTTTAAACTTAAAGCCGAACACGTCGCGTGCCGAGGTGAAGAATTCACTGGCTCTACCTCCGTTCATAATAAAGCTTTATGGCATGGCGTTGATCTAAGCATGGGAAAATCTTTAACCCTGCAGAATGAAGTATTCAAGGATGCTATACAGCGTCAACTGGTAAATATATTTACCGACGTTTCGAAAAAGTGTAACCCTTCATATTCAGACTTCAAGCAGTCCAAGGCGACTCCTTGACTGCTTGACGAATTCCCTGCTGACACGGCGTACTTTCCCAGAAGACTTACGAGTATATTTCGTCAGGGCCGCTATGAGAACTCGTACCTCGCAAACTTAGCTTTACCTACTCACATTTTCACTTTCCAGAAACGTGTAAATGGTGCCCCGTTACGAGATGTAGATGCGTCTCTTGATTTGTTTAGACGTTTTGTCACAGGTGTGGACACGTGGTGCGGGGGTGTGCCAATGCACACTCTAAGGTCTCAAAATTTTTCGTTTTTTTAAATAATATTTTAAATTTAGTACTTTTAGAGTCAAATTCAGCTGTTAATATAAAAAGTTATTTAAGTTTATGTTTCTTAAGTTTGTTTGGTGGATAGAACTAATGTCATTCATTGCTGAGCATTCAATAAATTTTCCCCCTTAAAGAATGAAAAATGAAATTCCCTGAGTACACACCCTAAAACAATCCGCTGCGCAAACTTATGCGTCTTACCGCAACGTAACTAGGACAAAGTACTGTATCATTTTCACAAACCATTCATGGGTTTCCCTGATTGGTTGTTTTGAATTTGAATACTGATTTGCAATGTATCACGTAATCAGCAGCCGTTCATGAATACCGAGTCAATTGAGCCATAAAGCCGGAACAGACACGCCAATTCTGCTGGGTAAGTTGCCTTCTGTATGAAATTCGCCTAGAAACAGATAGTTAGGTCGAGTCAGGCCCAGTTCTGCTTGTTAATTGCGTCTATACTCTGCTACTTACGCCTGCGGCAGACACCTCTTTGGTTAACCATGCCACATATTACAGTACAATCAGGGTATATGTGTTGTCTACGGGAGTATCTTCAGCATGAAAGCTATGAAATGTCTTACACTTGTGGGCAAATTGTGGACAAGATAGGGGGGACTCTCCACTAATTCGTAGCATGCAATCAATTGATGTGAATCACACAAACATGAACACGTCTCTCAATAATAGTCAGGTCTCAGAAAACCTAACATCCCTCGTAAGATCGAGATCAAATATTGCTTGATCTGAAATAATTTGAAATGCCAACTTGATACAACAAGGTAATTTTTATTAATGTATTCTTAGTTCGACATGTTTCGGGTACATACGCCCATCATCAGGAGCATTAGATGTTGTGTTGCATCATATGGTTTTCTGTACCGAGTTTTTGGATGGGTGGTGGTCTTGAGAGCCGCACCGTACACACGACCCACGCAGCGGCTCTCAAGACCACCACCCATCCAAAAATTCGATACAGAAAACCATATGCTTCAACTCAACATCTAATGCTCCTAATGATGTGCGTAAATACCCGAAACATGTCGAACTAAGAATACATTAATAAAATTACCTTGTTGCATCAAGTTGGCATTTCAAATTATTTTCATGAGGAAGATGCACGGTCAAACAACCCTCATATTGCTTTATCTGGCCGTGTAGACTTTAAGGCTCCAAGTTTGTGTTCAGGGGGCTCTAGGTTCAAATTTCTGCGGACACATCCATTATTCTGCCGGAAGTTATGCATTGTTTACCACAAGTCTTTTAGAAAAATCCTGGGAGAATTCCTTGATCACATAATTATGGACTTCATGGATCGTAATTGTTACTTAATATTACTGTTTAGAAGGATCAGTGATCCCTAAATTGTGTTGAAATTTGCATGTAAATAGAAAGCAAGGTAGTAGACTGCTGAAACTGGTTGAGTGACGTAATTCCCTAAAAAGGTAAGTAAGAAGACCCAGACGTAGAAGAAACATGAAAAGTTGTAAAACTTCTGAACATATAACAATAACGAAGCTGGGGAAAACAAAATAGGCCTAATTTTATTAAGTTAATCAAAGTAACGGCGATGAGGTGAACGGAAGGTGTAACCATGACTAGGAAACTCGTTTAGATATATTCAGCTGTGGAAAATCTGAAAGAATGATGCCATTTGAGACATTTAGGCGTAGATAAAAAAATGTTAAATTTCATTTTACTAGTAGAGGATCTAAAAGAGTGGATGGACCGAAGTAGCTAAGGATAGAATCCACCGACCTACACCTGTAAATACAGAAATGATCATTCGTGTTCTTTGAAAGGCTGGGGATATCTTGACAATCACAACAACAATCAGTTTCTCAAGGACTACGTTGCATTCAAAAAATTATCCTGAATTATGTTAAAAAATTCAGGTCGTACCGCACAGTAAACACAGTCCTTCACGGTTATGAAACCGATCGGTTAATGCTTTATGAGCAAATAATCCTTTTTTTTGTTCTGAAATCCATTCAAGGAAAACAAACTCAAATTTTTGGCAGAAAGAATTTTTAATATTAACCTGTGTGATATGTAATTAGTCGTGTTCTATACGAGTTCACACCGCCAAACAATTTTGGTATTTAGGAATTCTTGTTGCATTTAAAATATTAAAAATTATTTGGAATACAAATTAAAGTGTGAAATATACCTCAGGCACAAGTAAAATGGATCGTGTATCTTTCATGTGTTACAAAAAAATAAACATTAAAAACTTTTGGGTGTTTTTGGAACTCAACAGAAGGCAAAATTTCCCGTAACATATCGCAAACAAAACATACATGGCTAGGATGCACGCATTGTACAGACAGATATGTTATGAATCAAACGAACATTTACAAACCTGTTCTAAAAATCTGAAACGCGAATTCTCGCATGGCTTATTTCTACAAAAACTGATGATAATGAACATGCTCTTCGTTGAGGGAACGAGTTTTAAACAAACATATAATAGGCGTAACTATTCAAATTACTGAAGCTGAATGTGTGGTTTTATCTCTTCTGCTGCACAATATTTTTATGACAAAGGTGAAAACAAAGAGCCTAATTATAACGTACAAGACTTGTTAGGACTGGGTTACAGTGCTCTGAATGAATTCAATGAACCGGAATTCTCTGAACAAAACTTCGACAGCGCATTTTACCAACGTATGCAACACACTCACATTTCACGTATCGTAAACCGGCACCTACTATTGTCTCTTACTCAAGAGAATGCAGTTACCTACACAGCATGGTTGGAGACCCTTAGGACACGCGACGAAGGTCGAGAAAAAATGTACAGATTTTGTCAAAAACATAGGTTTCTATTCTTGCATGACCTTATTTACACTAGTAGCAAATTGTTAAGCGTTTCGCTTATAACAAATTTAAATTCAAGTGTATGCACATCTATGATCAAATATAACACTACGGAAGAAACTGTATTGTCTCATAAGCATTGAATACGAATGCACTTGTGTATTTTTAATGAAGCACACATGTTACTGGTCACAAAGAAGGGACATTCAGCCTTCCCTAAAGCAAACAACTTCCAAGGTCACCTGCAAACTTTTTACTCATTTACAGTACATCGAACATGTTGAAACAGCAGTAACGCTTTTGGCGTACAAGTAGGAGGTATCTATTTTGACCTTCAATGACACGGCTGGATTGTTCAACAAAATGTTTTGTGGGTGAAAGAGGGGTCAGGTGTCGTATGCCATAAAATAATCTTAGTAGCAATCAAATGCAAATGGTATGTATTCCGACGCAGTAAAGGGATATTACCATGGCGTTCTTTTCTTTCATTATCACGGTACAAGCGTAAATGTGATTACACTTTCCACTGCCGATTTTCCTGCAAGACAACAGAGATCAACAGCACTGCGTGTCGAATTCTGGGGCCAAAACTAACCAAATCGGAAAAAAGAAGTGGAAATAACGAAAATAAATCCATTTACGCACCGAATGAGGTACGGCTTGCACTAAGACGATTTCCACGAAACTGACCGTCACTCAATACAATGTTGCGAACATCTAATGGACTGAATATTTGTTTAAGTAACACACCAACAAATGCACATATATAGTCTTTAATAATCTAAAATTTACATTAAAACACTTAAAACGCTCCTATATGTTTCGATCATACGATCATCCTCAGGGAGCATACTTTATTCCTAAGTAAAGTTACAGTTTAAAACACTCAGTGACTTACAATTGTTTCGATCATACGATCATCCTCAGGGAGCATACTTTGTCCTAGCTAAAGTTACAGTTTAAAACTGTAAATTTAGTTAGGAACAAAGTATGGTCCCTGAGGATGATCGTATGTTCGAAACATGTAGGAGCGTTTTAAGTGTTTTAATGTAAATTTTAGATTATTAAAGACTATATATGTGCATGTGTTGGTGTGTTACTTAAATAAGCTAAAAAATGCACGGTGCAAAGATAAAGATACTGAATGTTATTTAGAGTTGCTGAAGAATGTGGAAAATTCGGGCAAAATTTCAGTGGCGATCTTACGTAAATATCACTGACTCTAAACGGGTTTTTACTGAAACTCACCCTTACTCAGTTGCCTTATTTAGTGATCATCTAAACCCAACTTCAATAAACCTAACAAAAGTAAAGGTAAAGTGTAACCTTGTACAGGCACTGAAGCTCTGCACAGGCCGTACGGCCCATAGGAAGAGTAGAGGTATAGCTCTACTCTTTCTTGACCACGGCACTAGAAGGGGTGAGGGGTCAGCGTCACGCCTCGGCCGCTCTTGACCCCCGGGAAAGACCTGGTACCCATTTTACAGGAGGCTGGGTGGGCCCCAGGGCCGGTTTGGACAGGTGCAGAAAATCTCGCCCTCACCGGGATTCGATCCCCGGACCGTCCAGCCCGTAGCCAGTCGCTATACCGACTACGCTACCCGGCCGACGATAAACCTAACAAAATACGCATAAAATATGGTTCTAAATGCATTTACGCCCCTAAGTGAACAATGATTCTCATCGGATTGATTCACAAGAAGCTCACATTTTATCAGAATATTTTTAGGTGCTTTCGAAAAATTGCGAAAGGCGACAGCTTCGTCATGCCTGTATCTCTGTCTGTCTGTCTGTATGTTTGTCTGTCCGTCCGTCCTTCGGACCGCATAAAATATCTCGGATCCCGCTGGTCGGATTCTCATGAAATTTGATATCTGAGTATTTATCGAAAAACTGTGTAGAAAATTCAAATTTCATTAAAATCTAACAGGAATAACAGATACTTTACATGAAGACCAATAGCCATTCTGATAATATCTCGTTCGCTTCTTCTTAGAATGAGAAATGAGTTGTACAGAAAATTAAAATACGTTTTATGCGCATTTCTTGCTGGATAACTAACGTTACAAACACACACTCAGAATATATAATACTTATTGTCTTTCCACGTCAACAATGGTTGCACGAACGCGCCTCAGTGTTACTTCAGACTAACTTGTGAGTTTTTTTTGGGGGGGGGGGTGTAAAGAAGTACTGTACAGAATTTTATTGCAATCTTGCAAAAGGTGCAGTTGCTGATACTGGGTCATAGACTGGTTGACAGACATATGGCCATTGTCTCCACACAGGGCGATATTTTTTAGGGTACTGAATTTTGGAAACCGACGCGGACTTTTTGAACTGTCTGTGTATTGGTCTAAGTCGGCAGTACAACATAGATTTCACAAATTCTGCCAGGGAAGTCTTGCTTATTTCTCTGCGTCCATCCTTTCCTTCATAAAGAAGAGCACAAACAATTTCAGCGTCAGGTCCCTAAGGTCCAAAAATTTTTTTTTAATTTCCTCACTAAAGATGCATACTGGAGTTCTACATGTTCCGTATATATATGTATCTCGGTGTTTATTAAGCACCAACAAAATACACTTATCAGGTAAAAGCAGATACTTGTTATTTTATATCATATATTTTTCCAACGTTTCAAGGGAAATCAAGCAACATTTTCCATGTAATTTTAATCTCCCTTATGCTGCTCAGTTACAAGCGATATATGTTGACGAAAGTATCGTATACAGCAGCATGTATCTAGGTTTACCTGAGAAGTGTGTTTTGTTTGTGGCTATCAGACATTAAAAATACAACAAATAAAGCACAAGTTTTCTTCTATTTGCTTTCAATTCCCTTCATTTCGGCCTGTTCGAAATATGGAGGTTCATGACGGCTTCCTGACAAACGAGTAGCACGTGTTCGTCATTATTCCTTTCTACGTATCTCTCAACGCGAAGGACATTCCGCGGGCTGTTGGTTTTGCCGTCGAATTCTGCGGAATTAAGCGAATATTACAGTGGGTTCGCCGTAAGTGTCAGTCAGACAGATACACCTAATATTCCTTAAGTAGTTTTCTATTAAAAGGACCTTTTTTTTTGGTCTTCCGCCTTAAAAGGGGTGTTTCTGCAACTTTAATTAACCCTTATCCTGCTAACGTGGAGAATATGGTGAGCTCCTAATAATGCCAGCAGATGGCAGATGGGATTCAACTCGGCGTTTAAAGGGATAAACATATTAGCCTCGGTACTGAAGGAGTTATCAGCTGCAGTGGATTGTAGTCATCACAACGCTTGTAGTAATGTCACTGTCTTCTAGTATATGTAGTCTGTTAGGAAGGCACTAATGTTTCGGAGAAACTGCTGCCTCTTTCTTCAAGATAGGAACTTATATCATCTCCCACTATCTTATCGGATGAACGTGGAGCAAACAGTTTTCTAAGATACTGCGGTACTTGTCTACTGGGATTCTGAGCGTAGCTTCCAAGAAGGCCATTATCATAAATGATGAACCAGATAACGCCTGTCTTAATTTAAAAACAACCATTAAGTGACCATCGCTTTATACAGTGCATCAGTGCATGAATCTTTACAAGGCTTACGAACCTGAGAATTGATAATCCTAAACTAGTATGAAGCGTCATTGTGATTGGCTACTACGTCGCTTGTACGCACTACTAGGCTTCGTTACTTCTTTATTTGTATTGTTCTTTGTGTTTTCGGACGTTTATTTAAAAAAATTTGTTTTCTGTAGCCACACGTAATGAATAGCTTCAGTCAACGTCTGACGTCTTAAGTCTATTATGTTAGTTGAAGAACGAGAGACCAACTTGATGCCACTAGTTATTAAGTTTTATTTTACTTCTTCTATGCTCAACATGTTTCGGACATTAATACTTTCCATCATCAAGATCCTGCGACTTTTCTATTGTATCGCCACATTGTTTGTGTGTTCTTGTTTCGATGTGTGTTGGAGTTTCGGTGTGGCCTGCTACACGGATACAACCCCAACTCAGCCACACCGAAACTCCAACACACATCGAAACAAGAACAC
>Ga0123353_10002052_pt1 | contig 24875 bp, 21 predicted proteins | sample TergutLab28metaG_3_FD_92763 | JGI IMG/M metagenome (GOLD analysis project Ga0123353, IMG submission 92763) | Labiotermes labralis P3 segment gut microbial communities from Petit-Saut dam, French Guiana - Lab288 P3 | ecosystem: Host-associated > Arthropoda: Insects > Digestive system > Gut ...
GCGCGCGTGTATCTTGTCGTCCACCAGGTGGAGCAGCTTGAGGAAGTACATCACGCCCACGGTGACCTTATGGTCGAAGCGCCTGCCGGTGCGGCCGTCGTAGAGCCAGCTCTTGCCGTCCTCGGAGGCCTCGGCCTCCTTGAGCATCTCGCGGATGTCGCTTTCGTGGGCGCCGTCGAACACCGGGGTCATGAGCATGATCTTCCCGCCGGTCTTCAGGCCCAGCTGCCGGGCGGCGAAGCCCAGGTGCACCTCCAGGACTTGGCCGATGTTCATGCGGCTGGGCACGCCGAGGGGGTTGAGCACGATGTCCAGGGGAGTGCCGTCCGCCAGGAAGGGCATATCCTCCTGGGGCAGGATGCGGCTGACCACGCCCTTGTTGCCGTGGCGGCCCGCCATTTTGTCGCCCACGCTGAGCTTTCGCTTTTGCGCGATGAAGCAGCGCACCACCTTATTGACGCCTGGGGAGAGCTCGTCGGAATTTTCCCGGGTAAAGACCTCCACGTTGACGACGATGCCGTATTCGCCGTGGGGCAGCCTGAGCGATGTATCCCTGACTTCCTTGACCTTCTCGCCGAAGATGGCCCGCAGCAGGCGCTCCTCGGCGGTGAGCTCGGTTTCGCCCTTGGGGGTCACCTTGCCCACCAGGATGTCGCCGGATTTCACCTCCGCGCCGATTCTGATCACGCCCATCTCGTCGAGATCCTTCATGGCGTCGTCGCCCACGTTGGGGATATCCCGGGTAATCTCCTCGGGGCCAAGCTTCGTGTCCCGGGCCTCCAATTCAAATTGCTCGATGTGGATGGAGGTATAGATGTCGTCCTGGACGACCTTCTCGTTGACCAGCACGGCGTCCTCGTAGTTGTAGCCCTCCCAGGTCATGAAGCCGATGAGGGCGTTTTTGCCCAGGGAGATCTCCCCATGGTCGGTGGCGGGGCCGTCGGCGATCACCTGGCCGGTATAGACCTCATCCCCCACCCGCACGATGGGCTTCTGGTCGATGCAGGTGCCCGCGTTGGAGCGCATGAACTTGATCATGTCGTAGCTGTGCATCTGCCCCCGGGGGTTGCGCACGTCCACCCGGTCGGCGGAGACATAGGTCACGGTGCCGGGCTCCTTCGCCAGCACCACCACGCCGGAATCCATGGCGGCCTTGAACTCCATGCCGGTGCCCACCAGGGGGGCGTCGGTGCGCAGCAGGGGCACGGCCTGGCGCTGCATGTTGGAGCCCATGAGGGCCCGGTTGGCGTCGTCGTTTTCCAGGAAGGGGATCATGGCCGTGGCCACGGACACCACCATCTTGGGGCTGACGTCCATATACTGCACGCGGCCCTGGTCCACCTCCAGGTATTCGTCGCGGTAGCGGCCATTTACGCGTTCGCGGGCAAACTTGTTATTCTCGTCAAGAGGCTCGTTGGCCTGGGCGATATAGTATTCGTCCTCCTCGTCGGCGGCCATATAGCGGGTGCGGTCCAGCACCACGCCATTTTCCACCCGGCGGTAGGGGGCCTCGATAAAGCCGTACTTGTTGATGCGCGCGTAGGTGGCCAGGTACGAGATCAGGCCCACGTTCTGGCCTTCCGGGGTCTCGATGGGGCACATGCGGCCATAGTGGCTGTAGTGGACGTCGCGCACCTCGAAGCCGGCGCGGTCGCGGGAGAGGCCGCCGGGGCCCAGGGCCGAGAGGCGGCGCTTGTGGGTCAACTCCGCCAGGGGGTTGGTCTGGTCCATGAACTGGCTCAGGGGGCTGCTGCCGAAGAACTCCTTGATCGCCATGGAGACGGGGCGTATATTGATCAGCGTGGCGGGGGAAATCTTGTCCACGTCGTCCTGGGCCTGGAGGGTCATCTTCTCCCGCACGAGCTTTTCCATGCGCATCACGCCCACGCGGAACTGGTTCTGCAGCAGCTCGCCCACGCAGCGGATGCGCCGGTTGCCCAAGTGGTCGATGTCGTCGGCCTTGCCCACGCCCGCGGCCAGGCAGTTGACGTAGTTGACGGAGGCGAAGATGTCGTCCAGGGTGATGTTTTTCGGGATGAGCGCGTCCGCTTTGGCCTTCAGCTCGGCGAGCAGGGCCTTGTCGTCCAGGCCCTTTTCAAGGAGTTCGAAGAATACCCTGGCGCAGACTTTTTCGCCCAGACCCAGGTCTCCCAGCTCCTTGAGGGTGAACTGGGGCAGGTAGTCGCACCAGCGCTGTTCGGTGCCGCCCTCGTCGTCGCCCCGGCCCTTCATATCGATCATGCCGTTGGAGAGGATGGTGAGGGTGCGCCCCTCGCCCAGGGAAACCACCGCGCGCATGACGCCCGACTGCTCGATCTCATAGGCCTTTTCCCGGGTGACCAGCGCCCCCGGCTCGGCCAGGAGCTCCCCCGTGCGGGGGTCGGCCACGGGCCCGGCCAGCCGGCACCCGGCCAGCCGGGCGCCCAGGGCCAGCTTTTTATTGTATTTATAGCGGCCCACCTTGCTGATGTCGTAGCGGTGGGGGTCGAAGAAGAGCTGCTCGATGTGCTGCCGGGCGGTCTCCAGGGTCACCGGCTCGCCGGGGCGCAGCTTGCGGAAGACCTCCATGCAGGCCTCGGCGGCGTTGGCGATCTCGTCTTTTTCCAGGGTGGCCTCGATGCGGGCGTCCTCGCCGAAGAAGGCGCGGATGTCCGTGTCGGTCTCGATCCCCAGGGCGCGCACCAGGGTGGTGATGAAGAGCTTCCGGTTCTTGTCGATCCGGCAATAGAACAGGTCGTTCACGTCCGTCTCGTATTCCAGCCAGGCGCCCCGGTTGGGGTTGATGGTGCCGGTATAGAGCTCCAGGCCGGTTTTATCGTAGCTGCGGCCGAAATAGATGCCCGGGGAGCGCACCAGCTGCGAGACTATGACCCGCTCGGCCCCGTTGACCACGAAGGTGCCGCTGTCGGTCATCAGGGGGAAGTCCCCCATATAAATTTCGCTTTCCTTCATCACGCCGGTCTCGCGGTTGAGCAGGCGGGCCTTGACCCGCATGGGGGCGGCATAGGTGGCGTCGCGCTCCTTGCATTCGCGCACGGTGTACTTCGGCTTGTCGTCCAGCCGGTAGTCCACAAAGGTGAGCACCCAGTTTTTGCTGTAGTCGGTGATCTCCGCCGTATCCCGGAACACCTCCCGCAGCCCCACATCCAGAAACCATTGGAAGGAGTCCTTCTGCACCTCGATCAGGTTGGGCATATCCATGACTTCCCGGATCTTCCCGTAGCTCATACGGGTGTGGCTGCCGCGCCGCACCGGTGTGACATTGCGCATGGGCATCTTTCCTCCGTTCGTAATTTGGGCCGGCGCGGGCGCATATATATGCATTGCATGCAACGCATTGCGCGCGGCCGGCGGCGCGTTCCCCAAATAGATAAAAAGATTTTTGCTTTTTCCAAAAATTTCTCTTGCTTTTTTGCGCGAAGCGTGCTAATATGAATGCAGGAGGGGTTCCATGAGTCACTGACGAACAGCCAGGGGCAAATCCTGCCATTCTAACATAAACACGATTAGTTAATTGTAACCCATGGCAAGGGATTTGTCAAGGGTTTTTTCTTTTTTTTGAGGGATTTATTTATTACACAAATTTGGCTTGCAAAACCATCCGAAATATGGTATAATATATGAAGACAGCGGGGCTGCGGGACCGTGAGGAGGGCTTTATTTTGTCGAATATTCCGAGCTATGACGCGGCGGTCGTCGGCGCGGGCGCGGTGGGCGCCCTGGCGGCCCGGCTCTTGAGCCGCTGGGACCTGCGCGCCGCTCTGGTTGAAAAGCTGCACGACGCGGCCCAGGGCACCACCAAGGCCAACAGCGCCATCGTGCACGCGGGCTTTGACGCCAGGCCCGGCAGCCTGAAGGCGCGCACCAACGTGCGCGGCAGCGAAATGATGGGGGAGCTGTGCGATACGCTGCATGTCCCCTTTGAACGCAACGGCTCGCTGGTGGTGGCCTTCGCGCCGGAGGAACTGCCTGTATTGGAGGAGCTGCTGGCCCGGGGCGAAGCGAACGGCGTGCCGGGGCTGCGCATAATGGACCGCGAAGAGCTTCTGGAAATGGAGCCGAACGTGAACCCCGAGGCTGTGGGCGCGCTCTATGCCCCCACAGGCGGCATCGTCAGCCCCTACGAGCTGTGCGCGGCGGCGGCGGAGTGCGCGGTCTCCAACGGCGTGGAATTTTACCGGGAATTCGACGTGACAGCCATCGAGAAGCGGGACGGATACTTTGTTCTGTCCTCGCAGGCCGGGAGCATCCGGGCCAAAGCGGTCGTCAACGCGGCAGGGGTGCACGCGGACGACATCGCCCGGCTCGTCGGCGACGAAAGCTTCCGCATCCATGCCAGGCGCGGCGAGTACCTGCTGCTGGACAACACCCAGGCGGACGTGGTGAGGCGCACGGTGTTCCAGTGCCCCTCGAGGATGGGCAAGGGCGTGCTGATCACCCCCACGGTGCACGGCAACGTGCTCATCGGCCCAACGGCGGAGGATATCGAGGACAAATACGACCTTTCCACCACCGGGGCCGGGCTGCGCGGCGTACAGGAGATCGTGGCGCGCAGCGTGCCGGGCTACCGCATCCGCGACGTGATCACCTCCTTCACCGGGCTGCGCGCCTGCGGCGACCGGGACGACTTCATCATAGAGGCATCCGCAAAAGATGCGTCGTTTATCCATGCCGCGGGGATCGAATCCCCGGGCCTGAGCGCCGCGCCCGCCATCGCGGAGCGCATCGAGGCACTGGTAAAAGAGGCCCTTGGCTGCGAACTGAAAGAGAAGGACGGGTGGATCCCCGGGCGGCCGAAGCCCGTGCGCATGAACGAGCTGGACCGGGAGGGCCAGGCCGCCGCGATCGCGCGCAACCCGGCCTACGGGCGCATCGTCTGCCGCTGCGAGACCGTGAGCGAGGGCGAGATTATCGACGCGATCCGCGCGCCCGCCGGGGCCAGGGACGTGGACGGCGTGAAGCGGCGCACCCGGGCGGGCATGGGGCGCTGCCAGGGGGGGTTCTGCGGCGCGAAGGTGCTGGAGATTCTGAGCAGGGAGCTGGGACTGCCGCCGGAGGAGATCACGAAATTCGGCGGTGGGTCGAAGATTTTGGTGGAGAAGACGAAATGACGCAGCGCGGCGAATCGCCGCCTGTGACATAAATAATTGACAAAGGAGAATCTTCATGGACAGAATCATGGAAAAACTATTCGCGGCAATTTTGGGGCTCCTCCTGGCAATCCCGTTGTGGCTGTTCCCCAACTCAAGCTTCCTGAGAGATTTTTATGACGTGATGACCTTTTCCAGGTCTAACGCTGCGGAGCAATTCGTTGACGCGGTCAACGCCCAGGACGTTGACGCGCTCATGGATTTACTTAGCCCTGCCGTCAAGCTCAGAGAGGGCACAGGCCTGCAGCAAAAGATCACAGGCCTGTATGACGCGATCGGCCAGAAATTGGATCCAGCCAGCAGGAACTTTCCATACGGGTCAATTTATTACGATAAAGATACCGTGATGAAGCTCTCGATTGACAAGGGTACGGCGAAATATGATCTATATGTCTATTGGAACATCTATACCACGGACGCGCGCGGCAAGGGAATTGTAGCGATCATGCTATACGATACAGGGAACAACATGGAAAAGCTGATTGATATCAAAGCGGATGCGGCGATTTCCGTTTATTTTCTCTGGGATAAGGTCGTGGATATTGTCAACGCAAAAGATGTTGACGCACTGCTCGCCATGATGAGCCCGTACCTCAAGGCGAATGTCGAGAACCTGCCGGAGAAAATACAGGAACTGTATGACGCGATTCCGGTTGGCGCGAGGATACCGTTTCAGTACGCCGACTATGGCGGTATGGGTGGAAATGCCTACGAATGTTTTTGGTGGCATTTCAAATTCAAAGATGGCGCGATTGATTATCAACTGTTTATAGATTATTACGTGCAGTATGATTTCCCCTTGGAACTCAGCCGAGTAGGGATTTCCCGCCTGGGATTGAGCAAAAGAGAGGCGAGCGAAAACGAGCTTCTGGTGCTAATAGCAGCGGGAGGTTAGGCTATAGAGTTTTAAAATCAATTGGGAGAATTCGCTTTGACAGACTACGACCTGATTGTGATCGGCGGTGGCCCCGCAGGGATGGCGGCGGCCCTGGAGGCCGAGAAAAACGGCGTGGGAAGGATCCTCATCCTGGAGCGCGCCGAAACCCTGGGGGGCATCCTGGAGCAGTGCATCCATACGGGCTTCGGGCTGCACTACTTTAAGGAGGAGCTGACCGGGCCGGAATACGCGGACCGCTTCATCGTATTGGTGGAGCGGAACCCGCGCATTGAAGTGAAGCTGGACACCATGGTCCTCGAAGTCATCCCCGGGGGGGAAGAGCACGAGGTCGCGGCCGTCAACAAAATCGACGGGCTGCTGCGGCTCACGGCGAGGGCCGTCATACTCGCCATGGGCTGCAGGGAGCGGCCCCGGGGCGCGCTGAATATCGCGGGCACGCGGCCCTCGGGCATCCTGAGCGCGGGCGCGGCGCAGAAATACGTGAACCTGGACGGCTACCTCCCGGGCCGGGAGGCGGTCATCCTGGGCTCGGGGGACATCGGCCTGATCATGGCCAGGCGCATGACCTTCGAGGGCGCGCATGTGAAAATGGTATGCGAGCTGCTGCCGTATTCCAGCGGCCTGACGCGCAACATCGTCCAGTGCCTGGACGATTTCGATATCCCGCTGAAGCTCAGCTGCACCGTGGTCGCGGTGCACGGGGCCGAGCGCCTGGAGGGCGTGACCATCGCCGACGTGGACGGGAGCCGCAGGCCCATCCCCGGCACGGAGGAATACGTGCCCTGCGACCTGCTTCTGCTCTCCGTGGGGCTAATCCCCGAAAACGAGCTGACCCGCGCGGCGAGCCTGGCAATTGACCCCGTCACCGCCGGGGCCGTGGTGAACCAGGACAGGGAGACGGAAATCCCCGGGATTTACGCCTGCGGGAACGTGCTGCACGTGCACGACCTGGTGGACTACGTCACCCTGGAGAGCCAGCTGGCGGGCGCGGGCGCGGCGGCGTATATTTTGGATAAAGCGGACCCCTGTCCTATTTATATAGAAACGCAGGGCCAAAACGGCGTGCGCTACGTGGTGCCGCAGCGGGTGAATTGCCATGTGACGGAGCCGGTAAAGCTGTATTTCCGGGTAGGCGAGGTCTATAAAAACGCGAAAGTGCGGCTCAAAGCGGGGGATATTGTGCTGATAGAGAAAAAACGCCCCCGCCTCACCCCCGGCGAGATGGAGGATCTCACTCTAAAGCCGGAGCAGATTGCGGCCCTGCCGGAGGGCGCGCGGCTGGTGGTGGAGGTAGTATCGACCCCCTCTGCCGCCCTTTGACCCCTTGGGGTCATCGCGGCATCTCCCCCAATCATTCCGCCTGCGGCTTCGTAGGAGACGCTAGCTCCATTGGGGGCGATTCTGACGGTATCCGAAAACCTGTGCAATTTAACCTGACAGAGGGACAAAAGACGATCTCACTAGTGATTCGCATGCAAAATAAATGTACGGAGGTGCAGCGCTGTTATGGTGAAGGAGATGGTGTGCGTCGCGTGCCCGATGGGCTGCGGGCTGCGCGTCGAGCTGGATGGGGGCGAAATCGCCGATATCAGCGGGCACAGCTGCAAACGGGGCATAGAGTATGCCCGGGCGGAGATCACGAACCCCACCCGGATGTTCCATTCCACCCTGCGCGTGGAGGGCGGCGCGGCGGCGCTGGTCAGCGTAAAATCAGCCGGGCCGGTGCCTAAGCCTAAGCTGCTGGACTGCGCAAGAGCCACAAAAGGCGTGCGCGTCAGGGCCCCTGTCGCCATTGGCGACGTGCTGCTGCCCGACGTGTGCGGCACAGGGGTAGATCTGGTCGCAACCCATCGGGTTGCGATGGCGGAATATACATAATTTATGCATTCAGCATTCAGCATTCAGCATTTCTTCCGCGGCGGCGAGCTGCGCCGCCGTCACGTTTTCGCCGCCCATAATGCGCGCCAACTCTTCCCTGCGGCCCTCATGGTCTAAGCGGGCGACGCTTGTCTCCGTCTCCTCCGCCCGCGAAGTCTTGCTGATGCGGAGATGGCAATCGGCCAGGGCGGCGATCTGCGCCAGATGCGTGACGCAGATCACCTGGGGGCCTTTGGAGACTTCCTTCAGCTTGCGCCCGATCTTCTGCGCCGCACGGCCGCTCACGCCCGTATCGATTTCGTCAAAAATAAGCGTCCCGATGTCATCTTTTTCAGCTAAAACGCGCTTCATCGCCAGCATGATGCGGGATAATTCTCCCCCGGAAGCCACCCTCGCCAGGGGCCGCGGCGCCTCGCCGGGGTTGGTGGAAATCAGGAACTCCATGCGCTCGCCCCCTCCCTCCGTGAGGGGGGTTTTTTCGCTTTGCACCTCCAAATGGACATGGGGCATGTCCAGTGCAAAGAGCTCCTCTTTTACGCGCTGTATAAGGGTTTGCGCCCCCTCCCGCCGCGTTTTTGAGAGCTGTTTGGCAAGCTGGATCGTGGCGTTTTGCCTGGATTCGATCTCGCTGTCCAGCGCGGCGATGCGCTCGTCCGCATGGGTGACGGAGGCCTCCTCGGCCCTTGCAGCCGCGAGGAACGCCAGCATTTCCTCCTCCGACGCGCCGTATTTGCGGGAAAGCCGGTAGTATGTATCCAGGCGGCGCTCTATGGCGTCCGCTTCCAGGGGATCCAGGGAGACGGAATCCAGAATCGCGCGCAGCTCGCCCGCGCTTTCCTCCAGCTCGTAGGCGGCGCTGCGCACAGTCTCGCATAACTTTTGCGCGGCGGGCAAAAACGCGGCGGCGCGCTCGACGGCGTCCGCGCTTTCGCGCGCCAGCGCGGCTGCGCCGGCGGCGCCTGTGTCCCCGCCCGCGAGCGCAAGATTCGCCGCCTGCAGGTTATCCACAATTTTTGTATAATTATTCAAAATCGCCTGACGCTCGAGCAGCTTCGCGCGCTCGCCGGGCCGGATTTCGGCCTCCTCCAGCTCCTCGATTTGATGCCGCAGCATGTCCAGGCGCCGGGATTTCTCGGTTTCGTCGATGAACAGGCCGTCCTGTTCCCGCTGCAGCGCGCGCAGGCGGAGGTAGGAGGCGCGGTATTCCTCCCGCAGGGCCCCGTTTTCGGCGAGGGCGTCGATAAACTCCATATGGCGCGGGGGATCCAGCAGGGCCTGCGTGTCGTGCTGCCCGTGGATGTTGATCAGCATCATGCCGACGCGCTTGAGCATGGACACCGTCACGGGCGTGCCATTCACCCGGCAGTCATTCCTGCCCGCCGCGCTGAAGGAGCGGCTGAGCAGCAGTTCGCCCTCTTCCATCGGAAGACCGAGGGCTTCCAGCAGGGCGGCCGCCGCGGCGCAGGGCTGGGCGAACGACGCCGTCACCCGGGCGGCCTGCGCGCCGGTGCGGATCAGCTCGCGGCTGACGCGCTCGCCCAGCACGGCGTTGATGGCGTCGATCACGATGGATTTGCCCGCGCCGGTTTCGCCGGTCATCACGGTGAAACCGGGGATGAATTCCAGCTCCACCCGCTTGATCACGGCGATATTTTCAATTGTCAGGCGCTGCAGCATAGGATGCACCTCATGAAAATATACACATATATCCAATACTTATTCAGTCAAATTGAGCATGGCGCGTATCTCCGCCTGTACCGCCCGCATAGAGGTCTCGTCGCGGCAGAGCAGGAAAATCGTGTCCTCCCCCGCCAGGCTGCCGACCACGCCCTCCTGCGGCATGGCGTCGAGCGCGGCGCAGGCCCCCTGCGCCATGCCGGGGGCGCAGCGCACGCAGACGATATGGCCCGCGCCATCGACCAACAGGACGGAGCTGGCCAAAATGGCCAGGTATTTCCGCCTGTTTTGCGCCTGCTCCTCCCCCGAGGCGAATTCATAGACGGTTTTTCCGCCCCGTGATTTCCGCAGGCCCAGCTCCCGCACATCCCGGGACACGGTGGCCTGGGTGGCTTCGATTCCGCGGGCGTGCAGATAAGCCAGCAGCTGCTCCTGTGTGGAAATATTCCCTGTTTCCACCGCGCGCAAAATGAGTTCCTGCCGCTTCGTTTTCATCCGATCAAACCTTTCGTTTCTGTTTGCACAAGCTATAAAATGAATAATCAATGCACATTTCTAACAGATTCTCATTTTCTCATTCAGCACGTCGAGAAAATCCTCCGCCTTGAGCCGGATGAGCGCCGCGTCCGCTTCGGCGCGCTGCACCGTGACGCGCTGCCTGGGCCGCAGCGCCAGGGGGGGCTCCGCGTCGCATGTGAGCGCCAGGCCGTCATGCGCGATTGCAACGGAAAAGCGGGCCTCCGACGAGAACACGACGGCGCGGGAAAACAGGAGGTGGTTGCAGATGGGCGTGAGGAGGACGCTTTCCATGCCGGGCTCCAGCACGGGGCCGCCCGCCGAAAAGCTGTAGGCGGTGGAGCCCGTGGGCGTGGAGAAAATCACCCCGTCGCCGTGGTAGGTGATCACGCGATCGCCGCACGCCACCGGCACCTCCACCGCGTGGGAGACGGAATGCCGCGAAACGACCGCGTCGTTCAGGCAGAGGTCCTCGCGCAGAAGGCGGCCCTCCTGCCAGAGGCGCGCCTCCAGCAGCATGCGCCGGTCGAGGTGATACGCGCCCTGCGCCAGCAGCGGCAGCAGCGAAAGCTCATGGCGCTCAAGGCCCGCCAGAAACCCGAGCCGCCCGGCATTGATGCCCAGCACCGGCTTGCGGCAGGGCAGCGCCATGCGCACGGCGGTGAGGATCGTGCCGTCCCCTCCCACGGCGATAAGCGCGTCGCAGCGCCGCAGGCATTCCTCCCAGGGGAGCGCTGTGGCGGGCGGGGACAGCAGCGCGCTGTCCTCGAGGGAAACCAGGGCTTCCAGGCCCGCCTGCGCCAGCCGCGCGCAGATTTCCCGCGCCAGCTGCGCCGCGCCGGGCTTCGTGAAGTTCACCATGAGCGCCAATTGCTTCATCTAACGAAATTCCTCCCATGCAAGCCGCACGGTTTCCTCTGTCCGCGGGACGAATTGATTGTATGTTCCGCTATAAATATGCAATAAATATTCAATATTGCCCTCCCCGCCCCGGATGGGGGAATGCGTGATCCCGCAAAGCTGAAACCCCGCCTGCCGCGCGCTGTCCGCAGCCTCCTCGATAGCCGAAACGTGCGCGCCCGGGTCCTTCACGATCCCCTTTTTGACCCGGCCCGGGCCAACCTCGAACTGCGGCTTTAGCAGGCACACGGCGTGGCTTTCTTCCTTTAGCAGAGCGGCCAGGTGCGGCAGGATATGCCTCAGCGAGATGAAGGAGACGTCCGCGCAGACAAAATCGACCTGTCCAACTTGCGATTGCGTCAGCGCGCGTACATCGGTTTGCTCCAGATTCACCACGCGCGAGTCCTCCCGCAGCGACTGCGCCAGCTGCCCTGCGCCCACATCCACGGCGGCAACCCGCGAAGCGCCGCGCTCCAGCAGCACCTGCGTGAACCCGCCGGTGGAGGCCCCGATATCCAGGCAGCGCAGCCCGGCGACGGAGATCCCGAACACATCCAGAGCCTTGAGCAGCTTCATGCTGCCCCTGCCCACGTAGCGCAGCGCCGACGCGTTTTCTAATGAAAGCGTGTCCTCTTCAGTCACCGCGCGGCTGGGCCTGCGCTCTTCGAGGCCGTTCACCCGCACCGCGCCCTCCTGAATGGCCGCCTTCGCTTTTTCGCGGGAGGGCAGCAGCCCGCGACGGACGAGGCCCTGATCCAACCGCTCCATGAATATTTTTTCTCGATTATGCATAATTCATACGCCTCGCGCATGCAGGCCGTATTCCTCGAGCAGCTCCTCCACCGGGGCGTGGCGCGCGAAGCCTTGAACCGCTCTGTGGGTATATTCACCGGAGAAGCCCCGCTCCAGCAGGTGCAGTCCGAAGCGCTCCCCCACGCCGCCCGTGCGCAGCCCCTCCTCCAGGAAGAGGACGCGGGCGCAGCCGAGCACGGCTTCCACAGCGGCGGGGTCGATGGGCAGGATCCGCTTCAGCTGCAAAATTTTGGCGGTTTCCGCCTGGCATGCCGTAAACAGCAGGCGCCCGTATGTGACAATCGCGCAGCTTGCAGCGGTGTCGCCGTATAAAGCAAAGTGGTCGCCGGATTGCAGCAGGGGCAGCGCGACGGGCGGAAAAACCTGGCTGCGGGGATAGCGGACGAAAGTGAGCCCCCCATACGTAAGCGCCCGCCGCAGGGAATCCCGCAGCTCCTCGGCCGTGGCGGGGGAATCGGCCGCCGCGCCGGGGATGGATGCGCAAAACGCCGCGTCATAGAGGCCGTGATGCGTCACCCCGTCGGCGCCCACGAAGCCCGCGCGGTCTACGGCGACCACGATGGGCAGGCGCTGCAGCGCGGCGTCGTGGAGGAGCTGGTCGTATGCCCGCTGCATAAAAGATGAATAAAGCGCGACAACGGGGCGCAGCCCCTCTTTGGCCAGGCCGACGGCGAACGTGACCGCGTGCCCCTCCGCGATGCCCACATCGAAGCAGCGGCCGGGGAATTCCTCCGCGAAGCGGGCCAGGCCCGTGCCGATGGTCATGGCGGCGGTCACGGCGCAGATGGAGGGGTCTTCCCGCGCCAGGCGGCACAGCTCGTCCGCGAAGACATCCGTGTAGCTGTTTTCGATGCCCTCCAGCTCGCCCGCCTCGGGGTCGAAATGGCCCACGCCGTGGAACAGCTCGGGGGACTGCTCGGCGAAATCGAAGCCCTTCCCCTTCACCGTGTGGACGTGCACTAGGGCGGGGCGGGGGGTGAGCTTCGCGCTTTCCAGCGCCGCGCACAGCCGGTCGAGGTCGTGGCCATCCACGGGGCCGATGTAGTCCAGCCCCAGCTCCTCGAAAATGGTGTCGTTTGTCAGCAGCCGTTTGGCGAAGCGCTTCACCCTGCGGAAGAAAGCGGCCAGGGAATCGCCGGCCAGCGGGATTTTGCGCAGCGCGCGCTCCACGCGGCGCTTCGTCCGGCGGTACTCGGGGCGCGAGCGCACCAGCGCCAGGTAGCGGGAGAGCCCGCCCACATTGCGCGATATACTCATCTCGTTGTCGTTGAGCACCACGACGAGCCGGGCCCTGCTGTGGCCCGCGTTGTTGAGGGCCTCATAGACCAGGCCGCCCGTCAGCGCGCCGTCGCCCAGTATCGCCACGGCGAAGCGGGGGTCGCCCCGCAAAAGCTTGGCCTCGGCGATCCCCAGGGCGGAGGAGACGCTGGTGCTGGCGTGCCCCGCGATGAATAAATCATGCATGCTTTCGTCCGGGCATGCGAAGCCGGAGAGGCCATGGGACTGCCGCAGCGTGTGAAAGCGCTCGTAGCGCCCGGTGAGGAGCTTATGGGTGTAGCACTGGTGGCTGACATCCCAGACCAGGGCATCCTCCGGCGACTCGAAGCACAGGTGCAGCGCCATGGTGAGCTCCACCACGCCCAGGTTGGAGGCCAGGTGGCCCCCGTTGCGCGACACCGTTTCAATCAGGGTTTCGCGGATCTCGGCCGCCAGGCGCGGCAGATCCTCCCTGGGCAGGGCGCGCAGATCGGCGGGGGCGTGTATTGTTGGAAGAAGTTCTGGCATGTTTTTAGGGTGGGCGGCCTGCCGGCTGCCCCTACAGCCTTCCTATGCATTGCGCAATATCAGCCATTCCGGCAGGTCATGCAAAAAATGATCTTTTCCAGCGTAGGGCGCGATGGCCTTTTGGGCTGATTGGGCGAGCAGACGGGCCTCCGTTTGCGCGCCTTCCAGGCCTAAGAGCGAAACCCAGGTGGCCTTGCCGGGCTCCTCATCGGCGTCGAGAATGTCGTCTGTGAGCTGGAAGAGCAGGCCCAGGTGTTCGGCGTAGGCCAAAGCGGCAACGGTTTGGATTTTATCAGCGCTCGCTGCCAGGCAGCCGAGCTCGCAGGCGGCCCCCAGCAATGCGCCGGTCTTGCGGCGGTTCATCTCTTCCAGCTGCGAACGTGTGATTTTTCGCCGCTCATACTGTATGTCGAGCCATTGCCCGCCGATCATGCCCTGCGTGCCCGCCGCCCGGGCCAGCAGTGCAATGGCTTTGCAGCGCAGTTCGGCCGGATACATTTCCGCTCCGGCAATCGTCTCGAAAGCCAGGGTAAGCAGGGCGTCCCCCGCCAGCAGCGCCGCCGCCTCGCCGAATTTGCGGTGGCAGGAGAGCTGCCCGCGCCGGTAGTCGTCGTTATCCATGCAGGGCAGGTCGTCGTGGATGAGGGAGTAGCAGTGGATCATCTCTAAAGCCACTGCAAATGGCATCGCAACAGCGAGGGGCAGGACCTGCTCTGTTTTGCCCCCGAACAGCTCGCAGAAGGACAGGACCAAAGCGGGCCGGATACGCTTGCCGCCGCCCTCCATGCTATAGCGCATGGCCTGCTCCACGGGGGTTTTGCCCCGGGGCAGGGTATCGGGCAGGGCGGCCTCGAAAATCCGCGCGTATCCGCGCAGGGCGGCTTGCACATCAGGCATCAGCATCTTCTCCTATGCGCAGCAGGGTGACGCGCTGCTCCGCCGCCTCCAGTGTTTTGTGCAGTTCGCCTGCCAGCGCCGCGCCCTCCTCGAAGAGCTTCAGGCTTTCCTCCAGAGGGAGGCTGCCCTGCTCCAGCAGCGCGGCGATCTCCTCCAGGCGGCGGAAGGCGGCTTCGTAGTCCAGTGGTTTTTCGGACATAATTTTTTCTCCTCAGAATATCCGGGCTGCAGGGGTGGCGTGCCAGCCACCCCTATAGTTCAATCTCCCACACGATTGCATTGCAGGCGCCCTCGCTGAGAACCAGGCGCAGCTTATCCCCCGGATCCAGCTGCCGGGCGCTTGTGACGGGCGTTTTGTCCTTCAGGGCAATCGCATAGCCCCGGGTCAGCACCGCCAGGGGGCTCATGGCGTCCAGCCGGGCGGCGGCCTTGGCGAAGCGGCTCTGCTCCGCCTGGACGCGGGCCCGCATGGCCGATCGCACCCGCTGCAGGGCGCCATCCAGGCGCTGGCGCGCGGTATAGACCAGTTCCTCGGGCCGCCGCAGAACCCGCCGGGCGGTCAGGGCCTCCAATGCCGAGCGCCTTATCTGCAGGAGCCGCGAAACGGCCTGCGCCATGCGGTCCCCTGATGCCTGTATCGAGTATAGCAGGTCATCGATATCGGGCACGGTCAGTTCGGCGGCGGCGGACGGTGTGGGGGCGCGCAGATCGGCGGCGTAGTCGCAGATGGTGGTATCGGTCTCGTGGCCCACGGCGGAGATCACGGGGATCCGCGAAGCCGCCACGGCGCGCACGGCAATCTCCTCGTTGAAGGCCCAGAGGTCCTCCAGGGAGCCGCCGCCCCGCCCCACGATGAGCACGTCGGCGGCCCGCTTTTGATTGAACAGCGCGATGGCCGCGGCGATCTGCGCCGCCGCGCCCTCGCCCTGCACCTGCACCGGGCAGAGCACGACCTGCGCCACAGGGCAGCGCCGGGCCAGGATTTGCAGGATATCCCGCACGGCGGCACCGGTTTCCGAGGTGACGACGCCGATGCGCGCCGGGAACGCCGGGAGGGGCCGCTTGCGCGCCGTATCGAAAAGGCCCTCGGCCGCCAGGCGCTCCTTCAGCTGCTCGTAGGCCAGGTAGAGAGCCCCCAGGCCGTCGGGCTGCATATCGTCCGCGTAGAGCTGGAATTTTCCGTCTCTTTCATATAGCGAGGCTCTTCCGCGCAGGATCACATGCATGCCGTTTTGCGGCAAAAAGCGCAGGCGGCGGTTGGACTCCCGGAACATCACGGCGGGCACGGCGGCCCCGGCGTCCTTTAGGGTGAAATACCAGTGGCCGCTGCCATGGTCCTTGAAGTTGGAGATCTCCCCCGCTACGCAAAGCCCACGCAGGGGCTCGCTTTCCTCCAGGAGGAATTTTACATATCTATTTAATTGGGTTACGGTGAGGGGCTGTGAGTTCATGGCGGTCCTTTTATTTGCTTTTTTGCCCCCTCTGCCGCGAACACGCCCCTTTGGGGCCGCGGCATCTCCCCCAAAACATTCCGCTTCGCTCCATTGGGGGCGATCCTGACGGTGTCCGCAAGCCTCTTGTGTGATTCAGTCTCGCGTCACAAAATGCTTGATTTCATGCGTTAGGGAGGGCAGTTCGGTCTTGAAAAACGAGGGGTATACCGTGTAGGCGGCTAGCCTGTCTGCCGGGAGCCAGACGAGTTCCTCGCCTTCGTCGGTTTGCGTGCGTACGGCTGCATCGTTGGGCTTCATCAGGCAGATTAGGCCGAGGGCGTGGAATCTCTCGAAAAACTCCTCGTGCACAAACAGCAGGCGTTCCACCTTAAACGCAACGCCTGTTTCTTCAAGGGCCTCGCGTTCAATGGCCTGTTCGGCGGTTTCGCCAAAGCGTATCCGTCCGCCCACGGTGTAGTGGCTGTAAAATTGATTGCTCTGCCGGGCTTTCACCATGAGGACATGGCCTTCGCGCAGAATCACGGCGCGGGCGGCAAAATGAAAATGTCCGGCGGAACCATCCAAGTTGAGATCCATTTCAATTCTCCCGCCCCGCGAGAATCGCCGCCCCCGCCGCGTTGTCGCTTGAAAATTCCGGCGCGGCAAACAGGGCCCCCGGGAACCTCGGGCGTATGCGCCGCCGCAGCACCTCGCTGCAGCAGACGCCGCCGGTGAACACGATGGGCAAATCCCCGTGGGACTGGGCGGCGCGCGCGCAGATGACCTCCATCGCGGCGGCAATGCTTTCGAGGCACCAGCGCGCGATATCGGCGGGAGACGCGCCCGCGTTAAACAGATGCCCGCACTGGTTTTCGATGCCCGAAAGGTGGCATTCCATACCCTGCACTGTGGGCTTGACGGTGCGGGGCAAACCGCCCTCCAACGCCAGGACGTCCAGGGCCGCCCCGGCGGGAAAACCGAAGCCAAGCAGCGCGCCCACGCGGTCCGCCAGCTGCCCGGCCTTCAGGTCCGCCGAGCCGCCGATTCGCTCCGCAAGCAGGCCGGGCGACACAAGCAGGCACTCGGTCGTGCCGCCGGAGATGTGGAAGGCGAGGAATTTGCACTCGAATAAATCCATTTGCCCGCAGGAAAACAGCGCCGCCGCCAGGTGCCCCTGCTGGTGGCTGCACCGCCGCAGGGGGACACGCAGCGCGCTGGCAATCGAACCGGCCGCGCTGACCCCCGCCAGAAAGCAGGGCATGTAGGAGCCTTGAACCGCGCGGGGACGGTCGCTGACGCCCACGGCCTCGATTTTACCCGCACCGGCGAGCAGCTCCTCCAGCAGCTCCGGCAGCCGCACGGTGTGGTGGAACAGCGCGTCGCTCTGCCGCAGGCCCAGCTCGCCGGGCTTGACAGGCAGGGCGCGCTTTAGCTGGGTGACGCTTTCGCCGTCAAACAGCGCCGCGCCGGTGGTGTAGTTGCTGGTGTCAATGCCGAGCGTGATCATATTGTACCCTTAAATCAAAAAAACTCCATGCCAAGTTGTTGTCCACCACTTGTTTCGCGATACGCTTTCAATGCCCCTAAAACAGCCCTATATTCTTTTTCAGGAAGCTCTCTGATCACTTGGAACTTTTTATAGCCGGACAACAGTTGCTCACGGGTAACAAGACTTATTTGCTCAGCGACAATATACAAGGGGATGAAGTGTCCATTATCAAGCTCCTTGCAGACCATATGAATCGTTTGGCCCGCAAATATTCCTTCTCCGAACAATACAATCAAGTCACCGGCGCTATAGAAAATATCCTTAATCTTGCACACTGCCGGATGGTACCCAATTTCATGTTCGATGTAGTCAAACACAGTGGCAAAGCGATGGATTTCTCTTTTCTCCTTGTTACTCCACTCCACCACTTCCTGACTGCCTAAGTCTATGCAAAGCGTTGTTGCGTATTCAGTATCGCCGATGATGTACATCGAATCAGGGATATTACATTTTTTCTTCTTGTTTTTTCCGCCAAGGGCACCAATAGAAAAGAATTCCGTACCAAAAACCCCGCCAAAGCAAAATCCATTTGCGAACGAAAGCAACGACCGATAATGTGCCGGAAGCTGGACACCGCTTTTCTGCTCAAATTTTGCGATGTCCTGTTCATTGGCTGGTGGCCTTGACTCCATTTCGTAGCCCAAATCAATGAGCCGCTGCAGCGCCGGATGGAAATGCTCCATCCTCTTTAGATGGATCTGGAAGGCATTCTCAATGTATTCAGCAATGGAAGCCCAACGGCGAGCTTCCTTCTTCTTGTCCTGCTCCCAATCCACGAGCTCTTGGCTGTCCAAATCGATGGCGAGCGGATGTCCCCAAGCCGACTCGGCAACAATGTACAGGTTCAGCGGTATATAATCGCGCACGGCGCCACGGTTATAATTATTCTGATATTCAAGCGATTCTTTGTTATCCGCCGTGCCAATCCCGAAGAATCTTATGTTGTCCGGTTCAAAAAATACACCGCCATTTGCAGCGGCAAGGAACTCCCGATAGTAATTCGGGAAGCTTTTGGGCTGTGGCATTTTAGAGATCGTTTTCTGCTGCTCAAACTGCGCGATGGCCTGCGGGGCGGCGGGCGGGTTGAGCGCCATCGGCGCTTTTGCGTCGATGAACTTTTGAAGGATCGGATTCATGGTTTTTTTCCTTTCTAAATAGTCCAAGTATTTTTGTTGCATGGACGAACGGATATCAACCCTACGGGGTTTCTCTCTCCCTCACAACCGAGCCCAGCACGCCGTTAATGAATTTCGGCGCCTGCTCGTCGCCGTAGAGCTTAGCCAGCTCCACGGCCTCGTTGATGCTGGCCCCAGGGGGGATGTCGTCGAAATAGAGGATCTCGCACACGGCCAGGCGCAGCAGGGCCAGGGAGGCGCGCGAGATGCGCCCCAGCTTCCAGCCCTTCAGGCGCTTCGCGATTTCGTCGTCCAGCTCCTGCTGGTGCTCCAAAGCGCACTTTGCCAATTGCAGTGCGAAGGGGTCCGGCGCGGGGAGGCCGGGGTTTTCCTCCCCCTGCGCAACCTGCGCATGCGCGGCAACCTGCGCACGCGCAGCCAGGAGATCATCCAGCGAGGCCCCCTCGTGGAACGAGAGGGCGAACAGCCATTGGAAGGCATTTTCCCGCGCAGACCGGCGGGCGGTTGTATCAGGCATATAATCTCCTCTACCGGCTTTCGGCAGCCGCCGCGAAATGCGGCTGTCACCGCGAAGCGCCTAAAAATCCGCCCCGGCGATGCGCAGGTTGACCCTCGCGACGGTCTTGCCGGTCATGCCCTGCACGGCGTTCTTCACCGCGCGCTGCACCTCGCAGGCCACGGCGCAGACCTTGGCCTCGGCCCGCACGCGCAGGGCCATGTCGAAAACAAGGTCCGCGGCGGTGCCGCCGATCTTCACATAGCGCAGGGACTCCCCCCGCCGCCAAATGGGCTGCGGATGGGGCAGCAGGGCGCTGACCCCCTCGGTATCCCGCGCGGAGGCGACGGCGATGGCGGCGAGCACCTCGTCGGATATCACGAGGCCGCCGATGTTTTCCTGGGGATCATGGTGACTCATAGTGTGTACCCCCGTCTGAAGTCTAAAATCTGACGTCTGATATCTAGTATAACACATCCAAAGGGAATGCTCAACAGGTTATTCAAAATTTTATGCAAAAAATGTGTGAATAATTCAGGCGGGCTGCATTTGTGGCCCGGGCGGTTGTGGGCAACCGCCCCTACAGGATTTCCGCGCGCACCAGTTTTGTATTCCCCTCCGTCCAGAGCACCTGCGCGTGAGCGAACCCGGCCCCGAGGAGCAGCTCCAGCTCATGGCGCACGGTTAAGGGCGTATCGAAGTGCACCTCTCCGGGCTCGCAACCCAAGCGCCCAAGGCGGGAAAAATTCCGGCGTTCGTCCCGGGCGCTGCCGGTGAAATAGTCGCAGTTGAGGAACACCCCGCCGGGGCGCAGCGTGCTTCGCACCTGTTTGTAAAGCCCGAGCTTTTGCGCAGGGGTGAAGTGGTGCAGGCTCATCACGGAGATCACGGCGTCGTAGGCCTGCGGCGGATAGGCGTAGTCGAAGTAGCTCATGCACAGGGTGCGCGCAGCGCTCCCCGCGCAGCGCTCCCGCAGCAGGGCCAGCATATCCTCGGCAAGGTCGATGCCCAGCACACGGGCGCCTGGGAAGCGCGCGAAGAGGGCCGGGAGCTCCAGGCCGGTGCCGCAGCCCAGGTCGAGCACGTCGCGGGCGCCCTCCGGCAGGTGCGCCGCCACGAGGTCTTTTGCCGCGCGCCCGCCGTCGGTATGGCCGATGTGCACCTCGTCGTAGATTTTGGCCCGCTTGTTGAAGAAAGCGGCCATGGGCTCGGGGGGTTGGTTTTTGAGCATGTAGCCTCCTGTATTATTCCGCAACGAAGTATGTTGTAAAGCGATTAGTCGCTTTGCGAATGCCACCCCGGCCCTGCGGGGCTACCCCTCCACGGTGGGGAATTAGGGACTTGTGCATTAGCAGGATTTCGGTTTCTAGCGGTCGTCATCGTATAATCCCCAAATTCCCCTCCGTGGAGGGGTGGCCCCGCAGGGCCGGGGGCATTCGCAGAGCGGCAACAGGCTTTCACTCAGCCCTCCAGCAGCTTATACACAATCGAATCCACCAGGGCCTCCCAGCTAGCCTCAATGATGTCCCGGGAAACCCCCACGGTGGCCCACTGGCGCGCGGCGTCCCCCGAGGTGATGAGCACCCGCACCTGGGAGCCCGTGCCCACGGTGGATTCCATGATGCGCACCTTGTAGTCCAGCAGGCGCACGCCGTGCAGCTGGGGGTAAAACGCGTGCAAGGCCTCCCGCAGGGCAAGGTCCAAGGCGTTGACGGGGCCTTCTCCCTCGGCGGCGGCGATCTTCACCTGGCCGCCCACGCGGATCTTCAGCGTGGCGGTGGCGCTGCGCTCGGTGCCGCAGGGCAGCTGGTCCAGCACTTTGTAGCTGATGAGCTCGAAGAAGGAGGGCAGGCCCTCCACGCATTTGCGGATGAGCAGATCGAAGCTGGCGTCGGCCCCTTCGAAGCTGTAGCCCTCGAGCTCCCTGGCCTTCAGGGCGGCGACGATGGCGGCCAGGGCGGGGCTTTGATCGTCCAGGCCGGGGTAGAGCCTTTGCGCCCGGGGCAGCACCGCCGCACGGCCCGCCACCTCGCTGACCAGGCAGCGCCTGCGGCCGCCTACGGCGGCGGGGTCGATATGCTCGAAGGCGGCGGGGTTCTTCGCCACGCCGTCGGTATGCATGCCGCCCTTGTGGGCGAAGGCCCGGGCGCCTACATAGGGCGCGCTGTGCGGCACGCGCACATTGGCGATGGAGGCCAGCCGCAGGGCGGTTTCTGTCAGTTTGGCGAGCTGCTCCGGTTCCAGGCAGACATAGCCCATTTTCAATTGCAGGGTAGGGAGTACGGCGCTGAGGGCCGCGTTGCCCACCCGCTCGCCGAAGCCCAGGAAAGTGCCCTGCACGTGGCGCGCCCCCGCCGCCGCCGCCGCGCAGGAGGCCGCAGCCGCCATGCCGCCGTCGTCGTGGGCGTGGATGCCGATCACGTGCTCCGGGAATGCCGCGCAAACCTCCCGCGTGATTTCGGCGATATCCCAGGGGAAGCCACCGCCGTTGGTGTCGCACAGGACCAGCGTGCGCGCCCCGCCCCGGGCCGCCGCCCGCAGGGTCTCCAGGGCGTAGGGGGCGTCCAGGGCGTAGCCGTCGAAGAAATGCTCCGCGTCGAAGACGACCTCCCGGCCGTTTTGCGCGAAGAAGCGGCAGGTGTCCTCGATCATGGCGAGATTCTGCGTTTTGCTGGTCTGGATGATTTCCTCCACGTGCAGCGCGCTGCTTTTGCCGCAGACGGTCACCACGGGGGTGTTCGCCTGTAAAAGCGCGGCGCAGTTTTTGTCGCCTTCGGCGCTTTCGTCCTTGCGCCGGGTGGAGCCGAAAGCGCACAGTCTGGCGTTTTGCAGGCACAGCGCGGAAGCCTGGCGGAAGAATTCGAGGTCCTTGGGGTTGGAGGCCGGGTTGCCCGCCTCGATCAGGCCCAGCCCCAGGCTGTCCAGCAGGCGGACGACTTCGAGCTTATCGCCGACGGAAAAGGAGATGCCTTCGGCCTGCGCGCCGTCGCGCAGGGTGGAATCGAGGATTTCGACGCTTCGCGGTGTTCTATTACGGGCTTTAGGAATGTGCATAGGTTTACCTCACCGAAAATTCAAACCTGGTTGTGGTATCATAATCTTTCCCGGCACGCAGCAGGCACTGTTCGGGCCATCGGTTGGGGCTGTCGGGCCAGGCCTGGGTCTCCAGGCAGAAGCCCGTGTGGCGCGCGGGAAGGTTGTTCCCCGTGTAAAGCTGCACGCCGGGCAGATCGGTCTCCACGCGCATCACGCGGCCCGAGAGAGGCTCGCAGACCTCGATGCGCCCTGGATTGCAGAAATTGTGGTCGTAGCCGCCGCATTGGGCGAGCTGGGGGTCGTCGGCGAAGATGTCCCGCCCGATGGGCTTTGGCCGCCGGAAATCGAAGGGCGTGCCCTCCACGGGGCGCAGCTCCCCCGTGGGGATGGACTTATCGTCTATGGGGAGGTAGCGGTCGGCATCGATCTGCAGCTCGTGACCCAGGATATCGCCCTGCCCACAAAGGCCATAGAGGGCATGGCCTGCCAGGTTGAAGTAGGCGTGGTTGGTGAGGTTGAGAACGGTATCGGCGCCGCTGCGCGCATGGTATTCGATCACCAGGCTGCCGCCCGCAAGGGTGTAGCGCACCCGCGCCCGCACCGCGCCGGGGAAGCCGTGCGCCCTCGCCGCACTGGTGAATTGCAGCTCGAGGGCGTTCTCTTCCAGGAGGCCGGCTTCCCAGAGGTCACGGGAAAATTCTCCGCCGCCGTGGAGGCAGTTGACGCCTTTCTCGTTGGGGGTGACATGGTATTCCTGCCTGCCCAGCGTAAATTTTGCATTGGCGATGCGGTTTGCATAGCGGCCTACGATCTCGCCCTGGTACTGCGACTTGGCGATGCGCTCTTCCAGGCTGCCAAATGTGCACAGGATATTCTCAAGCTTGCCCTGCCGGTCTGGAACCCAGAGCGTGTCAAGCGTGGCCCCATAGGTCAGTATCTGCGCGCTTAAATGGCCGTTATCCAGGGTGTAGACGTCCACGGCGCGGCCGCCGGGCATCGTGCCGTAGGTTTTTTTCGTGACGGGCATGGAAACACTCCCCCTTATAGTTTTAATGAATTATAGCACGCGCCGGGGAAAAGGTCAAGCCGGGGAGAAGAATTTTTGAAAAACCGCTCAAACCGCCCTTGCTTTTTCTTTGTGAATCCTGTATACTTATAGTCGAGCGTTTGTTCAACCTTCAACAGCGGAAAGGAATGTCCCATGAAAAAAACACTCGACTTCAATATCCCCTTCTGCGGTTTCGCGGGAACCAACTTCGTCAACTGCTTCGCCTCCGTCTACATGTTCCTGGAGGGCATCGACATCGGCGGCAGCGACTATGCGTGCAGGCAGCTGGAGGGGAAGGGCTGCAACAGCTGCGGCAACTGCGCCGGGGGCGGCGGCACGCCCATCTCCCGGCAGGAGAAATTTTTCCATCTGTTCGACACCATGTGCGGGCGCAGTTCCCTGCGCTGCCGCTTCGACGGCGCGCCCACCGAGATGCAGAAATGGACCGGCGAGACCAAGCCCGATAGCTGCGCCCCCGACGAAACCATCGATTTCCTCTTCGGCTTCGCGGGGTACGGATACCGCAAAGTGACGGACGCCGCCGTGTTCAAAGAGGGGATCGCGGCCTCCATCGATAAGGGCAGGCCGGTGATCGCGAAAGTGAAGGCGGGCGCGTGGCCCTTCCGCGTGATCATCGGCTATGAATGCGCAAATTTGCGCAGGAATAAGCTGCTGTGTCCGAGCTTCATCAATGCGCAGAATCCGCCGAAAAGGGCCCCGAAATACGGCGAGCTCGAAGCGCTGTATGTCATCGGCGATAAAATCCCGCCGCGTTATACCTTGAAGGACGGCCTGGACCGCATTGTGAAGGTGATGGAGTACAACCAAAACGAAAAGCTCTGGGAGGGTATCGAGAAAAAAATAGCGATGTATAATCCGGACGGCATCGACACGGTGGGCACCGAGGAGAAGAAGGCGCGCCTGAAGCGTGTGGCCGAAACGATGGAATACACCTGGAACAGCCACAACTTCGCGGAGGTGTTCCGTGTGTATCGCGACGGCGACGCCTCGGTGTATGACAGGGTCGGCGACATGAGCAAGCTGCGCGATCCCGCGCTGAAGGACGGATGGGACCAGATCGGCGGCCCGCTCTATGGCTATACCCACGACCTGTGCTGGGCGGTGGTGGGCCTGGAACAGACCGCGGACTGGACAAAGCACGTCTACCGGACGGGCTATTTCGGCGAAATGGTGCAGCTGGCACTGGTGAAAATCAGGGAGCACGACGAAAAGGCGCTGGAAATTATCAGGCGGGTGCTGGAATTATTATCGCAGCAATAGAAAGGGACCCCATGAAGAAATCAAAACGCATTCTGAAGCGCATTTTGCGTATCCTGGCAATTGTCGCTGCCATCCCCCTGGCGCTTGTCGTTCTGCTGGTTGCCGTGCCCTTCGCGGGCAGCATCGGCATGGAGACGGAGCCTCTGCCTTCGGACGCCAAAGCGACTGCGGAGGATCGCATCCTGCGGCGGGCAACGATCGGCGAGCGCTGGATGACGGGCATCGGCAGGCTGTTCGACGGCCTGAAGCCCATGCCGAAAAACATACCGGACGCGGCAGGCTATGTGAGTGAGCATTTCTACCCCGGCGGTGGGAGTGAACAGCCGGGCGAGGCCTGGCGGCTGGGCTATGCCCAGGCGGTCATCACGCCGGAGGACTGGGA
>Ga0123353_10002053_pt1 | contig 24874 bp, 11 predicted proteins | sample TergutLab28metaG_3_FD_92763 | JGI IMG/M metagenome (GOLD analysis project Ga0123353, IMG submission 92763) | Labiotermes labralis P3 segment gut microbial communities from Petit-Saut dam, French Guiana - Lab288 P3 | ecosystem: Host-associated > Arthropoda: Insects > Digestive system > Gut ...
CCGGTTGATGTCAGTTCCTTCTATTCCTTCTTCACCAGTCCCGTCGGCGGGAATTGGTGCGGGGAGGAGATTGAAATCTTAATGAATCCGTCGCTGCGAAGTCTTCGCCGTAAAATCGAAGCGACGGAGAGTGCCGATTACGATTACGTGATAATGACTTTTTCGGGACACGGCGTAGAGGCAGACGGTGAAACGGTGTTGATAATCAATGGGGACGGAGAGACAATCTCGTTGAATGACTTGACGAACCTATCGCAAAGGCAACTCCTCATCGTTGACTGCTGCCGCAGTCCTGAACCGCGTCCCGTCGATTTTGATTTCGCAGAATCAAGGGCAACGATTCTGTCAATGTCCTGCGACTCGGTGCGGCAAGCGTTCGCCGTTGAGTGTCCAAGCCACGTCCAGTTTTCCGCCACTGTATGCAGGTGTGGTGCGGATACGTGGCTTTCGACCTTCGGCGGATGCCTCAATATCTATTTCACCGTCGCCTATGAGTTGGATGTCTTCGCTCATCGTTGCCGCAATATAATGCGGCAAAACTGCGAGTCAATAGAAAATGAACCATGCGGGACAGATGTGTCGCATTGGGAGAAAATAGGAGAAGAGCGGTGCATTTTCCCGTCGGCGGCAGTATGTGCCATGTTGGAACATACTGAATCCGCCTTCAATTCGTCGGACACAAAAACGGCATGGAAAATAGCATGTGTTTTCCGAAAAAGTGTCAAAATTCCCGTGTTTTTTGTGCCGACACCCTAATCAATATAGTTTCCGGTGATATCATCATCGAATGCTTCGTTGTCAGCATCCGCCCCCGTATCGTTTAGGAATTGTGTTGCTGCATAATCGTATTCGGCACCGTTGGTGGGCACTTCCGGGGCTTCCGGCAGGTCATTGAGCAGAGCGTACTCCTGTCGGGGCATTGAGGCTTGAACCGCTTCCAATGCCGCCGCCGTTTCGTCTCTCAAATTCCACTGCGAGTTTTGATATGAGTTGAATCCCGTCCCCGCCGGTATCAGATGTCCTAATATGACATTCTCTTTCAAACCAATCAAGTTGTCCGTTCGACCAGCTAACGCCGCCTCCGTCAGCACCTTTGTCGTTTCCTGAAAACTTGCTGCCGAAATGAAACTCGAACTCTGAACCGCCGCCTTCGTGATCCCCAACAGTTGAGTCGAAGCATGCGCCAACTCCGTCTTCTTGCACGTTGCACGCTTACCACCTTCCGCTTCTGTCGCATCATTATATTGATCGAACACTTCACGGCGAATGATTGTGCCGGGTTCCAACTGTGTGTCCCCAGAATCGACAACTTTTACGCATGTCGCTATATCCTTGTTCGCCTTGCGGAACAAGAAACGATCTATTTGCACTCCTTCCAGCAACTTCGTGTCTCCTGACGACTCAATGCGAACCTTACGGAGCATCTGCGAAATGATCGTTTCGATGTGTTTATCGTTGATCTTAACCCGCTGGCTTCGATAGACATTCTGCACTTCTCTGACAAGGTATTCCTGAACCTCCTCTTCGCCAGAAATACGAAGAATATCGTGCGGAACGAGCGGACCATCGGTGATCGCATCACCCGACCTGACGGAGTCTCCCGCTTGTACCCGAAGATGCTTGCCGTGCGAAATGTCGTGGATACGCTCGATACCGGTTTCGTCGTTCTTAACGAGGATTGTTCGCTTGCCATGCCGCTTGGGACCAAGTTCGACGATACCGTCAATTTCTGCGATGACCGCCGGGTCCTTTGGCTTTCGCGCTTCAAAAATTTCCGTTACACGCGGAAGTCCCCCGGTAATATCCTGTGTTTTACCCACGTCACGCGGTGTTTTGGCAAGCAGTGCTCCGCGTTTAACCTTGGCTCCATCTTCCACTTCGATGATCGCACGACCCGGTATGTAATAAAAGTCAAGAACGTCTTTACCATCGGCACTCTTAATGTCGATTTGCGGAATCCGGTCCCCTTTTAAGTCCATGACGGTACGAATGTTTTTACCGGTATGGATATCTTTCTCAACCCGAACGGTTTCGCCATCCACGATTTCCACGAAATGAATCGTACCGGCAACCTTTGCGAGAACTGGAACATTGTGCGGGTCCCAGTTGCAAATAACATCGCCGACTTTAATCTCCGCCCCTTCTTGGACATTGATCGTCGCACCGATGGGCACGCTGTATCGTTCCCGCTCACGTCCTCTTCCGTCAACGATGGCGACCGCCCCGTTTCTGGACAACGAAATGTGCTGTTTCGCCTGATTTTCAATCACTTCAAGTTGCACAAACTTGGCGAAACCGGGATGCTTCGATTTCACATCACTTTCTTCGATATCACGCGATGCCACACCGCCGATGTGGAACGTCCGCATCGTCAACTGAGTACCGGGTTCGCCGATACTCTGAGCGGCAATGATTCCCACGGCAAGTCCTTGCTCGACCAAGCGGCTTGTGGACAAGTCCATCCCATAGCACTTTGCGCAAACACCGAGTTCGGCTTCACAAGTCATCGGACTGCGAATTTGTATCTTTTCCAGACCGAGTTCCTCGATTTTTCGGGCTATTTCCGTCGTGATCAACTCGTTTTCCCGAACGATCACTTCGTCGGTGATGGGATTGACGATGTTTGCTCTCGAAACACGTCCCCGAATGGAGTCCGCCAGACTGACTTCGACCTTTTCACCGCGATAGATGACCCCCTTGGTGATGCCTTGTGTCGTACCACAGTCGTCCATTGTAACGACGACATTTTGAGCAACGTCGGCGAGTTTTCGGGTCATATACCCGGAGTCCGCCGTCTTTAAGGCGGTGTCCGCCAAACCTTTTCGTGCGCCGTGAGTGGAACTGAAGTATTCTAACACGTTCAATCCCTCACGGAAATTCGCCTTAATGGGGGCTTCGATGATTTTACCACTCGGTTTTGCCATCAAGCCCCGCATACCGGCAAGTTGGCGAATTTGTTCCTGTCCGCCTCGAGCACCGGAAATCGCCATCAGGAAAATCGGATTGACATACCATTGTTCCCAGCCGCGATTCTTTCGGCTATCGATTTCGAGTTCAGCCATCATCTGCCTCGTAATTTCTTCGCGGGCATTCGTCCAAGTGTCAAGCACTTTGTTGTACCGTTCCACTTCGGCAATGATACCGTCTTCATAGCGCTGGCGGACTTTTTCGACTTCTTTTTCCGAGTCCTTAATAATTTTCGCCTTTGTTTTCGGTGTAATAAGATCGTCCGTCGCAAAGGACAACCCGCTGTTGGTCGCCCCCTCGAATCCAGTCCGCATTAACCTGTCAAGCAAGTCAATAGTGCCCCGCCGACCAATGTGCTCGTGGCAATCGCTAATGACAGCCTGCAATCCCACCGATTTGAGCGTGTCATTGTAAAACGGCATCCCCTCAGGCAAAATATCGTTGAAAATGATTCGCCCCGGTGTCGTCTGGAAAGTCTTGCCAGCGCTGACTTTTGGATCGGTTTTGAGCCAGCGTCCCTTCGGCATACGTACTTTGATCTTTGCGTGCAACGCAATTTTTCTGTGTGCGTAGGCAAGCAAAACTTCTTCGCGGCTGGCAAATGCCATACCTTCCCCTTTTACGTCTGGACGCTCCATCGTGAGATAATAACAACCCATCACGACATCCTGCGAGGGCGAAATAATCGGAGAACCATTCGCCGGACTGAAAATGTTGTTCGTCGAAAGCATCAACGTATGTGCTTCCACCTGGGCTTCCAAAGAAAGCGGAAGGTGTACCGCCATTTGGTCGCCGTCGAAGTCCGCATTGAATCCTCGGCAGACGAGTGGATGCAACTTGATTGCATTCCCTTCAACCAATACCGGTTCAAATGCCTGAATACCCATCCGGTGAAGCGTTGGGGCACGATTCAGAAGCACAGGGTGATTCTGAATGACCTCTTCCAAAATATCCCAAACTTCCTCATCTTTCCGTTCAAGCATTTTTTTCGCACTTTTTATCGTGTCTGCGTGCTGTAACTCCTTCAAGCGGCGGATGATAAACGGTTGAAACAACTCCAATGCAATCTTTTTCGGAAGTCCGCATTGATGCAACCGAAGGTGAGGACCCACAACGATCACACTTCGCGCCGAATAATCAACACGTTTTCCAAGTAGGTTTTCACGAAAACGCCCCTGCTTTCCCTTGATCATGTCGGTCAGCGATTTAAGCGGACGGTTGCTCGAACCGAGTACCGGACGCTTGCACCGATTGTTATCGAACAGGGCATCGACCGACTGTTGTAACATCCGTTTTTCATTGCGGATAATGACTTCCGGCGCATTCAGATCGACGAGTTTTTTGAGCCGGGAATTCCGGTTGATAATTCGCCGGTATAAATCATTCAAGTCGCTGGTGGCGAAGGTCCCCGATTCCAACAAGACAAGCGGACGTAAGTCCGGCGGAATAACCGGAATCACATCTAACACCATCCATTCTGGTTTGTTATCGCTGTCACGAAGGGCTTCGACGAGTTTCAAGCGGTTGATAATGTCTTTCTTGCGCTGCTTCGATTTCGTTTCCAGAAGTTCTTCCCGAAGTTGTTCGGAAAGTTGTACAAGATCAATGTTTTGGAGCAGTTTTCGGATTGCTTCCGCTCCCATGTCGGCATGAAATTTACCCGACTTATCTTCCTCACGGCACTTTCGGTATTCTTCTTCGTTGAGAAGTTCACCAACCTTGGTTTTTGTTTCGCCAGGTGTGATAACAACGTAGTCCTGAAAATAAATGACTTTTTCAAGGCTGCTGGCTTTCATGGCGAGGAGCGTTGCCAACCGGCTTGAAGCGGCTTTGAAGAACCAAATATGCACCACGGGCGCAGCAAGGTCTATGTGTCCCATGCGTTTGCGTCGGACTCGGCTGTGCGTTATTTTCACGCCGCACCGATCGCAGGTCATTCCCTTGTATTTCATTCCGCGATACTTTCCGCAGGCACATTCCCAGTCCTTTTCGGGACCGAAAATCTTTTCGCAGAAGAGTCCATCCTTTTCGGGACGATAGGTCCGATAATTGATGGTTTCTGGCTTTTTGACTTCACCGTAAGACCAGCCGCGGATGTCGCTCGGCTTTGCCAGACTGATTTTAACGGCGGAATAATCGTTGATACGGTCGTAGGTAAATTCGTTACTCACAGAAGAATCCTATTTTGATGCGATTGACAGTTGATTGAAGGCTCTTTGCGAACAATGCGCAAGTCCCCCCTCCCGCTCAGGTAAAGAGACCGTCCCCCACCAGAATGACCCATTCTAACATAAATTGCGATAAAAACAAGAGGGGCAAAAAAACGGCACGAAAATTGCTAGGGGCAAGAATATTGCCCTTGCCGTATATGGCGAAAATTGTTAGGATTCGACTTGCCATGAGATATATTTCTACTTTCCTTGTAGTTTGCGTTGTTTGTTATGGAGGCACCGCAACGCTCGCTCAAAAAGCCGCCCAGGATTTCGATTTGCGCTCTACCGGAAACGGAATTGATGTCGATCCCAATGGACAAGTAATTCCACTGTCCAAAGAGAAATCAGAAGCATTCGGCAAAACGATGACAGCGATACTGGAGTCTCTACCGGAAAGTCTGGCGAGAAAGGTTCCCCTACGTTCAGTTTCCCTCAAAAAACTCGATGCCCAAGTCAAAAAAATTGTCGATCAGTATGAAATATTGCCTGACACGATCCGGTATCTCGGCGGTTTGACTTCCATTTACTACATTGTTGCTGTTCCCGAAGAGAACGATTTGTTCCTCATAGGACCCGCCGAAGGTTGGCATGCAGATGCCGCCGGAAATGTGGTGGGGAACCAAAGCGGGTTGCCCATAATGGTATTCGAAGATTTTTTGAGTATTCTGCGGACATGGAATCCTGGGTCGGGTAATCGTCCCGATACTTCGCAGAGCATTACTTGTTCGATTGAACCCACACAGGAAACAGTAACGAAGCTTGCACAGTTGCACCAACAGTTCACGAGTGTCAATGCCAACAATGTCGATGCCTATTTAACGGCTCTTGAAGAAGTCTATGGCGAGTGTCCCATCACGATTAGCGGTATTCCGGTATCGAGCCGATTCGCACGGATTCTCGTTGCCGCCGACTTCAAAATGAAGCGAATTGCTCTCGGTTTGGAGCCTTCCCCCATCCGAAACATTCCGAGTTACGTCAGTTTGATTTCCACAAACCTCCCCAACATTTCGCCGCGTTTTTGGCTCGTCCCCGAATACTCGACGACAGCGCACGATTCCAAAAAAATGACATGGCGGCTTGGTGATCCAAAAATTAGGGCAATGACGAATGAGGATTACCAAAAAGCCCGATCAGCCGTTGCGGATCGGGCAGCGTTGACTTGGTGCCGTAATTTCGAGGAAAACTACGACGCTCTCGCCAAAGCCCAGCCGGTCTTCGGGGAACTACGTAACAACATGAAACTTGCTCTGACGGCGGCATTGATTCATCAGGAAGACATGCTGAAAAAGGCGAATTGCACGTTGACAATTCTCATGGACGATACGAATCTAAAATTGCTCGACCATCCAGTTCCGAAGTCGGTGCACTATCGTTCGGTCAAGTCGCAAAACGGCTATTCCACGATCGTGGCATGCGGCGGCATTGCGATCAATCCGTTTGGCACACTGCGAAACAATCTGCGGCTTGATAACAAAATCGATTCAGAACGAGCGCGGCTGATACTAACAACGGGCGACGAATGGTGGGGACAGTAAAATGTGAATCAGGGACGCAATCGATACCGATGGTCAATTATTCTTTAGTCCCAGTTTTTTTGACAAGCGGTGTTACGCCGAGACCAATTTCCAACATGTCCCAATCAAGCATCACCTCTGCTTCCTCTGGTGTCGGGCTGATGCCGTACACATGCTTTTCCGGTAGGAATACCGTAAACGCCTCGTTGTAAGACCAGTAACTCCATCCGATGTTAAATTCATCAAATGCACTGCGCATATCATGTATAAACTGTACCCGGTCGCCAGGGGGAATCCCCGCCCCTTCCACAGAACTCCGCCAAAGTTTTTGCGGAGTCAACCTGTCCATACAGCCGAACTCGACGCACATAATGTGGATATTCCCGCCGTACTTTTGTCGCCAGTCGTCAAGACTCTTGGCACGCAGCCGATGCCATTCAGCGTTGTACAGCGAAGGGTAATTATTGGGAAAATTCTTGTGTTCCCCATCCCATTTGCCCTGTACATATTCCGAGATGGATTCTCGGACAGCCGCCTTCTTGTTTTCAGGAACCCCTTCAATGGCGTTTTCTATTGCCAGCGTGTAGTCCACCCCTTCCTGCACTGGATACGGTATGTCCTTGACATATCCCCATGGGGACATCGGATGGGGACTTGGATTAAAGAAATACCAACCAATGATGTAGGGTTCGTAAGTAGTAAAAGAATAGATCAAGTTGCTGTCGCTGGTGGGCGACATTGTTTTGAGGCGTTCCAAATTACCCCAGCGGTCACTGGAGGTAATGATCGTATGATCCGGCAGAACGTTCCGCACCGCCCCCCACATTCGGTCAGACATCCAACTCCACTCCACCGACTCGTCATTCATGCCAGGCTCCGTCATCAGTTGTATTGCCACCAAGTCTGGACCCCATTTGCTCCCGATGTATTTTGCAAACTCTCCATACCATTTGATCAGTATTTCAAAATTGTCTAAAGAATTCAAATAGGTGGGCTTAAAATCTTTTTCGGGATGCAAACAGAGAATACAGCGGTAGTTATTGTCCGCCACGTATTGTATCACCCGGTCTATGTAAAACATGTTCTCTCGTTTGAACGAGCCGTCTTCATCGATGAGGTGGTTCGGTGTTAACAGCAACTTCACATGGTCAAACCCCATCATCTTCGCGTTGTACACGTCCTGCGCCCGTACCGTTTGCCCTTCGTGCTGTCCCGGCTCCGGCGAATGATACTGCCGCCGATCAAAGACCAACCCCTTTTTAATGCCCATCCGCGGCTGTTGCTGCTCGTTATCCCGACTGTCCAACACCGTCAGCGTCGCCTGCTCTGGGAGCAAAGCCGAGCCAAAAAAACGTATTTCCGCTAGGGTTCCGTCAAAACCGTTCGCTCCGGTGTTGCCCGCCCCTATGTACACGTCACCTGACGTGCATGCCGATTGACCGGTTACTTCCAGCGTTTTTACGTTATTCCCGTCAATGTAATAGGACAGGATGTTCCCTGATCGGCTTATCAACACGTGGTGCCATTTGCCGTCCGCTAGCGAAATCCCGCTGCTTTCCAGTCCGGCAACACCGTCGGCATGGTAATCAAGTTCAAAGTTGCAGTCCGCGTTGAGGAACAATTTGTGGCATGGTCCGTTTGCCGCTCCCAGCATGAAAGCGACGCGGTCATGTTTTTCACGCGGAGGTGCCTTCAGCCAGAGGGACAGAGTAAACTCGCCGTTCATGTTTGCCTTGGAGTTTTTGGCGACGGCGTATGAGCCGTCTGTGGAGAAGTCCAGCGAGCGTCCAAATGTGTTATTTTTAAGCCACACCCCCCATTGGTGGTTTGCTTGGGTCATTTGTACTATGGAAGCAAGTTGGTCGCCTGTGCCGCTGTCATTGAGTTGCCAACCCTCTATGGGGAACTCCCCCGGAAATACCAGTATCCCGGAAAATAACATTATTGATACAGTTCTCATGTGTTTGTTTGAGATCCCTTGTGAGACGTACGGACTGGCACTACCAAAGTTTCCACCAAGGTTTTTCCGGTCGTCTTTCCGGTTTTGGGGGCTGCCGAATACCAGAGCGGTGTTGCTGCTGTTCCAATAAAACCCCCGACCTTTCCTGATCAGCAGCCTCCCGTAGCGGATCTTCCATTGCCAAAATCAACACTTTTGATGTCGGATGAGCAAAAAGGGAATCCGAAAAGCCGATCCGGCGGGAAACCTGCATGGCTCCGTTGTCCAACATATCCTGTGTGTCGATCCCATCCTCTTGTGGTAGTGGTTCCCCAAAATCTTCGAGAACCTCAAAGTTTTGAATGTTCAGTCCCCGGATTTTTTCGGGAGCGAAGTAGTACATGGCACAGGAACCGGAGACACTTTCGACCATGTACCCAAAAATTTTGATTTGCCAGCGTTTTGCACAATTTTCGCACTTTTCCTGATCGAGGATCATGGACATCTCTCTGTCAAGTATTGCAGTCCACATTCCGTTGTAGAGGGCGGCTTTGTGAATGTGATTTCTCGGTCTGCCTTTTCGGGGCCAGCCGGTACATTCCCAGATTTCGGCAAGTCCGTTGGCACGTTCGATTTTGCCGGTAAATTTTAGCCCAAAGCAGTCGAAGATGCCGGAAAAATTCTGGGTTATGTCTCCTTCAAAGAGAATTAGACTGTGATTGGCACTCATGGGAAACTCCAGCCGCGATGCGGCAAAACGTTGGGAAAAGTTAAGCCTCCCTGCATCTCACGCCGCAGTCTAGCATGAAACCTGCAAAAATGCAAGAAAATTTTCAAAAAACCGGTAGATCCTTTTTGCGAGACTCCCAGTCCGTGGAGTCTATTCTCCCTGTTACGTTTTTGGTACAATGGGTCGATTGCCATGCGTCTTGCACAATTATAATGTTCACGGCTGTCTGTCCCCACTGTTCACACTCGTACAAACTTGACGATTCACTGATCGGCAAGCGGGCGACATGCAAACAGTGCCGGAATGTCTTCGTGCTCGATGAGCCCGACGCAACACAAAATGCCGCCTCTCAATCACTACCCTCGGATACCGGTTTTGCTCTCTCGCAGCAACAACCTGCCCCAAAAAAATCATCCCGATCAAAAAAAACCGAATCTTTCTCCGCCGAGTCAGGCATCTGGAATGTCGGCGATCTCATCTTCGGCGTTTATGAGGTCAAACCCATCGCCAAAAACGTTCCCTATGCCGAGGGCGGGGTCGGAATTGTTCATCGTATCTACCACCGTGAGTGGGACATGGAACTTGCCGTCAAAAGTCCTAAACCAAAATTTTTTAGAACGGAACACGGAAAAAGAAGTTACGAACAGGAAGCCCAGACGTGGATTGAACTCGGGTTGCATCCCAACATTGTAACCTGCTATCTCGTTCGGCGAATCGGCGGTATCCCCCGGCTTTTTGCAGAATTTGTTCCCGATGGCAGTCTGCGTGATTGGATTCTCGACGGTAGACTCTATCTCGGCGGAGGCGAGGTGGCACTCCGTCGTATCCTTGACATTGCGATCCAGTTTGCTTGGGGGCTCGATCACGCCCATCGGCAAACTCTCTTACACCTTGATGTGAAACCCGCCAACGTGATGATGTCCGGTCAAACTGCAAAGGTTTCCGACTTCGGACTCTCACAAACCGCCCTGGGCGGTACAGACGAGCAACAGGATGAAACGGAGTCCGAAAACTACATTACGATTGGCATGACTCCCGGTTATTGTTCTCCCGAACAATTTCGTACAGTTGAACTGATAAAGAAACAACAATTCGATGACCTTCCCAAGTTAACCATTCAAACGGACATTTGGTCTTGGGCAGTAAGCATTTTTGGCATGTTTTTGGGCGGTCCTCCATGCAACAAACAGGGCGGGCAAAACGCTCGAACCGTGTTTCAGGAGTTCTGTCAACGTCCCCCCTCCGACGAACGGCCGGCTGTACCTAATACCGTCGCTGAACTCTTGTTGCGATGCTTTGAAGAAGACCCCGCCCAACGTCCCGAATCAATGGAACAAATTGCCGATGAATTGATACAAATCTATCGGGATATTTCCGGTTCGGAATTTCCGCGTGCCAGACCGGTCAATGCCACGTGGACACCGGAGAGCATCAATAATCGCGCAGCATCGCTTCTCGATTTGAACAAACCTGATGAAGCAGCGAAGTTATTCAATCAGGCAATCGCCTTGCAGCCTTGGCACCCTGCCGTGACGTACAACCGCACGATTTTAGCGTGGCGACAAGGTCAACTGACGGACGTTGCGGCTATCGAACAACTGGAAACACTCATCAAAATGCGTCCGAAGGAATCGGGAGCGGTTTATGCCCTTGGTCTAGCGCAGCGCGAGCGGGGAAACCTCTCTGCCGCACTGGTAGCATTCAACAATGCGTTGGCAGTGAGGGAGCGGGAAGATGTTCGGCGGGCGATCACGGCGACCGAAGACCAACGGGACGACGAGGCACGGTGTCTGGAAATTTTGACCCAGACGGACCTGCCTGACCGGAAAGTCTACGTCGACGAAAAAGGAGAATTCATCCTCTTTTACGGTGAACCACTAACGCTGTACCTTCACTCGACCATTACAGGACAATTACGGCGCACATTTAAGACTCCACAGGAAGAACCCAAGGAAGGAGAACGATTCGCATTAAGCAGCGATCTGCTCTGGGAACTCTATGCCGATCAAGGGGGATTTGTCATGCGCCGAATGGGAACGGCAACGGCTGCCCTCTCGTTTCAAAAAATCCACTGGGGGCGGCGTTTCAGTAGCAAAAAAGAGATGAACCAAGTCGTACTCTTGGACAAAGCACTGATCGGTGACGCTGTACAAAACCGGGTGGAGATTTCTGATTTCATGACCAAACGCAAATATGGTTCACTCTTGGGACACGAAGATGACATTACCGCTTTGGCATTTAACACCAACGGTCAATACGTCCTCACCGCCAGCGATGATCGGACGGTTCGTCTTTGGGAACTCCCCGCTTGCCGATGTTTGCGGACGTTCACCATTCCCATGCAGACGATTGATGCGGTTTATCTTGATCCGAACGAACTTTTTGCTCTGTCGTCCACTGCGAGCGGTTCTTTGCGCCTTTGGTCGGTTGCCCTATTATGCCGCTCGAAAGCCTTTCGTGCACCGCTTCAACTATCGCATGTAACCAGTGCGGAAGAAGTGGGTCGCCAGCAAACGGAAATGGAGCAAAAGTGCAATGAAATCCGGCAAGCGGTCAAGCAAAAAGACTACGCCGCCGCGCTTGAATGGGCGGAAAAGGCAAACAAACTCAGCGGCTGGGAATCTGCACGATATATGCTGGAAATCGAAGGAATCGGTGACAAAATCAGACGGCACACCCTCCGTGAATCCTTCGATTACGCCTTGTGTACTCACACATTGAGCGGACATGGGGATGCCATTACAAGTACCGCCCTCTCGCTGGATGCCAATTTGATCGCTTCGGCAGGACAGGATGGCGAGATTCGTGTGTGGAATATCGCTGAACAAAAATGTGTTGCCGATCTCGAAGGACATCATGATACCGTGCGAAGTATTGCGATGACCAAGGACGCAAAATTTCTCATTTCCGGCAGTCGAGACGGGAGCGTTCGGATTTGGAACATCGGGACGGGACAACCTGTTCGGACTTTCGGTGAGAGGATAATGACCATCACGAAAATTGCTCTCAATCCGCAAGAGAAAACGGTCGCGATCGCCGACGGTTCCGGTTCGATTATCCTTTGGGATGTTCTGGCGAATTCGGTGCTTACCCGATTCTCATGTAACAATGGCGGTGTCCAGACACTTCGATTTAGTCGGGATGGTCATTATCTTGTGGTAGGCGGAGAGGACGGTTCCGTAGCAGTTTGGGATGTCCTAACAGGGAAGGGCGGGAACAACTCTCCGGCACATGCCTTTCGAGATCATCAATCACCGGTTACGGCAACGGCGGTGTCGGTCAGCATGAGCCGGTGTTTTTCGGCAGAGAGGAACGGTCAAATTGTCGTTAGAAACTTGCTGACGAATAAACAGGAACACGTTTTTGAGGGACACATCGGCGAAATATCCGGCTTGGAACTGTTGGCGGATGCCCGATTTTTGTTCACTTCGGCAAAAGATGGAACGATGAAAGTGTGGCAAGTGGCAGGGTCGCCAGAATCGTCGCCGGTCTCGTCGTCAATAGAAGGGCATCCGGCAGCGGTAACGGCGATGGCACTGGAAATATCGGGGCGGCGGCTCGTAACGGGCGGAGCGGACGGAGTGGTTCGGGCTTGGGAATTAGTGTGGCACTACCGTTTTCCGGGTTGGCAACCGATTTCTGCGGAAGCAAGGTCGGCAATGCGGTCGTTGTTGTCGTTATATTCAGAGGATGGTGTAAAAAAGCCCCTTGTGGACGAGACGATAGCCAACCGGATCATATTGGAGATGGGATACTGTGGTTTCGGCACGATCCCTTCGGAAACGTTGAAACAAACTCTCAACGATCTTCTCTCTGCTTGGAAGGATGTTTGATACCCGATGATGTGGTTCGCATCTATTGCGAAACGACAGAAAAGAAAGTCCGGTTTTGGCATGTGCTGATGTGCTTTGTCAAAGCCGCCTCTTGGTGTTTGGAAAAAGCATTGGGATTATTGGGCAAAAATTCGCCACTGACTCCCTACCGGTTGGACAGTGCGATTGGACCACGGGATTTCGATTGTCCCAAAGCGGAACAGGAACTCGATTGGAAACCGAAAGCCGGCGTGTTGACCTTGCCTACAAAACTTTAACGCACCCGGGTGGAGAACCCTTACGTGGGTTCATGTGGACAGCTTTGTCAACATGATCTATAATTTCTCGATGTCCAGAAACTATTTTCATTCAGAAACTCTCAAAAGGATTTCCCGACTTGATCTTCGCGCAAAACATGTCGTGGATGGTTTTTTGAGCGGTGTGCACAAGTCCCGACATTTTGGGAATTCCATTGAATTTCGCCAACACCGGCAATACGTGCCCGGTGATGATCCCCGAAGCGTCGATTGGAAAGTCTGGGCAAGACAAGATCGTCTTTATGTTAAGCAATACGAGATAGACACCAACCTTCGTCTGACTTTGTTGCTCGACGTTTCACAAAGTATGCGCTTCGGTAGCGGTGCCATGACGAAATACGATTACGCTAGCACTGCGGCAGTTTCGCTTGCTTATCTGGCACTCCGGCAACAAGATGCCGTCGGGTGTATCATGTTTGATCAAAATGCCCGCAGCGCATTGCCCTCCAAAATGAAGCATTCGCATTTGATCGCCCTCGCGGATCGAATGTTTAGGGCATCACCCGAAGAAAACAACGAGCAACTTCATCCTGATAACGCCGATCTGTCGGTTCTGCTTGAAGACCCCCAAGGTTCATTGCCGAATTTGAAGGATGCTTTTCAGGAAGCGACGGAATCGATCCGGCGGAATGGGTTGGTCATTCTCATTTCCGATCTTCTCATGCAGCGTGAGGGGTTGTTTCAGGGTTTGCGTTATTTGCGGAGTCATGGACACGACGTAATGGTCATGCACATTCTTGACGACATGGAACTCGATTTCACTCTTGGCGGCGCGACTCGGTTTGAAGGATTGGAACTTCCGGTACAAATCCGATGCGATCCGCGAATGTTACGGAAAGGGTATCTGGAAGCGTTAAATGCCTATCTCGACGAAGTGAAACAGGGATGCACCCAATTGCAATGCGATTATTCCCTGTTTCGCACTGGTACACCGCTCGATGCTGCCCTTTCTGCGTATTTGAGTCGGCGAATGGTGTAAGGCACTCCAGAGCGTTGGTATGAAATCTTTGGTCGCCGGTTACAGAATCGCCGGAAAAATGCTATACTTCCCTTATGCACATTGCGATCATAATGGACGGTAACGGACGCTGGGCAAACCGACAAGGATTTCCACGACACGAGGGGCACCGGGCGGGAGCGGTGAGGGTTCGGGAAATTGCCGAAGAGTGTGCCCGTCGAAAAATCGAACAACTGACGCTCTACTGCCTGTCCAGCGAAAATTGGAAACGTCCCAAGCCGGAACTCGAATTTTTGATGACGCTCTTCAGGGAATACTTACATAAAGAACGGGAAAACCTTCGCGAGAACAACATTCGTCTCTCCGTCATTGGGCGACGCACTGGTATTGAGGAGGATATTCGTGTCGAAATGGCAGAGACTGTTGAACTGACGAAAAACAATAAAGGACTGCACCTTTGTTTGGCAGTAAACTATGGTTCTCGCAGCGAAATTGCCGATGCCGTCAAAAGAATTGTCGAAGAGAAAATTCCGAGCGACCAGATAGATGAACAGTGCATCTCGGATCATCTATACACGTCAGGAATGAGCGATCCCGACTTGCTGATCCGGACGGCAGGTGAATTGCGTTTGAGCAATTATCTTTTGTGGCAGTTGAGTTATGCGGAAATTTGGGTAACAGACAAGTGTTGGCCCGAATTTGATGTTGCTCTGTTTGATCAAGCCTTAAAGGATTACGCCCAGCGCAAGCGAAAATTCGGCGGATTGTAGATCGGACTCGTTATGAACGGCGGGTTTTCCTAACGCAATTAAAATACCACTCTTTTGACCGCCGCCCTTTTTGGTACAATACCGAGATGTACCGATTGACATATCTCCTTTTCCTCACGACGTTTTTGGGTTGTACTCCGCCAGCAAGTCCGCCCGATACAGTACCGCTATCGCCGCCGCAGCGAGTCATTTCGACACTGCCCAGCATCACCGAAGTGCTCTTCGACCTAGGACTCGGCAACCTAATCGTCGGCGATTCGTCTTACACGAAATATCCGCCCGAAGCGGCAACCATCGAGAAAATCGGCGGACTAGATGTTAACCGCGAAAAAATTATTGCGCTAAAACCAGACTTGATCATTCTGCCCATCGAAAATGTGACTCTTCGCCAACGGTTGTCCATGCCGGTGTTGACCGTCGATCATACGACACTGGGCGGAGTGCTGGATTCTTACCTTGCCATCGGCAAACTGTTTGGTCCAGACATTTTCGCGGTCGCTCAAAGAAAGCGGCAGGAATTGATCGACAAATTGGAGAAAAAGCCAATTCGGACACTGATCTGTATCGACCGCTCTCGCGGTACGGGACAGATTCAAAATTTGACTGTTGCAGGTGCAAAATCCTTTTTGAACGAAGTGATCACGAGGGCAGGGGGCGAAAACGTAGCGGCATCCATGGGATTACCTGCTCCGATGCTTTCCATCGAAGGGGTGATAAACTTGGCTCCTGATGTCATCATTGACATTCAAGTCGACGGGACGGACACGGCGCAAAGCGTTGCCGATTGGTACAGTCTTGGCGACAGTATTCCCGCCGTGAAACACCGCCGTATTTTGACTCTGACGGATGATTTTGCTACGATTCCCGGTCCGCGAACACCGATGTTGATCGATAAGATTGTTCAATACTATGAGAGTATCAGCCCTTGATTATTGTCACCACCGCTAAGGTTCAATTTATGCGAATAAGGCAGACACCTGACCGGCTGTCGGGTGCTTACCTTGGCGGAGGTATTTTATTTTCCGGTGAGAGCCTAAGACGGATTTGGTCCCGCGATATTTCAAGAACACCGGCAAAAATCATCGGTGTCGGCGTACTGCGTCGAGTATCTCGTGGGAAACAGCGAGCCGTGTTCACGAAGAGAGACGAAGAGAGGGATTGGGGGGCAACCCGTTGACGGAAACATTGAAATTCTCTACAATCGGCTTGGCTACCTCTTCTGATCACTGGAGAACAAGAAATGAAAGTACCACACATTCTACATCGGCTCATCATTGCAACGCTATTACTTTCCGTGGCGATTCTTTCAGAAGTCGCCGCCCAAGAAACCCAATACCGGGAACTGCCCGTTGCCGTTTATAGGGACAAAATGAAAGGGGGCTGGGTCGGACAAATCGCCGGTGTTTGCTGGGGCGCACCGACCGAATTCAAGTGGGTTGACACAATCATTCCCGCAGCAGACATGCCGGTCTGGAAACCGGAAATGATCAACGAAGCCTTCGGACAAGACGATCTGTACGTCGAAATGACTTTTTTGAGATCGCTTGAAGAATATGGACTCGACGTGTCCATCCGGCAGGCGGGAATCGACTTTGCCAACAGTGAGTATCCGCTTTGGTGCGCCAATAATGCTGGTCGAACAAATCTACGTGCTGGCATTGCTCCACCCGATTCGAGTCATCCGCAGTTCAATAAGTGTCCCAACGACATTGATTATCAGATCGAAGCCGACTTTTCCGGGCTTATTGCTCCGGGGATGCCGAACACCGCCATCGCTCTCGGACAAAAATTCGGGCGGCTCATGAACTATGGCGATGGTGTCTATGGCGGAATTTTTATCGGCGGAATGTATGCCGAAGCGTTCTTCGAGGACGATATTCTCAAAATCATCGATGCCGGTTTGAAGTGCATCCCTAAGGATTGTCAATACGCCGAAATGGTACGTGATGTCGTCGCCTGGTACAAAGCAAACCCCAATGACTGGGAAGCGACATGGCAACTCTGTCAGAAGAAGTACCGCGAAGACCCGAATTATCAGAAAGCCTCGAACGGCGCAATTGATGTAAAAATCAATGGAGCATACGTCCTGATTGGGTTGCTTTACGGAAAAAAAGATTTGGATCAAACGATCATTATCTCGACTCGTTGCGGCATGGATTCAGACTGCAATCCCTCCAATTCGGCAGGCGTACTTTTCACGACGTTGGGGTTTTCCAAACTGCCTCAACGTTTCACGGAAAAATTGGACATGGAAACAAAGTTCGATTTCACCGCCTATAACATTCCCGAATTACTGGCAGTCTGCGAAAAGTTGACCCGGAACATACTCATTAGAGAAGGGGGGCGCATCGAAAAAAATGCTGCGGGCGACGAAGTCTTCTTGATTCCGGTAAAGGCTCCTGTCCCGCCGCCGCTGGAACTCAGTTGGGACCCCGGTACGATTGCCCATAGTCTGTTCACCGATGAAGAAAAAGCCAAGATTCGTTTCCAAGGTTTTCGTAAAATCGAAGATGCTGTCGCTGCGGTCTTTCCCGGCTGGACGATCAAAAACTGCGGTCCGGACATGGACCCCGGCATCCGGGAAGACTATCGGAGTAAAAAGAATATCGTGATGACACATCCGTTGTCTCGTGAAACACCGTGTACACTAGAACTTCTGACCGACATACCGGCGAACAAGAAAACCGTTCTAAAAGCGGTTGTCAGTAATCATCCCAACTACGATTGGGAATTGGTGCTTCGAGTCAGTGGTTCGATACAGAAAGTTGTTACGGTGGACGAGGCGTTGACCAAGGGGGGCTGGGCAGAGGTCGTATTTGATCTAACTCCGTATGCCGGAGGGCAAAACGTCCAAATCGAACTCGAAAACAAGGCAAACGATTGGGCTTTTGAAGCCGGTTATTGGGCGAGTTTGGTCGTCGAAAGTGAATAGACGTGTTCTATAACCAATCATGAAAAACCATACACATCCTGCTACCGTTATCCGTTTAACGATTTACCTTTTTATCGGGTTGCTCCTTTTGGGCGGCACCGGATTGGTACTGGGACTCCTTTTCGTTTTTCGTGTTGACACAAGCCCTATTGCTATTCGAGTGCCTGTCGAAAGATCGAAAGTCGTTGCTCCATACGTTCCCGTCGTTGGGGAACTGACCCTCGGGGACGGTGTGTCCTCACCATTATTGATGTCGCCAATGTCGGTGAACTGGTCGCAATTTCGCGGTGAAAACCGGGATGCTATCTCGCCGGCAACGATTTCGCTCAAAAAACATTGGACGACCGACGCGCCGCCGCTCGTGCAGTGGGGGCTACCCCTCGGTGAAGGTTTTGCCGGTGCCGCTGTGCGTAATGGGCGCGTTTATATTCTCGATTACGACGAGGCAAACCAACGGGACGCGCTCCGATGTCTTTCGTTCGACAACGGCAAGGAAATATGGCGGTTTTCCTATCCGGTGAAGATCAAAAAGAATCACGGATTTTCCCGAACCATACCGGCTGTTACCGATCAGTATTGTGTGACGCTCGGTCCGAAATGCCATGTGCTTTGCGTTGATGCCCTCACCGGCGAAGAGAAATGGCTCATTGATTTGCGGCACGAATACGGCACGACCGAGCCGGACTGGTACGCAGGGCAATGTCCGCTGATTGTAATGCTACCGAACAACAATAAACCTTCGACAATCATTGCCCCCGCTGGTCCCGAGGCGCTGATGGTTGCATTGGACTGCGAAACCGGCGAAGAAGTTTGGCGAACGCCCAATCCCTTTGGTTGGCAAATGACGCATGCCTCGATTGCTCCAATGGAGTTAGACGGGCAACTCACGTTCGTCTATTTCGGCGGCGACGGACTTGCCGGAGTTGGTGCGGTGGATGGCGAAATCCTCTGGTCAACGCCCACCGGTTGGCGACCCGGTATGGCATCGTGTCCTTCGCCAGTCATTCTGCCGGAGAACCGGATTTTCTGTTGCGGCGGTTATAACGTCGGGTCAATCATGCTCCAAGTCACGTCTAATCCGCCCGGTAAGTATCGAGCAAACACGCTGTTCCGATTGGAGCATCCGGTATTCGACTCAGAACAGCAAACGCCGATATACTATGCCGGACATATTTTTGGACTTCGGCAATTCGACAAGCAGTTCGTCTGTTTGGATTTGAATGGAAAAATCGTTTGGACGAGTGGCAGAACGGAGAAATTCGGCAGCGGACCCTTCCTCGTGGCGGATGAAATGATTTTGATTTTGGATGACGACGGCAAGTTGACTGGTTGCGAAGCAACGCCGAGCGGCTATCGAAAACTGTTTGAAGTAGAAGACATGTTAGACGGTTCCGCTTGCTGGGCTCCCCTGGCAATCGTTGACGGACGCTTACTGCTCCGCGATCAATATTTTTTGAAGTGCATTGACCTGCGATAAATATCCGCATGTCTCGTGAAATTTGGTAAAATACCGCACTATGCTTGACGATGTTATCGCCAAATATGGTCGCCACAAAGGGGCGTTGATCCCCCTTTTGCAAGGCATTCAAAAGGAATACCGCTACCTTCCCCGCGAAGTGTTGCGGGAAGTCTGCGCGAAGACCGACATCACGCCCGCCGATTTGTTCGCCGTTTCGACTTTTTACGATCAGTTCCGACACGCACCGGCTGGGGAACACTCCGTATGCGTTTGCACCGGTACGGCTTGTCATGTCAAAGGGGCAGACCGCGTGCTCCAAAAATTTCACCAAACGCTCGGCATTGCCGACGATGCAGATACCGATGCGAATCGGCAATTCACCCTTCAAAAGGTCGCCTGCCTCGGTTGTTGCACGCTTGCTCCCGTCGTGCAAATTGACGGAATCACCTACGGACACCTTACGCCGGAGAAGGTTCCGCAAGTGATTGATGATTTTAAGTATCGAATCAGGAACAAAAAAGCGAAAAAAAGCGGCGGGCATACGCCCGCCGGTTCTCATCAAATTGCCGTCATACGCATCGGACTCGGTTCTTGTTGTCAGGCACAGGGCAGCGCGCTCATTTTGGACGAAGTTACCCGTCTCATCAACGAATTTTCTCTCGATATTCGGGTTGAAGGAGTCGGTTGCGTGGGAATGTGCCATCAGACTCCGATTCTTGAAGCCGTCTCCAAACAGGGCATTTCGACGTTTTACGCCAAAGTCCGAGTCGAAGACGTTTTATCAATTCTGCTACAAAATTATAAGCCAAAGAATTTTCTTGTTCGCGCAGGGCACTGTATCGGTCGTTGTTTGGAAAAATTTTGGAGCGGCGAATTTACCGAACCTGCTATACTGCGCCACATCGACCTTGAAGGCGAATCGGTAAAGGCTTTTCTAGATCGACAACGTCCGATGGCGATGCAAAACAGCGGCGAACTCAATCCCGATAGTTTAGACGATTACCGCAAGCACGGCGGATTTGAGGCGTTGCGACGTATTGTGGGAGAATCGAGTGAAAGAGCGGGGGATGTAAGTCTCCCGACGAGTCCCGAAGGGATCATCAAACGTATCGAACACTCCGGTCTTCGCGGTCGCGGCGGGGCGGGTTTTCCCGCGGATATTAAGTGGTGGGCAACAAAGCATGCAAAGTGTTCGCCGAAGTACGTCGTGTGCAACGGCGACGAAGGCGATCCCGGCGCATTTATGGATCGGATGTTGATCGAGTCGTTCCCTTTTCGTGTCATCGAAGGAATGATCATTGCCGCCAAGGCGGTCGGGGCTTCGCAAGGCTTTGTGTACATTAGAGCAGAGTATCCGCTTGCCGTCGAACGAATGCGACGAGCATTGGAATTATGTTACGAGAATAATTTGCTCGGCAAAAATATTTTGGGTTCCGATTTTTCGTTCGACTTGTCGATTCAAGAAGGGGCGGGAGCATTCATCTGCGGTGAAGAGACCGCATTGCTGGAATCAATGGAAGGGCGACGTGGTATGCCGCGATTAAAACCGCCGTTTCCCGCTCAATCCGGTCTCTATGGGCAACCGACACTCATCAACAATGTCGAAACGTTCGCCCTAATTCCACCGATTTTCGCTTCGGATGAAGGATTGCATAATTTTGCCGGACTCGGTACGGAAACAAGCAAAGGTACAAAGGTTTTTGCACTGGCAGGCAAAATCCGGCGCGGCGGTTTGATCGAAGTGCCGATGGGCATCACCTTGCGGCAAATCGTCGAAGACATCGGCGGCGGAGTCCAACAGTATGCGGGAAAACCGGTTCGAAAATTCAAGGCGGTGCAGATTGGCGGACCTTCCGGCGGTTGCGTGCCGGAACACCAGGCGGATACGTCGGTGGACTTTGAATCGCTGGCGGCGGCAGGTGCGATCATGGGCTCCGGCGGATTGGTCGTGCTTGATGACCAAGATTGTATGGTGGACATCGCCCGGTACTTCTTGAAATTCACACAGGAACAATCGTGCGGCAAGTGTACATTCTGCCGGATTGGAACGCGGCGAATGCTCGATATTCTGGATCGACTCTGCGAAGGCAACGGCAAGCCGGAAGATTTATTGACGTTGGAGACGCTGGCGGAACGTGTAAAAGCGGGCAGTCTTTGCGGACTCGGCAAGACGGCTCCGAATCCGGTGTTGTCTACGTTGCGCTATTTCCGCAGTGAATATGAAGCCCACGTCAGGGGCGAATGTCCGGCAGGCAAGTGTTCGCCACTGATACAATATCGGATTGACGAAAATTGCAATGGTTGTTCGATTTGTGTGCGACACTGTCCGGTGTCAGCAATACCGGCAACGCCTTACCGTCGGCATTGTATCGACACGTCGGTATGTACCAAGTGCGATGCCTGCCGCCAGAATTGTCCGCTCGGTGCTGTGGGGGTGGTGTCCCCCCCATCTTGACTAACATGTGTTGTCGGTTATACTCACAGCATCCTTACAGGGTAATCTTGTGGAAATCAAGAGCAGTCCCGCTACCGTGATGGCGTTGCCAGAGTCGGAAAACCTGATAAGGTGCGAAGCATCATAAGGCGTTTCGCGGAAATGTTCCGAGGTAGAACTGTGACGATACGTTTTGGCGCGAAAGTGCTCTTTGTTCTTTTGGTAGCATCAAGATTGTTGCCGCATCCGCCAGACTTTGACTCCCGTACGCAGGGTGGTTTTCTTCGGAATGGTTTATTACACCTTTTTCTCCATTGAATAACTATGAACAAGCACGTATTCACACTTCACAATGTCCTCAATCACTTGATCAAAGACAATTCCCGTCCGTCAAACAAACACAAACGGCGAAAGTCCGGTCGCCTCTGCCGAATCGAGGAACTTGAAAGCCGAGAAATGCTCTCGGTCAACATGCTCGACTATGACCCACTTCCCTATATCGAAACGAGCAACGTTGCAGAATATAAAGACGATAATGTTCCGGCGACACAATCGGCTTCACAGTCGCCGGCTCTCGAATCGGCGAAAGCACCTGATGCCCCGCCTGCCGGGAAAATCAGTAGTGTCAAGCAAAGCAAAGATAAAGCACTCACTTCCGTTACGCTTACTTGGCAATCTGCCGACCCAAATAATGCGGAGTTCCTGATCACCAATAAGGTAACGAAGGTGGAGTACAAAACGACAGGCACCAGCCACACGATCACCGGACTAGAACCGGGCAACACCCATACGTACACCGTTGTAGCATTGAACGCAAACGGAGAGAAATCCTCGGCTAATCCCGTAACCGTCAAAGCGAAAACGCTCACGTCCAAGCAAGCCGCCGTCAAAAGTGTCAAGTTGGTTAAAGGCACCGCGACTTTTTCGTCTCTCACTTTGCAGTGGAAAGCATCGGCGGCAACCGATGTTACCAGTTACATCGTGAGACATATCGGCGCAGACGGGAAAACGCACGAAACTGAAGTGCAGGGACGCAATACGACCAAGTGTGAGGTAAATAGTTTGCTGGCAAGTGCAAAGATCAGATTCGTTGTCATTGCCGTTGTGTCCGCGGATGTCCAATCGACCATTGCGAGCGGCATGGCATCGACCCAAAAAGCGGTATTACCGAAAATTCAGGCGGTGCAACATCAGACACCGAATTCCAGCGAAATCACCATACGTTGGAAAGAACCAACATTGTTACCCACGGGATATGCTTTTTCAACGGATGAACCTTATACCGTATTCTATCGAGAAGTGGTGAAAGCACGAGTGATATTGGACTGGCTCACACAATGGAACGACACGGTCTATCAACTGACAACAACTGCCGAGTGGACGCAGTTCGTGGGGGAGACTACCGGCAACTCGGCGAAAATAGCGGGACTTCCCAAAGCCAACACGAAGTACGAGTTCATGATTGTTGCCAATCTTGTGCGAACAGATCTACCGGACATTAAAATTGGGTCAAAGCCGAAAACGATAAAAACCTCGTCGGCTGCCCCGCCGAATTCGATTAAACTGCCTGCCCCTACGCTCGGCACAGTAACGGCAACCAGTAGCGATACGATCAATGTTGCATGGAATCCAGTATCCAACGCTTCCGCGTACGTTGTCCAGTATGCAACCGATGCGGCATTTACTACCGGCGTGGATACGGTCAATTCAACAACCACGTCGGCGAATATCACTGGACTCGATGCAAACACGACATACTACGTCCGTGTCTTGGCGACGGGTAGCGGAGTGTACGGCAACTCGGATTACTCCGTAGCCCAATCGGCAACGACGGAAAAAATCAAACTGGGTATCCCGACACTCGGCACTGTAACCGCAAACGGGAGCGATACCATTAGCGTAGCGTGGAACGAGGTCGAAAAAGCCAGTGGCTACGTGGTCCAATATGCAACCAATTCGACGTTCACCACTGGCGTTGGTACGGTCAATGCGTCAACCCTTTCGGCTACCATTCCCGATCTCGAACCAAGCACAACGTATTACGTCCGTGCCATGGCAACCGGCACCGGAGCGTACAGTGACTCGTACTACTCCGTTGTGAAGTCGGCTTCGACGGGAATCGTGGATGTGGACGGGAAAGTTTGGCATACGATTGACTTTGAATTCCTTGCTGAAGCCGGTTTTTTCGGTCCTGACAATTCATTCCCACATAACCTTGGTTTGAACGGTGAAGATGCTTTCGGGTATCCAGACTTTATGATGGACGACGTGGTTGATGCCAGCGACAAATACGGTACAGGAATCTCCCAATTTTTCGTTGATGGCATCGGTTTTACCAACAAAATGTCTTACGATGATTGGTTTGACTACTACTCTTGGTACGGATTTGGCCTCTCGACGGAGACGAACACGGAATATGCTGGTTTTGGTAACGAAATGTCTTCTATCACTGGTACCGGTGCTCATGGTTCCAACGGATATGGGATCGCCTACTGGGTGGACCTCGATTATGGCACTTGGGAGGATGTTTCCGCGTCTTCTCTCGTCATGCAACTTCCCCCCGGTGCGATGATCGACAGCATGATGATTACGAACACCGTTTATTCGTATGGCTCCATGAAGGATGGAGATGATTTCACTCCCGCACTGGGAGTGGGAGAGTCCCACACCTTGGTCGCCGTCGGTTTGGATGACAGCGGCGCAGAAATGACTGACCTCGGCAAGGTGGAGTTTGTTTTAGGGACATACGGTGAGATTGTTGATCAATGGGTTAAACTCGACCTGTCCCGTTTAGCGGGTGCCAGTCAACTGCAATTTTCGTTCGATTCC
>Ga0123353_10002054_pt1 | contig 24870 bp, 14 predicted proteins | sample TergutLab28metaG_3_FD_92763 | JGI IMG/M metagenome (GOLD analysis project Ga0123353, IMG submission 92763) | Labiotermes labralis P3 segment gut microbial communities from Petit-Saut dam, French Guiana - Lab288 P3 | ecosystem: Host-associated > Arthropoda: Insects > Digestive system > Gut ...
CCGCCCGTGGACTGGGACCTGTGCACCCCCGCGCGCCCCGAACAGGTGGCCGCGGCCCTGCGCCCCCACGGCGTGGCGGTACACGAAACCGGCCTGCAGCACGGCACGGTGACCGCCGTGGTCGATCATGTCCCCGTGGAAATCACCACCTTCCGGCTCGACGGCGATTATTCCGACCACCGCCGCCCCGACAGCGTCACCTTCACCGGCGACCTCGCCGACGACCTGAGCCGCCGGGATTTCACCATCAACGCCATGGCCTGGCGCCCCGGGCAGGGCCTCGTTGACCCCTTCGGCGGGCAGGCCGACCTGCAATCCAGCCTGCTGCGCTGCGTGGGCGGGCCCGCCCGCCGCTTCGGGGAGGACGCCCTGCGCATCCTGCGCTGCCTGCGTTTTGCCGCCACGCTGGGCTTTTCGATTGAAGAGGACACTTCCAATGCCCTGCTGGCGATGAAGGATTCCCTGCGGCTCATCGCCGCCGAGCGCATCCAAAGCGAGCTGACCCGCCTGCTCTGCGGCGCGTGCTCGCGTAAAATCCTGCTGGATTACCGCGAGGTGATCTTCGCCGTGCTTCCCCAGCTGCGGCCTTTAAGCGGCTTCGACCAGCGCACGCCCTGGCACTGCCACGACATATGGGGCCACACCTGCGCCGCCGTGGGGGCCGCGCCGCCCTCCCCTGCCCTGCGCTGGGCCGCCCTGCTGCACGACTGCGGCAAGCCGCCCTGCTTTTTTGTGCGCGACGGCACGGGCCACTTCCACGGGCACGCGGAGGTCAGCCAGCGCATGGCCAGCGAAATCCTGCGCGCGCTGAAATGCCCCAGGCGGTTGATCGAACACGTCGCTTTGCTCGTCCGCCACCACGAGCTGCGCCTGCTGGAGCAGCCCCCCGCCCCCGCCTGCCTTCGCCGCCTGCTGGGGCAATTCGGCCCCGAAACCCTCCTCGACCTGCTGGATCTCACCCGCGCCGACGTTTCGGCCCAAGCCCCGAAAAAGCGCCGCCGCCTGGAGGGTTATGAACCATTGCGTGCGCAAATCCTCGCCCTGGCGGCGGAAGACCCCTGCGTAACCCGCAAGCAGCTGGCCGTCAGCGGGACGGATTTGCTGCCTTTGGGGCTGCAGGGCCCGCAGCTGGGCCGTATGCTCGACCGCCTATTGGAGGAAGTGCTGGAGGGCCGGCTGGCCAATGACAAGGAATCTCTGGTGCGCTGGGCGAGGGAAAACCTGTAGATATGCGCAATTTTCCAGCGTGGCAATGCCGCGTTCTACGAGAATTTTGTCAATGGCGATACGTACCGCCAGCGGCCGGACACCCGTAGGGCGCGGCATTGCCGTGCCGGATCACCATAAAAATATCAAGCTTTTTTCATTTGACATCCCGACCATCCCATGGTATAATAATAAAATGGATTTTTATCAACGAGGGCGTAAATCATGCACATTTCGTCCATCCTCGCCGCCGGAAAGCCCTGCCTTTCCTTCGAGGTCTTCCCGCCCAGGCAGGCGGAAAACGCCGATAAAGTCACCGAAGCCGCCATGGCTGTGGCGTCCATCGGCGCGGCGGCCAACGGGGCCGCGGCATTGCGGCCCGGCTTCGTCAGCGTAACCTATGGCGCGGGCGGCGCCACCGGCAGCCAAACCCTGTCCATCGCGCGGGACATCCAGCGCAAGGGCGTACCCGCGCTGGCGCACCTCACCTGCGTGGGGGCCGTGCGGGAGGGGGTCCGCGCGCAGCTGGAGGCCTTCCACGACCTCCACATCGACAACATCCTCGCCCTGCGCGGCGACATCCCCGAGGGCCTGGATTTCCCCGACGGCGACTACACCCATGCCGCCGAGCTGATCCGCGAAATCGCGGGCTTCGGGGGATTCTGCGTGGGCGCGGCCTGCTACCCCGAGGGCCACGTGGAGTGCGCCAGCCCCGCGCAGGACCGCCTGCACCTCAAACGGAAGGTGGAAGCCGGCGTGGATTTCCTCGTCACGCAGATGTGCTTCGACAACGACCTGCTGTATAAATTCGCCTACCAGATCCGCGAGCTGGGCGTGGCCGTGCCCCTGGTGGCGGGCATCATGCCGGTGACCAACGGCCGCCAGATCGCGCGTATCTGCCGCCTTTCGGGCACCTACCTGCCCGCGCGCTTCCGGGCCATCCTCGACAAATATGGTTCCTCGCCGCCCGCCATGCGCCAGGCCGGCATCGTCTACGCCTGCGAGCAAATCATCGACCTGCTGGCCGGAGGCTGGCGCGCGGCGCACGTATACTCCATGAACAAGCCCGACGTCGCGCAGGCCATCTGGTCCAACCTGAAGGAGCTGCTATGACTCATATTTTCCACGACGGCCAACCCCTCATCTTTGATGGGGGGTTGGGCACGTGGTTACAGGCGGCGGGCCTTGCCCCGGGCGAGCGCCCCGAGACCTGGAACCTCACCCGCCCGGATTTCATGCTGGAAACCCACAGGCGGTACCTGGCAGCCGGGGCGCGGGCGCTCACCGCCAACACCTTCGGGGCCAACCGGCTGCGCTACCCCCGCGGCGGCCCATTCCCGCTGGAGGACGTCATCGCCTCCGGCATCGCCCATGTGAAGGCCGCCGGCGCGGAAATCCCCGCCATGGACATCGGCCCCATGGGCAAGCTGCTGGCCCCCCTGGGCGACCTGGATTTCGAGGACGCCGTCGCGCTCTATCGCGAAATCGGCGAAATCGGCGCGGACGCCGGGGCCGGACTCTTCATCATCGAGACCATGACCGACCCCATGGAGGTCAAGGCGGCGGTGCTGGGGCTGAAGGAGGCCGCGCCGGGAATCCCCATTTTCGCCTGTTTCACCCTGGAGGACAACGGGCGCATGCTCACCGGGGCGGCGCCGGGCCCCGTGGCCGTGATGCTCGAGGGCCTGGGCGTCGCGGCCGTGGGGCTCAACTGCGGCGCTGGCCCCGCCCGGATCCAGGCCGCCCTGCCCGCGCTGCTGGCGGCCACCTCGCTGCCCATCGCCGCCATGCCCAACGCGGGCCTGCCCCGGCTGCGGGACGGCGCGGCCCATTACGCCCTCACGCCCGGGGATTTCGCGGCCCAGATGGCCGGGCTCTACGCCATGGGCGCGACGGTCCTCGGCGGCTGCTGCGGCACCACCCCGGAGCATATTCGGGCCTTGAACGACGCCGTACGGGCGGCAACTCCGCCACCCGCGCGTAAAATCCCACCCCCCTGCATCAGCTCTCTCACTGAAACCGTGACCTTCGGCGAAAGGCCGATTATCATAGGCGAGCGCATTAACCCCACCGGCAAGCCAACCTTTCAGAAGCACCTGCGGGCAGGCAACTGGGACTACCTCCTCGACGAGGCCGTCTCCCAGGCCAGCGCCGGCGCGGACATCCTCGACATCAACGTGGGCCTGCCGGGCCTGGACGAGAAAACGGCCATGCTCCAGGCCGTGGAGCGCGTGCAGCGGGCCGTGCCCCTCCCCTTGCAACTGGACAGCGCTGACCCCGCCGTGCTGGAGGCCGCTTTGCGGCGCTGCGCGGGCAAGGCCCTGGTGAACTCCGTCAGCGGCAGGGAGGACAGCATGCAGGCGGTTTTCCCGCTAATAAAGCGATACGGTGGCATGGCGGTGGCCCTGCTGCTGGATGAAAATGGCATCCCTGACACAGTGGAGGGCCGCATGGCCATCGCCGAAAGGATCTACGCCCGGGCGGCGGAACATGGCATCCCCCGGCGGGACATCCTCATCGACGCGCTGACCCTCACCGCCAGCGCCGCGCCGGATGCCGCCGCCGTCACGCTGGAGACCCTTGGGCGCATACACGCGCAGGGGGGGCTGACAATCCTGGGGGTGTCGAACGTCTCCTTCGGGCTGCCGCAGAGGGACCTGGTGAACGCGGCGTTCTTCACCATGGCGCTGCAAAAGGGCCTGAGCGCGGCGATCCTCAACCCCAAAAGCCCGGCGATGATGGGTGCACTGCGCAGCTTCAACCTGCTGCATGGAATGGATAAAAATTGCAAGGAGTACATCGCGTTCGCGGAAAACGTCACTCCCGTGGCACAGGCCCCGGCGCCGCAGGAGACGCCGAATTCTTTATATAATATGGTTTTGCTCGGCCGGGAGGAGGCATCGCTCCAACAGGCCAAACAGGCTTTGGGGACGCGGTCCCCGCTGGATATTATTCAAAAGAGTGTCGTGCCCGCGCTGGACGAGGTGGGCAGGCGTTTTGCCGCCGGACGGATGTTCCTGCCGCAGCTGCTGCAGTGCGCGGGCGCGGCACAGGCGGCCCTGGGCCCCCTCCAGGGGGCGCTGCGGCAGGCCGGCGGGGCGCAAAAAAGCCGCGGGACCATCGTTTTGGCCACGGTGCAGGGGGATGTCCACGACATAGGCAAGAACATCGTGAGAACCATGCTGGAGACCTGGCACTTCACGGTGATCGACTTAGGGAAGGACGCGCCGCCCCAGGCCGTCGCCGACGCGGTGGCCACCCACGAAGCCCCATTATGCGGGCTTTCGGCCCTGATGACCACCACCCTGCCCGCCATGGAGGAGACAATCCGGCTGGTGCGGGCGCGTGCCCCCGGCTGTAAAATCCTGGTGGGCGGCGCGGTGCTCACGCGGGAATTCGCCGACCGGATCGGTGCGCACGCCTACTGCCCGGACGCCATGGCGGCGGTGCGGGCGGCGGAGGAATTATCGATAAACGATCATTAGCGGACAACGGAAAGTCGGCAGGTTCGGGGCCATTTTTGGCCGATTTGGGCGATTTCAAGGCGAATTCACAGTTTGTTCATATGTCGGGCAATGGGCCTGTTCTGACGGTTAAACAGCCGTTTTACGGCAAATTCACAGTTTGTTCATATTTCAGCGCAAGGGAGGATTGACCCCGCATGAAAATCTTTCTGAAGTACCTCAAGCCGTTCGCGCTGCTGGTGGCGCTGGCCATCGCCCTGCTGGGCGCCCAGGCCGCCAGCGAGCTGACCATGCCCAACTACATGAGCGACATCGTCAACGTGGGGCTGCAGGGCGGCGGCATCACGGAGGGCGTGCCGAAGACGCTTACGCCGGGGGGCCTGGCGTTTCTTGCCACGTTCATGCCGCCGGGGGACGCGGACTTCTTCCGGCGGGCCTATGGGGACAACGGCGCCGGGCTGTACGAAATCCTGGATTTTAACGCCACGGCAAGCGGCAGGCTGGCCGATATATACAACCGGGCGGCGTTCTTCTTCATGCGCAAGGCCATGGACGCCATGCGGCGGGTAGAGCTGGCCCGGGGGGGGCAGGCCCAGGCCCAGACGCGCCTGGAGGACATCGCCATGGAGGAGGTGTACGGGATGGGCGGCCAGCTGGCCATGGAACCCGGCCTGCAGGCCGAGCTGACCGCCGCCGCGGCAGCGCCCATGGACAGCAACATCACCGCGCAGGCGGGCAAGGCGATGATCCCCATGTTCTACAGGGACGCGGGGCTGGATACCGCGAAGATTCAACGGGATTACATCTATAAAACCGGGGCGAAGATGATCCTGCTGACGCTGGGCACGGGGCTGGCCGCCGCGTGCGTGGGGCTGCTTTCGGCACGGATCGCGGCTGGGTTTTCCAGGAACGTGCGAAGAGCCGTGTTCACGAAGGTGCAGCGGTTCAGTAAGGCGGAGATCGATAAATTTTCTATAGCGTCGCTGATCACGCGCAGCACCAACGACGTGCAGCACGTGCAGATGTTCGTGCTGATGGCCATACGCATGATGGTGTTCGCGCCCATCATGGGCGTGGGCGGCGGGGTGATGGCCCTGCGAAAAAGCCCGGGCCTCAGCTGGATCATCGGCCTGGCGCTGCTGATCATGGTGTGCGTGCTGGTGCTGGCGATGTTCACCGTGATGCCGAAGTTCAAGAGCCTGCAGAAGCTCATCGACAGGCTGAATTTGGTCAGCCGCGAGAACCTCACCGGCCTGATGGTGGTGCGCGCCTTCGGCAACGAGGCGCACGAGGAGCGGCGCTTCGAGGGCGCGGCCATGGACCTGGCTAAAACCGAGCGCTTCATCAACCGCTCCATGGCGCTGCTGATGCCCATGATGATGCTCCTGATGAACGGCATGAGCATGCTGGTGGTGTGGTTCGGCGGCAAGGCCATCGAGCGCAGCGCCTTGCAGATCGGCGACATGATGGCCTTCATCCAGTACTCCATGCACATCGTGATGAGCTTCATGTTCATCGCCATGATGTTCGTGATGCTGCCCCGGGCCGCGGTTTCGGCCGGGCGCATCCGGGAGGTGCTGGAGACGGAGGTGACCGTCAACGATACGCCGGAGACACTCGCGATCCCCGGCGGGCCGGTGGAGGTGCGCTTCGACCACGTGGATTTCCGCTATGAAGGGGCGGAGGAGGATGTGCTGAGCGACATCCATTTCGCGGCCAAGCCCGGGCAGACCACGGCCTTCATCGGGGCCACGGGCGCGGGGAAAAGCACGCTGGTGAACTTGATCGAACGATTTTACGACGTGACGGGCGGCCATATATTATTCAACGGCGTGGATATACGGGAGGCGCCTCAAGCGGAGCTGCGAAAGAAAATAGGCTTCGTGCCGCAGAGCGCCGTGCTGTTTTCCGGGACGGTGCGCTCGAACGTGAACTACGAGGGCTCCGAGGCGCTGAGCGACGAGGGCGTATTCGAGGCCCTGCGCACCGCCCAGGCGGAGGATTTCGTGGCCGAGCTGGAGGAGGGTCTGGAGGCCCACGTGGCCCAGGGCGGGGCGAATTTCTCGGGCGGGCAGAAGCAGCGGCTTTCCATCGCCCGGGCATTGGCGTGGGAGCCGGGGGTGTACATCTTCGACGACAGCTTTTCGGCGCTGGACTACAAGACCGACGCCGCCCTGCGCCGCGCCCTGAAGGAGCGCACCGGGGACGCCACGGTGTTCATCGTGGCGCAGCGGGTGAGCACGATACTGCACGCGGAGCAGATCGTGGTGCTGGACGAGGGGAAGGTGGCGGGCATCGGCACGCATAGGGAGCTGCTGCAAAACTGCGAGGTGTACCGGGAGATTGCGTACTCCCAACTCAACGAAGAGGAGTTGGGAGTTCACAACTTGAGCAAGGAGGAACTGCAATAATGGCCGAGAACAGACCCATACCGGAAAACAGGCCCCCCCAGCCACGCCGGCGCGGCGGCATGGGCTTTGGCCCCGGCGGCGGCCGGGGCATGATGCCCGTGCAGAAGGCCAAGAACGCCAAAGCGGCGGTGAAGCGCCTGCTGCAATTCCTAAAGCCCTACCGGGCCACGCTGGTGCTGGCCCTGGCGATGACCATCGTGGCCACGGTGGCGAGTATCCTGGGGCCGCGGCAGTTCGGCAACGCCACCACGATCCTGGCCGGGGGGCTGGTGGGCATGGTCACCGGCGCGGGCGGCGGAATCGATTTCGCCGCGCTGAGCGCGCTGATGACAAAGCTGATGGTCATCTACGGGATAAGCTACCTGTTTTCGTGGCTCAACGGGTTCTTGCTGGCGAAGGTTTCCACCCAGGCCAGCTACGAGCTGCGCAACACGATTCTGCGCAAGATCAACCGCATGCCCATCGCCTATTTCAACAGCAGCAGCCACGGCGACGTGCTGTCGCGCATCACCAACGACGTGGACACCCTGAGCCACAGCCTGAACCAGGGGATATCGCAGGTGTTCAGCTCCGGGGCGCTGATCATCGGCATCATGGTGATGATGTTCAGCTCCAGCTGGCAGATGGCCCTGGTGGCCATAGGTATCCTGCCGGTGATGGTGATCGCCACCAGCCTGATCGTGCGCAAATCGCAGAAGTTCTTCAAGAACCAGCAGGACTTCCTCGGCGCGGTGAACGGCCACGTGGAGGAGGTCTACGCCGGGCACACGGTGGTGAAGGCCTTCGGCGGCGAGGAAAAGGTGATCGCCGAGTTCGACGGGCACAACGAAAAGCTCTACCACGCCAACTGGCGCGCGCAGTTCATGTCCGGGGTGATGCACCCCCTGGCGAACTTCTTTGGCAACCTGAACTACGTGGCCATGTGCGTGCTGGGGGCGTATCTGGTGACCAAGGGCACGCTGAAGATCGGCAAGATCGCCGAGTTCATCATGTATATCCGCCAGTTCAACCAGCCGATTATGCAGCTGGCGCAGATTATGAACGTGTTCCAGCAGACCGCCGCGGCGGCGGAAAGGGTGTTCGAATTCCTGGACGAGCCGGAGGAGGCGCTGCCGCCTGCCCAGGAGGCATTGCCGCCTGTTCAGGGGAACATTACCTTCGACCACGTGCGCTTCGGCTACGAGGACACCGACGAGATCGTCATACACGACTTCAGCGCGGAAATCAGGGCCGGGCAGAAGGTGGCCATCGTGGGGCCCACGGGCGCGGGCAAGACCACCCTGGTGAAGCTGCTGATGCGCTTCCACGACCTGAAGGCCGGGGCGATCACCATCGACGGGCACAACATCGCGCACTACCCGCGCGGCGAGGCGCGCCGCGCCATGGGCATGGTGCTGCAGGACACTTGGCTGACCAACGCCAGCATCGCCGACAACATCCGCTACGGCAGGCTGGACGCCACCGACGGGCAGGTGGAGGCCGCCGCGAAAGCCGCCCAGGCCCACCACTTCATCCGCGCGCTGCCCGACGGCTACCGGATGGTGGTCAACGAGGAGGCCAGCAACATCAGCCAGGGGCAGAAGCAGCTGCTGACCATCGCCCGGGCCGTGCTGGCCGACAACCGGATCCTTATCCTGGACGAGGCGACCAGCTCCGTGGATACCCGCACGGAAATTCTCATCCAGAAGGCCATGGACCGGCTCATGGAGGGGCGCACGAGCTTCATCATCGCCCACCGACTGAGCACCGTGCGCAACGCGGACATGATCCTGTGCGTGGACCACGGGGATATCGTGGAGCAGGGCACGCACGAGGAGCTGCTGGCGAAGGGCGGGTTCTACGCACGGATTTATAACAGCCAGTTTGAGAGGGTGGCGGCGTAGATCTATATCTGTTGTCTGCGGGCGGCTGTGGTCAGCCGCCCCTACAGTTGGGCGCAAACCACCCCGGCCTGCGGCTACCCCTCCACGGAGGGGAATTGTCGCTCCGCGAAAACTGATCGTTGCTCCGCGATGCCTTCCTCAGTCGGCCCGAGGCCGGCAGTTCCTTCCACCGGAAGGAGCCTGGGGGATTAGGCGTAAGCGGATGCGCAGCCGATAATCAGGTAATGAATGTCCTCTAATAAGGAGGCCCCTTGAATCCCTGGAAAGACCTGCTGAGCAAAATCTTCCCCGACGCGGAGAGCATTTCCGCGCCGGAGGAGGCTTTTGTACCCGGGGATAAACCGGAGGACCCCGTGGAGCGCATCCACGCCATGCGGAAAATCCGGGGGAGCAGCGGGTTCGCGCGGCTATACGGGGCGAAGGACGTGGAGCAGTTCGCCCGGCAGGCCGCGTATATGCGGGACTTCGCGGACGACTACCCGAAGGATATCCCCTTCGGCGACAGCATACCCACCTACGCCGACATGAGCCTGGCCCAGCTGCGGCGCTACTTCACATGGCGGGCGCAGGCCATGGCGGGCGGGTGGCGGGAAATCCCGTTTTCGTATGCGCTGCTGTATGTGTTCGAGCTGCTCAACACGCACGAGGAGCCTGCGTGGGCGTTCGGGCGGCTGGCGGAGTGCTGGCTGGAGATGCGGGAATACCACCCCAGGCTGGACGCGAAAATGCCGCAGTGGCTCAAAGATTACTATATTTGCCATGAGTTTCAAGTGCCCTTCGGCGAGCTGGCGGCCGGGGCTGGGCTGGGCGAATTCTTCCCGGAGCCTTCGCAAAAACGCGGGCTGTTGGGCCTTTCGAGCTACCAGGCCGGCGGCAGCCGGTTCTTTCGGGAATGCCCGGAGATGCTCCCCGTGCTGGAGCGGGCCCTGGAGGCCGCCGTGGGGAACCTGGCGCCGCTGTTCGCCCTGCACGGCGTGAACGAGGAGGAGACCTTCTTCATGAAGCCCGCGCGGTTCAGCTTTCACGAGCTATACCGGGACGCCGCGGCGCTGCCGCCCGCGATACAGGGGGCGCGCGAGGTGCGTGTCTCCCGCAGCGAAATCTACCGGCTGAAGGGCAGCGGCTGGAGCCGCGCGCTGGAGGACGCCTTCCGCCCGCCCAGCCACGCCGTGGGCTATGTCGTCAAGCGCCTGGAGGCCGGGCTGCGCCGCTGCGCGGGCTTCGACGCCCCGTGGAGCGACCCGGACGCGAAATCCCTGCTGGAGCGCTGGCTGCACGCCGAGCCCGCCGCAGTCCCCCTGGCGGAGGACCCCCGCCTGCCCGCGATTCTCGCCGAGACGGCCAGGGCCGCCTACGCGCCGGGCTCCCCCGCGCCCGTGACCGGGGCCCTCGCCCGGGCCCTCAATGAGGAGCCGCTGCGCAGTATCCTGGCCCTGCGGGGAGTCGCGGGGTTCAAAAAACAGGGCAGGCGGTTGGAAAAGCTGGAGGACCACTGCGCCGAAACGGCCCCGTACAACAGCATCACCCCGGAATACGGCGACATGACCCACGCGCAGCTGCGCACGTACCTCACCTGGCGCGCGAAGATCCGCGGAGGCGCGTTCGAGCGCGCGGACACGGCCTACGCCCTGCTGTACGCACGCGAACTGGAGAATTCCATCGGCACGCAGGACGCGCTGGGGGATCTGTGCCGCTTTCTCAAGAACTATGCCCCCCTGGATAGGGCCGTGGCCCGCAGGCTGCCCGGGGGGATCGAGGCCCTTGCCCTGGAAAAGCAGGCCGATTTGCCGGCGCTGCTGGCGCGGGAGGGCGCGCAGGCCTGGTTCCCGGGAATATTTTTGTTCGGCCAGTGCGAGCAGCTGCCGGTGTTCGACCAGCTTGCGACGTACCGGCTGACAAGGAGCCGGTTCTACCGGCCCGGGCAGGCGGCGCTGTTCGGCGTGTGCTTCGACCGGGTCCTCGAGGCGGCGGAGGGGGCGTTCAAGCAGGCGGGGCTCAGCCTGCGCCAGGCCATGCAGGGGCCCTGCGCACCCGCGCTGGCGGGTTTTTTGCTCAAGCGCATGGAGCAGCGATTGCGCGAGCGGGTGAGTTACCCCTACGCCGTGCAGGCCGACGCGGTACGGATGGTCGGCCCCGCGCTGAAGGGGCGAAGCAGGCTGCGCGCGTTTCTGGCCGGGGGGGCGCTGGCCGGGGCCATCGACGGGGCCGTGGACGGGTTCGCGCAGGAGAACGATTTGCGGCCGCTGGCGGGGGCCCGGAAGCAGGGTTCGGGGAAACGGGGCGCGGCTCCCCCGCCGCCTGCGCCGCCCGAGCCGCCGCCCGAGGTCAAGGTTGACTTTGCCCTGCTGCCGCAGATACGCCGCGAGGCCGACGAGGTGGCGGAGCGGCTGACCGTGGAGGATGATGAAATGAGAAATGAGAGATGCAGAACGCATCTACAATGCGTATGCGGAAATGAGGAGCCAATTGCGCATTCTTCGCTGCTTGAGGCATTGACCCCGGAGCAGATCGCCATCGTGGAGTTTTTATGCGGGGGCGGGGGAGATTCCCCATACATGGACGGGATTGCCGTGGAGGGGATCAACGAGGTTGCGCTGGAGGTTTTCGGGGATACTTTGATTGAGGCGCATGAGGACGGGTTCAGGGTGATCGAGGAGTACAGGGAAAATTGGAAGGAGCTTTAAAATATGGCTGAACGCAAGGCCCCGGACAGAATCGCGGCGGCGGTGCTCAACTCGCTGAAGGGCGGGGTGGTGCCCCGCGTGGGGCTGGAATACATCACCGTGGGGCGCGGCGCGGAGATCGGCGCGCTGCTGCGGGACATGGAGCTGGTGGCCGGCGGCGGGGCGGCGTTCCGCTTTGTCGTGGGGCGCTACGGCGCGGGCAAGAGCTTCCTTTTACAGACCATACGCAACCACGTGATGGAAAAGCGCTTTGCCGTGCTGGACTGCGACCTTTCCCCCGAGCGGCGCTTCTGCGGCACGCGCGGGCAGGGCCTGGCCACCTACCGGGAGCTGGTGCGCAACATGAGCGTGCGCGCGCGGCCGGAAGGAGGCGCCCTGCCGCTGGTACTGGAGAAGTGGCTTTCGTCAGTCCAGGCGGAGGTGGTGCAGGAGGGCGTTGACGCGCAGGGCCCGGGGTTCGAGGCGGCGGTGCAGCGCAAGATACACGCGGTGATACACGCTATGGAGGACATGGTCAACGGGTTCGATTTCGGGGTGGCGCTGGGCAGGTACTGGCAGGCCGCGCGGCAGGGCGACGACGAGGGCCGGGCGAAGGTCCTGCGCTGGCTGCGGGGGGAGTACGCCACCAAAACCGAGGCCCGGCAGGCCGTAGGCGTGGGCTCCATCGTGACGGACGACAACTGGTACGAGTACCTCAAGCTGTTCTCGGCCTTTTTGGTGCGGGCGGGCTACGCGGGGATGGTCATCATGATCGACGAGCTGGTGAACGTCTACCGCATACCGCACCGGGTGACCAGGCAGTACAACTACGAGAAGATATTGGCCATGTACAACGACACGCTGCAGGGCAAGGCGCGGCATATCGGCATCCTCATGTGCGCCACGCCCCAGTGCCTGGAGGACCCCGACAAGGGCGTCTATAGCTATGACGCGCTGCGCTCGCGCCTGGCGGAGGGGCGGTTCTCGGCCCCCGGGGCAAGGGACCTGCTGGCCCCCGTGCTGCGCCTGGAGCCGCTGACCTACGAGGAGATGATGGTGCTCACCGAAAAGCTGGCCGCGCTGCACGCGGGGCTGTACGGCTACGAGTGCGCCATCGCGCCGGAGGAGTACCTGGCGTTCCTCCAGGCGGAATACGGGCGCGTGGGCGCGGGTACGCACATCACCCCGCGCGAGGTGATACGCGACTTCGTGGAGCTGCTGAACCTGTTGTACCAGAGCCCTGGGAAGAGAATCGGGGATGTGCTGAAGGAGGGCGCGCTGGCCGCGCCGGGGCAGGGCGAGGCGGGGGTGAGCGCGGAGTTCGCGGGGTTTGAGGTGTAGGGGAGAAGGGGTGGTTTGGAGGGCTTGCCCTCCAAGAAAAATTTTCTCTCTCTTTTTCGGGCGGCTGAGGTCAGCCGCCCCTACAGGCTTTGCGTGGATTAAGGAGTATCTATGTATCCAAACGTCATCTTCGACATGGGCGGCGTGCTGCTGGACTTCAGCGAGGCGCGGCTGATGGAACGCTTTTTCGGGCATCTTTCGCAGGAGGAGCGGGGGATGGTCTACGACGCGATTTTCGCCTCGGGGATTTGGCGGCGCATGGACCGGGGGGACTTCGATGAGGCGGGCACCGCGCGGGAGGTGTGCGCACTGCTGCCGGCGGCACTGCACGCGGCGGTGGAGGCGATGGTCCCGAATTATTTCGAGGCCATGCCGCCGCTGCCCGCCAACGAGCTCGCCCCGCTGCTGAAGGCGCAGGGAAGGCGGGTGTATCTGCTGACCAACGCGCCGCACGCGTTCCACCGGGAGAAATACCGCCTGCCGTACCTGCGGCTGTTCGACGGCGTGTTCGCCTCGTGCGACGTGGGGCTGCTCAAGCCGGACCCGGAGATCTACCGGCTGTTTCTGCGGACATTCGGCCTGCGGGCGGAGGAGTGTTTTTTCATCGACGACGTGCGGGCGAATATCGAAGGCGCGGCCGGCGTGGGGATCGCGGGGCATTGCTATGAGGACAGGGATCTGGTGGGGTTGAAGAGGGCGCTGGGGACAATTTGTAGGGGCGGCTGACCACACTTAGCCCCTGAAAAAACCAAACCAGCGTAACCGCAAGGGAACGCTGGTTTTTGCGTTACCTCTTGAAAAAATCAGATAAGGAGTAGCAGCTATGGAAAGCAGGCGGCTTTCGTGGGTGCAGCGTCCGAAGCGGCTATGCCCTAAAATCTTTTGCAGGCGAAAAATATCGCCGCCGTTGAGAATCCATTTTTTTGCAAAAGTATGCCTAAACATATGCAACGAGGTCTTTTCCACGCCCCGCTTTCGGTTGTAACGAGCTATCTGGCTCTCTATCACGTCAACGGTGGTTTGCTGGCCGTAGGCCGTGCAAAACAGGTAGTCGCTGGATTCGCCCTTGCGGACGGCCATATACTCTTGCAAAATTTGTGTAAGCGAACGCGAAACAGGAATGACGTATTGCTTGCGCCCTTTCAGCTTTTTAAGTACAATATTTCCGTTGGCAAGGTCAACGTCCTCTAGTTTGATATGTGGTATACTGGCTGTGGCTATTTTGAGGCTTGGGGGCGAGGAATTTGGACAAGCGCCTACGGCAGGAACTGTTAGAAGACCTCATATACCTGCGCAAAGACGCGGGCTTCGTGCCGTGGCGTCTGGAAACCCCCACGGCCTTTTGGGAGGTGGTGGGCGGCGCTGAACGGGATTATAATGCATTAAGGCACCGGCTTAATTCGGCTATAAACACGCTTGACCCTGCGGACGCGGAAGCCTTACGGGTGGCCTATGGGCTGTTGCCGGAGTACGCCGGGATAACGAATCTAAGAACCCGCCGCGAGATTTACGGTGAACAGATTGGCAAGAAATATGACACCCTCGTTGACCGGGAAAACGCCGCCATACAGGAGCTGGCGTTGACCTTGCTCAATGCCCGGTATACGACCTCACCCCTGCCGGCGGATACGCCCACTATGCACAACGCCGCCCTTCAGGAGCGCGTAGAGATAACTGTCGTGGTGCGGGACCGTTTTTGGCTGGAAACCCGCAATTACTTCCGGCTCATCCCCCTGATAGAGGGCGCGGAGTTTTTGGAAATAAGCAGCAGTATCCCCGCCGTCATAACGGGCACCAACGACGTAGTGGCGAAGACGACTACCATGCCCGGCGGCCTCGTCCACCGCTTACGATAGCGAGGAAGGGCAGCGGGCGTTCGCGGAGTGGAAGGAGGCTCAAGAGAAAAAGTAGACCCCAAGGCAAAGACGGCTGCGAGAATCCCCCGCAGCCGTCTTTTTTTCTGCTCAGTGGTAAAGAGGGTTTTAGGGACAAAGTCCCTAAGTTTGCCAAATGGTACCCATTTGGCGTTGCTTGCTGTTAGCAAGCATTTTGTGTTTGTGTCATTACAAACACGATGCTTGTTCTACTAGCGATGGTCTCTTGAACGTGTTGTGTTTCGGTGCCGTTTTCGCGGATTTTTTGCCCTGTAAGCCACCCCGAAATCAAGGGCAAGGTAATTTCCCCTTGCGGGTCTGTGAGCTTGCAGGACAGGGGATTTTCTCGGAAAATGCACCTTTCATTTATGTGCGAGTTTTCCATACACCTGCTGCGGTGCCGGCGTGCCGCCGTATCCCCTGCATTGCTTTGGGAACCAAAGCAATCCGGGAACCGCAGCAGGTGTAACACACTAGACTTTCTTGCGAAAGTCAGTGTGGCAGGCGTTCCCCCTGCACTCCCTTTGGGCGGCGCTGATGCGCCGCAAAGCGCCCGCTGCGCGGTCGCTGATGTGATGCGCCGGACTAATAACAAGCATCGTGTTTGGATATCCAAACACAGGGTGCTTGCTTTCGCAAGCACTGGAAAGTGGCGGCACTTTCCGCGCAGGGATTCCCTGCAACCCTTTGGATAGCGAAGGCCCCGGCGGCGATACACCCGCTGCCGGGGCCAGCCTAACCTCAGAACCGAATGACAAATCCGAACGCATCCCCAATCACATAGATTGCCGGATGTTTCGGATTTGACTGGACTGGTGGGAGAGGGTGGATTCGAACCACCGAAGTCACTGACGGCAGATTTACAGTCTGCTCCCTTTGGCCACTCGGGAACTCTCCCACATCTTTTTGCAGTACCATCTTGAAGGCTTTATTATTGTAGCACAAAAATGAAATTTGTCAAGCCCTTTTTGTGGATTTTTCTAAGCTCATCTCTGTGTTAGTTCATGATGTGGCCCAAAAAAGATTTCGCCCGATCAACAGGATATGCTTGTAGGTTTTTTCTATGCTCCTCTACCCGGAAAGTCACAAAAAATGCTTGACAGAGTGAAGTCTTGTTGATATAATAGTAACGTCGCGAGAGTGGCGGAAGTGGCAGACGCGCACGTTTGAGGGGCGTGTGGGACCTCCCATACGGGTTCAAGTCCCGTCTCTCGCACCAGTCCGACTAACCATAAGGGAATTGAAGCCCTTATGGTTAGTCTTTTACTGCCCATAATGCGAAAAATGCCGTAAACTCACGCCGCTAGCGCCAGGGCAGGCTCCCTGCCGAAGCCCAACCGCAGCCCGTCCACCTGCTTTTTGTCCAGGGCGGGAAGCATCACGTGGCCGATCATCTTGTAGTAGATTTCCACGCGCTGGGTCATGACGCCCTGTTCCTTCTGCCGGTGGTGCACGACAACCTTGTCGATGAACTCATGCAGGAGCTCCGGGGTGAGCTCGGCGATCTCGGTATGCCTGCGCACCAGCCGCAGGAAGCCGTCAGCGTTCATCTCGTGCTGCATTTCCTCCTGCACGATCTTTCGCAGGTTGCGGATGCGCTGGCGCAGCGCGGCCTGCTCGTCGTCGTACTTTCCCGCCAATTGGAGGAAGCGATCCTCCGAAAGGCGGCCGAGGGCCTGATCTTCGTAGATACGCCCGTACAGCAGGTCGAGCTCCTTGTCGCGGGCCAGGGCTTCGTCGAACTCGCGCTGGTTCTTGCGCTGCTGCGCCTGGACGCGCCGGTAGTGCTCATCGACAACAACCTTTACGAACTCGTCCTCGAAGTAGCTGGCGAAGTGCAGGACGCCGCGCAGGTGGTGCGTGACCAGCTCGGTGACGGTATCCACGCGGATATGGTGGGTCGTCGCGCACAGGCCGTTGTTCGCCCGTTGGTTGCGGCAGGAGAAATACTGGTTTTCCGGGTTGTCGTGGGTGAACTTGAAATTCAGGTGCGCCCCGCAGTCCGAGCAGTACAGCAGGCCGGAGAACATGTTGTGGTCGATGTTCGCCGTCTTGCGGTACTTCGTGCCGCCGAATGTGCCCTGCACGGCCTCCCAATCGTCCCGGTCGATTACCGGGTCGTGTACGCCCACGTGGATGTCCCAATTTTCCTCCGGGTTGTCCAGGCGCTGCTTGAGCTTGTAGGAGCGGCTGTAGGTGCGGAAGTTCACCACGTCGCCGAGATAGGCGCGGTTGACGAGGATCGTGCGGACAATCGGGTGCGCCCAGAAGAAGTCACCGCGCGGGCTGGGCTGGCTCTTGCGGTAGCCCTTGGCCCTGGCGTAGGCCGAAGGGGTGAGTACGCGCCGGTGCTTCAGGATACGCGCGATGTCGTTGACGCTGGTGCCCTTCAGCCGCAGCGCGTAAATCATGCGCACGACATCGGCCCCTTCCTCGTCAATGACCCAACGCTTGCGGTTCTCCGGGTCGCGCTTGTAGCCCAGCGGGGGTTGCCCCAGGGCGTAGCCCTGGCTGGATTTTACGCGCTGGGCCGAACGCAGCTTGCGGCTGAGGTCTTTTAAATACCACTCGTTCATTATGTTGCGGAACGGGGTGAAATCGTCCTCGCCTACCGCGCTGTCCACGCCGTCATTGACCGCTATGAATCGCACGTCGTGCTGCGGCAGGAACACCTCGGTGAACTGCCCGACTTCCAAATAGTTGCGCCCCAGGCGGCTCATGTCCTTGATGACTAAGGTTTTCACCTTGCCTGCCTCAATGAGCGCCATCATCTCCTGGAAGCCGCTGCGTTGGAACGTTGCGCCGGATACGCCGTCGTCCACAAAGACGCGCACGTTCCTGAAGTGGTTCCTGGTCGCGTAGTCCTTCAGGTAGGCCCGCTGGTTCGCGATGCTGTTGCTTTCGCCCTCCTGGTCATCATCACGTGACAGGCGCAGGTATAGGGCGGTGATGTCCTCCTCCATGAAAAATTCTGGTGAGGTTGACTGCTTTTTCATGTTACTCCTTCCTACGTGAACGCAAGTTCACGTTTAGCAGCCAACACGCAGTGTTTACGCGGATAAGTATATCACGTACATGCTGTGTTGTCAAATCTGCATTACCTGTTTTAGGGTGTCTTTGCGTAAAAAGCGCGTGAGCTTTTCCGGCAGCGGCTCGCGGTCGTCGTCAAAATGGGCGATCACGGTATAAACCGTGCTGCGGATTTTGACGCTGACGGCGAGGGGGAAGTCCACGCGCTGGGTTACGATGATACTCATCGGACGGATGTCCTCTCTTTCTGTTTTTTCTGGTCTTGCAAAACTTCGGGCGGTATCCTGTCAATCACCCATTTTTGCTGCCGCACTTTTTCGCGCAGGCGGCGGTTTTCCAGCGCCGCCTTGTCCTCGGCCTTGTACAGCCCCAGCGGGATGTGCTTGCGCCCGGTTTCCATGGAGGACAACCCACGCTCCAGCTGCGGCCAGCGGGCCGACATGGCGGCGTGGAAGTCGTCCTGCCAGCGGGAGAGCTGGGCCTGGTTGCCGAGTATCTGCTTGGCCGAGAGCCGCTTGTCCGGGGTAATGGGGCAGAAGGAAAGGTGCATATGGGGCGTTTTCTCGTCCATATGCACCGTGGCCGCTATGATGTTTTCCTCGCCGATTTTCTCCTTTATGAAGTCAAACGCGCGCTGGAAATACTCGCGCTGCACGGCAGGCTTCAACGCGCCCATGAACTCCGGGCTGGCGGTCACGAGCGTCTCCACCATGACGGTGCTGTCCCGGCGGGTCTTGCAGCCCGCCGCGGCGATCAGCTGCGACACGGCGCGGCGGTAGTTGCATTGCGGCTGGACAAGGCGGTAGTTCAGATGGCTCTTAGCCGGGTCGATGTCCGGGTTGCTCTTGTACGCCTGTTTCAGGCGTTCGTTGTGGTTACAGCAGGCGCTGACCCCGCCCGCTTTCTTCTTTTGGAACCGCATAATTGCGTATGGCATTGCTGTGTGTCCTCTTTTCTTTCTGATGGTTTTGTTCAATTGATGGCCGTGCAAGGGAACACCGCAACACCACAAGGTGCTTGCAGGGGCAGCCCCGCATTCTGCGGGTTCCCCCTCTGCAAGCGGACGGCGAATCCCCGCAGGGATTTGCCGTCTGTGGTGTTGCAGTGTAACACACTACACTTTCTTGCGAAAGTGGTGTGGCAGGCGTTCCCCCTGCACCCCCTTTTTGCGCCGCCGGGCGGCGCTTTGAACACCGCAAGCCCTTGCGAACAAGCGCACACACCTTGTGGTGTTGCGTTGTTCCTTTGCGGTGTTCTTTTACGGGCGCAGCGCCCATTGCCAGGCCGCGCCTTTTTTTACCGAGCGTACCCCCGCCGCCTGCTTGGCGTTCTCGGCGGTGCGCTTGCTGATGTCGTGCTCGGCCAGCCGGGCGTAGATTTCCGCGCAGGGCATGGGGCCCTCGCGCAGGAGTTCGGTAATGAGGCCCACGGCCTGCATCTCCTTCGTGCCCTCGCGCTCCGGGCGCAGGCTGCCCAGCAGGTCGTCCGCGCTGATGTCGTAAGCGCCGACCCAGCGGAAGCCGTCCGTGTCGAGGGAAAACGCAATGGGCGGGCCTTCGAGGGCCAGGGAGGTTTTCAGCGGCGCCATGACGCGCAGCTGCTTGTCCCGGCCCACCAGCAGCACGCTGCGCACCGCCGCGGCGATGTCGATGCTGCCCAGGCCTCTGTATAGGCCCTTCGCGCCCGACATCTTGTTCATGTGGCCGATAATGACGATGGCGCAGCCCGTGCGCTCCGCCACGCCCGCCAGGGCTTGCAGGACGGGCCGGATTTCGTTGGCGCGGTGCATGTCCACGTCCGCGCCTAGGTACGCCTGCAGGGGGTCCAGGATAAGCAGGCGGGCCTTGGTTTTCGTGATAGCCAGTTCCAGCCTGCTGTCAGAAAACGAGAGGGGTTCTTCGCTTTCGTCAATCACGACAACCCGCTTGCAGTCCGCGCCTACAGTCTCCAAGCGGGGCTTGATGGTGTCGGCCAGGCCGTCCTCGGCGGTCTGGTAGATCACGTAGGAGGGCAGCAGTGCCGCGGCGCATTCCGGCATGGGCTTGCCGTTGGTGAGCAGCGCGGCCACAGCCAGGATGAAGGTGGTCTTGCCCTCGCCGGGGTCGCCCTGGACAAGGGTCAGCTTGCCGAACGGGATATACGGGTGCCACAGCCAGCGCACGGGCTGCGCCTCAATCTCATTCATCTTGATAAGTTTCATCTCTTTCCTGTCTTTCCGATGGTATCTTGCACGCCTCCCGCTACAGTTCCTGTGCCTACCCGGCTCCGCACGGTGTGCCACGTATTTCCCCTGCCAGGGGTATCTCTCACGGGATGCGCTATTCAGTTTTGGGGCCGCTGTTTGTGTACCTGCCTTTCTTTCAGAATAAATCCCCCCAACCCTATACGCCGACTTTTTCGGGGTTTTGCTTCCTGAAATCCAAAAAAATTTTTTGGGCTGCCTGCACCAGGTTCACGGGAAGATGGTCTCCGAGGCTGGGGGAGATATTTTTACCCCTCAACCTATTCCTCACTTAGACCCCTGTTTGTCACCCCCCTCGGAAAGAAAATTTTTGATTTTCGTATCGAAAAGCGTAAAAATGGCAGCATATGTAATTTATACGGCTATTATTGCCCTTTATTTGGAATTGCCGAGCAGTCAGGGACTATCGCTGAAACAGTATCCCCCTCAAAAAATGTGGGTTTTAAGTGCCGTTTTGGCGGCTTTTTTCGCCTGCAAGGCATGAAAAAAGCAGGGTCAATGTTACTTGACCCTGCTCAGTGGGGAAGCGCCTTATTCAGCTAAAAAACGCGGAAAATGAACCCAGTGTGTCAGAACCACATTCAGATAACCCGAAGCAAACAAACAACAGAATCCAGTTCAATGGCATAGCATCGTACTTGGTGGAGAAGATTTTCTTTGACGGGCTGTGAAGCGTCAGTCCAATGGGCAGAGCGTCGAGATTAAGTGTCCTCCACCATAGTAGAATCAAGCGAAATGGTATTTATGCAGTTATATGGTTGCATATAAATGGTCCCTACAGGAATTTCCCGTGCAGCGACAATTTGTGCAATATAAACAAAGAATCAATCGGAATATGTCATATCTTCTCTTGGTAAATTTTTGAATTTTTTCAATATAGCACTTGCATAAAACAGAAAACTATGCTATGATAAGACTCAGGAACATTGCTAGATTGAATTAAAGGAGGGCGTTGCTTATGATTTCAGGTCAGTGTCCGTTGCAGTGGTTCTAATTTACATAATGGGAGGCACATGCTGGTTGCGAAAAGCAAAAGCTAATTGTTAATAGAAAAGTATTTCTTTAGCTCGCCTATGGCATACTATATTCGCACGTTGCGGTTCAGCGTGGCATAGTATGAATGCGAGCAAGTTTTTAACTTAGCTTAGCTTGGATGTAATCACGGTGAAAGTTAATGGGAAAAGCAAGATTTTCCTTGGGCAATGATGCGCACAAGGGAGCGGCGAGCAAAGGGTTTCGAATCTATCCCGACAGCGCCTCGTTGGACCAACCGAATCACCTGGAAAACGGGGACAATCGCCCCGGTTTCACCCTCCAAAGGAAGTCGAATTATATCAGCGACGCCGACTTCAGGCAAGCATGCAAAAGCGCTGAGGAAAATATGCGCCGCTGGTCGTCTGCATTGAGATACACGCAAAAGCTGGCGAAAGAACTGGCAAGCTGATAGATGATTTCCCGGGGGCAGGACTCCTTACCGAAGGTAGAGGGGCTTATGATTTAATGTTCATGAGCAGCGAGGAGAATTCGTGTGCAGGAAAAGCAGTCCGCATAGCCATCAGAACAAATGCACGCCAAAGCCAACGCCCAGGCTTATTCGAGCCGGTGGAGTGGCTTTGGTTTTTTTGTTGCAAGTTGGATGGTGCGTTTGCTTTTTGCTGCTTTGCCTGATAGCCTTTCTCGAAAAACACTTCGACGTTGAATCGCAAATGACGGAAAGCCTTCGCAGCGCAAGTGAATTTATCATCGACTTGCCTAAAATAACAGTATTCATGAAACTCATCGGCATTGTAGCATACGCTGTGTTTGGAATCGGCGTAAAGGAGATTGGAGAAAGGTTCAAGAATTCCTTTGCGTTTGTGCGGCAAGAGGACGAGAAGGTTTTTAGGCGATGGGGGCTGGCAAGCATACTGATCCCTTTTGTAATCGCACTTATTCTTTACATATCACCCTGGCCCACCCCGTCACAAGCGATAACGTTTTCCTGGGTGATAGGGGTTTTCCTGAACGCCGCAATGTTGGTTATTTTCCGATATATCGTAGGCAGGAAGCGTCAGTTGGAAAACCCGCATATGGGCGACCTTCTCCAAGCTTTAAGCCAAGGGAAAGTAAAAATCGCGGACTACGATTCATTTTTTCAAGACGCCAGTTTGGACGAGCTTGTCAAATTTCTCGGCTCTCTGCGTAGGGCGGAAAAATGCCAGGGGGCTCATTGGGACAATATGTATGCCTATTTTGTCCGCCGTGCCGCGCAGGGCATTGTTGAGAGATTCTCCAAGGCCAGCCAAACCGAGGTGCGGAACCTGCTGGAGAACTTCAGAATCGAAATTGAAGGTAATGAGCTGGGGACTGAGCCCGCTTACTTGCTGACCTTGTTGGAAGCGATCACGTCGGACGATGGATATCCGCCCTGCGTTGCTATGGAGTTGATCCAAACGCAAATCAGGCATACGAAAGCATGGGACATGGAGTGCAGCGGCGAATTAACCTCCATCGAACCCCGGATGCGGCTCCATGATTATCATATCAACCGAAGCAGTTTGCCCAGCGCGCTCACCACCGCTTTGCTTGAGTTATATTATTCGGAGGATATTGCGTCCGAATATGAAGGCATGGCGCTGATTTTTTGCATCAAGGCTTGGATGCCTGTTGAACCCATTGAGATTTATGTGCCTCCAGGGGGTTACCCGGAAAAAGTGATTGATGTCTGTAATGAAATTATAAAAGCGTTTGATAGTGATGATAGGTTTATCCCTTGTAAAGCCATGCTGAATATACTGATGAACAAACTTGCAGAACAAAATCAAGCAGCGCAGCAGCCAGAGCCTCCCACAGTCAGCAAAAGGAGAGAAAAAAAGCAATGGCTGCACAAACTATTCACAGGAGGTAAATAACGATGCAGCGCGATATTAGGGCAATAGTCATGTGTCAAACCGACTACAATGAGCACCTTGGTTTTTTTGAAAAGAACAACACCATAAGAGACGAAGCTGACGCAACCGGGAATCCGCGCAGGAGAGATTTCTGCTCCCATGTTGCGCTGGCGGACTTTGACGCCATCCTGACTTACGGGCTGAATGACCCTCACAATCAACCCGAGGATGTTTCCGTGCTGCAAACAATACTAAACGAAAACTGCGCTCTAGCCGCTAACCTCAACGATGTCAGGTATTATTATCCGCTGTATTTGATCCGGTACAATTACGGCCAAGCAATCGAAGAAAAAAACAGAGTAGATGGATTTTGGCGAATGGACCGCTCTTTCTTTTTCTGTACATCCATATACCAGGACGAGGCAATTGAGGCAGGCGAAACGACCGGCGATTATGCTTTGGAGCAAATCGAAGAGGCTATTGCATCCACCAGGAGAGGCGACCTGGACTTTGATTTTTTAGTCTATAGGACCCTTCAGATAAGCCAGTTTATGGTGACATGGAAATCAAATAGCATGCAGAGCATCCTCACAGCCTTACAACGTCTGTACGAGGAAAAACCGCTCTATTCCCGCACTGTTTGCAGTATACCTTATACTCATTGTACGCCATACATTGCACATCATCCAGGGGAATATGAGTCGATAGCTCAAGAGCTCGGCGCGGAAAGCATGAGGCCATGTGTGTTGAACGATGAAGTTCTCCTGCCGGTTGAAATCAGGGCAGTAGCAAAATCCTATGTAACTCTGATGAAACTAAAATCTCATCCCTATTTTGAAGCGCTTGCGGCAATACTTGATAAAAATGAGGGCAGAGGTCTGAACGCGTTTTTCACCTTCGGCAATGAAGATGTGACCTTTTCAATATCAGGCGGTTTGCAATCACAAGGAGTATTCGACTGGATTTGCACGTTATTGGGTGTAATGGCAGAAACAGATGGAATACGACACTTTAGGAAAGCAACTGACGATGTGCGGACAAATATCAGTATTCCGATAGATAGCAATTACTCCTATACAGAGGATGCATCTTCTCTTGTCTCTGCCATTGAAGGGTGCGATAAATTCCTTCAAAGTTATATCCAGGTGCTTAGAATGAATACGCTAATACAAAAGGAACCATGGTTTTTCGATTTTGTAAATCTGGTACAGCAATTCCATAGCATGTCAAGCAGTTGTGTCTCCCGCGGCATCTGTTCCTTAATGCTTGATACAGCTTACTTCTTGTGCAGTTGGATAAAACATGTATGTGAATTGGAAGAAGCGGCAGCTGTCAAACTATTGACACAATCACGGAAGCAAATTAACGACACCCTTGACGGCTGGGCCCGATTAGCGAGCCACACCATTCGCTCGGATGCAATAGTTAGCCACCGCCCAATGACACCGCCGCCGGGAGACAATGTTTGTACCGGGACGGTAGAGTATTTCAGCATTTTCTTCCGCAAGGCCGCTGAATTATTCGACAATATGGATAACTCACATGTTCCCCCTTGTCCTGCTTTTGCCGTTTTAACACTTCCTATCTTGTGCAGGAGAATAAAAACATTTGAGCGATTCGGGGAAAATGCGAATACAGTAGACGTAAAAGCCCCGAAAAGCTCTTTGTTCTGCATCGAGGTTCCAGTTGAAAGCATTGCGGATCCGCAATTTGTGATTGCGACTATTATTCACGAAACTGCGCATTACTTTGGCGAGCGCCGTCGGGATGAACGATTAAGCTGTTTGCTGCAGTGCGTGATATATCATATTGGCGATGCGCTGAAGTTAAAGCGTGCCAGAAGCTATGCTTATATGCTTAACACGCTGCAAGATTTGTTTTTCCAA
>Ga0123353_10002055_pt1 | contig 24863 bp, 23 predicted proteins | sample TergutLab28metaG_3_FD_92763 | JGI IMG/M metagenome (GOLD analysis project Ga0123353, IMG submission 92763) | Labiotermes labralis P3 segment gut microbial communities from Petit-Saut dam, French Guiana - Lab288 P3 | ecosystem: Host-associated > Arthropoda: Insects > Digestive system > Gut ...
CCTGCAATGATTCGCATAATTTTTCTCCCTGTTTTTATTATTTTGAAATTATAAACGATTTTTAATCAAAAAGCCATCAAATAACACAAATAATTTATCGCTTTTTCACGAAGCGTGTTGTATAATATTTTAGGATAGGCTAACTTTTAGCGCTATTCATTAAAATTATTCGGGGGAAAACGAATGACCAAAAAGGCCTTGTATGCCGGATCGTTTGATCCAATAACAAACGGACATCTCGATATTATCACCAGAGCCGCAAGACAATATGATCAGTTGGTAATCGGCGTCATCGCAAATCCTTCTAAAACACCTTGTTTTACGATAGAAGAAAAGAAAAAGATGATCAATCTTGTTACAAACCATATCAGCAACACGGAGATTACCGATTTTACCGGACTGTTAGCTGATTATGTAAATAAAAACAACTTTGATGTTGTTGTACGGGGACTTAGGGCGATAACAGATTTTGAATACGAAATTCAGATGGCACAGATGAATGCCAGGTTGTATAAAAATAATGTAGAAACCGTTTTTTTAATGACTAGTCCAAGCTATTCTTTTATCAGCTCAAACATGATAAAGGAAGTTTTTGAACTTGGAGGAGATATTCAGGGACTTGTACCGGATCAAGTACTTGAAATGATGAAACAAAAATATAAAATTCAGGAGGGCCCTTTTCGATGAAGGTTTTAGAATTGTTGGATGAAATTGAAGAAATCATAGATACCGCTTCCGGTTTTCCGCTAACTGGGAAGATCATGGTAGACGCGGGAGAGTTGCTCGAGATTATTAAAGAAATCCGAATTGAGCTACCTGACGAAATACAGCAGGCCCAATGGATTAAAAATGAGCGGCAGCGTATTTTAGATGAAGCAAAACGAGAATATGAAACCGTTTTGAAGGACGCACAAAGGCAGGCTGAGGCGCTGATTGAGAATGACGATATCATCGTTAAGGCTAAAGTCAAAGCGGATGAGCTTCTCAGAGTAGCGGAATCGAACGTAAAACAGCTGAAGATGAGTACATATGATTATATCGACAGCATTTTGTTTAATTTCCAGGATCGGATGGAACAGATCAACGCTCAATATTTTGGAGACATGTTTAATAATTTAGAAAAGACGTTTGAATCGATCAATACCACACTTTCGGACAATCGAAATGAAATTAAGGAAATGGCCTATCGTACTCAAATGGAAAGCGATCATTGATTTAAGAAAACAACTCATATATCCATAATAGATGAATATCATTTATCATGGATAATCGAGTTATGTGTAAAAAATCATATTTTCTGGCGATTGCCGCGTCGACCATCACGTGCGCGTGTATGGTCATTTTTCCATCGATTGCGTTTTTGTCGGCGCAAAAGGGCATTTCTCTATGGGCAAGCAGTGTTTTACCTGCGCTTTTGCCCTTTTTTATTTGTGCCAATTTTATGAATGGCATGGGAATTACGCGGATTTTAAAGCCTTCTGCATTTGCTTTTACCATGAGTATTATGTCGGGATACCCAATGGGCGCTAAAATCGTCGGCGATATGAAGAGGTCCGGATATATTTCTCTGAATGAATCAAAGCGTATGCTGAGCTTTTGCAGCACTTCCGGCCCCACATTCATGATTGGCGCCGTCGGGATCGGGATGCTGGGCGGGGCAGCCTATGGCGCTGTTATCGCCATCGCTCATTATATTGGCGCGCTCCTTAACGGTTTGTTTTTCTCCATGATCGTCAAAAAAGAAAAAGGCCAAAAGAATGCGAATATATTATACAAAACCTATAAAAATGAGAAAAAAGATATGCTGGAGCTTTTTACAGAAGCGATAACTTCTTCTTTTAAGTCGCTGGGCATTATTTTGGCATACATCGTTTTGCTCATGTTCTTAACAGATTTGATCCAATTTTCCGGCGTTTTAAACATTTTTACGGAAGCTTATATGAAAGCTCTCGCAAAGGGCCTTATGGAAATGACCGTAGGATGTTCTTCCATGGCCTCCTGTGTGGATATTTCCTCCGCGTGGAAATGTATCCTCTGCACCTTTATGATTTCATTGGGCGGTTTGTCCGTGATCGGGCAAACGATAAGCATGCTTGCCGGGAGCAAGATCAACGTTTCATATTTTATATCCATAAAGCTGGTCCATGCTCTGTTTTCTTCAATAATCGCTTTTATTCTCATGTTCTTCGTGTTATAATGTGCCCATGAAAGTATTGGGAATCATAGCAGAATACAATCCTTTTCACAACGGCCATCTTTATCATGTCACCGAGTCAAAAAAGCAAGCGGAAGCCGATGTAGTCGTCGCTGTTATGAGCGGGCATTTTACACAGCGGGGCGAGATCGCTATTTTGGATAAATGGGAGCGCGCCAGGCTTGCTGTTTGCTGTGGCGTGGACTTGATTTTTGAACTTCCGTTTGTTTATGCGTGTAACAACGCGGAATACTTTGCACAAGGCGCTGTAGAAATCTTAAACGGCCTTGACTGTGTGGACACGATTTCTTTCGGGAGCGAATCAGGCAGCATTGAGACTTTGTCAGAAGCAGCCCGACTTATTGCGTATGAAACCGAAAGCTTTAAGGCATGTCTGCGGGATGAACTCGCCAGAGGCGTTTCCTATCCCAAAGCAAGAGCAAGCGCGGTGCGGATCGTTTCCGAAAACGCTTATGCAGAAATCCTGAGCAGACCAAACAATATCTTGGCTGTCGAATACATCAAACAGCTTATGCTGACCGGCAGCAAAATAAAGCCGATGACCATAAAGCGGATGGGCGCGGATGATAACGCAACGCAGCTTTCAGGGACATTTTCAAGCGCGGCTTCAATCCGCATGGCCATGGCCGCCGAGATTGAAAAAAGTAACATCGCACTCGCGCTTCCGGAAGCTAGCTGTAAAACTCTTTTTACAATTAATAATGACATTAATCAAATAATGAACAGCTATTATTTGTTGCTTACCTCTTGTATTGTAACGAGTTTGGAGGAAGAGCTGGAATCCATCTTCTCAGCGGGAGAGGGGCTGGGAAGCAAAATGAAAAAGGTGATCAGAAGCGCCCAAAACGTGGAAGATCTCATTTTAGCGATCAAATCAAAACGGTATACCAGAACGAGAATTCAGAGACTTTTGGCGCATTCGGCGCTCCATTTGACCAAAGCGGATTTTGAAAAAATTCGGAAGAAAAATATAAACTATGCCAGGGTACTCGCTTTCAATGAAACAGGAGCAAAACTGTTAAGGCAAATTAAAAAATCGAAGGTTTCTATTCCAGTGATCACAAACATTAATAAACAGCGAGATGAGGCCGGTTTGGCGCAAGAGCTGCTGCGATACGATATTCTCGCGTCCGATTTTTATAACCTGGTTTCCGGAAAACCGCTTTATGAAAATAGTGATTATATCAGAATGCCTTACCATGAATTTCATCAAAACACTTGATAATAATGTCAATGAAGATATAATAGAACTAATGAAAAGCAATGAGAATGAGGGTATAATTAAAAATAACGGAGGAAATGGTAAATGAAAATTTTAGTAATCAACTGTGGAAGCTCATCCCTTAAATATCAAGTACTTGATATGAAGACTGAGTTTTTACTTGCGAAAGGAATTGTGGAAAGAATAGGAATGGAAGGCTCTGCCATCACTCATCAGAAGGTTGGGGTTTTGGATAAATTCAAGATTACCGTTTCTATGACCAATCACAAAGATGCGATCAAACATGTTTTAAAGGCGATTACCGATGAAAACCACGGTGTTTTGGAATCGATGGACGAGTTGGTTGCAGTTGGACACCGTGTCGTTCATGCAGGCGAAAAATACGCAAGTTCTGTCCTGATCACACAGGATGTAATAGATGCGCTGGAAGAGTGTATCGAGCTCGCGCCGCTTCATAACCCGCCAAACCTGCTTGGAATCGAAGCATGCCAGGCGCTGATGCCTGAAACGCCAATGGTCGCCGTGTTTGATACGGCATTTCATCAAACCATGCCTCCGGAGTCTTATATATATGCTCTTCCGTATGAATACTATCAAAAATATAGAGTCAGAAGATACGGTTTTCACGGTACAAGCCATAAATATGTCGCGCAAAGAGCTGCTGAAATTTTAAACAAAGACCTTGCTGATCTCAAGATCATTACATGTCATCTCGGGAATGGCGCTTCCGTATCCGCGATAAAGGGGGGAGTCTGTATCGACACGTCGATGGGCTTTACACCCCTTGAAGGTCTTGTCATGGGAACGCGTTCAGGTGACATTGATACTGCTATTGTTAGCTTTATTATGGAAAAAGAAGGATTGTCCGCCAGTGAAGTAAACGATATCCTGAATAAAAAATCAGGCGTACTCGGTATTTCCGGCGTGTCAAGTGATTTTAGAGATCTCGGAGACGCTGCGGAAGAGGGGAATGAAAGAGCGATCCTTGCGTTAAAAGTATTTGCGCATAAAGTAAGATTCTATATCGGAGCATATATCGCAGAGATGAATGGCGTAGATGCGATCATATTTACAGCAGGCGTAGGGGAGAACGATATTGAAATACGAGACTTCGTTTGCAATGACCTTGATAATCTGGGCATTAAACTTGATCTTATCAAAAATAAAGTGAAAGGAAAAGAAATGATCCTTTCAAAAGAAGATTCTAAGGTTAAGGTCATTTTAATTCCAACGAACGAAGAGTTGATGATCGCGCGTGATACCTATGAAATTATTAAAGAATTATAAAATAATCATTGACAAGCCAGGGAGCAGCAGATATAATTTAGAAGTTATGTTTAAATTTAATTTTAAATAGAAAATTCGAGCAAAAGGAGGTGTAGAAAAATGGCAGTTCCAAAGAGGAAAACATCTAAATCTAAAAGAGATATGAGAAGATCACCGAATATGAAAAAGGTAGCGCCAGGGATATCAATTTGTCCGCAGTGCCACGAACCGAAGCTTCCACATAGAGTTTGCCCGAATTGTAATTACTACGACGGTAAGGAAGTTGTTGCTTCCGAAGCTTAAAAAAATGACGCCGAAGAATTCCTTCGGCGTTTTTTAATTGTATAGGAAATATCGTTTCCTGATGAATAAAAACGAGCTGACGTTATTGAACCTCAATTCCTAAATTTTTGAGCTGACACATGATCTCATCTAACGTCTTATTGTCCGCTTCACAAAGCGGCATGCGGTATTCTGCCTTAATAAATCCCATCATATTCAGCGCGGCTTTTACCGGAATCGGATTGACTTCGAGGAACAGAGAATCAATCAGCGGTTTCATGGAAAGCTGCAGCTCCTTTGACTTTTCAATATCACCTTCGAGATAGGAGGCGACCATATCGTGCGTCTTCCTTGGAGCTACGTTTGCTACAGTAGAGATAACACCTATACCACCTACGGAAAGAAGCGGAACGATCATATCGTCGTTGCCTGAATAAAGCGCAAAGTCATCTGAGACGCAGCGCGCGATTTCAACAACCTGCGAAATATTTCCGCTTGCTTCTTTGATTCCTGCAATATTCGGATGCTTTGCCAGTTCAAAAACAGAAGAAGGACTTATGTTCACACCTGTCCTTCCTGGTACCGAATATAAAATAGAGGGAATGCCCACCGATTCGGCGATTTTCTGATAGTGTGCTATAAGTCCTTTTTGTGTACATTTATTGTAATATGGTGTTACCAGGAGAAGTCCGTCGACTCCGGCCTTTTCAAGCTCGCGGCTCATGAATATGGCATGAGCGGTGTCATTGCTTCCTGCTCCTCCAATAACCGGAACTCGTCCTTTGACTTGATTTACGGTAAATTGCACGGTTTCTATATGTTCTTTATCATTAAGTGTAGATGCTTCGCCTGTCGTACCACAGCTGATGATTGCGTCGATGCCTTGGTCTATCTGCCAGTCGATCAGGCGCGCCAAGCTCGGAAAATCAACTTCTCCGTCCCTGAAAGGTGTTACAATAGCAACCCCTGCACCTTTGAATAGAGTCATAAAGCTCATCCTTTCACTTAATTATTTAATTAATTCTTCGGCAATCTGAACAGCGTTTGTCGCTGCGCCCTTTCTTATATTGTCCGCAACAACCCAAAGGTTGATACCGTTTTCCACGGAGAAGTCTCTGCGGATTCTTCCCACAAACACCTCATCTTTTCCTGCAGCATTTCTTGCGAGCGGGTATACATTATTTGCCACATCATCACAAACGACAATACCTGGCGCGCTTTCAAGCAGTTTTCTGACATCCTCGATTTCAAATGGTTTTTCAAATTCCACATTGATGGATTCGCTGTGAGAATCAAAGACAGGAACTCTGACGGTGGTAGCGGTAACCTTAATTTTGTCATCCCTGAGAATTTTATGCGTCTCGTTTATCATCTTCATTTCTTCCTTCGTATATCCGTTTTCAAGGAAAACGTCTATATGTGGAATACAGTTTCCTGCAATTGGGTGAGCATAAGCGATCGTTTCATCACTTCCGGCAAGACCGTTTTTCAAATCCGTTATCCCTTTTACGCCGGTTCCGGATACGGCTTGATAAGTGGAGAAAACAACTCTCTTGATACCGTATTTTTCATACAGGGGTTTTAAAACGACGACAGCCTGTATGGTCGAACAATTCGGATTCGCGATGATTCCTTTATTCCACGCAATGTCAGATGCGTTAACTTCCGGAACAACGAGGGGTACATCTTTATCCATTCTCCACGCGCTGCTGTTGTCAACTACAGTAACACCGTGTTCTGCCGCGATTGGTGCATATTTTTGACTGATAGAGCCGCCGGCGGAGAAAAGAGCGATATCGATCGGTTTATCAAACGAATGCTCTGTCAGTTCCTCAACAACATAATCTTTGCCCTTAAAGGTAACTGTTTTTCCTGCTGATTTCGCGGATGCCATAATATATAGATTGTCAAAAGGAAAGTCTCTTTCCTCAAGAACTTTTAAGAATGTACTTCCAACCAGCCCTGTAGCGCCAACGATCGCCAAATTAGGTTTCTTGTTCATTGTTATCCTCCCTTGTGTAAATATTTTAACATACATTATATCACTACATAATATATAGAGACAAGGAAAAAGGTTAAAAAAATTTTAATTTATTTTTGAAAATTTATGGTATAATAATCCTTGATTTAAAAGAAGGGAGAATGGGAAATTGACATTATTTGAGGCAATTGTACTCGGATTGGTGCAGGGACTCTCTGAATTTCTGCCGATTAGCAGTTCCGGACATTTGGCGCTGCTGCAATATTTTTTTGGTATAGAAGGGGAGAACGTTCTGGCGTTTGCGGTTTTATTGCATATCGGTACGCTGGTTTCCCTTTTTATTGTTTATTGGAAAGATCTCTTTGCGTTGATTTATGAACTTTTTATGGTTTTCAAAGATATTTTTACGGGAAAAGGCCTTAGAATCAACGCAAATCCAACGAGAAGGCTGGGATTTATGATCCTGGTTGCAACCATCCCAACCAGCCTTATGGGGCTTCTGTTAAATGATCTTTTTTCCGCGATGTACCTTTCGCTGACGGTCATTGGAGTCGGGCTTTTGATCACCGGTGTGATCTTATGGATTGCGGAAAGGCTCGGGGCAAACCGGAAAGGTGTAAAAGAAATGAAATTCAGAAATGCGCTTTTGGTGGGAATCTGCCAGGGGATCGCGATTTGCCCGGGCATCTCCCGTTCCGGATCAACGCTTTTCGGGGGGTTAATCAGCGGACTTGATCGAGCGTTTGCCGTGAAATTCGCCTTTTTAATTTCGGTTCCGACCATTTTGGGATCAGCCATTTTAGAAGCCCCAAAAGCCTTTAAGGAAGGATTTCAGATGGATATCTTTCTTCCGGTCCTTGTTGGTGTTATCGTGGCGGCGATTTCAGGTTTCGTCGCGATTAAAACAATGATCAAAGTGGTTTCCGGTAAAAAACTATATTATTTTTCGTTTTACACCTGGGCATTAGGAGTAATCGTACTGATATACGCATTTTTTTTCGCAGTGTAATTAATTTAGTATAATGATTGAAAGGATTGTATCAAAAGATGGCTGGACAAAAGAAAAAAACGGAAAAGCCTCCGGGAAGGTCCACGGGTTCAAAAAATAAAAAGGTGATAGGCTCCCGGGTCAAAGATGAAATTTGGGCAATCATCATCATCGCAATCGGAACATTCCTTCTGATCGCTGTACAGACCAATGCAGCGGGAAAGTTTGGTGAGGCCATCGCCACCTTGATGCTTGGAACATTCGGTGCAGTTGCTCAATATGTGCTGCCGTATTATTTGATTTTATATGGTATTTTGCTGTTCGCGAAGCGAGCCGCACATATCGGCGGGCGTTCCGTCGTGTTTCTGATTTTGATCTTTCTGATGATCGCAATCGTCAATTCCATACGGTTTATCGATCCTGAGGCGATTTCGTTTAATGTTGTCGATATTTTTGACGCCGCTGTCCGGAAGGAAAACGGAGGTGTTTTCGGTATGCTGACATGCGGCCTTTTGGTGAAAGCCATCGGAAAGCCAGGGAGTTACATATTTTCGTTTGTCATCATAATCGTCTCTTTAATGTTGGTTATCAATACGCCGATTTCACAGTTTTTTGATAAAATGAAACTGATGAGGGCACAAAAAAGAGAAGAAAGAGAACTCTATACCGCCGCCGAGGAAGGGGCTATGGAACAGGCTTCCACCCGAAGATCAGCCACTGTCGAACCGGTAAAGACAAGGGCTGCAGGGGAAGAACCGCTCTTATCCGGTAAGGTAACCGTAGCGCGGATGAAGATCCTTGATTACATGAAAGATAATTCGCTGTTCAAAAAAGAAGAAGCCCCAGAGCTTGAAAAACCGGCAGAGCCGATAGAAATAGAAGAAGAACCGCAGATTCAAATAAAACCGCTTGTACATAAAGCAGAGCCAGAAATCGAACAGCTTGTGCCAAAAGCCGAACCGGAAATCGAACCATCAGTCTCGGAAGAGATTCATTTGGGCAGCACAGTGGTCAGCAAAGGAAAATACCAGCTGCCTTCTCTCGATTTTTTAAATAAAGGATCACGTTCTGATCAATCGGCGATAGATATCAATCTGAAAGCTAAGGCGCAAAAGCTGGAAGAAACGCTGAGCAGTTTCCGTGTTGATGCGAAAGTGATTCAAGTAACACAGGGACCTGCGGTAACGCGCTATGAAATTCAACCAAATGTTGGGGTGAAAGTGAGCAGTATTGTCAATCTGGCGAATGATATTGCACTTAATCTGGAAGCAAAAAGCATCCGAATTGAAGCGCCGATTCCGGGAAAAGCAGCCGTCGGCATCGAAGTTGAAAATGAAAAAATCAATATGGTCACGCTAAGGGATATCCTGTCTTCAAAGGAATTCAAGGATTCAAAATCAAAGATAACTTTTGCGGTCGGCAAAGATATATCGGGCAATGCGATTACGGCAAATTTAAAAGAGATGCCTCATATGCTGATCGCCGGCTCTACCGGGTCGGGAAAGAGCGTCTGCATCAACAGCATCATCATCAGTATTCTCTATAAAGCCAACCCGGATGAAGTAAAATTAGTGTTGATCGACCCAAAAGTCGTTGAACTTAGAAATTATAACGGAATTCCGCATTTACTGATCCCCGTGGTCACTGAACCTTCGAAGGCAGCCGCTGCTCTTAACTGGGCGGTGACGGAAATGACTGACCGATATAAAAAATTCGCAGACGAAGGGGTAAGAGACCTAGAGTCATTCAACGATTCTGTCCGTAAAAAAAATGAAGAGGACCGTGTTATCTCCCAGATTGTCATTATCATCGATGAGCTTGCCGATTTGATGATGGCGGCGCCTTCTCAGGTAGAGGAGTCTATCTGCCGGCTTGCGCAAATGGCCAGGGCGGCAGGCATGCATTTGATCGTGGCAACGCAAAGGCCATCCGTGGACATTATTACGGGTGTCATTAAAGCGAACATTCCGTCAAGAATCGCATTTGCCGTATCATCCCAATTCGATTCCAAAACGATCCTTGATATGGGCGGCGCAGAAAAACTGGTGGGAAAAGGGGATATGCTCTTCAATCCCATCGGCAGCGCAAAACCGATCAGGGTTCAGGGGACCTTTATATCGGACAGTGAAGTTCATAAAGTAATTGAATTTGTAAAATCTCAGACTGAAGAGATTGAGTATGCCAGCGATGTTCTGCACACGATCGAAAAGGGGAACTGTCAGAATGACGATGATGACGGAGATGAACTTTTAGCCGACGCGATTGAAACGGTCGTAAAAAGTGGACAGGCGTCCACATCAATGCTGCAAAGGCGATTTCGAATCGGCTACAACAGAGCAGCCCGAATCGTAGATATGATGGAAGCCAGAGGCATCATTGGGCCGGCGGATGGTAGCAGGCCAAGGCAGGTTCTTATGACAGAAGATGAATTTTATGAAGCGCAAGAAGAAACGAAGGATTTAACATGAAAATAATCATAGAGACGCTTGGGTGCCCGAAAAACGTTAATGATTCGGAGGTGGCTGCCGGCATCTTAGAGCGCGCGGGTCATGAAATTACAGACGGCCTGGCTGCCGCGGACGCCGTGATTGTCAACACATGCGGCTTTATCAATGACGCGAAAAAAGAATCGATCGATAAAATTTTTGAAGTCGCACAAGATAAGAATGAAAACACGCTTTTGATCGTATCCGGATGTTTGTCAGAGCGATACAAAGAAGAACTCTATAAACAGATGCCGGAAGTTGATATTTTTTTAGGCGTAAATGATTATGCCAACCTGCCGGTTATCCTTGAAAAATATTCAGGGAAAAGAGAAAAACATTTCAGCGACTATGAAAAGGTTTTTTGTGAGGTTGCTCAAAGAAAGCTGGGCAGGGATGTCTACAGCGCGACCATTAAGATCGCGGAAGGCTGCGACAATTCTTGTGCTTACTGTGTCATTCCGTCGATCAGAGGCGCCTATCGCAGCAGGGCAAGAGAGGACATCATAAAAGAAGCGCGATTTCTTGCAGAACAAGGATGTAAAGAATTAATCTTAATCGCCCAGGACGTTACAGCATACGGCATGGACCTGTACGGTGAATTTGCGCTGGCTGGCCTTGTTAAGGATCTTTGCCAGATTGAAAAAATTCAGTGGATCCGTCTGATGTATTGCTATGAAGATCGTATAACAGACGAGCTAATCGAGATCATGCGTACCCAGCCCAAAGTCTGCAAATACATTGATATACCGATTCAGCACTGTGATGATAAGATTTTAAAAGCGATGGGGCGGCGCTCTACACAGAAAAGTATCGAAAATACGATCCAAAAACTCCGTGACGCCATGCCGGAGATTCATATCCGAACGACGCTGATCACCGGATTTCCAGGTGAAGGAAAAGAAGAATTCGAAGCACTTTTAAACTTCATCGAAGAAATGAAGTTTGAACGACTTGGCGTTTTTGCTTATTCCAAGGAAGAAGGGACGCCGGCAGCATCGATGAAAAATCAAGTTCGGAGCAATACAAAGGAAATGCGAAAAAATTCGCTCCTTCTGAAACAGCTTGACATTTCGCTGGCGCACAATACAAAAAAAATTGGGCAAACACTTTCGGTTTTGGTGGAAGGGGAAGACGGCGAAAATACGTATATGGGCAGAACCATGTATGACGCTCCGGAAATTGATAATTCCGTTATTTTTACCGCTCATAAAAATTGTAAACCTGGAGACATTATAAATGTTAAAATTATAGACGCTTTTGATTACGATTTAGTTGGAGAGGAGATTTAAAACTTTGAATTTACCCAATAAACTGACCGTCGGCAGGATGCTTGCCGTTCCTTTTTTCATCGTCGTTTTGATGCTGGGCTATTATTATGCTTCGGCTGTCATCTTCATTCTTGCCGCGCTTACCGATATGCTGGACGGCCAAATCGCGAGAAAATACAATCTGGTTACGAACTTTGGAAAGATCATGGATCCTCTCGCGGACAAATTGCTCGTTATTTCAGCCCTGGTATGTCTCGTGGAACTCGGGCATGTCCAAGGCTGGATGGTAATCGTCATCCTTGCAAGAGAGTTTACCGTAACAGGATTACGTACGGTGGCTGCTGCTCAGGGAATTGTCATCGCGGCCGGCATGACGGGAAAAATAAAGACCGTTTTACAAATGATCGCGGTGATCGCGTTGCTTTTATTAAACTGGCCGTTTTCTTTGATTGGAATTCCGTTTGCGGAAATCATGTTATGGGCGTCTGTCATCATGACCATCATTTCAGGAGTTGAATACATAGCAAAAAACAAACAAGTTTTTTCTATGTAAACAGAAAGAAGGTGTAGTTCACGAATGAAAACAGCGATTTTAAGTGTGGGAACAGAATTGCTTTTCGGACAGATCACAAATACAAATTCCGTTTATTTATCTCAGCAATTGAATATGTTGGGAATTGATGTGATGTATCACTATACGGTTGGGGACAATCCGGACAGGCTTCGTGATATGATTGATCTGGCATTTAACGATTGCAACCTGATCATTACCACTGGAGGGCTTGGACCAACACAGGACGATTTAACAAAAGAGATTGCTTGTGAAATGCTGCATGACGAATTGGTTCTCCATGAGCCATCCATGCAAAGAATCGAAGCGTATTTTAAAAAATTGAACCGAGTAATGACCGATAACAATAAAAAGCAAGCCTATTTTCCGAAAAGAGCTGAGATTTTTATGAACAATGCCGGTACGGCGCCTGGATTCGCCCTTGAAGAAGATGGAAAAATGATCATTTGCTTGCCGGGGCCTCCCCGTGAAATGCAGAAAATGTTTGAGCAAAGCGTAAAACCATATTTGGAATCAAAATCCGATAGTGTGATCTATTACAGGATTCTGAGGGCTTTTGGGATCGGTGAGTCTTTGCTTGAAACTGAATTACTGGATTTAATCGATCATCAGACAGATCCGACGCTGGCCACGTATGCGAAAGAAGGCGAATGCAGCCTGCGAATCGCTTCCAAAAGAAAAACGAAAGAGGAAGCCGAAAAAGCGGTCAATGATATGATTAAAATCGTACAAGAGCGCATCGGAAAGTATATTTACAGCTATGACGACGAAAATTTGGATACAGTGGTTACAAGAAAACTGATTGAAAAGGACATCTCAATTTCGTGCGCCGAATCCTGTACGGGTGGCTTATTTGCAGAAACGCTGACAAGATCACCCGGCGTCTCAAAAGTATTTGACAGAGGCTTTGTTACGTATAGCAATAAAGCGAAGGTCGAAGAATTGAGTGTAAATAACGAGACCATCGAAAAATACGGTGCAGTCAGTGAAGAAACCGCGATTGAAATGGCTGAAGGGCTTAGAAAAGTAACGGGAAGCCGTTTGTGCATTTCCGTAACAGGCATTTTAGGGCCGGATGGCGGCACGGAAGAAAAACCAGTCGGACTGTTTTACGTCTGTGCCATTTTTGATGACAAACAGATTTGTAAAAAATTTCAAGGCAGAAACATCAATCGCAATTCAAACCGCAATTATTCCTTGCTATGTATGTTGCATATTATCAATCAATTGATTTCTGATTTAAAATAATCAGGTTTAGTGTTTAAGGGGTGGCTAGCATGTCGCCTTTTTTATTTGCTTGACAGAAGCAAATAAAACCGATATACTATGATTTACATATATTCCCATATACATAAAATTGTTTAAAAAAATGCCTTGACGGTAAAGGTTATATATGATACGATAATAAAAGAACAAATGTTCTTTGGAGGTGTTAAGTTGACTATCAATAAAGAAGAAAAGAGTAAGGCACTGGAAGCAGCATTGCTTCAAATTCAAAAACAATATGGACAGGGCGCGATCATGAGGCTGGGAGATGAAAGCGCTAAATTAAACATAGAAGCCATTCCCACAGGTTCTGTCAGCCTCGACCTGGCGACAGGAATCGGAGGTGTTGCCAGGGGAAGGATCATCGAAGTCTTCGGCCCTGAATCTTCCGGAAAAACAACCCTTACATTACATATTGTGGCGGAAGCGCAAAAAACAGGCGGAAAAGCTGCTTTTATTGATGCGGAACACGCGCTCGATCCGGAATACGCGAAAAAATTGGGCGTCAATGTGGATGAACTTTTGGTTTCTCAGCCGGATACAGGAGAGCAAGCTCTTGAAATCTGTGAAATGCTCGTCCGAAGTGGCGCGCTGGATGTGATCGTCATCGACTCTGTGGCGGCGCTCGTTCCAAAAGCAGAGATTCAGGGTGATATGGGGGACAGCCATGTAGGGTTGCACGCAAGACTCATGTCACAGGCTCTTCGGAAATTGGCAGGAGCCATTAACAAATCGAATACCTGTGTGATCTTTATCAATCAGCTTCGCGAAAAAGTGGGTGTCATGTTTGGAAATCCAGAGGTAACAACAGGCGGAAGAGCGCTCAAGTTTTATTCCAGTATGCGGCTTGATGTCAGAAAAGTGGAAAGTATCAAGTCCGGCGATGAGGTTTTAGGAAGTAGGACCAGGGTAAAAGTTGTTAAAAACAAAGTTGCACCTCCTTTCAAGCAAGCCGAATTTGATATTATGTATGGCATTGGAATATCAAAAGCGGGAGACATACTCGACTGCGCGGTAGACGCTAAAATTGTGGAAAAAGCGGGTTCGTGGTATAGCTTTGATGGAAACCGCATCGGACAAGGAAGAGAAAACGTTAAGAACTTCCTCATAGACAACCCTTCAATTCTCGAAAAAATTGAAGGAGAACTCTTAAAAAATATCAGACCTGCAGCGATTGTGGCGGATGAGGATGGCGTTGTGATTGAGCAAAAGGGTAAAGAATAATTATGAAAGAATTTTTGGCATTTTTTTATAAGTGCAGTGATAGTTTTAAAGAAAAAACCAAATCATTCATTTAAAGTTGGGCTAATTGGGAGTATCTTAGTTGGATTTATACTTGTATTTTTTTTGTGCCAATCCATATATACAATCTTTCAAATAGCTTCTCAATGAGGATAAAAATCATTTGACATTAGACTGCTTGTATGATAACATTAATGACTGTAAGCCGCTCAGAATGGGCCTTTAAATTGCGCAAGCGTGCCCACTATGGCGAGACTGGACAGAGGAGGAAATACAATTATGTATGCAGTAGTTGAAACTGGCGGGAAACAATACAGAGTTTCAGAAGGGGATGTAATCTCCGTTGAAAAACTAAAAGGTAATGCCGGGGACAAAATTGAATTTGAGAAGGTAATGTTGATTGGCGAAAGCGATGATGTTCAGATTGGCACTCCGTACCTAGACGCTGCCAGGGTATTCGGCAGCATTATAGAGAGCGGAAAAGGCAAGAAAGTGATCATCTTTAAGTACAAATCCAAGAAAGATTACAGAAAGAAACAGGGTCACAGACAGCCTTATACCGCGGTACAGATCGAAACGATCACTGCCGACGGCAAAGCGCTTGAAAAGAAAGCCGCTCCTGTGGTAGCTTCCGAAGTAATCGAAGCAAAAGCAGAAGCGCCGGCTATCGAAGCAACAGAAGTAGAAGCGAAAAAACCAGCAGCAGAAAAGAAGCCTGCAGCTAAGAGAGCGCCAAAAAAAGCGGCAGCGGAAGTTGTAGAAGAAAAGACAGAGCAAACTGAGCAAGAATAATGCATAGAAGATACAGATTTTAAATAGCGAGGAGGTGTCTGGTCTATGGCAAGTAAAAAAGGAGTCGGGAGTTCCAAAAACGGACGCGACAGCGAATCTAAACGACTAGGTGTTAAAAGAAGTGACGGGCAATATGTCAGTGGCGGCAGCATTTTAGTCAGACAGAGAGGAACGAAATTCCACCCGGGCAATAACGTAGGTATCGGCGGAGATGATACCTTATTTGCGAAAATTGACGGTAATGTAAAATTTGAGCGATATGACAAAAAAAGAAAGCAAGTAAGCGTATATCCAAAAGAAGCTTAAATATTGGCTAAAAAACGACCCCTATGCAAATAGGGGTTTTTAATTCAGATAAGAAACAGTGTTTCCATATCTGAAAAAATCAGGAAAGGTATAATTTATGTTTGTAGATCGAGCAGTAATCAGCATTAAATCAGGAAAAGGCGGAAACGGATGCGTTTCTTTCCGAAAAGAGCCATTTGTTCCGGAAGGAGGCCCTGACGGCGGTGACGGCGGAAAGGGCGGCGATGTTATATTTGAAGCTGACAACAATTTAAGAACGCTGATGGATTTCCGATATAAACGAAAATACGAAGCGGAAAACGGACAGGACGGAATGAAAAAAAATAGGTTCGGTAAAAACGGAAGCGACCTGGTGATCAAAGTGCCGCCCGGTACGGTTGTGATCGAGCAAGAAACGGGACTTGTTATGAAAGATTTGGTTAAGGCGGGAGACCATTTCGTTGCGGCGAAAGGCGGAAAAGGCGGAAAAGGAAATGTCCGCTTTAAATCTTCTGTCAGACAAGCGCCAAATTTTGCCGAAGCAGGCGGATTCGCGAAAGAACGGACGGTTCTCCTCGAAATGAAACTGATTGCGGATGTAGGACTTGTCGGTTTCCCTAACGTGGGAAAGTCTACGCTTTTATCTATAGCCACAAGCGCAACTCCTAAAATTGCAAATTATCATTTTACAACCATTGCACCAAACCTAGGTGTTGTAGAAATATTTGATACCGGCTTTGTAATAGCCGATATTGCGGGTATTATTGAAGGTGCTCATGAAGGAGCGGGCCTGGGTCATGAATTCTTAAAGCATATTGAACGAACGAAGCTGCTTATTCATGTCGTTGATGTTTCTGGCAGTGAAGGGCGTAATCCAATCGAAGATTTTGAGAAAATTAATCAGGAGCTGAAACTTTTTAATGAAAAACTAATAAAAAAACCGCAGATTGTAGCCGCGAACAAAATGGATCTAATCGACGAAGACGATACGGGGTATCTGGAGTTTAAACAATATGTCGAAGAAAAAGGATACCCTGTGTTTCCAATTTCGGCTCCGATCAATATGGGTATTCGTGAATTACTTTCCGAAGCGGCAAGCCAGCTTGCCAGCTTGTCACTTTTACCGGAAGAAGAAGACACATATCTGTTTTTCGATTTTGAAAAAGACGACATCGATGAAAACTACAGAGAAGTCATTCCGACTCGAGAAGGCGATGTATTTGTCCTGACGGGCAAGCAACTGGAAAAAATATTTAACTCAACAAATTTCAACGATTTAGGTTCCTTGCGATACCTGTATCGATATATTGAAAAAAGTGGAGCGTTGGAAAAACTAAAGGATATGGGTCTGGAAGAGGGCAGTATTATCCGCGTTAAAGATTTTGAATTCGAATATTATGACGAAGGATAAATCCATGTAGACCGCTTTATAGGTCTACTTTATAGGCCGTTAATTTACCTATGTAATTGATTTCGTCAAAAGAATCGATTACAAGTATTTCGGAGTTCTTATCATCCGGTATAAGCAGAATTCTGTCTTGCACAAAAAAGACTCTTCGCAAGGTAGGAATTTTTCTGTTCCCCGGATAAAACGCGATGATATCGCGATCTTTCAGTAAATCAATCCTTGTAGAAATCACATAGAGGAATGAATGCATTGGAATAGCGGGAGACATGGATGAATCACCGAGAAACATTGTCATGATTTCGCTATTCTGGTCTTTTGTAATGCCCCCGCTGGCAACGGTTATTTCTTTTACCATATCCTGAATGATTTCAACATTTCCATTACGAACATATTTTCCGGCTAATTCAATCGATGACAGAATGTCCATTTCTTTCAGATACGAAATGGCTTCTTCCGCAATTGATTCTCCTTGAGATTTACATAAGGTTTCCAGCATGACCTTATTCAATTGTGACGAGGCCAGCATGTATTCTTTGATAACATCGGGTGCTTTCTCAAGATATCCCTGAAAAATTAATTTAGATTCCTCTTTAGACCCACAGGCTTTCGCGAGAATCATCGAAACATCAGGTGATGGAGGCGGTAATTTACCATTTTTTAATTGTGATATGTAAGAAGGCGTAATGCTTAAATCCAGTTCGGCACAGCGCTTTGTAATTTGTCTTAAAGAAAGTTCACTTTTTTCTATGATTGCTCCAAGCATTTCTGCGTAATTCACGTCGAGGTACTCCTGTTCATATTACGGTTGTAAGCACATAATATAGTATAATTATTGTTGAATATATACTTAAATATACCATTAAATGTACTCTGCGTCAAATAAAATCTCACATCAATAATAACTTTTTAACTTGGTTTAAAATGATGGTTGTACGCATAAACAGCACAAATCGATAATATCTTTAGTAGTATGATACAAGGCGTGTATCAAGGAGGGTTTGTATGGAAAAGTTTTTAAAACAAGCGGGAATTTGCATCATCATATTACTTTCAGTTCTGGTTCTCCAAAGCTTGAATATTACCTGGGTAAACAAGGGCCTGACGGTATGTTCGCAGCAAATTTCTAAGAATTACACTGTCGATGACCTTGTGACTTTTGGAACCGGCGCCATTGAAACCATGAAAGGCGCGTCCGCGGTCATCGCCAGCGTGGCCATATCACCTAACGCCGGCCGGTACGGCGAACCGATTGATGAAATGAGAGTTGGTAAAGTTTCGTCTATTTATGCTGTGTGCGGCGGAACAGTCATTGCGGCAGGTGAGGATGAAAAGCTCGGCAGATATATCAAAATCGCGCATGGCAACAAATCAGAAAGTACGTATGGACATTGCAGCACAGTTTACGTAAGGCCTCTGGAGCGTGTTAAGAAAGGTCAGATTATCGCGGAATATGAGAATGAAAGCGAAGAGGAATTTTATTACGCGATGGCTGAATTAAAATAGAAGGCTTATATAACCGGCTATAATGTGATATAATGTCTGTTATGGAAAGGGAAATATCACATGAAAAACAAACATCCAAGCAGGGAAGAATGCTTTCTGATGCTCAAAGAATACCAAACGCCGGAGCATGTCATTCGCCATTGCGTGGCAGTCACGGATGTCGCTCTCTCCATTGCGGAGGCATTGATGGGAAAAGGATATATTTTTGATTTAGACCTGATTCAAAGCGCCGGCCTGATTCACGACATTGCCCGGGTAAAGGAGAAGCATTGGTTGATTGGCGCGGAAATTGCCCTACAGCATGGATACGCTCAGGAAGCTGAAATCATACGCGAACACATGAAGCATCCTTTCGACACAGACCCTGAAAAATTAACGGAACTAGACATGGTTTGCCTGGGGGACCGGCTTATTTTAGAAGATGAATATGTAGGCCTTGACCGGCGAATGCAATATGTTATTAATAAAGCCAAAGGCGATAAAGCAATTGAACAACTGATTAGAACTCGCAAGGAGTTTACGCGTGCCCTGATCCGAAACATTGAAAACATTATCGGCAAATCCATCGATGATCTGATAAAGAACGAAAGAAAAGAGTTAAACGAAAACACATGAATCACGATAAAGAATTTGAAAAACGATTGAAAAAAGTAGAAAAACCAGCTCGATACATCGGAGGAGAAATCAATGAAATCAAAAAAAATCCTTTGGAATGTACGCTTCGCTTCGGATTTGCATTTCCCGATATCTATGAAATCGGAATGTCTTATCTGGGGCTTCAACTCTTATACCATCTTTTAAACCAAGAAGAGGAAATCTATTGCGAACGAGTTTTTGCACCGGGCCAGGACATGGAGGCGCTGATGAGAAAAGAAGGGGTTCCGCTTTTTACGCTGGAAACCAAAACGCCTGTCAGAGAGCTCGATATGCTCGGATTTACACTACAGTATGAGCTTTCTTATACCAATATTCTTAATATGCTTTCACTTTCCGGAATACCGTTTTTTTCGAAAGATCGAAAAGAGGACATGCCTTTTTTGATCGGAGGTGGGCCTTGTGCGTATAATCCGGAACCACTTGCTGATATTTTTGACTTGTTTCTCATCGGAGACGGAGAAGAATCACTGATTCAATTATGTAAGCTATATGAATCATGGAAAGCATCTGGAGAAGACAGGCAAGATTTTTTAAAAAAGGCTTGCCTGTTGACCGGTGTTTATGTGCCGAGTTTTTATGAACCGGTTTATAGACAAGATGGATGTATAAAGGAGATTAAAAAACACTTTCCGGAAGCGCCGGATACCGTTCAAAAGTCAATTGTTTCTGATATCAATACGGTGCGCTTCCCAGAAAGGCCAATTGTTCCTCTGATACAGACCGTTCATGACAGGGCAGTTGTGGAGACATTCCGAGGCTGCTTCAGAGGCTGTCGTTTTTGTCAAGCCGGAATGATTTACAGACCGGTGCGGGAACGAACGAAAGAAAACATTGTTCAAATCGCAAAAAACCAACTTCAAAATACAGGACATGAAGAACTATCCTTACTGTCTTTGTCTACGAGCGATTATTCTGATTTCGAACCGCTCGTTACTGAGCTGATGGGGTTTTGCAGAGAAGAAAACGTATCGCTTTCACTTCCTTCGTTACGGCTGGATTCGTTTTCTTTTAAAGTTCTCGATGAAATCAGCGGATACAAGAAGACGGGGTTGACTTTTGCGCCTGAGGCGGGTTCCCAGAGGCTTCGTGACGTAATCAACAAACGTATTACAGAGGAGGATATCTACGGTTCGCTCCGCCAGGCGATTGAGCTTGGATACAGCACCATAAAACTGTACTTTATGATTGGGTTACCCACAGAAACCGATGAAGATCTCGGCGAGATTGCTGCTATGGTACAAAAAATTATGGAAATCAATCAAATGATCAAAGGTCCCAAAGGCAATCGATTGAAAGTGACGGCCAGCATTTCGAATTTTGTTCCAAAGGCCCATACACCGTTTCAGTGGGCGCCGCAAGATACTGTACAGGAGTTTATTCGGAAGCATGACTATTTAAAACAAAAGCTTAAGATGAAAAATGTGTCGTTTCATTATCACGAAAGCAACACAAGCATTTTGGAAGCTGTTTTTGCGAGAGGAGACCGAAAAGTTATACCGGCGCTCATACGGGCATATGAACTGGGTTGTAAGTTTGATGGCTGGTCGGAACATTTTCATTGGGACTTATGGGAGAAGGCATTTTGCGAAACAAATGTTGATATAGAATTTTATACCTCAAGAGAACGTGGCTACGAAGAAGTTCTGCCGTGGGATATCATCGATTGTTCAGTTTCAAAAGCATATCTTATTCAAGAAAATGAAAAGGCTATGCAGGCAAGCATCACGAGTGATTGCAGAGAAAAGTGTTCAAATTGTGGCATAAATAAGCGTGTATTATGCGGAAAGGAGACATCATGAGCCGGTATGTGATTAAAATGAGCAAGACGGGATATATGAAGTATATTTCTCATCTGGATATGATGAGGCTCTTTAAAAACGCTTTTAAAAGAGCCGGTATCCGGCTTGTGCATTCTCAGGGATTCAATCCACACCCGAAAATGGGCTTTGCGCAGCCGCTTTCCCTTGGATATTCCTCTGTATGTGAGCTTTTAGAGTTTGAATCTAAAGAAACGCTCTCGCCTTGTGATATTCTGAATCGAATGACAGACTTACTGCCAGAAGGAATTAAGCTTTATTCCTGTGACGTGATGGAGGGAGAAGGAAAATCTCTTGCAGCGAGAACCGTAAGCGCTCAATATAAAATCAGCATTCCAACATGTGAGGGGGACGAAATATCGATTCAGGAGACATGCAGGAGCTTCCTCGATCAAGAAAAAATAATGATACAAAAGAAAAGTAAAAAAATGAACAAATCCCTTGAAGTTGACATTCGTCCGATGATTCGAGATTTAAGCGGCTCGTTGGTTGACAATAATATTATTCTGTATACATTGTTGGACTCTGGAAGCAATTCGAATCTCAGCCCGGAATTGTTTATCGATGCTTTTTTGAGATTCATGAAGTACTGCATTGACCGCGCTGAAATCGAGGTAGAAAGGACAGCGCTGCATTTTGGATAAAGGTTTAAAAAAAACGGTCTGAAATTTGTAAATTTCTATTGCTTTTATAGGCCGCTTTTGGTAATTTAATAAGGTAAGCTATGCGCCCGTAGCTCAGTTGGATAGAGCGTCAGACTCCGACTCTGAAGGTCACAGGTTCGACTCCTGCCGGGCGCACCATAGTTGAACATAACACTACTCGTCAAGAGTAGTGTTATGTTCATGTGAGGGGCGCCATCAATGGCTGATAATTTTGACTTTTCGAGGTTGTCAGCCTTCTTTTTATCGTTTTATTTCTGAGAAATGACACCGATAGAAACCATGAAAAAAATTGACAATATTCTTTTATTTATTCGACAAGCTATAGTATAATGTTTTATAATAAATTTATGAGATTTTATATATGGAACTGGCGCGCTGTAAAGCCAACAAGGAGAAGATGATTAAATTAAAGTTATCCTTAAGTATTATCATATTAATCGTTCTGTGTGTATCGTATGTGCCGCTGACTGTATGGGCAGACGACACACAGCTTCCCGCGGTCAAGGTGGCTATAAACGACGATCAGTCGATCATTAACGACCGCATTGTATATGAGGCATTGATGCGTATAGGCCATCAAATGGTTGCTCAGGTGATGGGAATGCGTACCGCTTTAGCCGACGTCAATTATGGCGACGCCGCGGTTTTACCGCTTCAGACGGATGGATTGGACAGGGATTATCCAAACTTGATAAAGGTTCCTGTGGTAATAGAGCATGTGGAGTTTACCACTTACTCCCGTAGCAACGAACCGTATACTTTTTCCGAATGGAGCGATATGGCCGGACTGCGGCTGGGCTATCGATTACAGAACGTATATGTGGCAAATAATGCCTGGCGGGCGGAAGCCAAAGAGCTTGTTGAGGTGAACACTCTTGAGGAAGTGTGGGCTGCTTTGCTAAATGGCGAGACCGATGTGATCGTCCTCCCGCGTATGGCGCACTCCGAGCACCGGTTTCCCCAAGGGGTCAGAAGGGCGGGTGTGATCGGGCGGCAGCCGTGTTTTACCTATGTGAACAACAAGTACGACTATTTGGTCCCTCTTCTTGAAAACGCCTACCAGGAAATGTTTGCTGACGGCACAATGGATTTGATCCGAGGCAGCAGTAACGCATCGGGCGACAAGCAAATCATACTGCACTTGTACTCATATAATGAACAGATCGAATGGGAGCGCAGCCGATTAGATTCTATTCGTAAAACCCTTGAATCAGACACCCCACTCGCATACCGCAGTATCAACTTAAACTCGAACGAGCTCCACAGCCAAGCCAGTTTTAACTACATCATCTCAAACATGATCCGCACGGATTATATTGCAAACTATCCCGACCTGGTCATTGCATCCGGCGAGGAAGCGCTTGAATTTGTACTGAGTAATTATTATTTACTGTTTCCTCAGACGCCGGTTATTTTTTTCGGAGTACATGGACTCAACGAATCTATGCTGCACGGACTTGAAGATTATATCACCGGCGTCTCCGAAACCGTTTCTTTTTATGAAACTGCCTCGGAGATGCTGCGTCTATATCCAAAAACGCGACGGATCTTCATTTTAAACGATCACCATATCTCTAGAAGTATAGCAATAAGGGGAGAAATTCAAGAAAGCATTGACTCCTACGGCTTGCCCGTGGAAATTGTGTTTAGTGAAAATAAGCCGTTTGTGGAGATACTTAATGATATACGCGGTTACGGGCCTGATACGCTGGTTATGATAGGAAGTTATCTTTCAGACATCGGTGGTTCGTTTTATTCGGAAACAGACGTACAGAAGCTAATTGCGGCGGCTTCCGGCAATCCTGTTTTTTGCCTGACCGCTTCTTACAATGGACATGGCACTATGGGCGGATTACTTTCCGGGACTGACGCGTACAATCGCATGGTATCCGCCATGATGTCTGATCTGCTGAAAGGAACTCCTCCCGGGTCGATTCCAATTGTTTTTGATTCGGCATCTCTCAACCAATGGCAATTTGATTATGAAACGGTCAAAAGATTTAATATAGACGAAAAAACTCTTCCGACAGGCCATATCGTTATTAACCGCACATTGCCTGTGTGGGAATCCAACCCGCAAGAATTCAGGTTGATGCTGGCAGTAGCGGGATTACTTTTACTGATCATCTGCGGGCTCATCATGTTTTCAAGAATACTGAAGAAAAAGCAGGCGGAGGCAGAAACGGCATCGGTAGCAAAGTCGGTGTTTTTATCAAATATGAGCCATGAGATACGTACGCCTATGAACGCCATCATTGGGATGGCGGAACTTTCACTGCGCGAAGACATCACTCCAACTATCCAGGAGTACGTGCTTGGCATTAGGCAGGCCGGTACCAATCTATTGGGAATTATCAACGATGTTTTGGACTTTTCCAAGATAGAAAGCGGGAATATGGATCTGGTTCAAGACGAATATATGCTATCTTCCCTGGTAAACGATGTGGTCCACACCATCAAGGCGAGAACGCACGAATCGAGACTGCGGTTTGTTGTAAATATAGATAATGACATCCCCAACGCTCTTGAAGGTGATTTAAAAAAAATACGTCAGATTATGCTAAATCTTCTGAGCAATGCCGTCAAATATACCGATAATGGTTTTGTTTCACTAATCGTAAATGGAGAAATAACGGATAAGAGCTCTATAATACTGAACATCGAAGTGTCTGATAGCGGCAGGGGCATAGAGCAACAAGACATTGGAAGGCTATTCGATAAATTTGCAAGATTAGATAACGCGAGTAATAAAAATGTGGAGGGAACCGGGCTTGGACTTGCCATAACAAAAAACTTTATCGATGCCATGGACGGAACGATAGACGTGCGCTCAACGCGCGGCGTAGGCAGCACCTTCACCGTCAGGTTGCCGCAAAAGATCAAAAACCATAAAAAACTGGCAGCAGTGAGAAATCCAAAGAGTAAAAACGTACTCTTATTTGAACGGCG
>Ga0123353_10002056_pt1 | contig 24859 bp, 22 predicted proteins | sample TergutLab28metaG_3_FD_92763 | JGI IMG/M metagenome (GOLD analysis project Ga0123353, IMG submission 92763) | Labiotermes labralis P3 segment gut microbial communities from Petit-Saut dam, French Guiana - Lab288 P3 | ecosystem: Host-associated > Arthropoda: Insects > Digestive system > Gut ...
CTCGGATACGACCGTGGACATCGGCGACTGGTCTCTGCTCTTTGCCACGCAGAACCAGCCGTTTACGACCACGCAGGCGCCCACACGCTGCTTTACCTTTGCGCCCGGCACAGAGATACGCCCCGGCGGCTACTTCCTGGTCATCTGTTCGCAGGGCGTCAGTCAGATGGGCGCGTATTGGCTGCCCGGCGGCGACGTGTTCGCGGTGAATTATACGGAGGACGGGGACAAGTGGCTGACCCTCTCCGCCGCGGGTGGCAAGCTGGCGCTGGTGATGAACAGCGATGAATGCACGGGCGCGGACGATCCCAACCTCGTCGATATGGTCTGCTGGGGCAGCCCCAGCGACTATCTGGGCAACGGGCCCGCCGTCGGCACGCCTAAGGTGTTGGATACCCTGGCGCGCGTAAAGGATATGGACGACGACGGCGCGCTGAGCATGGCCGAACTCTTCGGCGGCTCCTATACGGGTGATAATATCCGCGACTTTGAGACCGCCTGGCCCAACCCGCGCGACAGCTTTTCCGCCGCGACGGAGACCGAATATGTCGCGCCCGTCACCGCGCCGCAGAGCAGGACGCTCTTGGCCGGGACGCCCGTGATTTTAGAATGCGAGACGGAGAACGCTATCATCTTCTACAGTCTCGACGGCGCCCCCTATGAGGAATATACAGGCCCCATCGACAGCACGGGGTTGCTGCAAACGCGCATCATGGCCTTTGCCATTGCCGTTGTGGGCGGCAACACGATTTACGGCGACCCCTCGCTGTTCGGCTTCGTCTTCCTCGCGCCGGACGGCAACTATACAATCTCGCAGGCGCGTACCCTGCTCGACCAGGAGGTCGAGGTGACGGGCGTCGTCACCTTTATGGAGACGAACGCGGCGGGGACCTCGGTCACCTTCACCATGCAGGACGAGACCGGCGGTATCACCGTGCGCGGAAGCGCCTACGAGTTCCGCAATGTCTCGCCGGGCAAGACCGTCAAGGTCAAGGGCATGCGCGCCAGCTATCGCGGTTTGGAGCAGATTGTCAACGCCCAACTGCGCAATACGCCCGTGCTGACGGGCATGCCCGCGCCCATAGTCGCCACGGCGGCGGATTTGAACGACTATGAATTCGCCGAGACGCATGAATCTATGTATGTCGTGCTTGAAATCGCGCGCATGGATGAGATCAAATATGAGGGCGGCTTCGGCGGCACCCCGCCCGCCACCGGAATCATTGACGGCACGGGCGTGATCAACATCCACTATATCCCGACCATCACGGAGATTCAGAAGGGCGATATCGTGGAGGTGCGCGCCGTATTGACGCAGAACGCGCAGGATCTGATCGCCTTCCTCGACGGCTATTTCCTCCGCATCATGGACGAGAGCTGGATTACGCTCATAGAGCGTCCTCTCGTGTCCGAGGAGGAGTGGACGATAGCCGCCTGGGATCAGGGTACGGGCAGCGGCACGCCCCAGATGCTGGCCAGCGGCGGCGAATACGGCTGGATGAGCGTCGTGCGCAACGCTGATACGGACGACGAGGTCTACAATATCACCACCAGCAAGTCCTCCATGGTCGCGAAGAACTGGAACCAACCGGGACGCTACCTGCAATTCTCTATATCGACCAAGGGCTTCAAAGAGATTATGCTTTCCGCCAAACTGCGCGTTTCCGCCGCGGGTCCGCGCAATTTCAAGATGGAATATTCATTGGACGGCGTGACCTTCCTGCCCGTCCCCGACAGCAATTTCTCCGTTGCGCACAACAAGGTCAACGATACGCTGATGCAGCGGCTCTATCGCTTTGCGCTGCCCGTTGAGTTGGAGAATCAGGATACCGTTATCCTGCGCTGGATGCTGGCCGACAATATGCGCGGCGACGGCAGCAACGGCAAGATCTCCGGCGCGGGCGCGCTGAACTTCACGGGCGTACACTTCACGGGTATACCCGTGGAGGATCTGCCCATCGTCATTGCCACTCCGCCCGCGGGCGAGGTACCGCTGGGACAGAGCGTCGGGCTGACGAGCGATCCGGTGGGCGCGGATATTTACTACCGCCGCTATATCGCGCCTGTCTATGGCGAAGAGGAAGAAGAGGGACCGCTGGTGGACGAGAATCCCGAGCCCTGGACCCTCTATACGGGTACGCCCGTCACCCTGCCCGACCTGCCCTATACCCTGCAGGCCTATGCGGAAATCGTGGGCAGCCCCACGCTGACGGGGCGCATCTTCAACTTTGAATATGTGCAGGCACGCTGCGCGCCCGTCAAATCCACCGCCTATACCGGCTCACTGCGCGAAGACCAGCAGGTTACGCTCAGCACCGCGACAAGCGGCGCAACGCTGATGGTCACCATCACGACAAGGCACGGGCTCAGCGGGCAGCTGACGATGAACTACTCTGGCGTCGATATATACAATATGTCCTTTGGCGCAGGTCTCTTCCCGGTGCACGTGGAGGTCTATGCCAACAAGTCCGGCTATTTGGACAGCGAGATTCTGGTGCTCGACTATACCCTGCGCGAGTCGGGCGGCGAACAGTTCTATTTCGGGCAGATACACAGCCATACCACGCTCAGTGACGGCGCGGGCAGCATCGAGGACGCCTACAACTATGCGTATCACGCGCAGAATGTGGACTTCCTGTTTATCACCGACCACAGCCACTATCTGGACACGCCCGGCAACTTAGGCACCATGGACGGCAAGAAGTTGGGAACCGTTATCCCCTCCCCCTTGGGCGGCACGACCACAAAGTGGGAATATGCCAAGTCTGTTGCGGATAACTATACGGACGGAACCTTTGTCGCCGACTTCGGCTATGAAATGACCTGGAGCGGCCAGTACGGGCATATCAACACCTACGCCACCGAGGGCTTTGTCTCCCGCAACAACGGGCTCTATACCACCTCGGGCGGCGCCGGTCTGCGCACCTATTATGATACACTGGCACAATACCCGCAGTCGATCTCGATGTTCAACCATCCGGGCAGCACCTTTGGCACTTTTGACGACTACGCGTACTATACGGAAGAATACGACGCGCAGATGCATCTCATCGAAGTCGGCAACGGCGAGGGGCGTATCCCCAGCGGTGGCTATTGGCGCAGCTATGAGCAATATACCCGCGCCTTGGACAAGGGCTGGCACTTGGCGCCCGCGAACAACCAGGACAACCACAAGGGACGCTGGGGCGACGCGAACACGGGCCGCACTGTGGTTTGGACCAACGAATTCAGTCGCAACGGTGTCCTGCAGGCCATGCGCGAGCTGTGCGTGTATGCCACAGAGGATCACAACCTTGAGATCACCTATTTCATCAACGGCGAACCGATGGGTACGATCTTCGAGTTTAAGCCCGAGTATCTGAACTTTAAGGTCACGGTCTATGATCCCGATATCAAGGACAAGGATTTCACGATGTCCGTGATCACCAGCAACGGTGCCGTCGCCTACAGCGCGCCGGGCGTAATCAGCGGTTCGAGCGCAAAGGAGTTCACCTTCACATTGCAGCCGGATCAGGCCTACTATTACATCCGCATCGACCAGGCCGACGGCGATATCGCCGTCACCGCGCCTATTTGGGTGGGCGAGGTGATGAAGGTCAGCGTCGACCTCAAGGCGGACACGAATACGCCCGTGGTCGGCAAGTCCATGCAGTTGACCGCGACGATCAGCAACAGCGAACAGCTTCCCTTTGTCGTCAGCCGGGTCGAATACTTCGCGGATAACAGTTCCTTTGGCGTCAATACCCCAACGCTCAGCGTGCCGGCCGCCGGCACCCGCACGGACAGCATATCCTATACCCCGACCGCCGCAGGCAGGCTCTCGCTGCGCGTGGAGGTGACGGGTACCGTGGACGGCGCGCCTGTGACGGTCTCCGGCCTGCTGGAACTGAACGTCCTGCTGCCGACCGACGTGCTGCATATCGCGCTCGACGCGAGTCACAGCAATATGTATGTCAACGGCAACCAGGCCGACCGCTACGACCAGTTAGAACTGATCGCGAAGGAGTTCAATGCGGATGTGCGCCTGATTGAAGGCGGCATCACCGATGTCAAGCTGGCGGATGTGGGGCTTTTGATTCTCACCGCGCCCTATTTCAGCTGGAACAACGTGGGTTCGGCCTATACGAGCGCGGAGCTGGCTGCCATCGTCAATTATGCCAACAAGGGCGGAAATATCGCCGTTATGGGCAAGGCGGATCGCGGCGACGGCGCAACGAAGGCCAACGCCCGCCTGAACGCCGTGCTGTCCGAATTGGGCGCCAAGGCGAGCCTGCACGCGGCGACGGCCATCGATACGCAATATGCGCAGAATATGACGAGCTATGACTTCATACTGCCCGATGTGTCGCACTATGATCTCAGCTCCCGCTTCCTCGCGGATGTACAGGCCGAGAGCTCGTGGGCTTTGGAATACTACGCGGGCTCCACCGTCCAACCGAACGGCGCGCAGGTGCTGGTGCACGGCGGAGAATATACGGTGAGCACGGCGTTTGACAACCTCAGCACGACCGCGCCCTATCTGCCCATAGGCGGTACGCCCGTCGTGTCGGGTACGGGTGCGGCGCTGGTCACGGCGGAAACACTGTCCGGCGGCGGCTATCTGCTGGTATCGGGCTTCGCGTTCTTCAACGATTGGCAGATTCCGGCGATCGACGTGATCGGCGAGACGCGCAATGTCAACTACTTTATGACCCGCAATATGATTATGGCGGCGGTCAAGACCACGCCCATCGGGGAGGTGCGCCCGGCAGCGGAGGGCCGCTGGTTCGCCATTGAGGGCATTGTCACCAGCAACGGCAGCGACTTTGATGTCAACACCGCCTTCTTTGACAGCATCTATGTACAGGATGAGACGGGCGGCATCAACCTCTTCCCCGTCTCGGGCGACTTCGAGCTGGGCGAGAAGGTTTGGGCCTGCGGCTTCCTCGGCGAATACCAGGGCGACAGGCAGCTCTCCGATGTGCAGATCTATCACTACGGCGAGGGTTTGGAACCCAAGGAGCCGATCTATAAGACGACACAGCAGTCCATGTATGAGGGCAACCAGGGCTGGCTCGTCAAGGTCGAGGGCGTGGTGACCGAAGTTCTGTACAACGAGGGCGTGGTGGAATATATCTTCATCGACGACGGCAGCGGCATTACCCGCGTCTTTATCGACGGCTATATCTACTGCGACGAACCGGGTTGCGACAAGAGCGGGCCGGGGCATGACTTCGGCTGGGTTGTCGTGGGCGCGAAGATACGCGCCGTCGGCATCGCTTCCACGGGCATGCATCCCGACGGCGAGGGCGTGGATCAGCTCCTGCCGCGCATACGCGTGCGCAACCGAAGGGAAGTCGAGCCCATCGACAGCTTCACGCCACAGCTGCCCGACGGGAACCCCTTCGTATGGGGCGACGCGGATTTGAGCGGCGTTTGCACCGCCGCGGATGCCGCCGCCGTACTGCGTTATCTCGCGGGCCTGAGCGATCTCAGCGGTCAGGGCTATATCAACGGAAACGTTATCGCCGACGATGATCTCAACGCGGCCGACGCGGCGCTGATCCTGCGCTATTTGGCGGGCTTGTATGTGATACCAACCACCACGTGATAGAAAAACAGTGAATCCGCGCATACTAAACCCGGTGAAAGCCGGGTTTATTGTAGGGGCGCGATATATCGCGCCCTCCCGGGGTACATGAAGGATGCTTCAGGGGCGCAGCGTCTCCTGCGGAGCCGCTCAATATCGCGCCCCTACGGATTGAAATGATCGAAAGGAACCAAGTGCGTACCGATATAGCCAAAGAATCGCCACGGCTTGCGCGCGGCATGCGGGGCGTCCATCGAAGCGCCGCGTACACGGACGGGCTGCGCCTGACCAGGATTACGATATTCACGGACGAGGCCGCGCGGCTTCTCGATAAGCCGCGCGGGAATTATCTGACCTTGGAAGCGGAGGGCGAGCTGTTTTCCGACGATGCCGCGCGCGAACGCGTTGCGCAGGCGCTGTCCGCGGAACTGCGCCGCGCGCTCGGGGAGGGCGGGACGATAAAATCCGTGCTGGTGGTGGGACTGGGGAACCGCTTTATCACGCCCGATGCGCTGGGGCCGAAGACGGCGGAGCATATATTGGTCACGCGCCACATCCAGCGCCGCTGCCCCGGCTTTTTGGAGGAAAATGTGCGCGCCGTCACCGCCTTTTCTGCGGGCGTAATGGGCATCACGGGCATGGAGACCGTGGAGGTAGTTTCCGGCCTCACCAAAACCGTGAACCCCGACCTCGTGTTGCTGGTGGATGCGCTGGCCAGCTCCTCACTCGAAAATCTGGGCACGGTCATCCAGATGAACGATAGCGGCATCTCACCCGGCTCGGGCATAGGAAATACGCAAACCGCGCTCTGCGCCGGTACCCTCGGCGTACCCGTACTCACGCTCGGCGTGCCACTGGTCGTGTCGGCGGAGACGATTGTGCGCGCGGCAATGGGGACGGCATGCGAATTGCCCGAAGCATTGGCCGAACTGATTGTCACGCCCAAGAATATCGATGCCATGGTGCAGGGCGGCGCGAAGCTGCTGTCCCGCGCCATCAATTTGGCGCTACACGGGGACCATTGCGCGGAGTTGGAGGGGTTGTTCGGGTAGGAACCGTGGCGGGTCGTTACACTGCAATCCGGCTTGGTTGCATGGATTGCTTCGTCGTGGGGTAACGATAATGTGTTTAATTCTGCTCCTCGCAATGACGGTATGCTGGGTTTGATGCATGGAATGGGATTGCCCTACAAATTTGTCGCGTTCTGTGGTATGATGTATATGACACCATTGAAAGGCGGTTTTGATATGCGTACGACAAAGCGGTTTTTCTCTTTTTTACTTATATTGATGCGCTGGCGGGCTGCGGCACTGTTCCGTCTGTGGGCGAGGCGGCGCCGGACAGCCCAACGCCGATGGATACCGCAGTACCGGACAGCCCTTCGCCCGCAGCTTCCATCCCGCCAATGGGCGCGTTGGTAGTTATAGACGTCTATGTGAACGATGTGAAGGTTGAAACACCGGTATATAGGGATACAAACGCCTTGGAAATAGCCGGCCCGGACAACCTTTCGGATTTTGTGCTGTTGGCGCCTGTTTGCGAGGCCATCGGTGCAAGCTTTTCTTTGCAAGACAACGGTATTGCGATTCTATATAGCGGTGAGAGTTATTTTATCGACGAAATACTGTTTGGCGATCCGAATTACTATATTTCAAATGACCACGTTTATATTCATTTTTGGGCCATCCGCTATGCGATGAACGGAAGCTTGAAGCAGGACGATTATGACAGCATGTATCTGTATACAGCCGATTTTGAGCGGCTGGATATTCCGGCGAGCTTGGAGGAATGCTATGCCGCCCTCGATGCGCTTTTAGATGATGCATTTAAGGAGGCGCTTCGGGATGCGGATCCGAACGAGCTGTATGTATATCACTTCGGCTTGGGGATGTGGATACGGAACAACTGGATATATCCCAGTGAAAACAGGATCACCAAAGTATTCGTGGATGCGGGGTTTGAGGAAGCAGACGGGATGTCCTCTGCAATTATACGCGGTTATCACTATTACCTGAACGGGCTGCCCTATGAATTAGGCGACGGGGAGCCGTGAGCGATTGCTTTGAAGGAGGAAACTATGCAATTTAAGATGGTGCACAACAATCTCAATGTGGCCGATTCGGGCGCGAGTTTGGCGTTTTATGAAAAGGCCTTGGGGTTGCGGGAGCTTCGGCGCAAGGCGGGCGAGGGCTTTACGATTGTGTTCCTGGGGGACGGACAGGGGGCGCATCAGCTGGAGTTGACCGAACTGGCGGATCATCCACAAAAGTATGATTTGGGTGAGAATGAGATACATCTGGCCTTTGAAACGGCGGATTTTGACGCCGCGCTGGCCTTTCATCACGAAATGGGTTGCGTCTGCTATGAAAACCCGAAGATGGGCATCTATTTTATCGAGGACCCGGACGGGTATTGGCTGGAGATTGTGCCGAAGAGGTGAAGCAGATGGGGGGTTCATTCAGCGGGATGCGCAAGATATTGGTAAAGGAAAACATATGCGAGACCCTGAAAGGGCGCGTGCGTTACTTTGCTACGCGTTATCGGAAATTTCACGACCAAGAAGGACGCGCGGCCATGGACGCGCAGTCGGATTGGCTGCAAGCGTTCTATGCGTTACGCTTGTCGGCGGAAGCTTACGGGTTGTAGAGATATGGAAAAGCAAAGCCTGGTAATCTGTATCCACGGCATTATGGGCGGCCCATCGCAGTTTGACGAGTGGGCGGCGCTTCTGCGCGCGCGCGGGCATGTTTGCCGGGCGCTGCTGCTGCCGGGGCATGGGGTGGATGCGCGGGAGTTTGGCAGGTTTGGACCGGAGGACTGGGCGCGGCATTTGCAGACGGAGATTGAGGGGCTGCGCGGGGAATATGAGAAGATATTTCTGGTCGGACACTCTATGGGCGGGCTGCTGGCGCTACGGGCAAGCTTGGCATCCGAGAATAAGATTGCGGGGCTGTTTTTGATTGCCACGCCCTTGCGCTTGCGCTTGGGGCTTTGGCATAGGCTGCGTCTGCTCTTTTATCGCAGGGGGCATGCAATTAAGGCCGCGTATATGGCAGCAAACGGCATTGGGAAGATTACTTTATCTGTGCTGTTGCGCTTTGGCAAGCCGTTGTGGGGGCTGTTGGCTTATATGAAGGAGACGAGACTGCATCTGGCGGAAGTTTCTGTGCCTGTCTGTATGGTGCATTCCAGGAATGATGAGACGGTGGCGTTTCGGAGCGCTGCGCTGTTGCGGGAGGGATTATCTAATACGCGCTGTGAAGCTTGGGCGCTGGACGGGGCTTGGCATGCGTATTATTCGGAAGCGGAGCGAGGGTTTATTGGGGAAAAGCTGGTTGGGTTTGTAGACGCGGGCGGATGATATCCGCCCCTACGTTTTGTATTCATAGCGGTTTCCGTTGTGCGTGAATCCGCATTTTTCTAAGGCGCGGTTCGATGCGGCGTTTTGTTCGTCGGGGGCGACGATTATGCGCTTTGCGCCGAGGGCGCGGAGTTTTTGAAGCAGTTCGCGTATCATGGCTGTGCCGCAGCCTTGGCGCAGGCAGGCGGGATCGCCGATTAAGTAATCTATGCTGTATATTTCATTTCGCGCGGGGATATCTATGCCCCAGTCTTCGTATTCTTTGCTGTCATAACAGTCGTAATATTGGCAGAAGCCGATGGCTTGGCCTTCGAATTCCGCGATCCAATGGGAGATGAAGCGGAATTCACTGCGGCGCTCGGCGAGCTCGGTTCCCCAGCTTTCCGGGTGTTCATACCAGGGTTGAATGTGCGGGGCGCGGAGCCAGGCTTCGACGAGGGGGACGTCGCCCGTCGAAGAGGGGGCGCAGGGTGAGCCTGTTGGGGTAATGCTCGGCCATAAAGGCGCGGTGGAAGGCATCGTAGCCTGCGTCGTCGCTGCCGCAGAGCGCGTATTCCGGCGGCCCTATATCGAAGACGCCGCCGCCCGCGAGGTAGCCGGGGATGATCTTAGGCCATAAACGCATCGAAGATGGAGCCGTCGCTATAGCTGAGCCCGTATGCAGCCGCGCGAACAAAGCCGAGCTTGGGGTAGTAGTCCGGGACGCCCGTGATAATCACCGCGCCGTGGCCCAGTGCGCGCGCGGCAGCGAAGCTGTGCGCCACCAATGCGCGGCCTATGCCCTGCCTGTGGTATTTCGGCAACACTGTAAGTGGGCCAAAACTGATTGTGGGGGCGGTTGTCCCGTCGGGGCGGTGTATGCCCGTGCGGGCATAGAGTATATGGCCGACCAATTCGCCGTCCAACTCCGCGACAAAGCAGAGTTCAGGGATGACGACGGGCGAATCGCGCAATAGGGCGACGAGATAGTGCTCGTCCATACGTCGTCTGCCGGGATAATCAAGGGTTTGGAAGGCGGCGTGGGTTATGCGGAGGATTTGTTTGTAGTCGGCGGGGGTTTCGGGGCGGATGTGCATGGGGACTCCTTTGGGTAATGGGCAATAAGCGTTATCATTATACATCACCCACAGCGTATTGTCAGCACCGAAATCCTTTACATATGCATAGGGGTACTGTATAATCGACACGAAAAACCATTTTTCGCTAACGCGCGAGCAGGAGGATGCATATGTCAGGCGAAGATATTACACAGGAGCTGGACAAGCCCGAAACGGAAGTCCAAGCGGAACCCGCGCTTGCGTCTGTTGAACGGAAAGAGAGACGCCTGAAGGTCATCGGCAATGCCGCTTTGGCACTCTTTTTGCTTGCGTTCTCAGCATTGTTTGTGCTGGGGTATCTTGTATTCAAAGATTATCAGAGAGAGATGGCGGCGTCCTTGCAGGAACTGCAGGAGAAATTAGACAGCGCAGTGCAACATGCCGAGACATTGCACCGGGAACAGGGGGAAGCTTTCACAAATGCGCTGGAAGAGACCGCCACCGGCCTTTCCGCAGCAGTGAACGGTCTGTCCGAAAGAGTAGATGACTTGGACGGTTCCCTATTCGCTGTGGGCAGCGCATTCCAAGATTACGAAAACGAGCCGAGACAACTGCACGAGTTGCTGCGGGCAACGGTGTATTTAATCGAAAGCGGCAATGCCAGCGGCAGCTGCTTTATGATTTCAGCGGACGGGTTGTTTGCGACGAACGAGCATGTTGTCTCCGCACTCAACATGAAAAAAGCTGTCATTACAGATTCAGATGGGAACGAATACACGGATATTGAGGTTGTCGCAAAGGACAAGCTGAACGATGTGGCAATCATCCGTGTGAACGGCATCGAGAATGCCAAACATCTTGCACTCTCGCCGTGGCTCAGCGATGCGGAATACACACAGCTGATTGGGACGCGTTTGTATACCATGGGCTATCCCTATGGGCTATATTCCTTTGCCAGCGGCGAGGTTTGCTCGGGTATTGAGGATCGTCCCTACGGCGGGCATAGGGAGTACCGTGCCTTCAAATTCTCCAATTTTGCCGCGCCCGGTTCCAGCGGCAGTCCGCTGGTGGACGGCAACGGCACGGTGATCGGCATTGTCTCTTCCGTTTATGGAAGATTTGGATATCCCCTGATCAGCTTTGCGGGGTCTCTCAACCCGCTGCTCGACCTGTTAGAATCGCTTAAAGAGACGGGCGGATGATATCCGCCCCTACGGGTTCGATGTGTTCGCGCTTAGCCGCTTGCGCAGTTCCTTGTAGTTCGGCAGAACCGCCTCCACAAGCGCCCAGAATTGCAGGGAGTGGTTCATTTCGCTCAGGTGGGCCAGTTCGTGTATGATTACGTAGTCTATTACTTCATCGGGAAAACGCAGGAGACGCCAGCTGAAGTTCAGGTTTTTTTGGTTTGAACAGCTGCCCCAGCGCGTCTTGGCGCCGTTTATTTTGACGGCCGCGGGGATCGCTTGCATGCGCGGCGCCAGCAATCCGACCCGTTCGGGCAGAACGCGCTTGGCTAAGCCGCGATATATCTGCTCGCAGGCGGCTTCGATTTGTTCGGAATGCAGGTTGGGCGGAAGATAGAAGCGCTCGCCGTCGAAGCCTATGCGGTTGCCCGCGCGGGCCACGACGGGGTATTGTTTGCCGCGATAGGGGATGTTGTCGCCATAGATCGGCGGCGTTTTTCTTTGTTCCATACGTCCGCGGGAGAGGGCCAGCTTATCCTGTATCCATTTTTCTTTGGACGCGACAAAGCGGTCTACCTCCTGCTTGGGCGTGCGCCGCGGCGCGCGGACTTCCACCGCCCCGTTTTTGATATGAATCGCGATCGTCTTGCGCTCGGAGCGGGTGAGGGTGTAGTCCATTACAGAACCGTACCCATATATATGCAGCCCTTGCGCTCGGGCGCGGCCGGCTGTTTGGCGAAGCGGAAGTTTTCAGTCTCCTGCGCAATATGGCAGAGGGCTATGCCGAGGTCTATGCTGCCCAACTTTTGGGACAGGACGCTGAGCAGGGGCTTTTTGCGATAGCAGTGGATTTTGCTGCCCTCTTCTGCGACGAAATACCAGTTCTGGGCGTTCATGCCGCTGGGCGCGAGACGGGCGGCGTCGAGACGCGCGTCCTCACCCTCGCTGATTTGGGTCAGCGTTTTACGCTTGAAGTCCGCCAAGTCGCGGTGCAGGGGTTCGGCGGGGCGGCCAAAGGCCATACAGATGATGCAGGGCAGGGGGTTCTCCCCCGTCTCCGGCTTGGCCATGCCGAGCCAGCAGACGCCGAGACCGTTTGCCGAGAAATACAGATCCATCTGCTGGCCGATAAAACCGATGTTTTCATAGGCACCATCCGTTTCGAGACTGCGAAACACCAGATAGTGCGGCGCGGCGATGGCGAAGGGGGCGGCCTTGGTTTTGTCGGTGATTTCGACGGCCCAGCGCGGCGCATCCGCATAGAGCGGGGCGAGTTTTTCGAACTGCGCTTGGACATTGGCGAGGGTATCGGCATCCAGCGCCTGCATATCGTATTTGCGTGTGGATTTGCGTTTGCGTATGATTTCGTTCATGGGACAGCGCTCCTTTTTTTTACTATTATGCAATATTTTTGCCCGCAAAACAAGTGCCTTGCGGCGCACTCGTTCATGAAATATTCAAAATTCGCTTGCTTTTCAGTCAGAATTTTGTATAATCAAAATGTAGAAATTTAGCATTAAGGAGAAAAGTATTATGCGCAAACCCATGAAAACCCTGTTCATCCTCAGCATCGTACTCTGTGTGCTGCTCATAGCGGGCAGCGCGCTCGCGTCCCCTCCCTATCCCTTTAAGAACGGCGATGTGGACGGCAGCGGCGACCTGAGCGCTGCGGACGCAGCACTTGTCCTCCGCCATCTGGCGCAAATTGCCCCCCTCAGCGGCGCGGCCTTGGATGCCGCCGACGCGGATTTGGACGGCACGGTCAGTGCGGGCGATGCCGCCGCCATCCTGCGCCATCTGGCCGGGATTGCCAATCTGCCCAACTGGGAGCCGGTCATCGTTCTGAAGCTCAACGCCGCCGTAGAAGTGCCGGCACTGGATGGTTGGGGACTCCTCTGCAGCTTCACCGCGCAGACCGAGGGTGAATATGTCTTTATCAGTGCCAATGCCGGGGATTGCGATCCCTTTGCGCTGAATTATGAAGAAGGTTGGTACTATAGCAATGACAGTTTCAGCAGCTGGGATTATCGCTTCTCCCAATATCTCAGCGCGGGCGAGACCTTCTACTACCACTCCGGTGCCTGGGTTCTTGAGGAGGGGGCATCCGCGACGCACAGCGTAACCGTACTGCTTGCGCCCGAAGAAGCACCCCTTGCCCTGCAATTGAATACCGCCGTGCCGATTACACTTTCCTATGGATTCGCGCGCGCCTGCACCTTCACCGCACCGAGCGACGGGTTCTATCTGTTCACCAGCGGCAATGCAATCGGCGGCGAACCCGCTGCATTGCGCAACCTGGACGGTTGGGTGTGGACTTATGGCTTTGAATGCGGCATCTATCTGACCGAAGGCCGGGAGTTTTGGCTGTTCGTGGCCAATACGGCCTGGGCTGCGGGCAGTTATGAGATCACCGTCACGGAGACAACGGTGCCGGAGGATATCATCCTGGCGCTCGATACAGCCGTGACCGTCCCCTTCCCCTATGCGGCGCCGCGCAGATGCGTTTTCACCGCGCCTGCGTCCGGTGAATATGTTTTCTCCAGCGCATACATTGGCGATGATTGGTGCGATCCCGTCGCTTGGGCCAATTTGGGAGACGAGGAACCTCTTGCATACAGCACCTTCGCCGGTAATTACCGCTTTGTCCGCACCCTTGCGCAAGATGAGGAATTTGCTTTCTATACCGACGACTGGAGCGGTCAATATGTCCCCTATACCGTCACGGTCACGTCCAGAGCGGCGGAGGTCCCAATCGATCTGGTTCTGGACATCCCCGCCACAGTGACGCTGCCCGACGGCGAGCCGCAACTGATGCGTTTTATTGCGCCCACGGACGGGGTGTATCAGTTTATCAGTTCCGACAGCGGCACCGACTGGGAGGATTCCGATTGGTGTGACCCCATTGCCTATACATACGACTACGGGTGGCTGTCGGATGACGAGGGTGGTGACTATAATTATCGTTTCCAAGTGTATCTCAGCGAGGGGGAAAGCTACCTCTACTATTCCGGGGTATACAGTTGGAGTACTGCCACATATACGGTGACGGTGACGACGGTTCCGATCCTGGTCTTGCAATTGGATACGCCCGCCGCCGTTGTCCTGCCGGGCGAGCCATATGACGCGCCGCCCGTGCTATGCATGTTCATCGCGCCGGAGTCGGGCTTGTATTTCTTCACCGCTTCCGGGGCATCGGGTGGCGGTATGACCGCCGCCTTCTGGGAATGGTTTAACTGGGGTTCCAATTGGGAAATGTACACCGACTACCCCGATGGGCAGCATTACAAATTTCCGGTATGGATGGAAGCCGATGACAGCATAGTCTTCTACTCCGGCGCCTGGTGGTGGGAAGGTTCGGACGGGTTCTCGTATGACGTCACCGTTACCAAAATGCCGAGCGTGGAACTGTTCTCAGATTTGCCTATAACCATCTATCTCACGGATGAAATGCCCATGCAGTGCGTCTTCACCGCGCCGGAGACCGGATGTTACACAATCACGAGCTCTGACGCGTCTGATTATAATATTGATCCCGTCGCCTTTTGGGAGTGGTACGGCCCGGACAGCTATTGGATATGGGGCGACGACGGCGGAGACGGCCTGCATTATGTGGTTGCAGTCTATTTGGAAGAAGGCGAACGCTTCCTCTTCTATTCCGGCATATGGGATTGGGAGGAAGCATGCTCCTACGATATCACCGTAACCAAAGTCCCGGCTGTCCTGCTGACACTCGATGCGCCCACGACAATCACCGTGACAGACGGCGAACCGCTTTGGTGCTGCTTCATTGCGCCGGAGTATTGGCATTACATATTCACCAGTTCCAACAACGGCGGCTGCGATCCCGTGGCATTAGACTCGGGCGGCTTCCCCCATAGCGATAATTACGCGGGCAGCGATGATTTTGCGTTTGCGTACTACATGAGTCAGGGTCAATGCTTCTCCTTCCGCGCGGGTACGATAGAGACGGCGGGAACTTTCAGCTATGACATCAACGTTACGGCATGGGAAGGGGGATCTGTTACGCTGGCGCTTGACACGCCCACGGAACTGCGCTTTCCGGCATTGGGCATAACCTTTATGCCTTGCAGTTTCACCGCGCCCGTTGCCGGAACCTATGCGTTCACCAGTTCGGATGTGCTGGGTTGTGCCGCCGGGGCTTGGGATTGGGATTGGTGGGAATTGGACACGGAGTATACCCTTGATCCGAACTATTATTTTGAAGTATACTTGGAAGCGGGCGAAGTCTTTGCCTATCACTCCGGCATGCGGTGGTACGATCCCGCTGATTTTTCGGGGTTCTACAATGTGCATGTTGCGTTGTTGAGTTGATGCGCGGAGGGATCTTTCGGAGTTGTGATAAGAGTGGCGAGCACAAGCGGCTCCTATGGAGCCGCTTACTATCCGCCCCTACTTTTCGCAATCGACCACAAAAAGGCGATTGCCTTTTTCGATGACTGTATGTCCTTCCATTTTCAAGTGTTCCCGCTGGCCCGGCGGGAATTTTTCGTTCAACTCGCCCTTGGCTTTCAGGGTTCGCCACCAAGGGAAGGCTGCGTCCCCCCGCTCCACGGCGGCATGGGCGCAGATATTGATAAAGATACCCGCTGTCAGCGGACAGGTCGCGTTTGCCCCGGCTTCCGCCGCCAGTTCTGCGCGCAGGCGCTCCGCCGTCGTGATTTGGCCAAGGGGGACTGCCGCCATCCGCTCGTTGTATTGCAGGGGCGCGGCGACCAACAGTTTGCTGCCGCCGAAGCGCTTGACCGATTCCGGCTTGCCCGACAGGTCTTCGATTTTCGGCAGTCCGCCCGCGTTGTGCAGTTTTTCGTTGTAGGTTTTTCTTGGCATGGTTGATGCTCCTTTATGGGTGGTGGATGTGCTCCATCTTCCCGTCTTCGCTATAGTAGAACAGGTAAGCGCCCGCTACGATTGGCCGAGAACCGTTTACGATGAACATGGGGTTATTGCCGTCTAAATCTGCTTTGTAAATTTTATCTTCCTCAGTTGCAAAGTACAAAACGTCTTCTGCGATGGCGAAATCTATTACCTCTTTGTCAGACAAAGATATATCTTCATAAGGCATGCTACGATATTCGATAGCGTTCATGTTGATTTTGCGCAAATTCAATTTGAACGCATAGATATAATACAGATCTTGATTATACACCAATAGTGCACGCGGATACAGGCAATCTCCTTGAAGATTTGTGCCATCGAGATTCATCCGAAATATTCCTTCATCCATGCCGAAATACACGTGGTCTTCACTAACCCGAATATCATGAGACATGTGACGGTCATTCCTGAACTGTCTGACGTCGGAGCCATTTAGGGTTGCGCTGAATATCTTGTTTGTATAGATTGTCGAAAAGTATATTCTATTTTTATATATCGTGTAGCTCAGTATGTCTCTATTCAGCACCTTGATTTCGCGGCGAGCAATCAAATCATAAGCATACAGTTTGGATGAGAAACTCCACCAGCTTAAGCTTGTTTGCGTATAGTATAATTTATTTCTGTAGATTTGTATTTTAATCTTCTCCGAGTAATTCGGATGGTCGCTGAGTTTCACCTTGTTTTCAAGGTTTGCGTCCATTTGATACAGCTTGTACTCGTCATCCGGGTTGGCGAAATAGTAGATTCCGTTGTGCTCGGCGATATAGCCACTTGTGGAGAGTACTGTCGCTTCTTCATTCGACTCTGCGGCACAGGCGCAGAGCGTGAGCAGGGACGCGAGGGCGCATAGAAGGCCGATTATTCTTTTTGTCGTTTTCATGCTACTCCCTTTCCCAAATGGTCACTTGTACCGTGTCGCCCGGTTGTTTGTTGATTTTCGCGCGGATATCCTTACGGACGCCGAGGATATAGCAGATCGAACCGTCCGCGTTTTTTACGCCCATATTGACGATGCTGCCGTCGTAGGGTTCGTTGTCGAACCTAGCGTGTACCTTTGCGCGGCCCTTGCCGAACTCTGTGCGGAGGTCGTGGGGGAAGACGATATAGGCCGCGTCCTGGCCCGGGACACCTTGGATCGTGGCGCTGAACTCATAGGTTTTCATCTTGGTACGTGTAGCCCTCCGCCCGGCGCGCGTCCTGTAAATCCGACCATGCCTGCCAACCCGCATCGCGCAGGAGGGCGTTGTCGGTTTTGAGCATGGGGTAACCCGCGTCGAAAGTTTCGGTCAGCGCGCAGGGATAGCTTGCGCAGAGGGCACACATTTCCACGCCCTTTTCCCGCGCGCAGACGCGGACGCGGCAGCCGGGATTGCCGCCGCCCGCGCGGCAGGAGGGGCAGACACCGCTCTGCACCATGCCCCCGAGGAAGCCCCAAAACTCGGCCCCGCCGGGGATGGCGTGCACCACTTGGTCGAAGCCCGCCCGTTGCATTTCGGTTTGCAGGGCCAGCGCCGCGGGGTATATATGCACCCGCACCGCGCAGTTTTCACAGCATAGGCCGCAGTAGGCGCTGTGTTGGTTGTCCATGGGTTGCTCCTCCCTCTGATTTATCAGAACAAATCGCTGTGCGTTCCGGTTTGGAACAGACAGAGTATCAACACATCCTCCCGTTTGCTGTAAATCAGCAGCCAGTCAGGCGCGATGTGGCATTCCCTGAAACCAACAAAATTTCCGGTCAGGCTATGGTCGCGGTTTTTCAACGGGAGTGGTTGCCCCATCTGCAAGAGCGATACAACCGCTTCTAACTTTGACATATCATAGCCTCGCTTGCGCAACAGTTTCAATTGCCGCTTGAATTCCGCAGACTGCTCAATTTTGTAGTGCATGCGCTTCCTCCGCCGCGATTTCCGCATCCACCTCGTCCAATATCTCGCGGAAATTGTTATAGGTTTTCGGAATCATCGGCATCGCACCCAGCATCGCGGCAAGCGTTTCCGCATTGGGCTGGGGCTTTGCCACCTCGAACGGCATGCCGCCCCGCCGTATGGCTTGGTTCAGAAAGATACGTATGGCCGTCGGCGTATCAAAGCCCAGATCCGCGAACAGCGCATCCGCCTTGCTTTTTACCCGCTCATCCAAACGCACCTGTATCAATGCGCCTTGTCCCTGTGGCATCGTTTTCACCTCGTATGTTTTTACTATCTAATAGTATGCGCTTTGCATACTGTTGTCAATACGTTATTTCCTGATCTCACCGCTTTGCTTCATTTTTTTGCTCCACTTTGCGATGGATTTGTGCCACTGTTTCTTGTCGCGCAGGAACTGCCCGCGATTTTCGGTGTATTCCGCTTCCTGTTGGAGTGTGCAATAGGTGCGCCAGCGGGCTTCGGGGAGTTCGCCGCCGGCGATGGCCGCTTTGATTGCACAGCCCGGTTCGCTTTGGTGGGCGCAGTCGCCAAATTTGCAGGGGCGCGTGAGGACCTCCTCCACATCTGCGAAGGCATCGCCGAGACCGCTGCTGACGTCCCACATGCCCAGCTCGCGCATGCCGGGCGTGTCTATGACCATCGCGCCGCCGGGGAGCATAAAGAGCTGCCTGTGCGTGGTGGTATGGCGGCCGCGGCTGTCGTCCTCGCGGATGGCCTGCACATCCATGAGGGTCTCGCCCGCCAGCGCGTTGATAAGGCTGGATTTGCCGACGCCCGAACTGCCGAGGAATACGACTGTACGGCGGGGCTGCAGGTACGGCGCCAAGAGCTCCAGGCCCTGCCCTGTGCGCGCGCTGACGGCGACGATATCGACGCCGATGGCGATGTTTTGCACATTATGCAGCTGTGCGGTGTAATCATCCACCAGATCGGCCTTGGTCAGAATGACGACGGGCGTCGCGCCGCTCTGCCATGCGAGGGTGAGATAGCGCTCCAAGCGGGCGGGGTTGAGGTCGTGGTTCAGAGAGCTCATCACAAAGACCGTATCGAAATTGGCGGCGATCGCCTGCTCGCCCTGGCCCTTGGTGGGGTTGCGGCGGGAGAAGAAGCTGTGCCGGGGCAGGGTTTGCAGAATCAGACTGTCGCCCACGGGTTCATATTGTATGCGCACAAAGTCGCCGACCGTGGGGAATTCCTCCCCCCTGCCGTAGTATACGCCCGTTTTCAGGCGGGCGAAGACCTGCCCCTGCGGGCAGATGAGGGTATAGCGGTCGCGGTGGACCGCCGTGACGCGGGCGGGCGCGTCGGCGCCCTGCCAGCCGTAGGTATTCATTTGTATCATTGGTTCCTCCGTTTTGTTAGGCAATAGGCAGTAGTTTGAACATTGCCTCTTTCATGCAAAAAAATACACACCATTCGGTGTGCCGCAAGGGTTCGCGAAAGGTTTTGGGTGGTACGGAAACAGAGCACAGGCTTGTGCTGCTTACATACCCCTATTCTGTTTTAGGTGATGAACCTCTCTCTTTTGGCCGACATGATTTTTTCTCCTTTCGTTGTTGTTTGCGTGTAGTTTGGCAGATTATTGCGCGGGTGTCAAGGGTTTTTCAGCGTGCAATGTTCAATGTTGGAAAAAAAGCATTGTGCGTTGCGCGTTGTGCATTGAACATTGCGCTTTCTTCTGTTACAATGTGAATATCCTGTTTAGACAAGGAGGGGTTTGATATGAAGCGAACGGTATACGGCACCACGGACGGGAGGGTGACTATACTTTAGCCCTCTCGTGGGGGGCGTAGCCGCCCCTCTGAAGGAGGACATTATGGCAATTGGATGGATAGATCCAAACGAATATTCTTTCAACAGCTTTTTGCTGATGGAGCGTTTTCAGATACGCCTTTTTGTGGAGGGTGAGGGCTGGGACGAGGACAAGACGGCCTGGCGGCGCAATTTCGGTATCGCGCTCCGCCATAACCCCGTTGTGCTTTGGTATTTGGAGCGCCGATGCCCCGAGTGCGCGGACTTGTTGCGGGCGCTTGCGGCGGGTACGCCGGAGGTCTCCGCTGTTGAAGTACGCCAAGCGGAAGTTTGGGCCTTGACGGCTGTCGAGGATTTTGTGGTGCATACGGCGCCCGAAGTGATGTCGACGCATTGCGATTATATACGTAACTGGGATGCGTTTCGCTTGCCGGAAATGGCGGACTTTGCGGACAAGCTTGTGCTGGACGTGGGCAGCGGCAGCGGGCGGCTGAGCTTTGCGGCGGCTGCCTTGGCAAAAGAGGTCTATGCGGTGGAGCCTGTGGGGACGCTGCGCGAATTTATGCGCGACCGTATTGCGCGGGAGGATATACGCAATATCCGCGTGACCGAGGGGCTGGTCACCGCTCTCCCCTATCCCGACGACAGCTTTGACATTGTGATGAGCGGGCATGTGGTGGGGGACGACTGGGACGCGGAACTGGCGGAACTGACCCGCGTTTGCAAGCCCGGCGGCCTGCTGCTGGACTGCCCCGGCGACGAGCGGGGCGCGGGCGCGCGGCCCGAACTGATCGCCCGCGGCTTTGAAGAGCTGCGCTATGACGGCAACTGTGGATATCCGGTTTGCCGTTATCGGAAGCAGGTAGAAAAGTAGATGTATGGGGCTGTGAATGCAGCCCCGTAAATTTTTTTCAAAAACATAAAACCCGCACGCGATTTTGTGCATCTATATGGTGAAAAACGGAGGAAGGGCTTATGGCAATGACAGAGCAGCAGGTTCAATTGGTTATCGCGGCGCAGAACGGCGATATGAAGAGCTTTGAAGCGCTGTTCGCGATATACTATGATAAGGTGTACGCACTGGCGAGGATGATCATCCGAAACGGCAGCGATGCCGAGGATATCCTGCAGGAGACCTTTGTCAGCGCGTGGCGGAAACTGCATACGCTGCAAACGCCGCAGACCTTTTCGGTTTGGGTGCAGGTGATTGCCAGAAACCTCTGCCATATGCAGCTGCGGAAGAAGAATCTGGCGATACTGCTCGACGCCGAACAGGATATGGAGAATTTCGGTGCGGAGGAGTCCGAGGAGATGCTGCCCGCGGTATACGCGGAACGGGCGGATCTGCGAGAGCGCTTGGGCAGGATCATCGACGGCCTGTCCGAAGTGCAGCGCCAGGCCATCGTCCTCTATTATTTCAACGGGCTGTCCGTGGAGGAGATTGCCGATGTGATGGAGTGCAGCGCCAACACGGTTAAGACGAGACTCTACCTCGCGCGGAAGGCGATCCGCTCCGAGGTGGAAGAGGAGGAACGCAAGAGCGGCGAGAAGTTTTACGGGCTCATTGGGATTCCCCTGCTGCCATTGGGCAAGCTAATTCAAACGCATATGGAATCCCTGACGGGTCGGCAGGTCGCGTATAACGCGTCCTGGCACGCGATCTCGGACGCCATTGCAAGTTCACACGGCGCGGGTGCGGCAGCGGTCGCAGCCGAAACACAAACAAAAAAAATGAAAGGCGTAGAAACGGTGAAAAACATGTCGTTGAAAGCAAAAATCATGATGGGCATATCCATAGCTGCGGCGTTGGGCGCCGTAGCTGTGCTGGTCATCCTTTTGGTGACCGGAGGCACCGGCAATAATCCGCAGATTGAAGCCGACCCGAGCCCCGACCCGAGTTTCGACGTTGTCGTAACTGCCACGGAAGAGCCCAACCCGACCCCCGAGCCGACGCAAGCGCTTGACACAGCCGCGCCCACAGAGGAAGTGAGCGCGACCGATACGCCCGCGCCCGCGCCGACCAATACCCCGAGCCCGACGCAAAGCACAACGTGGTCCTATGCGTATATTGTCAATTGGAGTGAGCGGATGGACGAATACCAGAACTACGCCTTTGATTATGTGGACTGGCTTACGGGCGAAGAAGCTATCACAAAGTATATGCAGGATTACGGATGCTCACGGGAGGACGCGAAAAACGATACGGAGGAATACGGATATATACGCAACGTCAATCCGCAAATCAGATGGTTCTATCCGACAGTCGGCACAACGTATTATATGCCCGACGCGATCATGTCCGTCAAGCCCATCAAAGTCAATTACGCGACTTTTAGGGATACGATGATTCCGGCGATAGAGAGCAATGATATGACTCTGACCTTTGTGAAAGTCACTGTTTCCGGGGAAACCATCGTAAAAGTCGAATGGGTCTATCACCCGTAAAATAGGGCGCGAGGAAGGGAAAAATCAAAATGAAAACCAAAACAGGGACAAACAAACTCATATCGGCCCTGCTCGCAATGGCGGTCATGTTCGGCCTGTTCGCGGCGTTTCCGCTGACGGCATTTGCGGCGGACACAACCATGGACATATCGGATGTTCCCACGGGACCGATGATGGTTGCTACGATTCAAAAAGGAATCCAGAACGTACTCAACACCGCAAGCTCCGGCGATACCATTACCATCACCGGCAGCAAGACCGGCATATCGTCAAAACTAACTCTGAATATCCCAAGCGGCGTGACGGTTATCTGGAAAGCTAAATATGAAGGCAACGTAAGCGATGCCATGATTGAATTGACCGGCAGCGGTACGTTTGAAGTCGTGAAGATTGATGCTAATAATATCAGAAATCAGGGTGATGGCAACTGCATCCTTTCTAAAGGTGCGAACGCCAGCATTACAATTAACGGAGGTAGCGTGTTCGCTAACAAAACCGCTCTTCGTATTGAGGGGCAAAACTCCACCGTTAAAGTGATCAACTTCGGTAGTTTGACTTCAAACAGCGGCGATGTGCTTTGCGTCGTCGGCTCAAATGCAAAAATCACAGTAAGTAGCGGGGGCGGAGTACGATGTCAGGGATCTGTCACCGGCAGCGCCATTTACATTTCAAGCGCGAGTGTCGACACGTCAGTAACCGTAATGGGTAATGGCTATGTGAATACCGAGGCAACGACAGGATATAACCACGCCATCTGCAGCGACGGAGCAAACACCCATATACAAGTGGACGGAGTAGCCCAACTAAGAACAAAAGGAGAATACGCCACAATATACATGAGAGGAAGCAATCCCACGGTTCAGTTGACCGGCGGCTATGTGTTTGGCACCGGTACAGACCTCTTGGGGGAGAAAAACGTCATTTACATGAGCGGCGGCTCGCCAACGATTACCAGCGACGGCATCGTCTGCGCGTGGAACAAGCCGAGCGAAACCCCCATCACTTATGTCGCGGGGTCATCGACTGACCTGAAAGTCAACGCCGACGTAACTGCGACATGGACGAATGATGGTTTTCCTTACATTACCTGCAAAACAGCAACAGATATAGTTCGACAGATAACTATGGGGGGGGTAAATATCGTCGCATCCCCGGTAGCACCGAGTAATCTGACGGCGACGGCGGGCGCAGGCGGTATAAAGCTGACATGGAAGGATAATTCCAGCAATGAGACAGGTTTTATCATTGAGAGAAAAGGGGACGGCGCCGGTTGGGGGCAAATGGACTATGTGGAGGCGAATACCACGACGTATACGGACACGAACGTACAAGCCGGCAAGACATATACCTATAAGGTAAACGCGGTTATATCGGGAACGTCCGGCGCGGTTTCCGGGTATTCCAACGAAGCCACCGCTACAATGGGCAGCGCGTCAACGGCAACGTCTGCGCCCGCGCCAACATCTACACCAGCGACTTCGACAGCACCCCCAGAGAGCAGCGCGTCCCCACCAACAGTCACGCAGTATGACGTCACTTTTAAATACGATAACGGCCAGCCCGATTGGGTGCAGACTGTCAACGCGGGCGATAAAGTGGATTGCGCTATGGACGATCCGATTAAAAACGAAAATATCTTTGCCGGATGGTACAAGGACACGGAATTGACGCAGGCATATGATTTCGACACCCCTGTGACGGCAAATATCACGCTGTGCGCCAAATGGGTGCCTGCGCAGGGCGAGCTTACACCCAACCCGGACGGCGAAGACGAGGGCGGCTTCAATTGGCTGTGGATTGCGCTGATCGCCTTGCTTCTTGTGGCTGCCGGCGGCGGGCTTGCGTTTGTCATCATAAGCGAGAAAGAAAAGGGACAAAAAAAGAGCAGTTCCCAGACGTTTTGCGGAAATTGCGGAACGCGGGTACAGGCCGGGATGAAATTCTGTCCCGAATGTGGAGGGCAAATCGGCGCGATGGCGCAACAAAACAATACGGAGGAGTAGGAAAATGAAAAGGATTTTTACACTTGTAATGGCGCTCTTGCTCGCCCTGTCCCTAATGACGGCGTGCGGCGGGAACAACAGCAACGGCAGCACCACACCTTCTCTATCGTCTGACAGTAATAATGTCAGTGACGAGCCGGGAGAGTTCTTCGGAGCAGACGGGTTAATCGACTTGCGCGATAACAGAAACTATTTCGCAGTGGTGAATGGCGTGAGATACGACATGAACACTACAATCCGGAATGTCCTGGACGATGGCTACACGGTGGACGAATCGGCAATCGATTTGAAAGAGATTCTCAAACCCGGCAGTTATAAGGGTACACTCAATTTCTATAAGGGCAAGGACATATATTTCACCGTGCATCCGATTAACAGAACAAATAACCCAATAACGCAAGCAGAATGTTCCATAATATATATGTATTTTAGTAGTTCCAATCCAGCGAATGTTACCATAGTATGTGGTCTGACCATTGGGAGTACTCTGGCTGATGTGGAGAAAGTCTTTGGCGTCGATTATTATTCTAAGACAGACACCATAGTTACATATAAGCCGTCAAACGCGGACAATAGAGCTTTCACCTTTATGTTTGACGACTCCGGTAAAGTGAAAAATATTTTAATTCAAGGCGACGTGGCCATAGATTGAGCATGAGAATCAAAGAAGAACAAAACATAAAA
>Ga0123353_10002057_pt1 | contig 24852 bp, 15 predicted proteins | sample TergutLab28metaG_3_FD_92763 | JGI IMG/M metagenome (GOLD analysis project Ga0123353, IMG submission 92763) | Labiotermes labralis P3 segment gut microbial communities from Petit-Saut dam, French Guiana - Lab288 P3 | ecosystem: Host-associated > Arthropoda: Insects > Digestive system > Gut ...
TAATAATTTATTTAAAAATACGTACAACAAAATAATGTTATATATGCACTGAGAAACATATGTGACAGTCAAATTATTACTATAATTTAAATAAAATATTTTGTATAGAATTTATTGGAATGATTAATTATTAATTAATTTTATAGATAAGATTATTTAATTCTTTAAAACATGGGATGTTGTTGAGAAATAGTAGAACATAAGTCTGATGGAACATAAGACGATACATTCGTTTCGTAAGAAGAGCAAGCCAGACAGTTGTACAAGATATGAAATTTAGTTTCGTGAGGAAGCCAAGAAACGGAATTCTGAGTCAGAATTCATTTAACAAGTCAAACTGAAATTTAAAGTCTCTTTTATTAACTCAATACATGGTCCAGTGACGTAATTACACAGGTTTTGTTCTGCCTTAGAGAATATTTTGGAAGGAAAGAAGTATTTGACTTAGATATGAATATGTAATAAACAACATTTGTAATAAAATTTAATTTGTAAATATTTTATAGTGGAATAACTATGGAGAAGGGGAGGTGGTTGAATAATATAATACCAGTGATTCAATGTATGGCAATGGAAGCATTCGTGCATTTACAAATTTATTTCTGTCACAGTGAAGTCTGTAAAAAACGCAGTCTAAATTCAGCCGCATTTAATAAGAGGTGTTAACAGTTTTTGACCTAAAAGTTATACTTTAAATAAAGAGAACTAAGTTGACTGTAGCCGATTTCGTTGACCGTGCGGGCGAAGGTGTAGGTCTGAAGCTAGCTGGAACCGCGGGTTCGAATAAGAGTGGAAATTTAAAAAAAATCCCCCCTGAGAGTAAAGATGTTTGTCTGTGTGTTTCTTGTGTGCTGTATATGTAGTTGCCTTTGCGAAGAGCTGATCACTCGTTCAGGGGACACCTACTAGTTGCGTGTGCGTGTCTAATTTTGTGTGATCTATGGACATAAAAAATTATGCGACCTAGGCCCGATTTGGTCTATTGCGCTACAGAAAAATTACCGCAAAATATTACATGTTATTCTGATCTATAAAAATATATTGATGAAAGTGTGAAACTTCTTTGTGAAAACCACACCAATAATCTCTGAAGAAACACCAGTGGAATGCGAAGTTTACAGAAGAGTCGTTATTATAATTAATTTAAGGAGGAAAATTTTTTTAAAAATGTAACACACGTATACTTGCTGAGGATTTGGGTCTCATCACCGGTAGACAACAATATTAATAATACTAATGCAAAATACAATCTGGCCTACTTTGTGGGGTTGCGAATGTTAAAGTGAGCAACACCAATTACTCTGAAATAGTTTAACTAAGTTCAAAGGGTAAATCCAATAAACAGTGTTTAATTAGCGTGCTAAGTTATATGGTCAGCTGAGAGTAACACAGTATTCAGATTGCGACCTCTCATATTTGTCACCAACATGCTTAAAAATATTCTCGCCTCCAGTGTGGTGACTGTACCACATCCGAAGTCGATAGGGCATGCAGTTCTTCAGTATGACTACACTAATATGAGTACATTAGTTGAACACAAGATATATAGTACGAAAGTTTGGTCAAGATTACATTATTTTAAAACAAGCCGAAGTGATGACAAGCAGAAGAAAATAGTTATGGCACGCACTAAATGCACGTTATTGTTATTATTATTATTATTATTAAAAATATTAACCTCCATCTGAATCATTAACATAAATACCGATCAGATATTGGTGCTAATTAAGAACATTGATGTAGTTATTTGTGTCATTGTGGAAGAGAGAAAATAAATGTGGATATCTTATTTCAAGCATGAAAAAATTTTGCCTTATAAAGACGAAACATAATCTACTTTATGTAAGGAAGCAGTCCGTACCGCGTAGTAAACAGTTCAAACCACGGTTATAAAAACCAACCAGTTAATGATATATAAAGCAAAAGTCGCTGTCTGATTTGAAATCTCTACAAAGCACTCAATTCAAAGCGAGCACCATATAGAATTTTCTAATGTTAAAACTAGTAGTGATTAGAGAAACTGCTTGGCTTTAAAAGGTTAAAATTCTTGTTAACAGCAACTCTGGGATTACTATCTCACGACTAGCAAAACACTGGAAATGGCGTATACTGAAGAGAAGCTGTTAATTAACTAGCAAGATGCTAACTTTGCTTTGTAACTTGGATTAAATCGAGTATGAATTTAGGGCTAGAGTAAGAATGTGTAGCAAGCATACTTCATGTTTTCATTTTAAAGCAAGAGGAAGTTCAATTTTTCAGACTATTATTGTAATGAACTAATAGGTCTTAATTATATAGTCTACGAAATGGAAAAACTTAGCAAGTAGGATAACTTGAAAATTACATGATCGATTATAATCAAAATTATATACTCATTATCATTAAAAAGTTACCAGGAAAAGAACCAAATTGATGCAACTTTACACGCCTATCGCCATTATTAATACAAAAAACTCTATGTCATTAATCTGTTTAAAGTCTCAGTTATCTGCATCTAGAATATGTCTCATAGTTTTAAAATAATTTGGTTTTAAATAGAAGTAACGTCGCAAAGACATTTATCTGATAAAGAAATTATAACATGTCTATTCAGCAACTAAATTAAAATATTAATTTACGTTACCAAAATATTTTTCTTCACTTCATTTGCAAAATAAGTTTCATAGTAATTGCAGTTCATATAATGAAGTACTTCCAACTCCACAGTCACAAATACTAAAAACCAGCCTTTTACTTGCAACATGAATGTGTGTGATTCGTTTGGTTCTCACAATAAGAATCTATTATATCTATGTAGATTACACCAGTGGTTCCTAAAGTATGCTGCGAGGATCCTAAGAGATTCATGTGTACATTTCTGTAAAGACTACATTGAAGTTAACTTATTTTTTAATTAAAAATATAATATTTTGTTAAAAGTATTGGTGGAAATTCTGTAATTGGCAATATGTTGTTTTCTTTTGGCCGTTAGAATATCTAATTAAGAAATTCCTGTGCCCATGAAGCTAGACACAATGATTTAAATTAATGACGAATCATGTAATGTATTGTTACATACGCTACTGGTAAGTATTCCTAGTGATCTAAAATCTGATTGCCATATAAATTTTTAATTTTGTATACCTATCATCCGGACACACTACATTTACGTGCGAAAGGATGTGAGGATCCATGGTTGTTTTTGGAAACCAAAATTAGTCTGCAACAAAAAAAGTGTGGGAAACATTGGGCTACATTATTTACGAACGTAACTTCTGTATTGGAACCACTGTATTTTCTGTATGGTGGGAAACTTGCATTTTCTTATAAAACTGATTTATTTACGTTTTTATAGGTTCAATAAAGTTAACTGTTAATGGGCTATATTGCCTGATCCGTTTTCATGTAATATGTTGTTCGATAATGAGACCACTAAACCTGCAGATTTTATAAGTGTTATCATATTGCATATTAAGTTTTACTGGAAAATTTCATGTTCCTTAGTTAAAAGCAATTTCTTTTAATACTTTTTGTGCTTGATCAATAAGAACCAACAGGATGCACTAATATTTAACCTCTACATGTTTTCTAGCATGTTTACAGCTCATCATCAGGAAATATTTTTTTGTATTTACAGCAATTGTTATGTGTCATGTGTTTATGTTTGTTCTAATTACGCTTCTTAAAGTATTATATTACAGGATCAGTGAATTAAAGTAAGTTTTCGTTTAAAGATGTTCACCATTTGCTCTAAAATTCGGATTCTGAAGGTATTTCTTCTTTTAAAATGGATTTAAACACCAAAAGCTCTTCGTAAATTTCCTAGACACAAATCAGCCAGTTAATTCTACAATTACGACGCTTTTTAGGTTTCGTTGACCGTACATTCCTGTATAATCTTGTAATTAAAGCCAACTTGGTGCACAGTTTTTCTTAGTATGTTTATTCCTTTTCTCTACTTCTCTGTTACGCTTACCAGACAGTCATCCATACAGAATAACAAGTAGCAAGTGTCGCATAAATACAGTTTTTTCTCCTGATGAAGGAAACATAGTCTCCCGAAACATGTACAGAAAAGAAATAAACATATTAAGAAAAATTGTGCAACAAGTTGGCTTCATTTACAAAATTTCGACGTTGTTACTTACATATTAGAAGCTTCATCTAGAAACAGGACATTGAGAAATTCTTTCTCATCCTGGCACTGAACTGTTTCTTCTTTACTTATTGCTCTGACTTACCTCCGGTTCCTTGATTGGACGATCGATGCCACATGAAACCTGAAATTAAAGGATAATAAAAAATAGTACGTGGCAGAAACACGTGTACTAAGTAAACAAACAATTATAGGTACACAAATTCCTTCAGGAACCAACATTAGTATATTATGTAATTACTTACTCACTCAATAGAGCAGATTTCTTCTTGTGCAACTAAACTTGTTTTTTCAGCTAGTCAAGAATTTCCCCGCATTTTATGGAACCCGATAATTCATTACCACTTTCACAAGTGATTTCTGTGTGAATTTTTCGTAACAAGATACATTTTTACGGGGAGGATTTGCTAGCACCTCGCCCAACCCCCAAGCTGGAGGACCAGCCCTTTTTGGCTGTCCGCGAATGCTTATTCAATATATTCGCAGCAACCCGACCATGCGACATGCCATGGTGACAGAGACCCAGTTATCACGGAGTATGTTATATACTATAACGGAAAAGATGGCACAATTCAACCCTCGAAAGGCCGCCCTACGTATTAGGATGTAGAAGACCACCTGGAGTCAAATGTAACCCCACCGTGAAAGTGGTTATAACTAATGCTGGTTTTTAGTTCTATTATTGTCAAATTAAAATACACGTATACTTACGAAAGAACACAGTTTGACATTACTGAAATGACAGCCTCATGTAACAAAGACATACAACAATGACATGATTATCATTTACCCTATACGGAATATGAATTCCGGTTATGTTCAATATTTATTTCTGTTTTCTAGAATGTAAATATGATAAAATGGTTTGAAGAAGAAGAAGATGTCGTTAAAACAGCGCAACTAGTCAGATATATCAGTTTCATCCTTATTCTTCCAAGTGACACAAGAAACAATCATACTCATGTGGTCATTGCAGACGTAACGTCCACATCCTTTGCAGACAAACTGTGTCTTCACATCTCTACTCCTGCTGCATACATGACAGCGTTCTCGCTTTCTTAATATCGCCTCGTAGTCTTCGGGGTCCTGCATGGTGTTTTCTTCAGAATCAGAGACAAATCTGCACATGACTATTGCTGTTTTGATGTTCCTAAGTAGCGAACAAAGTTTGTATCGTTGTGTTACAAATGGTGTCACCAGAACATGTGCAATTCTGAGCAAAAAGTCTTTCCTTTTTATATTCTCCTCAGGCTGATCTTTGCGCATGTTGTGTGCATATAACACCAAAGCATTTACTGCAGCAGTGTTGATCATGCCATAAAACGTTGCCACTCTCCATCTGCCAGTTGCTCGCTGTTCCTTGCACACATTTGATCCAGCATGTCTACTGCACCTTTTGTTTTGTTATCAAATTCAATTATTTCAGGCTTTCCTGAATCGCTGCAGATTGCTGAACCACGATGGAGTGATGAAAGGAGGACAACTGATTTGTTCTTCTTTGGGACACAATTGTGAGATCCTTGGTAAATCAAAAAATAGACGAGTTTTTATCACGTTGCCTGGCAGGCTTGAACTCTTGTGGAATTTCTCTTTTGTTTTGCTTCATTGTCCCAACAAGCGTCAATTTTTTGTTTCTCAGTTGATTTGCAAGGTCAACAGACGTAAAGAAATTATCTGTTGTTACATTTCGCCCGCCTCTGTCCTGACCAGAAATAGGCTGAACCGATGTGCAGACGACATCACTTGCCAATCCACGAGCTACTTTATAATTTTCTTTGCCCAAATAAACTTTCTCATTCATCATGTATTTCGTGGCAAAATCATACATCATCCAAATTTTGATTCCGTACTTGCTTGGTTTTTTGGGCATATATTGCCGGAATCCACATCTTCCTTTAAATGGGAATTCATCGATGCAGACAGCTGAACCAACCAAATACTATGATTTACACAAACCAATGAACTTGTCTCAAAATTTCTCGAAATGCTGCCATTTTATCTTCCAAACGACGCTCAGTTCTTGTTTCTTTGTCGTCAAATCTTGAAACTGACAAGAGAAACCGGAACGATTTTTTACCATGACTACAGGGAAAACTAATCTTCCTGCCCCATCCATTTTATACAGCGACTCTCTGTGTTCGTGTGAAGATTCAAAACACTCCTCCATAAATCAAGAAGCCAATGACAGCACGAAGTTCATCCAATTATGTTCGCCGCATTCATTTATGAAACTTGCCAGTGAAGTTGAAGAGATAACCATTAATTTTTCGATTGGTGGGTATAAGTATAATGTTCAAAATATCATCAGAAATAAAAAGTGAAAAAGCATCATGTGGGGTATTTGCATTTTTGGCTTCATCCACACACCCGGGAAGACGCACAATTATATTCTCTCTGCGTGCTCGAGCAACGTTGGGAGGTGTCCTGCTCCAGGTAAAGCACTTGCCTTGAAAAACATTCGTCTCCTCGTCTGTGTTGTCTCCTGTTTCTGAATGCTCAACATCTGTGTTTTCCGGCTCTCCATGGTCACCAGTGTCAGCTTTATCGTACACAGAGTCAATATCATCATCAAGATCTTCCTCTACAGCTTCTTCTTCATCTTCTGAGCCCTAAACCACTTAGTCTAGCATCATCATCACTGCTGTATCTGTCGCCCTCGCAATCATCACTGTCACAAACTAGAAGACTTATCTCGTAATCGTCTAGAAACTGAACACGGGAGGCCATTTTTATTCAGAATACCTGCAAGAGATACTATAGTAGTATTTTATAACACATTATCACCACAAAAATGTACAAAACTAAATACAGAAAAACAACACGCGCAAGGCCACCTGGGGTCAAATCTGACCCCAGTGAGGAAAAAAGAAATTTTAGAAAAAAAAACGGTTATTACTAACAGCACAAAACCACTATGCCGACCTAGAGGACACTTGTCATGACAAAGTCACGAAGGTTGGTTTCATTGTATTGTAAACCAAAAAACGTTATCGAAAAATACGAAGGCTGGGGTCAAATTTGACCCCGGGTGGCCGTTTGAGGGTTAATATTGGTCTGTTTCCGCGTTGCGGTTTGCACCTGCACGCGCGCGCGTGACGAAGGAAGATTGTGCATTCTGCAAGCGTTTTATCTTGTGCCGGCCGACAACAAAACACCAATCACACAGCGTTACCTACCAATCTTATGCAAAACGACGGAGATGAACTGCGATACAAGTTTTGATTTCTTTCTCAGAAACAGATAAGCCGGGTAAAACGAGAGACAGCGACAGTCCACAAAGAGTATACTGATGTAAAGTCATTTGCAGGCCTGTGGGTGTACCGAGTACTGCAAAACATGTTATGTCATTTGGTGAAAACCCCTATAAATAACGCAGGCCTGCCCATAAAAATACATTACTTATTTATTTACAAGTTTACCCTTCTTCTGGGAAATGGCTTAGACCTTATTCTTTCTATCCTGAAGATGGAAGCAGTTAGTTCCCATGAAGCGTTGCAGTGATGAGCAAAAAGCATGACGTCATAAACCAGAAGATCGTAATCTAAATCTTAATCGAATTATAAATATCTTACAGACTTCATCACATGAAAGGGTCGAAATAATAAACTCATATCTACCTCCACGGAGCAGAGTCCTTCCTGAGAAGCCAACAGGCTCTCAGCTAGTCAAGAAATTTCTGCATTTTATGGAATCCGAATATTAGTTACCGCATTCCCTACCCTGGGCCAGATCAATCCAGTCCATGCCCCCATCCCAATTTCTGAAGGCCCATTTTAATATTACTTCCCATCTACAAATTGTATCTTTCGCTCAGGCATCCCCCTCAAAACGGGACGTCGCTGGTAGCCCGACATAACCTTCTGGTGTTTTCCAAAGTGTAAGAAACCTAGGGCCGCAAAATAGCCTTTTTGAAGCTGGTCATGAAAAGTTCAGAAGTCTACTCTAACAATAAAATCTTGGGTCACTGATTCGCCAATGCATGTGTGTGTGTGTGTGTGTGTGCGTGCGAGCACGGTTTTGTTGATTGCTGCAGGTTACATGGCCAAGAAGTCAGGTGTCTTGAATCCGGGGAGAGAGAAAAGTAATTTGGCTTCCATCGGCAAGAGAAACTTATTTCGTATCGATTGATTTCAAATTACAGCAAGCAATTCAATCAGTGCCATAAACTACCGATCGAAGAAGCTATGTGGCAGTCTGACCCGCCGGTGTGTTTCTGTATAATGGAGCATGCAACAGCCTATTGCAACGTAAACAGTATTGCCGAATTTCCCGCTGCCATACGTGCTTCCAGCACAGCAACACGTTTCAGAATAATGCTGTCGACACCATAACTTGCAAAAATACGTTTCTTGTTGGGTGTTTTTAAGAACAGAGTTCCTCTGTATGTGACTTCCATTATCAGTGCATAAACAGTTCATTGCATTCGGCCCACAAGATTTTACAAAAGTTTGCACAGCACTTTTGGTTTTGTAAAAATGGACACAGTGACAATTATGCTTCATTTAAGAGGGTAAATTAATTGCTACTCGTGTTTTGCATATTTCTTGGAAGTCTTGGGATAAATCTCTTATAGAAATCTCCTCATCATCCCGTTGATCAAATGTGAGTCTTGCGAAAATGATTACAGTAAAAGATGCACTTAAGAGCACAAGGAAATTTTGCCACCCATTACACTCTCTACGTCTGATGTGGAGCATTTTCGGTACAGGAGATGTCTACAGAATTTACTGTGCGACTGTGACTTGCATAGTAATGAGTGTTGTGAAAGCCATACTTTTTTTTTTTACTTGCGGGCGTAAAATTTTATCTATCCTTAATTTTCGTATTTCACAATTTGGGCCAAATTCTGCTCAAATTCGGTATAAGATATCTGAACAAAATACTGCTGAACATTTTCGATCTTCGTAAAAATCATTCCCACGCCCTTCATCATTTTCTAACCTCATCACCACCACAATCTTTCTCCACCGACATGAATATTCCCATTCTCCGCTTCATCACACTCACTCGCTTTTCCATTGCCAACATTCGAATTCTCATCCTCGCATTATTAAAATAACAATGCGAGGATGTGTACTTATCTTTCTCCTTCTTTCACTCACACTTCTCACACTCTTAATTATCATCATAAACACTTAATCATCATCATCGTCATCAGCGTCTTCGTCATTCCTAGTTTCATCAAAACTGTCATTTTCCTTTCCTTTCATGTTCTCCTCATAACTCTTAGCATCTGCATTAGCATTATCCAAATCATTCCCACTCTCATCCAAAAATCATACACGCTCTTCACTATAATTTTCATTCTTATTATCGTCGTGTTAATCTCCATTATCATTATCCAACTAATTGACACTGTCACAATAATTATCATCCTCCCTTTACGCTAACTCTTCAAGATACACTCTTCATTATCATCTACCTCCTCGTTAACACTACCACGTTCTTTATTCCAAACTTTATAAACGCATAATAACCATGTGATTCCTCTTTACGTACACAATTATTCTCACTACTATCCTCTTCACATTCTTAGCGTTATCGTCGTCTTACATAAAGCGTAGTCGTTGTGTCTCAAACGGCTGTAGAAGTCAGAAATTGGGCTACTGACCTGCACAGCTAGGCCATGACTTCACTCTCTATATATATGTGTGTGTATGTATGCATGCATGAGAACTCGGTTGTGAGTTTTGTCATAACGAACGGAATTTCATAACAGCCGGCAGCTAAACTACCGTTACTGAGATAATATTTCGATAGATCGTGTAACTACCACCTGTTGGATGAGGCGCAATGACTGAAATCGTCACCGTCACAGCCAACAGCCACTATTTGCCCAACACCACTCAACTCACCGCAAACACACACCAAAACGCCAGTTTACTTTAACAGACTTCCTTCTTAATGTACCCGTTATTTTACTTATGAGACCATGCTTCTTTCTTTTTTTTTCAACCCAAGACATGCGGGACAGATGCTGCACTTGTAATGTCATTTAGTCAGCATGACATGAAGGTAATGCGAGTGGCAAGCTGCTCAGTACGATTTCATTCTTCTGAATTCAGGATCAGTCAAGTAATTAACGCTTTACAGCGCTGTAGTTGTTATCCGTACAAACTGCATTAAAAATACATAGCTCTGCATTTTCCTTCAGAATATGCTCTTAGTCTCATATGTATCTCACATCAGACAGCATTAACCTGTGTTGTATCTTTTAGTGGAGACACAAAGTGTGTACTGTGAGTAGGAACTTAATTTTTAAGTACTATTTAGAGTTACTTCAGGCTTCGGGTTATTAAGTAACGTGTGAACGAATGAATGGATGAATAAAATACCGCCAAATCTAAATATTAAAATAAAAAAGATGTAAAATTTGGCCTTAGAGAATTTAAATATATTTCACCTGCATAATCTACCTTTTTTTAGCATTCCATAAAATATTTTGAAGAAGTCTGTTTTAGCTGTTCCAGGGGTTTTTTTTCCTTAAATTTACTCTATTAAAAAAATCCACGTCCTAAAATAATTTTAAATTTTGGGAAGAGGAAGAAGGAGGCTGGGGAAACAACAAGGTAGTAGTGTGACTGTGGAAACACTGGTCTATTTTTCGCGAAAAAACTTTTGGACGAGAAGCGCCGTCTTCTTGGGAGCGTCGTGGCTAAAAAAACGGGCTAAGTTGCCTCTTTATTTCCCGTTGTTTCTTACACACCGTTTCTCATAGACGCCGTTAAACGGACAGGCAGCATTTCTGATTCACTATCTGACCTCTAGGAACGAACCCACACTGCAGCACACCTCAACAGTCGAAGAAAACAGTGAGTATTATTTTTCCAGTTGATACGCTCTGCGGCACCTTATTCTGTCTTTGCACTGATTTTGAGATCGAGTGTGAAGATTGCTGCTTCGCTTCGACATCATATCCACAGAAACACGCGTCATGAATGTCGTCGTCCGTAGTGGCTCTTCTTGCACCCACAACGGCGTGACAGATTTCTGACTTCCCACATTAAAATTCTGTGGGTGGAGAGAAGAAATCAGAATCAAGGCTAAGCTCCGACGTGAAGCATGAGAAATGTTCTCAGGGTCTCAAAGCGATGTTTCGGTCAGCCTTGTAGATGTCGTCATAAAAGACAACACTATAGATAGCACCACGCATTAGCACTTTGCGTTTATTGGTAATTCATATGTACATTTTTACGTCGTGAATAACGTGTTAGATCGCCGCACTCTCTGACTACAGCAGACCCTAGCGTCTGTCCACTGTTTCTAATTACCGATAGACCGATAAATCTCCGATTACCCATTTGACACCTTTATACCATCTTCCCTGTCTTCCATCTTCTCTTGTCTACGTTTCTGATTCCCCCGCCTCTTCCTATTTGTCTCGTTTTCGAGGGTGACACATTCTATACATTTCTGACTCTTGTAATTGGTCGGGCAACGAACGAGGTACCACTTTCGTTGATTGACCAATGTTCAAAACAAAAACCAAAAAGCTTACCTAATTCTGTTATTTACATTTTAGTTAACTATTTCATGGAAACAAAAAACCTACAGAAAGTATAGGCAGGAAGTCATGCATGCCTCTGTTCTGAGCTTAAAACTATAAATTCTTAACGTAAAATAAAAACGTCAAACGAAATTTCCGAAATTCCGGCTTTTGTAATGAATGCTATAGCTGTCACGGGCCGGAGGCACAACAGTGAGATATTAGAAAGTCGGGGTAAAAACTTTCTTCCTCAAGTAGAGTTTGGACACAAAAATATATTTTAAAAAAAATTTTACCAATTCTCATAATGAGTGTGGTCCGGCAGGGATTCGAACCCAATCAGTGTTCGGCTATGTAGCCAATAATAACTGAAGTTTCCATCCACGTCAGCTTGTAGCAAAACGCTTGTGAATAAGTTCAGTCTGTTTCCTGTTTGCGCAAGTGCGAGGAGTCAGGGAATGGATTCTGCAGAGGGAGGCCTCATAACAGAATTCTCGATAAAAAATCGTGAATCACAATCCCACGGATATTACTACGCTGTCCGCCATCTCTCTTGCTGTTAATCATCGATCTGAAAGCACCAAGGAATTTACTGTGTAGATTTCGTCATCAGTTTGTTAACGTGGAAGGGCGTCCGGAAAGATGGTCGCCTACTCGGTATTCCGGCCGCTTAAAGTAATATCCAGATGCTGTTCAGCGGGTTAGTCTCTCCTTGCCGAACACCATTTTTAAGTAACTGCATGTATCTTTAAGTTTCACTTGTTCTGTACAGAACAGCAGGACACACCTGGACAGATTACAAAACAAATGCGCAAATTGCAAAGGAGTTAAAAATAACACCAATTTTGGACAAATTACTGGAATACGAGAGAAACTGGATAAAGCATGTAAATGGAAGGCCTCGAAATAGATTACCCAGGGTAATGAAACACTACTCCCCAACTGGCAGAAGGAATCATACTAGACCTTTGAAGACACTTCTGGATACGTGAGACCGGAAACGGGCCAACCAGTGATCCAACTCCATGACAAGTATTTGATGAAGATGGTTCTGTACTGAAATTTTGCTCAGATTCTCTGTTGTTTTAAAGGTGTTTTGTAGAAATCGTAGATAAACTCTTCACACTTATCCAATACTTTGCTTCACTTAAAAACAAAACACTTTAGGTCCGAATATAAGACAGCAACAGGATCCCGCGTCTCTACTAAACCAAGGCCTATCATCGTGCAAGGTCACATCGTTTTTAAAGACAGACTGAGCGTACAGTTGCAGAACTCTTCAGCAGACACTACATACTAAGGGCGAGCACCTTCTTAGGAGCTTATAGCAAAATTCGATAAGCGACTAGTAACTTCGTCATGTCTGTCCCTCTGTCCGTCCGTCGGTTCCCTCTGTACGAAATTTTCATGAAATTTGATATATTCATATTTTTCGATAATATGTCGAAAACCTGCAAGATTCATTAAAACCCGACAAAAATAACGAGCACTTTACAGGAATATCTATGTACATGATGATAATATCTCGCCGAATTCTTTTAGAATTAGAAACGTTCCAGACTAGCACAGCAGAGAAAATCTCATACACATGTTAAGCACAATTATTTTTTTCTGAAGAATCGTGTCGTTTATGAGATAAACGGCAGGATATGGCAGAGTCAGTCGGGCCACAGATGACGATATATTGTGGCACATGCGCGTTGCATACAAACGTACACTCAGAATATGTAATATTTATTGATCTTGCACTGCAACTGCAGGAGGACAGATGGACGGACAGACGCGCCTAAAACGGAAGAGAAATTCGCATGAAACTATTGATACGTCGCTTCGTGCGTGTTTTGTTTTGTTTTCGTCGATGAGAAACTTGGGAAACAACGCACGATGGGAATTATGTCTGAAAGGTAAATAAAGACTGTAGAAGTAATGGTCTAGAGGTGAGGCAAAATTCCTGTTTTCTGCTGACTGTCATGAACATGGCAGCAAAGAGATCCGTTATTCAGTGCACAGTGTGTTCACACAGCTATCGGAACATGCATTTCACTATTCCTTCCCGTTCTTCATTTCCTTTTCCTCCTTATTTTTCTTCTATCTCATATCTTTCATCCTCCTCCAACTTATATTTCCGCTACATCTTTTCTCTTCGTTTCTTTCTTCACTTCACTTACTTCACCTGCTTCGTTTGCTTCCTCGTCTCTTCCTATATCGGAATTTCTCTCCACTTCCAAATACTGATCCCCAGACAACACGCAATCTATTACCTATACCAACCTCAATAAACATCGGATTAGTTGCATCCTATGTTCCATGATGCAGTCACAAGAACCTAAAAGTTAAAAAACTGGATAATAAGGTTCGTGTGTATGTATGTATGTGTGTAGGCATGTATGTACATATGTATGTATGTACGTATATATGTATGTATGTATGTGTGCATGTGTGCGTGTATGCGTGCGTGTGTGCGTGTGTGCGTATGTATGTATGTGTGTATGTACGTATATACTTATGTGTGTTTGTGTTCATGTGTGCGTGTGTGCATGCGTGCGTGCGTGTGTGTATGTATGTATGTATGTATGTAAATTGGCAGCGCCTACTGCCCATTTTCAGTATTAAAATGAAATAAAATATGTACTTCTTCTGACAAAATTTTCTTTTCATTTTATTATTTCAAATGTTGGTTAATAGCTTCGACCTGAATAGGCCATCATCAGGCCAAATATGCACCAGAATTTTTAAGTTCTTATAAATATTTGGCCTGTTAATGGCCTATTCAGGCCGAAACTAGTAGCCAACATTTGAAAAAATAAAATAAAGAAAGTCGTGTCAGACGGAGTACATGTTTTATTTCATCTTAATATTGTACTTTAACACTACGGGATGTCCTCTACCAAGATTACCCGCTTTCATCTTTCATTCAAACAGTACAGACAAGAAAACCAGTTGATATATTAATTGTAAACTGCAATGAAAAGTAATGCAGCAGTTGCATAATTCCACACTCTCTTGCATCACAACTCGCGCCACTCATATCTCAGCTGTCTCACCATTTCTTCCAGTTCGAGTAACATCTCAGTCCTACCGCTCGCCTTAATACATTCTAGTGCTCAATTCATGACATATTTTCCCTACGTGGGTGACCTGAAGACCTCAAAGTTATCGTATAATTCTTGAAGTTTTCATAGCTCTGAGTACGTATGTTGCAGCCTTCTGAAGTACGGCATAGAGCATTCCAGCAGCTGACTACCAGCTTTCGGAGAGATCAACTGTCTCAGTCTTCAAATGATGACCCAGCTTTAGGCTTCGCCAAGTCTCGACTGAAATTATCTTCATTTTATTAAGGTTTATTATTCAGAATATTTTCCCCTAATGACAAAGGACGGAGGTGGCACTACCTCCAAGTCAGCTCTGACGGCTTCTCATGATTACTTGGTACCTGGGAACTGCCAACGCTACAGTGCTTAAAGGACAAGATATTCGGAAACTGTATCCATTTCTCTTACCCTACTGAGATGCAACTATTTAGATGAGTTCAGCAAAAGGAGCTAATGTCATACTTATTAAACGCTTCCTAGAATGTTTATTAGGAAATAAATAGGCCCACTTTCAGAAACTCAGTTTTGTTACGGAATATCAGACAATGGGTAATATACAGAAAAGCTGCTAAGGAATGACACCCCAGTGGAAAGCTTTCGTGACAAATTTAATTAAAATCGGACAGCTGGGTGAAAAGTCATTAAGAGAAACAGAGAGACAGACACAAAAAAAAATTATCTTTTCCCCTAGGAAGGGAAGTAAGCTAAACGTATGGAGAATCCGATTCACGCACTTTTTCCTGCGAACCAAGCAATAGCTCTAGGCACATGCTGCCGGTGACAATAACGGCTTCTGCAGCCAGTGTTACATAATTATAAACTCCCCTCGCGCCAGTACTTGGCGCTAAACTCTGACCTTCATCCAGAGTTAATGCGACACGTCGTTAGCAATCTTTCAGTACAACCAACTTTGTAATATCTAAAGGTAACTTTCCCTTCATATGGAATGTTTAAACTCACGAATAAACGATTACAGTCTTTATAATTTGTTCCATATCATTACGATGATTTTTGTGACTGTTTAACGATGCACTATTTTAGGACTATTTCCAGGATATCCGGTGTAAATGCTAAATGAATCGTACTTGGAACAGAAATATAAGTGACACATAAACTAATCTCCGGATGATTAGGGTCGCTAAATGTAAACGCGAGCCACGTAATGAACTGTGGGTAAATTCCACAGCAAACAACAATATAGGCTAATAATTTCCCTGAAATTTAAATTTCATTGGAAGAAGCTTCAAGGTTTAGTGTAAAAAATTAAACAATATGCAGGGGCTTCTTTCTGTCCGCACATTTATTTTCGAGTTGGCCAACTGTAATATCATTCCATTTGGTCCGATATTAATACCACCATTGCCATCGGTCCAATATACAATTGGTATATTATGAAAACAACATTGCAATCGGCCCATAGCAATACCATTACAGTCGGTCCAGTATAACACAACCATTACAATAGGTTCACTACAACAACACCATTATATTCGGTCCAATATAACAACACCCATGCAGTCTGTTAAAAATAAAAAAAAAACTACTTTCGGTTCAATATAAGAACACCATTGCAATCGGTTAAATATAAAACACCATTACAGTCGATTAAATATAACAACACCATAACAGTCGGTCCACTCTAGCACCATTAAAGTCGGTCCACTAAAACAACACCATTACAGTCTGTCCAATATAACAACAACATAACAGTCGGTCCATTAAGACAACACCATTACAGTCGGTCCACTATAACAACACCATAACAGTCGGTCCACTAAAACAACACCATTGTAGTCTATCCACTCTAACAACACCATAACAGTCGGTCCACTATAACAACACCATTACAGTCGGTCCACTATAACAACACCATTACAGTCGGTCCACTACAACAACACTATTACAGTCGGTCCATTATAACAACACCATTGTAGTCTATCCACTCTAACAACACCATAACAGTCGGTCCACTATAACAACACCATTACAGTCGGTCCACTACAACAACACCATTACAGTCGGTCCATTATAACAACACCATTGTAGTCTATCCACTCTAACAACGCCATTGCAGTCCGTCCATTATAAAAATATTGCAATAGGCCTACTATAACAACACCATTACAGTCGGTCCACTATAAAAATATTGCAATAGGCCTACTATAACAACACCATTACAGTCGGTCTACTACAAGAACACCATTATAGTCTGTCCATTATAACACCATTGAATTCGGTCCACTATTAAAAATATTGCAATCGGTCCACTATAACAACACTATTACAATCGGTTCAATGTAACAACATTACAAACGGTACACTGTAACGCTATTAGAGTCTGTCCGCCGTTGCAGTCTGTTAAATATAACAACACCATTACAGACAGTTCAATATAACAACATTAAAATCGGTTCCCTATAACAACATTGCAATCCGTCCACTATAAAAACGCCATTAGAGTCGGTCCACTATAATAACACCAGTCTGTCCGCTATTGCAATCTGTTAAATATAACAACACCATTACATACAGTTCAATATAACACCACTACAGTCGGTTCACTATAACAACACTGAAATCCGTCCACTATAACAACACCATTAGAGTCGGTCCACTAAAATAACACCAGTCTGTCCGCTATTGCAATCTGTTAAATTTAACAACACCGTTACATACAGTTCAATATAACACCACTACAATCGGTTCACTATAACAACATTGCAATCCGTCCTCTATAACAACACCATTAGAGTCGGTCCACTATAACAACACCATTAGAGTCGGTCCACTAAAATAACACCAGTCTGTCCGCTATTGCAATCTGTTAAATATAACAACACCATTGCATAGAGTTCAATATAACACCACTACAGTCGGTTCACTATAACAACATTGCAATCCGTCCACTAAAACACCACTGCCTTCGGTCCAGTATAACACCACTTTTAGGATGGAAATTAACAAGTTTTATTTAAAAACTTTTACCTCAATAAGGAATTAATAGGAAATTTCTCACTAAGATCTGCTAATGTTGTGCTACATGTTTTTAGTACGACGTATGTAGGAAGAAACAGGGCAAATGATTTTCTCTACGTGTCATCTGGTTATCGAAAACCCATCTTCATGAAAATCTAAGTGTTGCTTAACTTCTAATATTTTGACTTTGTGGAATTCGAAATGCCCATTAAGAACTGAGAACTTGTTCTTATCCTAAGCCACATTCGTTAAATCAATATTTTTCTGTCTTAGATCAAGGGGATTTTATTATCAAACATCGTTGGCCCACAAAAAGGAATTTTCCGTGCACTCATAACTCAAAACACGTTAACCTTCGGAGAGTTGCGTTGATGTCCAAAAACTGCTCTAGGGAATTCTGTTCCCACACAAATTATAACGTATAAGGGGCGTAAAAGTACAACTCCTCTCACTCTTAATGTCAACAGCTTTACCCCCCGAGAAAGGACCCCGGCACCCATTGTATAGGAGGTTGGATGGGACCAAGAAACGGCTGTGTCGTTTAGGAGCAGATAAAAATCTCTCGCCTCTACCGGGATTCGAAATCCAGACCGTCCAGCCCGTAAGCAATTCGCTGTACCGACTACGCTACTCCTGTACCTTCTGTTCTAGCACATAGAGGTGTTATGTCTGTTAACTTCATCCCCTAGGCGAAATGCGGCTTTGTCACTGAAGATCAACTTGTTCAGAAATTTATCATTGTCTGATGTAATGTATCTTATTAAATGCAACATATTTTGTTCAGATGACCCCAAAAATCATACCTTTCCTTTGTCACCTTCTTACAGAACTTACAGTAAAAAACTTGTACGCATAAACATCAGCCATCACCATAACATGTCGTGAGAAATGCTTCTTTTCAATTCTACTTCACGACTCGCTCTGCGCGTTAGATTTCTAGATCATTTATTCCACTTATTCTCGCAATGACGATCTAAATTGACGAGGATTCCTACAAATTACATACTCTGTCCAGGTAAACTTCAGATCCTACACGGCAAGTACTACATTAGTGGGGGAGTTCTTTGCAAATTCCAGCCGAAAATATTGCTGTACACTTTTAGCAGACAGGGTTTCTTCATGAGCGAAGCAGCAGCATAAGACACGTCCAGTTCTGATGCAGGCCACCATTACTTTTTTTCAATCGTCACGCTACTAGCGGGAAAATTATGAACTTACGGGTAAAATGTAGGTGGACTTGAGTACTGGAAGAGTGCTTGTAAAATAATTTCTGCATGTGTTTTTCCAACAGAAAATTAGAGTCCCTGCACACCTTTCACTAATTTATAGCCACTCTGTACATTGGAATGAAGTCAGTCTTCAGGCCTGAGCGAAATAAAAAGAAAGCGCATATTTAAATACACGAATTCGCCTCGAATAACATCAGGATCTCACCAAGGTTAGCGAAAACCTGTCAATCGTTGTTTCTTCCGCAAACAAACTTGAAAATGCTGTAACGTGAATAAACCTCATCTGGCAAACACCTGTATACATTTGCCAGGTGCGTTCTGCCGTGTGATATATTCATCTCAAATGTATTATACAAATAAAATGAATTTAATCAAGTTATGTGTGACTTATACGTACATTATGGCGCTGTACGTAGACAATGATGTTGGTTTAACAAGATATTTTGCCTTCGTAGCACATAAATTGTGTCTAGAGCAGCAGTAATATTATGGCTCCGACGCTTCGTTATTTGTAACGCACATTACAAACCCACTCGCTCTCATGGCGATTGCCACAGACGCCTCCAGAAAAATAATGATGTACCAGTTTGCGTGGAGGTATACACTGACGGATCGCTCTCACAGGGACTTCAAATCTTCAAACGCCCCTGAAATCTCCTGGTGCTTTTGGACACACTGTACATTTCACAGACAACGTGTCGCTTCGAAAGATTTGAACCCAGCACTGCAGACCAGGGCCGATCCCATTGGCCGCGCAGTCTCAGGCGTACATCTGCGGCCGCTCGATTTCTGGGACTGTGGGTTCGAATCCCGCCGGGAGCATGGATATGTCTCTTTTGAGTGCTGCATATTGTCAAGTATAGGCCTATGCGTCAGGCTTCTAGTAGGGCAGGTTAGTTCACCAGTAACTTATCTAACGTTTCTGGTTCTAGACTCGGCCAGGGCATATGGCTATAACACAACCTGTCCTTGATTGGTGATGATACTGTTACAGGCGTAATAGGAATCTGCACATATTCAATGTTGTCTTTGTATTGCATATTGCTGGTCAAGTTTAATACGGCACGTGAATTTCTCCGGGTAGCCGATCCAAGCAAATTCCGGAATAGTACCTGAAACAGGCCACGGCAGTTGCTTCACAGCTCACAATTCGGCTATCTTCCCACAATTCGACGCTACCTGTTTGGGTATCAGATGCTGACAGCCTTGTAAGAAACTCAAACAAATACAAAGTCTTAATATTCGCCGCCGCGAGAAACCCAACGCCATAAAATCCAGTTTATTGATATTTATATAAGTGCAAACAGTAGAAACATTTTTTTCCACAGCGAGTAAAATTTCATGAGAATTGTATATATTCGAACTGCAAAATTCCAATACGTCGTGGTACGAAAATGCACTGCATGTCAGCCACGCTTCGCCGAATGTAACGTTGGCCTGTGTGTCAGACAATTCTAACACACACACACACACACACACACACACAGAGTGTAAAATAAACTGCATTTCAGGCCATTTTTATGTACAGAGGTATAAAGTTGGACCGCACCTCTCCATTTTCACACACCTGTGTAAACTTAGAATGCAGTTCAAACTTTCTTCACGTACACTCGTTACTTATTTTGTCCCACCCTGACATCAGATGGGATACCGAATTTGTGTCACGAAACAGTAAATGTTTCACACAAAATAAGTGTAGAGTCAACTCTCGCTATACGCTGCGCCGCTTTGCGATTTTTATCTATAATGACTCGCAGATATTAGTATCAAATTTCGTTATCCGCCTCAAATATCCGCTACTACGATCCCGCATACGACAAAATTTCCAGCCGGAGACATAGCGTCGGTTTTGGCAAATCGTTGCAGTAAACCGATCTGAAACAGGATGCAATTCAGGGTTTCTTACTAGATATAACACCCTGGGAAAACATCTGTATAAAATGGGGTTGATTGACAGTTTCTTGTGTAGAAGGTGTGGAACAGAAGAGAAAAATTCAGGTCGCATTTTGTGTGAGTGTGAAGCTTTGGCGACACTCAGACACATTCATCTGGGTTCCTTTTTCTCGAACCTTGATGATGTTAGAAGTCCATCTATGGGGGCAATTTGGGCAAGGCTCCCATGACTTGGATATTGGTCGAAAGGTTACATAGAGCCTGTCAAAGGCTTACGTGCATTGGGACCCAAAGAGCTCGACCCCAGTAATTATTCTATTCTGTTCTAAATCGCTCTGAATGGATTGATCGATCCCAGAGGGAATTCTGGGGACCTTATACCCCCTTATTTATAAGGGTGGGGGAGCAGGTATAGATACGTTTCGAATAAAATAGATCCCTTTACCCGGAGTCATGGTTTTCCTCCTTCCCTCCCTCTCATCTTCACCCGAAAACCATGGGGTTACGTGCACCGATGGAAAGAACGCGGCCCATTATCAGGAACTCCCGAGTGCACTACGTCTTCAGGAGATCCTTCACAGTCAGCCACTGCTGGAAAGTCAAGTTAAAAAAAATGTCCACCAGTTCCACCTCAAATTACGATATTAACAACCCCCTTCCAGTTGCCTCTTCAACTGCTCACTCTCACTCATTTTCACCCACCATCGGAGAACAATGGCTCATTCTCCACTCTCCACCCTCTCCCACCTTACCTCGCTCGTCAAGCTCAGTAACTACTTTGTGATCCATTCAGTGCTTACTAATTACGTAACGGGTGTTTTGTAGGTTTAATATTATGCGTAAGTCACGGACTTTTTTTAAGAAAAGAACATTGTTGGACTGTTATATAGATGTTTGTTTTTTTTTTTCCAGCAGTATGTAGGGAACTCGTTTGTGGGCTTTGAGTTGGGCTGCGCACGCATCATTATTTTTCCCATTTAAAATACCTGGAAACATTCTTCCGCAATCCGATTTTTCGCTGTCAGACCTGTTTATAGGACAAACTTAGAGTCAGATAACGAGGGTTAACTGTACGTCCTTTCAGCGCCAGATTTATTAATAAAGTCTAAATTGTCATTTTAAATTAAATGTTTATGCTGTGACAATTCCCTGCCACATGACTTGCATGTCTGTAAGACAAATATGACTTATCGAAATATTCCGCACATTTGTGCGCTATGTCGATTAAAGAGATTCTGTAACATCCTGTTAGAGAGACTTTGATGAAACTTATGAAACCCAGCTTATAAAGTAGCCTCCGTAAAACAGACAGGAAACAATAAAGTCACTTATTGGATACAGCTGAAGCAATCCCAGATTAATTAGTGTGGAAATAATTAGTGTATAAAATGGAAATTATATTGAAACATTTTGTTAAGTAATTCATTATTTATTAAGCGCCCTGTCAGTAGTTAAGAATTTACAGCGATGAAAGTTACGCTGGTTAGTAAATAAGGAACTGGGAAGGATACGAAATAAATCACCGGAGTCTAAACTGTGGTAGTATTCTGGAATATTCCTACAGTTTCTGGCGCAACCATTAGATTCCTGGTTCAGAAAAAACTGAGTCCAGACCGTGATTTGAATCCGGGAATATGCGAATACGTAAAAAAAATTCGGCCGTGATAATCGGTTTATCCGAAATGCACCAAATAATGCAGAGCTCCGTACATGTGACACATGCGAGGAGGTACTGATAAGTCGTTGGCCCCACCAGGAAGGAAACAAGCTACAGCGACCAAACTCGGGATTTATTCAACATACTCCCCACGAAGCTCAATACACTTCTTAGCCCGTTGCTCTAACTTTTGCAAGCCACTCAAAAAAAAATTCAGGTTGTCCGTCCAACTAGGTCTCCGCGGCAGCAATGACCTCCGCGTTGGACGAAAAATGGTGACCTTTCAATTGTTTTTTCAGTCCAGGGAACAGGTGGTAGTCCGACGGGGTCAGATCCAGAGAATAAGGTGGATGATCAAGACAATGGAAGTCCAGGTAAGCCAGTCTCTTCTGGGTTGCAAGTGTAAGGTGAGCCGGGGCATTGTCATGCAAGAACAAGATCCCTTTGGTGAACTTCTCGCGGCGTTTTTCCTTCAAAATGTCCTTCAATTGCACCAGCAGAGGTGAGTAATACTCCTTGTTCATAGTTTGGCCCTTTGGAAGATTATCAATGAGGAGGATGCCGTCTTGATCCCCAAAAATCGAGGCGAGAACTTTTCCAGCGGATTTTTGCACTCGGAATTTGGAGGTATGGACTCCACGGAATACATCACGTAATTAGTATTATATTTTTGGTTATGGTGAAATCAGTGCGAGTTTTCTATATGTTGTGTGTATTTAATAAAAAGGATAAGACGAAAAGATCAATATATGTGAAATATGACTAACACATCATCATAACATGTCACAGATTAATTAATGTGGGAAGCAGTAATGAAAAGACAAATTTTTATTCTGTCAGTAATTTCAAGACAGTAGAATAAAACTGAAACAAAATGGAAAGAATGCAAAACGGGGGGAGGAGAAATGAGAAACAAATAGTCATCGATTACATCAACGGAGGGGCTTTTTTCTTCCACACTGAAAAACACAAAACCACACAGAGGATTTGTGGAGGATTTGAAGATTTCACTGTGGTTGGTAAAAAGCTTATAATCTTCTAGCATATAGTGCCGTATATTCTGATAGAAAATTACAGACGTCTTAGAGAAATCCGCTGTTTTTGTTTTCTATGTACTTATAATAAAACCTGGAGAAGTAGGTTGCAGGTTGTCTCGAAACATCAGAAAATTGCGATCAGACAACACAGCAATTATATTAAATTAAAAACAAGTACGTTGTGGTTGCTGCAAAACGTCGGTACAGGTATGCGAGAATAGAGAGTGCCACGTCAGAGGAAGCTGTAATATACGAGTCTTCGCCGTCCTTACCTTAGATAGCTCACATAAAAGCCTCTTGACATCAACAAAAGCGAAGCGAACATCGCGGCCGATGGAGAGTGACAAACAGGGGTACACAAATCCTGAAAGCCAACTCTCCCGGGCAACTAAATTTTGTACGGTGGCCACTTAAGTTTGTTGGTCCTCAGTATGAAACATGATTCATGTAAACATTTTGAGAGAAGAATTTTGAGATGGTTTCCAGAATTTTGTAAAATTTGTGCACCCTTATGGTAAAACATTTTCACACTTCATTGTACAATAATTTTATGCAGGAATATTCGTTAGGCGTGGTGCCACTAAACGTACCTGGATAACGTGGACTGCTTGTCATCAGGTCGGGAGGGGAAACCGTTCATCCAGAGACGCGTACCCTTCGGTGTGCCGTCTGAAACACAACACAGAACACATTTGCAAAATATAATTATAAACAGAATATGTATGTTCTCGCTATGCCTGCCCCTGTTCACAAAGGTACGGTACCTCATATGATGAGAATATACAGAATTACCCCTAGTAAACAGTTGGAAAATGTCCAGCTTTTACCGTCATTAATCATTTCTACATTATTAATAAAGACGCAAATACTGTAGAACGCACCCTCTATCGGTTGATCTTATGATTATAGTGAATAAAATATTGGGAAAGATGTGGAATGAAAGGATTATGGTTCAGTGTGAGCCAATATTACCGTACTTGCGTGAAGGGACTGAGAAAATCATGAGAACATCAGAACATAGCCTCTTTGTACACTCTCCATTCCGTGCATTGATATTGGATGCATTTTGTTGGGCTAATTTGTAACAACGATATGCTTTGTCCGATCAATATTTGAACCAAACGTCTCCATATTACGAGATAGGGGATATTATCATACTGAATGCTTCGAATTCATTAAGAGAGTAGTAGGATTATTATGACCGCCTCTGTGGTCTAGTGGTCAAGTTTCTGGCTACAGATACAGAGGTCCCGGGTTCGATCCCCAGCGCTACCAGATTTTCTGAGTAGTAGTGGGTCTGGAACGGGGTCCACTCAGCCTCGTGAGGTCAATTGAGGAGCTACTTGA
>Ga0123353_10002058_pt1 | contig 24851 bp, 29 predicted proteins | sample TergutLab28metaG_3_FD_92763 | JGI IMG/M metagenome (GOLD analysis project Ga0123353, IMG submission 92763) | Labiotermes labralis P3 segment gut microbial communities from Petit-Saut dam, French Guiana - Lab288 P3 | ecosystem: Host-associated > Arthropoda: Insects > Digestive system > Gut ...
TATTAAAAGGCTTTTCATGCGGCGAAGATGAACACAGCGACAAACCACCGGGCGCGCGGATTGCTGTGTGCCGTGCATGGGCTGGTCGTAAACGCTAAAAGCACGTTTACTGCTCGCCCAAGCGTCCCGGGCAAAAAAATAATTTTCCGCTGTTGAAGTCAAGAAAATAAATCCGATTATCCGTAAAATAATTTGCATAGGGGGGTGAGAAAACGATGGGTGAAGAAATCCGGGAAGTTTCGGCGGCGGTTGTGGAAATGCAAAATTATATTAAAGAACATTTACAAGAACCGATAACGTCAAGCGACATAGCAAAGGCGATTGGCTATTCTCAATATCACGCGGCACGATTATTCAAAGAAGAAACGGGAATATCGCCGTTTGACTATATTAGGCGTGAGCGGTTGACTCAATCTGCTTTCGCGTTGCGAAACGGAAAACCGAAGGTGATTGACATTGCGCTGGATTTTGTCTTTGACAGCCATGAGGGTTTTACACGGGCCTTCACAAACGCCTTTGGGATAACGCCGAAGAAATACGCAAATCTTCCGAAGCCGGACGGCTGGTTAATCCCATATCGTTATCTTGACCGCCACAAATTAAAATCGGAGGGATTGAAAATGGAAACGAAAACAATAGCAATTTTTACACAAATTATGGAGCGACCGGCGCGCAAGTTAATCTTGAAGCGCGGCGAAAAGGCAACACACTATTTTGAATACTGTGAGGAAGTTGGTTGCGGCGATAACGATAATTCCGCACCGTGGGATATTCTTTGCTATATTAAGGAAGCTCTTTATGAGCCTGTCGGTGTATGGCTGCCGGACAATATGCGTCCGAACGGAACGAGTGTTTACGCCCACGGCGTAGAAGTTGCCGCCGATTATGCGGGCAACATACCCGATGGCTTTGATGTAATTGACCTTGAACCCTGTAAAATGCTTGTATGTCAAGGCGAACCGTATGACGATGAGAATTTCCAAGAAGCTGTCGGGCTTTGCATGGAAAAGTTTGAAAAATTCAATCCCGAAGTCTACGGCTATCAATACGCCAACGAGCTTGCGCCGAGGATGCAGCTTGCGCCGTTGGGTTGGCGGGGGTATATTGAAATGCGCCCTGTGAAAGAAATGAAGTGAAAAAATACGAAGTACGAGCCGGAGAGATAAAAGCCCTCCGGCTTTTTTACATTGATTTTATAAATGTTTATAAAATAACCCTTGCGATTTGGCGTTTGAACGACTATAATAGGAATGATGACATTGTTCTTCTTATAATGGAGGTTCAAAATGATTGGGTATGTGCAAGCAAATGTAATTGCTGAACGATGGGATATGTCAATGCGGCAAGTACAACGCCTTTGTATAGAGGGGCGTGTCGAAGGTGCTGTTAAATTCGGAAACACATGGGCTATTCCCGAAAACGCTGTCAAGCCGACACGCACGGGAAAAGAAAAACCCGGACGAAAACCGAAAACGAAGGAAGAAAAATAAGATTGCCATTTCACCGTAACAAAAAGACAAAGCAAATTGGCAAGCATCACTTTGAAGCGGTTGCTTCCAGCGTGGAACTTCGGACGGCGGTTTCGTGGGATGATTTTAAGGTAAAGAATTAACGAAGGTTGATTTATATGGGCTTTTCACCGTTCGGCGGCGGTGTGGATATTATGTTTTCGATTATTCCCGTGATTGTAGTCTTGGGATTCATTTTGGTTTTCGGACTTATCATCGTAAAAATAATAAAAGGCGGTATGGAGTGGAACAGCAACAACAATTCCCCTGTTCTTACGGTAGGTGCAAAAGTTGTAGCAAAACGCATGGCGGTCAGCAGGCATAATCATCACAGCCATCACCACCACGGCCACGGTCATGCAATGCACCATTCAGCTTCGTCAACAACATATTTTGCCACATTTGAAGTAGAAAGCGGCGACCGTATGGAATTGAAAGTGCCGGACAAGGAATACGGTATGCTTGCAGAGGGTGATGTAGGAAAATTGACGTTTCAAGGAACAAGGTATAAAAGATTTGAACGCGAAAGAGATAGTTGATGATTAAAAAACTTACCAAAAACGAAATAAAGCAAGCTCTTGACCTTGTGAACAGAGTTTTTTCGGAGTTTGTTGCGGTGGATTATTCGGAACAAGGGAATAAATCTTTTAATGATTATCTTAAAATAAAATACGATGAAGTAGCAAATGACGTACATACCGGGCATAAAAAGATTTTGGGTTATTACGAAAATGGCGAAATCATTGGAGTTATCGCTACGAGGGATAAAACTCACATTGCTTTGATGTTTGTGGATAAACAGCACCACAAAAAAGGTATTGCTAAACGGCTTTATGATACGATTCTTTTTGAATTACAAAACAATCCCGATGTAAAGCGGATTACTGTTAATTCTTCGCTGTATGCTGTTCCTGTGTATGAGCGGCTGGGGTTTGTTAAAACGGACGAACAACAAGAAAAGAATGGGATTATTTATATGCCAATGGAACACATGATAATACGACATATAACGAAGGGTATCTAAACATGGGGAACTTCAACGAAAAGTCAAAAATTGCATATAACAGAAAAGCTGATAATTACGAAAGCACATCGGACGGCAAGTTTACCCGAAAATTCAAGCAGTTATTACTTTCGGAAATTGAGTTGAGGGGCAACGATATTGTTTTAGATGTAGCTTGTGGCAACGGTTCTCTTTTGTCTGCGCTAAATGCGAAGAAACCTATAAACGGCTACGGTATTGACATTTCTGACAGAATGATTGAGAACGCCGCCGTTAATAATCCTAACATGAAATTTTGCACGGCAGAATGTGAAAATATACCGTTAGAGGACGGCTCTGTGGATATAATAACCGTTTGTGCTGCATACCATCATTTTCCAAATCCTACGGCGTTTGCAAAGGAAGCAAGCAGGGTCTTGAAGCCAAATGGGAAGATTTATATAGCTGAAATTTATCTACCGTCAATTTTACGGCTTTTAATAAATCCTTTTGTACCGTTATCAAGCGAGGGTGATGTTAAATTTTACTCACCAAAAGAAATTAGCTTAACCTTTGAAAAGAATGGTTTTAGACAGCAAGCTGTTAAAAAATTCGGCTATGTGCAAATTGTTTTTATGCAAAGGTATTTATGAAAATATAGGGATTGAAAGTGGAGGGAAATGAATTATGCACCCTATTCCGCTCGACATTTACCGCCATTACAAAGGCAATCAATATGAGGTTATCGGTTTTGCGAAACACAGCGAACCCTTGAAGATATGGTTATTTACAGACCCCTTTACGGTGAGGGTGGTACTTGGGTTCGCCCTGCTTCAATGTGGTGTGAATTTGTTGAGGTTGACGGCAAGAACGTAAAACGGTTTGAAATTGTTATAAACGATTGGCAAGAGATATTAAATAACCTTGATAAAATCCATACAACAAAATTAGGGGCAGAGCGGATTAAGCGAAATCTTACGTTAGATGTGCACGATGTTGTCGTGTGGTGCAGACAAGCGATTGCTGATTCAGACCAAATAACCCGAAAGGGGAAAAATTGGTACGTTTACAAGGGGGATGCCGTAATTACCGTAAACGCGCATAGCTACACGGTTATAACAGCGCATAAAACAAAACTATGACAAGACAAAATATAATAGATTTTTGCTTAACGCTCACCGATGCCTACGAAGATTACCCTTTCGACAGCATGGGCGAACCGGGCGCATGGACAGTCATGCGGCATAAAACAAATAAAAAGAGTTTCGCCTTGATATATGAACGGAACGGAAAGCTCTGTATAAACCTTAAATGCGACCCGTTTGAAGCTGATTTTTTACGGCAAGCGTTTGAAAGCGTAACTCCCGGCTGGCACATGAATAAAACGCATTGGAACACCGTTACGATGGGCGGCGATGTGCCGGATGATGAAGTAAAACAGATGATTGAACGCAGCTATAATTTAATAAAACCGAAAAAGCGAGGGGGCAGTAAAAAATGAATAATCAATCAACAATATTTTGGTTCTCAGGCACAGGCAATTCCTTATATGCGGCAAAACAGTTATCTGCCGAAATAAACGCACAGCTTGTTCAAATAACAGAAACCGTTCCATCCGGCGTTTTTGGCGGTAAAGGCACTAAAATCGGTTTTGTGTTTCCTTCTTATTACTTACACCTTCCCCGCGCGGTTAAGGCGTTTGTTGAAAAAATTGAAATTAAACCCGATACATACATTTTCACCGTTGTTACGATGGGTGCTGTCGGCCACGGCAGCATAACAGCGATGAACAGAGCATTAAAAGCAAAGGGTTTGAAGTTAAATTACGGCAAAGGAATTAAAATGCCGGACAATTATGTGCTTCTTTACAATCCTTCCGACTCTAAAAAAGTCGAACCAATACTTGATAAAAACGATAAACGGCTGGCAGAAATTGCCGCCGATATTAAAGCGGAAAAGCAAGGAGCGGCGGTGTTGCCGATTATGTTCAACAATATGTATAAAAACATCGAACGGCTTGACGTAAAGTTTACCGCAAACGATAAATGTAACGGCTGCGGTTTGTGTGAAAAAATATGCCCGGTTAGAAATATAAAGCCGGAAAATAATAAACCTACATGGCTTCACCATTGCGAACATTGCGTAGCCTGTATTAGTTGGTGTCCGGCAAAGGCTATTGAATACGGCGAAAAGACACAAACACGAAACCGATATTGCAATCCGCGGATTAAAGTAAGCGAAATGGTGAGGGTGCAGGAGGAATAAATGAAACCAAAAATAATAACAGCCCAAATAGAAGATTTAGAAGCGATATTACAGCTTCAATATACCGCATACCAAAGCGAAGCGGTAATCCACAACGATTATACGATACAGCCGTTAAGACAAACGCATGATGAACTTGTCGAGGAATTTCATAAAAGCGTTATTTTGAAAGCTGTTCTTGATGATAAAATCATCGGTTCGGTAAGAGCATACGCCGATGGCGATACGGTGTACATTGGAAAATTGATTGTGCATCCCGACCATCAAGGAAAAGGATTGGGAAAACGTCTGCTTGCGGCAATAGAAGGAAAACTCCACCGCAAAAGGTTTGAATTGTTCACCGCGTTAAGAAGCGACCGAAATATGAGCTTTTACAAAAAAGCGGGGTACACCCGTTTGCGGGAAGAAACAGACGAAACAGGGATTACATTCGTTTATTTTGAAAAGAAGTTTTTTAACGCAACGGCTTTCAGTTTAGGTATATGTTTTGGAAACCTTGCAGGGGTAACGATAGGCGTATTAACGGACAATCTCGCATTTTGGCTGCCGATTGGGTTTGGTGTCGGTGTAAGTGTTGGGATTATTTACGGAATGAACGCAATAAAAATTAAGTAAGGTGATTGAATGAAAAAAATAACCGTAATCCACGGCAGTATGCGTAAGGGCAATACCTACGGCGTAACACAAGCCGTTTTAGAATGTATATGCGCATACGGGGATGTTGAAATAAACGAAATCAGCGTAGCGGATATAGATTTGCCGTTTTGTTGTTCCTGTCATATTTGTTTTAGCAAAGGCAATGATTTTTGCCCGCACAAAGATATTATCGGTATGGTTGCAAAAGCCATTGAAGATTGTGACGGGCTGATAATAAGCGGTGTTTGTTATGCCATGCACATTAACGCTGCCGTAAAAAACCTGATAGACCACCTTGCTTATTACTTCCACCGTCCGCGGTTGTTTAACAAGGTTGGCATGGTTATCACAACCACAGCCGGAGCCGGCGAAAATATAGTTGCAAAGTATATGCGACAAGTTTTGGGGCATTGGGGAATAGGTAAAGCGATTATATTACCAATGAAAATCCAAACAGAAAAATTTACCCTAACGGATAAGCAAAAAGAACGTGTCCGTATTGCCGCCGATAAATTCTATAATCAAATAAAAAATAAAAAGCTGTCGCAACCGTCATTTGTTAGCGTAATTGTACACAACAGTTTTCGTGCGCTTTCTTCCATTTCGCCAACCTTATCGGATTGCGATTTCTCATATTGGCGTGATTCGGGCTTTGCGGATAAAGTTTATCCGCGAAAAATCGGAAAAATGAAATGGTTTATCGGAAAACTTTTGTATTCTATAATGAAAAAAGTGTTTAGGAAATTGGGGGCTTGAAATGAAAAACTTATCCCACACACAAGAATATTACCTTTGTGCGGCTAATCAAAAAGGCGGTAAGCCAAGCGAAACCGTGATGGCTTGTTTAATCATAAGCGGTGTTGCCGAAATGCTCTGCGCCGGATTTTTAATCCGTGACGAAAAAAAGCGATTGTCCGCCGATAATGCAAAGCCGTGGGGCGACGCATTGCCATACCTTGCCCCGTTGTACGAAAAAATCACATCAACAAAGAAACCGCAAACCATAAAAGATTTTATAGAAAAATACAAGCATAGCTTAGATGCGTATATATCGGCAATCGTTGATTCGTTATCGGTCGTTGACGCAATGGTTGAGTTTGAAAAAAAGGGTTTCTTCACGAAAAATGTGAAGCGTTTGGTTCAAGTACCCAAAAAGGAAGCGACTGCCGCAGTCGGTGAAATACTCCGCAATGAATTTCTTGAAAACGGCAAATTGACAGATGATACAGTAATACTTGCGACTTTGCTTGATAAAAGCGGGCTTCTTGGCAGCTACTTCAACAAGGAAGAAACCGCCACACTCAAAGCAAGAATGAAGGAAGTACGGTCAAGCGGAACGTATGCGGCTATAAACAAGGTTCTGACTGATATTGAAGATGATACGGCTATGATATTTACTGCGGTTATTTTGCCGATTATTATGAGCGATTAAGTTTCACATGGAATTATCCTCGTGGATAAGGAAATAAAGAAAATGCCTAAAAAGCTACGGAAAATGCTTGGTGATGTAAATTCGCCGTCAGCGGTTGCGTTACGGGAATTGATAGATACGCAAAGCAAGGACACAATCCGTAAATGGTGTCTTAGTTATGCTACTGATAAATTATTACCGATTTTCGAGAAGCATTGCCCCGGCGACGAACGCCCCAGAAACGCTGTGAACGCCGCTCGCGATTATCTTAGCGGAAAAGTAAAGTTTCCAATCGTCAAAAACATCATCTTGAACGAGTGCCATCAAGCCGCCCGTGAGCTTGATTCCAACCCAACCGCACAAGCGGCGGCAAGGGCTGTCGGGCAGGGTTCGGCGGTTGTTCATACATTGACACATTCGCTTGGTTTATTCTTTTACGCAGCGGCGGCAGTTGCTTATGACCGTGTTGGGCTTGAAACGTCAGAAGAAGTTTATGCGGAAATCGCCGAAGAAGTCTGCCTTGATTACACGGCGGCACTCCGCGCCGTTGCCGTGGAAAATGAACCGAATCCGGCGAAACTTAAATGGAATTGTTGAGGGGGTATCGAACAATGAAAAAACCTATGATTATTCTAACTATCACTTCGTCTGTGACGGCGATTATTTCTGCCTGTTTTGGCTTGTTCTATTCGTTTGGCGGCACACAGAGAATAGTTGAAAATATATACGGCCAACAAGTAACTTTATTTGGTGACGGTATTTATGCGAACGATTCAATATTGAAAGCGAGCGCAACAAAGGGAACTGACGCAATTATCATCGTTGCGGCGTTGTTTTTAATTTGCACCATATCATTTTTAAGACATAAGAAATATGCGCTTTTTTTACAAAGCGGGTTGTTATCCCTTTTGTTGTATTCTTCCTCTTGCCTTGTTATGGGCGTTAGTTTAAACAGATTGTTTTTACTTTACGTTTTGCAATTCGGAAGCACATTGTTTGCTTTCATTTTATCGGTATCAGAATTGGTAAAACAAAAATCCTTTAATAAAGCGCTGTTTTCAAAAAAATTAACGGGTACTGCCGTATTTATGATGATTGCCGGATGTTCAACACTTGTATGGATACCGTTTGTTCTCCCGCCGATTATTACAGGCCAGCCAATGGAAATTATCGAGGTATATACCACCGAACCTACCTTTGCGATTGATTTGGCGATTATCTTACCGCTTGCCATGTATTGCGGAATTGGATTGTTAAAGAAAAAGGAAACGGCATATTATATAACCTCCGTTTTACTTACACTATTAACAGGCGTGGGTGTATGTGTAATCTCCCAAACGATAACGCAATCAATTTTAGGTATTGTTTTAGAGCCGGGACAGCTCATCGGGTTGGTATTATCGTTCGTTATTCTTGGAACGATTGCGCTTGTGTTGAATATTAAGCTACTAAGGCATATTGCATAAAAGAAAAACAATCTTTTTCCACGATAAAGTCAAACATCAAAATAATGGGATTTTAATCTACCGGGAAAAAATAAAATATAAAATTTTTGCTTCATAACAACTCCATGACAAGTACAATCTATGTACCACTTCCGTTACGACATCCAGACGGCTCGATAGGATAATGGGCATTGTAAAAAAAACGGCGGCTTTGTAAAACCAAAGTCGCTGTTTTTTTACGTTTAAGTAAGTACAAATTTCCTACTGTTATGATTGGTTTTATAGATGTTTACAAAATAATCCTTGCAATATGGCGTATGAACGACTATAATAGGAATGATGACGTTATGCTTCTTATAATGGAGATTCAAAATGATTGGGTATGTGCAAGCAAATGTAATCCAAAATAAAAAATTGAAAATATTTTGCATGATTTGAAACTATTTTACCGTTTGAAACGGATATATAAACAGAAGCATGGAAAGGGGGGGGCGTAGTTGAATGAAGAACTGCGGCTAATACGCAAAATTCAAAAAGGCGACCGCGCCGCCCGAATAACCGAAACGCTTTCTCTTGACGATGTAGAGCCGATTGATGAAGTTGACTTTACGAAGCAAATAGAAAACGAGGATTTTGCCGAAAGGGTGTGCAATTACGTTAATAATTTCCCGCCCGACACGCAACAGATTTTCCGATTGCATATCTTCGGAAATTACACCTTTGCGGAAATCGCGGTTACTATGCGAATAGCAGAGGGAAGCGTGAAAAGTAAATATTATCGCCTAATAAATAAATTAAGGAGTGAATTTAATGACGGAAAAAAATAAAAACAAAAGTATTGAATTTATTTTGGAACAAGGCTTTGTAAAACCTCCGACATTTTGGGAACGCATATCAAAAATGTTTAATGTTTTCGGTTGGAAATTTATTTTTTGGGATTTGACTTACAGCTTGATATTCGTGTCCATTACCCTTTTGGGAACGGCGTTTTTATTTCGCCATACACCAATGGATTATGAAAATTCTATCGCTTTCGGATTTTCGCCTGTGTTGTTTTTGATTATTGTGCTGTTCGCGGAAATGACCGAGCGGGCTTGCGGACTATACGAGTTAAAACAAACGTGCCGTTATACATCACGGCAGATAACCGCCTTACGTTGTATATTTTATTCGGTTGCGGGTGCGGCGTTTGCTGTCATAATTACCGCTTTTAGCGCGGAAAACACAGCGCACTTTTTTAGGCTGTTACCTCTTTGTCTTGGGGGAATGTTCCTTTGCGGCGCAATCGAGTTATCAGTTATCCGGCTGTCGCGCAGTAAATGGGCTATCGCTGTTTTCTCCGCTCTATGGGTATTTATAAATTTAGTGTTGCCGTTTACGTTCGGGGTACGCTGGGAACTATTTTTATCGGGCTTGCCGATTGCCATTACAATTATATTCGCTATAACAGGCGCGGCGGTGCTTATATATCAAATAAATAAAATGCTCACGGAGGAAAATCATTATGTTATTGCTTAACAATGTAACAAAAAAATTCGGGAATTTCACGGCGTTAGAGGATATTACGCTTGAATTTTCAAGCGGCGTATATGGATTGCTTGCACCGAACGGCGCTGGTAAAACAACGCTGATAAAAATGCTGACTACGCTTATTTTTCCGACAAAAGGCGAAATTTTATGGAACGGCGATGCAATCGTAAAACTTGACGCAGAGTACAGAGATATAATCGGTTATCTGCCGCAGGACTTTGGATATTATAAAAACCAATCGCCCCGCGATTTTCTGCTTTACATCTCAGCCTTAAAGGGCATGAGCAGAGAACACGCAAAACGCAGAGCAGACGAACTTATAGAAGTAGTTGGGTTGTCTGACGTTAAAAATAAAAAAATGAAGAAGTTTTCGGGCGGTATGGTTCAAAGGGTTGGTATCGCGCAAGCTATGCTAAACGACCCGAAAATACTTATCCTTGACGAGCCGACATCGGGACTTGACCCCAAAGAGCGCGTTCGCTTCCGTAACCTTATTTCAACGCTTTCAAAAGACCGTACCGTTATACTCTCTACGCATATTGTTTCCGATATTGAAACAATCGCAAACCATGTGATTATGTTCAAAAATCATAAACTGTTTGTAAATGATACACCGAACGCAATATGTGAAAAACTTGCCGGAAAAATTTACGAAACAAATAATATTGCCGCTATTAAAACACCGCACCTTATTCTAACAGAAAGACAGGATGGCGGCGAAACATTAACACGTTTCGCAAGCGAAACAAATTGCGCGGAAATTGCAAAACCAGCAAGCGCGAATTTAGAGGACGTTTTCCTGTACATTTATCGTGATGAGGTGGCGTGAATATGCTGTTTTGGCACGAATTGAAAAAATGCTTTCCATGCCGGTTCTTTGGATTTTTATTGTCTTATGTTTAGCTTTTAATATATGGATTATCCCAATAGGCTTAAACACAGAATTTGATACGACTACCCAATTCCCTGTAAACGTGTTTGAAAATTATAACACGGACGAAACAGCGGAAGCCTATATATCCTTTTTTGGACTGACGGGCGGGGTTGCCGAAAAAATGAAGGCGAAGTATGACGCTTTGCAAGCGGCAGTTGACGAAAGAGCCATAGCAGAGGACAGTTACACGGCTTATTTGGGAGAGCATACTTACGATATACACTTGCGGTTATTTCATAGCTTTGGACTTATGGGCAGTTTGTTGTTGCAAGGAATACTGCTTGCCGTTCTGTTAGCACTTTTAGGCGTGGGTTATGAGCAGATAAACCATACTGAACACAGTATTTACGCCACTAAAACAGGTCGCCGTATAATATATTATAAAATTTCCGCAAGTTTAGCGGCGGGTATTGGGTTATATATAATTTTCACACTCATTACGTTAGCTATTTATTTTTTCGTGTTTGATTATAGCAATGTATGGGGGAGCAGCGTTTCAAGCGGGTTCAATTTTATCCGCGACATAGCGGGGGACAGACCGTTTGCCACATGGCAGAGTTTTACGGTAGCGACATATTTATGGGCAAGTTTAGCCGTATCTTTTGGGTTGATTATATGCTTCACAATAATGAGCGTAATTATCGGAGCATTATCAAAAAACAGTTATATTGGTTTTTTGACGGTGATATTAGTAAACGCTGTTTGTATGGCATTGCCTGTAATTGTCTCAAGAAACCTATTTTCCCATTATATTACGCTCCAAACGCCGATACTTCTGTGGTGGAATAGCGGGTTATGGTTTACAGACGGCGGTTTCATTACGCTATGGAAAAATTTTGAATTATGGGGTACAGGAATTTCATTGTTGATTCTTTCTGCCCTTTGCGTATTAACTGTAAAAATATTTGAAAAGAGGGACATTGCATGAGAATTATTACACACGAACTAAAAAAAATATGGAGCGTTAAAATCCTTGTGATTATAACTGCTCTGTGCGCTTTATATTTCTTTGCCGTTATGAACAGCGAAATAAAGAACTATCCAAAAGATGATTTATTTTTGAATATTGACTTTGCACATCGCTTGACTGAAACCTACGGTGTAACACTTAGTCAAAATGACTTTGAGGATTTTTTGAAAAACGAAGAAATAATAATTTTTGAATTAAATACGTTCATAGCGTCAAACTCCTTTTTCACCGGATTAGGAATTTTTAATTATGACGATTATATGGATTTCCGCATGGATTATGAATCACGCTTTGATATGCTTGATGACGAAGAAAGAAATTTAGTCTATTCCCTTTTCCTTGAATGGGGGGGAATTGTTCGCACAATCACCGGCGAAAATCTCATAAGCGATAAAGTCGCTCCCGAAGCATACGCAAAATTGGTGAGTTTCGGTAATATTGTGGGTATGTATCAAACGAATATAATAGGACATGATGAATGGCTTTCTACTATTGATTCATTTATCGAATATACCCCGCTCAACGAACGGGAAATACAACGGTTAATCGAAATTAGGGATAGCGGCGAACTAATAAGCATAATGGATTTTCATACGATTTCCCACACATGGAGATATGCCCGTAGCCTTGCCGTCCTTATTATATTGGTTACGTTGATAATGGTTTCCCCGCTTGTAACGACCGACCGGGCTAACAGGGTAAACTGGTTGCAATATTCATCAAAACAGGGGCGCGGAATATTGAAAAAACAATTTTTCGCCGTTTTACTCTCCGCTGTCGGCATGACTACAATACTTGTTTTGATTTTTGCCGGATTATTTTCAGTAACCACCGAAGTACACGCATTTTGGAATAACGGCATAAATTCATTTTTAAGCGGTACTTTTCATTGGCTTTCGATTACATTCGGGCAATATGTCCTATTGATGATAGTAACAATGTACTTATTATCCGTTGGCACAGCGGCTTTTGCGTTTGTGTTGTCGCAGTGCAGTAATAACATGATAAGGTTAATATTTAAGGTTATACCGTTCTTCATTGCGGTGTTTATAGTATCAAACTGGATATTAAACGATTTCCTTGTTATTTTCATCGGTGGGAATGTATTTTTACAAATGCTTTCGCTTTTGGTAACGCTGATAGTGGGAGTGGTAACAGCAATCCTTGTTGTGTGCAGGGAAAAGAGGGTTGAATTGATTTAATGGTTAATTTGACACTTCTATTTGTTTTTACTGCTTGAAATTAAATAAAGAAACGGGGATGAGTCCATGACATTACAACAATTAAAATATGCGATTGAAGTCGCAGACAAAGGCTCTATAAGCGAAGCGGCAAAAAGCCTGTTTGTTACACAGCCAAGCCTATCAGCCGCAATCAAGGAATTAGAAAAGGAAATTCAGATAACAATTTTTGCAAGGATAAATAGAAGGATTATTGTTTCTGCGGATGGGGCGGAGTTTTTAGGTTATGTCCGACAAGTTTTACAGCAGGCAGAATTGTTAGAGGAAAAATATATTTCGTCAGTTCCGTCAAAACAACGCTTTTCCGTTTCCACACATCATTATACTTTTACCGCCAATGCTTTTGTAGAATTGATTAAAGAGTTTGGCGCAGACGAATACGAATTTACTTTACGCGAAACAAAGACTTACGAAATAATAAACGATGTAAAAACCTTGCGAAGTGAAATCGGCATTATCTATTTAAGTTCATTTAATGAACAAATCATAAATAAATATTTGAACGACGGTAATCTCATTTTTTCAGAATTATTCGCGGCATCTCCCCATATCTTTGTGAACCGAAATAATCCGCTGGCTAACCGAAAATATGTAACGCTTGACGATTTAGAAGAATTGCCATGCGTTACTTATGAACAGGGCGAACATAATTCATTTTATTTTGCAGAGGAAATACTAAGCACACTACACCATAAAAAAAGCATAAAAGTCAGCGACCGAGCCGCTGTTGTCAATCTTTTAATCGGTGTAGACGCTTATACAATTTCAACGGGCGTATTCCCCTCATATTTGCATGGTGATGATATTATCGCTGTTCCGTTGGAGGTAGACGAAATAATCCGTGTCGGCGTTATCACACACAAGGATTATGTGCCTACAAGGTTGGGCGAGATTTACTTAAACGCACTAAAAAGATTGCTGACGATTTGAAATAGTATAATATTCAAATTGCTCTGATATAGTTACAAGCTATATCAAGGCATAGATTATTCGTCTTTTACTATGTCTGAGCGTCCGTGTACAATAGTAAGTGTCACTATTGGAGGTTTGAAAAATGGACGCACAAGCAATATCAGCTTTTTTAACATATGCGGTTATCAACGCAGTTGCTCCGGGACCGGGTAATGTATTGGCATTAAATACAATGGGTACACATGGGTGGAAAAATGGTAAACGGCTTCTGTCCGGCATATTCACGGGGTACTATGTAACCCAAGTCTGCTGTGCTGTATTAACAATCGGTTTAATACAGTTGTTAAGCCCTGTTATATTTGTAATGAAGTATTTTGGAGCCGCTTATATTGTTAGGCATTGAAAAAAACCATATCGCAAAAACCTTGTAGGACAGGCATTTATCGGCGTTTTCCTCATATAATCAACTAAAGAGCTTGTATGAGGATGGGAGAAATGGATAAGAAAAAAGCCAATCCCAAAGAGAAAATCATTTTACCAAAAAATTTACAACGTGAGATGATTAAGTTTTTTCTCAAAAACGCTGCGCCGAAACTTGCGGCACTCGACAAGGAACAACAGCAAACCTCTGAAAATTCAAAAGAGAGGTGCTGATGGAAATTGGTAAGCACAGGCATTTATCTACGAGTTTCGACAGATGAGCAAGCCAGAGAGGGCTACTCTATTCGAGCGCAAGAGGAAAAATTGAGAGCCTACGCTATTGTCAAAGACTGGCCGATATTTGGTATTTACGCTGATGAGGGGATCAGCGGCAAGGACATCGACGGCAGACCGGAGATTAAGCGACTGCTGGCTGATGTTGAAAGTGGCAAAGTTAAGAATGTCTTGGTCTATAAAATTGACCGATTGACACGCTCAACCAAGAATCTGATTGAATTAGTGGAGTTGTTTAACAAACATCACTGTGCGTTTAATTCTTTAATCGAAAGTATCGACACTGCCAGCGCGACGGGCAGAATGTTTTTGAAAATTGTAGGCATCTTTGCCGAGTTCGAGCGTGAGAATTTGGCCGAGCGTGTCCGGTTGGGGTTGGAGCGAAAGGTCAAAGAGGGCTACAGTTTGTGTAAGCATAGTTTTTCTTATGGCTATTTTCGTGAAGATGGTAATTTAATTCAAAAAGTAATTGAGGATGAGGCGGTCATAGTCCGGCGAATTTTCTCCATGTATCTGGATGATGATTATTCTTTCACCAAGATTGCCAAAACCCTCAATGCCGAGAATATCAGCACTAAAATGGGTAGCAAGAGGGTACAGATTACCATACGCAAAGTGTTGACAAATTGCAATTACATAGGTCGGGTTCGATACGGCACTAAAGACGCAAGCCGATATTTTGAGGTTGCTGGACACCATGAACCGATACTTGATGAGAATATTTTTTATCAAGTACAAGACAAAATTAGCAAGATGAAAAAAATAACTCGAACAAAGCGACCGTCCAATGAAGTGTACTTTTGCGGTGTTCTGCGTTGTCCATTTTGTGGAGGCAAGTACACTAGCCATTGGTTGTATGCCAAAGGAAAAAATGAGGGTGAGAAAACCACACTCAAATATCCCAGCTATCGCTGCATTGACGCATATAATGGCTTTTGTGACAATCGAGGTCATTTGAGCCACAGGAAATTAGAGGCTGCATTTGAGCAGTATGTGGCAGAGATTGAGGATTTATCCGAGCATGAAGATAGTTCAAAAACAGTCACATCACCACATGATAACAGTGCGGAAATAGCGGCCATCGCCGCCGAAGTCGGACAGATTGAGAAGAAAACAGCAGAAGTAATGAGTTTGTTTATGTCCAGCAGTTTGGAGTTTGCCGATTATCAAAACATGGTTAAGGTTGGCAATCAGCGGCGAAGTGAGCTGGAATCACGCTTAAAACTGCTTGAAAACGCGCAGAAAGCTAATGAAGTGGGTTTCACCGCTACAGAAATTGTAACCAATTTTCGCAGCAGTTGGGCGGTTTTGGACAACGAGCAGCGTCAACAATTTGTGCAGAAATTCATCAAAAAGTTAGTGGTACATAGTGAGAAAACAGGTGTCGGAAAATTTAGGAATGTTATTATTGGTGATTTGCAATTTAACGATTACTAGCAATCATTCAAAAACCCTGCGCGATTGGAAATTCCGCGCAGGGTTTTTTTTTCATAAATCAATATCGGGCGAACGACTACGGGCGTGGTTCCTGTCTCGGTTTTGCGCTCGCTCGATTTCGCGCCGATTGGCTCGATCCCCGCGCTCCCGTGCTTTTTCCACCTCTGGTATCCGGACACGCTTTTTTATTTCATCCTCATAAATCAGATGTTTATGGTTATCATCAAACCGTGTCAAGCGTTGGCCGCTATACTTTTCTTCCTCAATTTGCGGTTTTGGAAGTCCATTGTTTTCACAAAAACTCCGCACTTCATCAGCTAACCGTAAGCGTCCATAAAAGACAGTTTGGCCGATTGTTATTTTGCAACATGAATAAGGTGTTTTTTTCACACAATCACCAGAAAAAAATTATTAAACCGTTGCCGCGCCACCGTAGGTGTAACTGCCGTCAGTATCATCATCTGTTTTTTCCGGCGGTGTTGGCCCAATCTCAACATCATCAAGTCTTGGCGCAAAAACCTTATCAACCCGACAATAACCCTGCGGTGTCAACAACACAATTTCTCCGTCTAGCCAGCCAAATTCCTCGGGTTGCATAATTTTCTCACGTGCAAATCTCCAGCTTTTGTTGCTGCTGGTTTCGACCAAGCCATCATCGGCATAGTTTGTACTGCCACTTTCTTTTCTCACTTCACTTGTACCGACAAGTTTTGAGTAATACTCTTGGCTTTGCGGCTCAACAACCCTGATAATGGCTTTGTACTCGCAGTTTCCGGCGATAATCTTACTTTCATTAGAGCCATAAAACAGGTCGAATTGAGCCAAACTTTGAATGAATAATGCGAAAGTGACGGATTTTGAACGTAAGGTGGTAATACCCTCCAACAGCGCGTTAATCCTGCCGAATCGGGCGATTTCATCAAGCAGTAAGAGGATGGGAAGTAGGTTCTTGCCCTCTTTGGTGGTCTTGTCGGGGCGGCGTTCCAAAGACCTGATGAGTTGGTTGGTCATTAAAGTTATCATGCTCCCCCAGCGGCTGATTTTGTCACTTGGTACGCACAGAAATATGTGTTTGCTCTCCAAATCATTCCAAGTAAAGCATTTCGAGTTTTCATCTTGACTGTTGCGAAAAACATTTTTTAGCTGCGGGTCGGTAGCAAAAGCCATTATTTTGTTGGCAATGGTTGTGCCTATATTAGCCAACACTTTCATCTCCAAATCGGTAAGCTGATTGATATACATAATGGCGTTTTGGTTATCGCTTGCGTCAATTTCATCCATCAACTTGTCAATTTTGGTGGTCTGAATTTTTATCATTGTTTCGCTGAAACTTAATCCCTTGCCAAAACAATACAAAATCGCTCCGATTAACATATTTTGTGCCGCCTCAATCCAAAATGGCTCGCGGATATTTTTCGGCATTGGGATAATTGATAAGGCCAATTCAGAGGCGTTTTGGACTAAGTTTTCCTCGCCGCCGTGCCGGAGCAGATAATATGGATCGTAGCCCCAACTGTCCGATTGCGTTGGATCGAACACAATATAATCTCTGCTGACCTCGCCTATTTTCATTAGTTTTGAATAATATTGTGATAATTCACCTTTGATGTCGGTGGCGAAAATGGGAGTAGTCCAAGTCTTTAATACATTTTTAGCAATGGCTGCGCTTTTGCCGCTGCCCACTACCCCATCAACCAGAATGTTGCCGTCTCGGTTTTGAGGTTTGCCGACATAAAATGTAGTCTTTGCAGAAAAACCTTTGCTTTTCGTACCCAAGAAAAACCCCACATCATCAATGTTTGTTGACATCATAAACTCCGGCACGTTGTCGCCGCTGGCGGCGGTTGGAGCAGAAAAAAACGTTAAGTAACAGTTGATGCAAAAAAATGTTAAACTGATGGCGATTGATAGCAAAAGCACTATCGGTTCAATGTTACCCCAGTTCTTTGCAAAACCAAAACCCCATTCAACCATCAGTGCGTAAGGTATGTAGGTAATGAGGAAAAACCATGCTCCGGTGAATCCTAAAACATAACTAAGTACACGCTTTCCTGTCATGTAATAGATAGCTTTACCCATCAACAATTTAATTTCCTCCTTAGATGTCAATATCGGGTGTTCGGTCGCGGTTTCGGGTTCGGTCGCGGTTTTGCGCCCGTTCCTCGGCTCGTCGTTTAGTTCTTTCCTGAATTTTGGTGATATTGTTGGCAATTTCTTTTGGGTTTGGTAAAACTTCTTTGACAACTTCTTTGGCGGTATCAATCGCGGCCAAAGCCGGATCGGTGGTTTTTCTGATTGCTTTTGATGTCGCAGTGTAACTAAGTGATTTTTTATCGTTTTCCTCTGCCATTGGCTCAACACTCCTTTACAAATCCATGTCCATACTGCGGGAACGGTCGCGTTGTCGGGTTCTATCCCGATTCTGTTTTCGTTCTTCTTCTCGCCATTTTGCTCGATCCTCGCGTTCTTTTGCCTTGATTTCCTCCGGTGACAATTCTTTGTTGTCAGTTGGTTCCGGCTCTGGTATTTCGATTTTAACAACAGCTGGCTCGGGGTTTTTGCCGTCACCATGCAAAAAACGCTGGCGTTCCTCTGCTTGTCGTCCGGCGATTTGCGCGTCACGTCTTTCTCTGCCAATTCGCATACGTTCCTCAAATTCGGCAATCTTTCGGTCTTGGTCTGCCTGCATTGAATTTTTTGTGTTGAAAATATTATCCTCCGGCAGTTCGAGTATTTTGGCAAGTCGATTGACGGTTTGTGAAATGATTCTTGATGAGGTTCTAAGCGTTCCCAACCCTTTGGCAATTTTTTCTTGGTCTGTTTCGTTTTGTACAGTGCTGTCAGACTTTTCCTCTGCCATTGGTTCAATTCCCCCTTGCTCTTGGCCTTGGTCTTGGGTGTAAGTGACTTGTTTAATTCTATTCCGCACCTCTCGTTCAAATTCATCTTTGGCTCGATTCCTTGCCAATTTTTCACGGTTTCGCTCGCCTCTGGCGGTGCGGATTCCTCTGCGTTCGAGTTCGGTGAGGTGCTGACCCATATGTTCTGTGACTTCTCTGTCCACACCCTGCCGCTCATAACTCTCATGGGTAACTCGTTTTTCTATGCCCAGTCGCTCAAACTCACGATTGAACCCATCCGCCAAATCTCGTCGCCAAGTTTCAATATTCTCTTTATCATCCCAATCATTGGTCTTAATGCTTTTGCCGCATTTGTATGTTTTTGTTGTTGGATCATAAATTTTGTTACCATTTTCGTCTAAAATATAGTTTTTTTGTTGCTTACTCAACCATTGGCCGTTTTCATCCAGTGAGCGAGTGGTGAGCAGCACGTGGACGTGTGGATTGCCGCCGCCTGTGTCGTGAATGGCAATGTCGGCGCACATTCCTCTGTCGATAAAATTAACTTGGACATAATTTTGCACCAGTTGTATTTGCTCGGCTCGTTCCAATTCACAGGGCAAAGCAAAGTTAATATCTCTGGCAAGTCGCGCGGCCACACTTTTCTCTACTTTCTCAACCTCATTCCACAAAGTTTCTCGGTTAAAAAAACTTCTAGGGGCATTATCGGGTAATAATATCCGGCTGTAAACTACACCTCGTTTTTTGGCGTAATCATGGGTTTGTCCATCATAGTCATTATATAGTTTCTCGCCTGCTCTGTAAGCGGCGGCGGCAACGGCGGAGCCGGAGCGATAGGCAGCGGCGGCAGTGGCCGACCCGCCACTTTTCCGGCTGATATTCTGAACTTTATAATGTATGACTTCCATTGCGTCACTTCTCTAATTATCGTCAAATTCAATTTTGCGTGGTCGGTTTTTGGGCGCAGCCCCCGCAGGGGCGCAATGTATACCACAGAACCATCGTGGTATGTAATTGCGCTCTTAGTAAACTAAGAGAACCGCTACAACAAAGCGGAGCGAGCAATCAGCATATCGTAATTGTGACTTTGGAGATAGCTGTTTGCGTGGTGGCGGTTTTAATACTTTCTACAATATATGCAAAGTGGCTTACAGGAAATGATAAAATGAAAAGTGGTATTTTTGGAATTTTGAGTGTGTATAATGATAACAAGTGAATTGAAGTGATGGGGTCGATATGTCGAAAACTCAACAACAATTAGACAAAATTAACAAACGATTAGAGGAAAGGCAGAAAGAAACTCAACAACTGGAGAACCGCAAGCGGGTTTTGGAATCACAACAAAAAGCCGCTCAACGCAAGGTTGAGAATGCCAGAAAATATCGGGTTGGCGGGATATTTTTAGAGTATTTTCCGGAGTTTAAGCAGCTCGAACCAAAGCGCACCAATGCGCTTGATTATATTGAGTTCGCACCGCTGGCTAATTTTCTATCATGTTTGGCCGCTAAAGCTGATTGGGTGGCGCAACTAAAAGAAGAATCAGAGGTAAAAACGCAGACACAACTCACAGAACAGGCAGACTTGCCGCCAGCGGAAGAATCAAATCAATAATTTTGTAAAAGTCACTCTTTCGAGAGTGGCTTTTATTATTTTTATGCTATCCATCCGATACAAAGTATCTCGCATGGATTCACACTATTTAACAATAGCGCAATTACATACCACACACCAAACGATGGTATACTTGCACTCGTAAAAAGAATTGGCGGGTCAGCAAAAAAGCCGCCCTCGAATGAGAAACGGCTTGGCTCTGAAATTTAGCGATTTGTCTTGTTTTTTAGATTAGTGATTTGATTTGGTCTAAGGTTAGGCCTGTGTACCTAGCAACTTTATCAAGTGGCTCACCCTCTTGGAGCATGGTTTTGGCAATCTCAATATTTCGTATTGTGATACCCTCTGCCTTACCCTCATCCCTACCATCATGGTAAGCCCCCGAAAGCTCATGGTCACGCTCATGCTGCGCCCGCTCTAACAAAGTTGACACTTTCCTCTCCTCCTCACTTAAATTTACAAACTCAATAATCCGGCCTGCTTTTTTGATGTAGTCCGGTGCGTTTGGCGCAACTGTGCCGTTCAAGAAATAGTCACGCCAGTGCCGTTGATTCTCTGTTTCGATGGTTGGTTTTGTGTACTCAAAGAATCCGACTCTAATTAGTTCCTTGCCTACTTTACTATAACTCTTGTTCCTTTTCGGGTCGTAGAGTTCAAAAATTCGTAGTGCATCATCATCGGCATAATGTGGTTCACCCAAGAAATTGAGTGCGTACACCGGACGCAGACTTGAATAGCGGCTTGGTTTGCCATCCGTTCCCAGTTCCATTGCTCCCATTCGGTCATAATTCTGGCAGTAGCGGTTGAATGGATAATATAACGCCCGTTTATCAAAATGGCGGGTTTTTCTAACCTGCATTTCAGATACGAAGTCAGCGGTTTCAAAGGTTGCTGCCACGTCTTTGGCCGTGTGACGCAGTACGGACACTTCCTCGCCGTTTAGATACTCCCTGTAGACTTCGATGCTGTAAGGGTTCTCGATAACGATATTCTCGGCCACAATGCCAAAAAAGTCATTGATCAGCCCGCCCAAAATATCCGTGTTTTCAACGCTGGCCAGCACTTTTTTGAACGCAAGGTCATTGGTTGCTGATATTCGGCTCAAAAAACATTCCTCCCTGTCTTTCGCTAAATTTTCAAGAGCCGCCTTGCTGTAAGGCAAAGCCACGTATTCTAATATTATTATAGGTTTTTGTCAATGAAATGTAAACAATTATTTTCAGACAGAGATTATGAAAAGCGCGGCTATCGTCAACATGAAGTAGGTAAATATTACCAAACTGAAAACAAAGCAGAGAATATCAATAATCCGTTTGTGTTTGTAACTTTTTGAACGGTCATACACCAAAGCGATAATATTGGCAATAACTGCCATCACAGACGAAACAAATGTGAAGAAATGAGGTTGGCGAAAAATGAAAAATGATAGCAAAAATGCGGTTAGAATGACATTGATAGGTATTGATTGGCTTGTGATTACGAAGTCTGGTTTTTTCTTGATTTTTGTTGATTTTTCACTTTTCATAGAGATATTGTAGCACAACGCATCTGAATGACTGGTGTATAATGTACATTATGAGGTTTGGTTTGAGATTGATTATTTTTTTGACTTTCATTGTATTTGCGGCATTTTTGGGAGCAAATAATGTTCTGGCGTGTAATAATCGTGCGCTGTCTCCTTGGTATTGTGATAATTTTAATATTGGCGATACTTTTAACACAGGCGTTTGCACAAACACAATCCAAGTAACGAGCGGGACGCAGTATTGTTATATAAATGATGGCGGTTGGGGTTGTTTTAGCGGAATTTACCGATTGGACTGGGAAAACAATCGCTGGATTGTTAGAGACAGATGGTGCGACGGCAGTTTTAGTTCGATAGCGGGAAGATCAGGGGAAATCGGCGGCAGGTCGGTGTGCGTAGATATACGGGCAAGTTTGGGCGGCTCCGGCGGTTCTTCTGCCGTGGCCTATTTGCACTGGCGGCCGAGTGGTAACAATGATACAAGAAGTCATTTATGTCCTTTGGCAGAATCGCAGTTAGCGGTTGCTGTTGCGGGTGGTTATGACGGTTGCCAAGGAATTTGTGATTATAATAACCAAAGAAATATAACTTTCGTTATCGGGCCGGATGGCAGCAGATACTACGATTTGGGCAGCAGAACTTCTGTACATGGCTGGGAATATCGTAAGGCAATAACCGGAAATTGTTATCAAAGCAGTTCTGCGTACAGATGTGTTGAAAATATCAGCAGAAATTGGGAGCAGCTTTGCAGAGAAGTATTTAGTACAGAAACATTTACGGGTGTGCCTGTGTCGAGCGGAGTGGAGGGAGATATTGTCGAACACAACCATTTGACGGCAATCTACGCTTATTTGATGAGGAATCCTCCGGCCACAGAAAACAGGCATATGTTTATGATTGGCCCGAGTGTGCATGGAACCAATACATGCAGAACATTGGCTGCTTTAGTAACAAATAATCAATCTTGTCTTGGATCATGCATAAGCGCAACCTATAATCATGGATTTTTAGACCTCGGCACATCGCCTATTCCAAGCGCTTTCTACAATGGGCAAACATATTACAGAAACACGGGCAGCACAGATAGCAGCGACATTTCAAACAGAAACCGAATTTTTATGGGCATAGGCCAAAACGGAAATTTGGCTGGTTGCAGATCAGGTTTCCACTGTGTAAATGTCGGCAGTTGGTCTGACCAAACATTTTGTGAAAATGTATTGCATGGTTTTTGGGGCAGCCCGCCGAATCCTACCGAATATTCTTGGGTAAACGAGAGAAACCCTAATCTGGCGCGTGTTCTTGGTGATACCGACCCTAACCGCCGACGATGCTTTATGCCGATTAGGTGCGGTGCTGTAGGTTCAAACACTACATGCGTAACCGAAAGCGAGGCGGATTATTTCAGGCTTGCTTTGGCAGAACATCTTACTTGTGATTCCGGCAGGATTTGTGCTGAAATCGGCACTTGCAACGATGTAAATAATGATGCCGTTCATTGCTGCGACAGCGGCACAAACACCTGTAACGGCACACATTATCCCGATTTATCGGACAATTTTAAGATTCCTTTTTTGTCCTGCGGTGTAAACGACACAAGAAGTTGTTATTATCGGCAATCCCTGACAATGACTTGTGAAAACTATCGGGGAACTGCCAAAGACGGCAACCGAGCCGACCGATTCAGATGTATAAGTCCGGATGATACAAATGATTTAATCGGCAGAATACCCGCTCCCGAATTGGGCTTGATTTCCGAAATTAACCAAGCGGTGAATTTGACTTGCTCGGTCGGACAATGTATGGCAATTGACGATCAATGCGATGAAAGACGTGCAAACCTATTTCATTGCTGCAACAATCCGGATTTGCAAAACTTTATATTTTCCGGCACATCAACTTGGGAATTGCGAGGTAATTACAATCGTATATTAGCAGGCCAAGGTTTGGTACATGATTACAATCGATTTTTTGGCGCATGTACGAGCGCTATTGAGGCTATTGAGGAAAGTATAGAGGAATTGAATATTCCCGATTGTTCGGCACAGATACGTGAAGTAGCAAACAATGGTTGCGCGTCTGTTCAAGCGTTGCCGCCAACAACACGCAGATTCAGAGGAGACTATGAAGATTGCTGTGGTGAGGAATACGGCACACGTGATTTGACTGTTTGCGATCAAATGATAATCAACGCAATAAACGCTATAACAGCATCCGATTGTATTGCTTATCCAAACAGAGAGAGCTGCTTGCGGAACAGGGTCAGATGTTATCACGAGGCAGTTCTATACCACGCTTGGATGGATAGAAATGCGAATATAGGACTACGAATTGCCAGACCCCTTGACGGTGGTTTGTTGGACATGCTCGACCCATTATCACAATGCGTAGTAATGCCCGATGGTGCTGTTATTTGCAAACCATCCGTGCTGCGTGGTCATCCCCTTGCCACCGTCGTCACCCAAGCTGTTAATTCTTATGTCTTTCCCCTTGCCATTATTGCTCTGTTCGCAATGATTGTCTGGGGCGGGCTTGAAGTTTCTATAGGCGGTGCTAAGGAGCAGCAAAATAAAATTGATATGGGCAAAAAACGTATCACCGCTGCCGTTATCGGTTTCGTCATTCTCTTTGCCGCTTTTTGGATTATCCAGCTTTTGGGTTTGGTGTTGGGTTTGGATGGTCTGTTTTGAATATCGGGGCATGCAAAAGCAGCCAAAGTTTTTATTGTCAAAAAAAATTGGGTATGTTATCAGACTGTCGACAAAACCCCTTCCGAGAAGCCATAACGAAAGGGGTTTTGCTAATTGAATTAATAAATAGGATTCATACAGTGAATTTGCGTAGATACCCACCGTAAAACCACGAAGAACGA
>Ga0123353_10002060_pt1 | contig 24842 bp, 20 predicted proteins | sample TergutLab28metaG_3_FD_92763 | JGI IMG/M metagenome (GOLD analysis project Ga0123353, IMG submission 92763) | Labiotermes labralis P3 segment gut microbial communities from Petit-Saut dam, French Guiana - Lab288 P3 | ecosystem: Host-associated > Arthropoda: Insects > Digestive system > Gut ...
GACATGGCCCCTTCAAAAAGCACATTTGGATCTATTTCTTCCACATAGTGGCGCTGGATAAAGTCGAATACGTTTCTTATGAGCGATGTGTATTGGGGCCCGGAATTCTCGCCGGTCCTGATTTGCGCCTTTGCCCGGGGCGCCAGGGCAATTGCGAAAATTATGCATAAAAATACAGTCGATACTACCCATAAGGCAGATAGCGGGAATTTGCGCGGATTTTTCCGCAGATTAGCCGGTTCCACCGGTGAATTATTTTCTTCCATATCTTTATTGTAAATAAGTAAAACTCTTTGTCAATTGTAATTGGGAACTTTAAAAAGCACTTGAAAAAGGCTAAACTATAGTATAGAATTAATGAAGAAAACTTGGGAGGATGGGTTAATCTTCTTACGGGAGGCTCTAAACGTATGAAAAGACTAATATATTTATTTGTCATCTTTTTTATTTTGGCTCTACCGGTTTTTGCCCAAACTGCGGCTGAACTTGAAGGCTTGCTTTCGGTAAAGGAAGTGAGTTACGCCGAGGCAGCACGGCTGGTGTTGCAGGCTGCTGATGTTAGGGACTTAAGCCCCGCGGATGCGTTTCGCTTTGCCTCTGAACAGAAATGGTTGCCGGCGAAAGCGGAAATGAACGGTAAAGCAAGGCTTGACGGTGTTTCATTCCTCATTATGAACGCTTTCGATATGCCGGGAGGATTTGTCTATTCAATGGCAAAAAACCCCCACCATGCGTACCGGGAGCTCGCTTATAGGGAGATTCTCCTGGGAAGAATTGATCCTGCGATGGCTGTTTCCGGAGATTACCTGCTTTTTATCATAGGTAGGGTGCTTACTCAGGTAGAGGAATTGGAGGATCGCTCATGAATAAGTTTTTAAAGTTATTTTTATGTTCCTGGCTTCTTCTGGTTCCCTGCTTTTTTGTTCAAGCTGCGGATTTTGGCCTCATCATTGATCAGAACGTAGGTGTTGGCGGTGTAGGCTCGGAGAACGATTTTGACTATGCGGGAGCCATCATTCCGCGCTTATCAGGGCTTATTGGCGATGTCGGTGATTTTTATATTTCCGCCAGCGTGGAGGTAGATTACCTAAAGAAATGGTCGTGGGTTCCGGAGCTCCTTAGAACCGACGTTTATCTCCGCTCCGGCAATTTAGGATTTAGAATAGGGCGAATGTATTATTCTGACCCTCTGGGCTACGTAGCGGAAGGGCTTTTTGACGGGGTGAACCTCACGTTTGACACGGATTTTGGTACATTCAACGCCGGAGGCTGGTATACCGGATTGCTTTACAAAAACAGGGCCAAAATATTCATGACCGCCAAGGACCTTGAGTCCGGTTTAACTCCCGTAGACTTCGATGATTTCGCTGATACCTACTTTGCCTCCCGCCGCGTTGTTGCGGGTCTTGGCTGGGAGCATCTTGGCATGGTTGGTTCCGTGAAGGGAAAAGTTTCCTTCCTGGGCCAGTTTGATCTCAACGATGGCAAAAAACTCAACAGCCAGTACCTGGTTGGAAAGCTTACTGTCCCGGCTGGTTCTTTTGCATTTGATGTTGGAGCCTGCCTTGAACTGATTCAGAACGACGGCGACTTTGGAATGGCTATTGCGGGGGACGCAGGGGTTTCCTGGGTACTTCCTACCTCGATTAGAAGTAAACTTTCACTCCTGGGCCGTTTTGCCTCGGGCGGTACAGATGGCGATACCATACTCGCTTTCCTGCCTGTATCAACCAAAACCCAGGGCAATATTTTAAAACCGGCTCTTTCGGGAATCTCGATGATTGACCTGGACTACATTGCCCGGCTTCATGAGACATTCTCTTTAGGACTCTCTTCGTCATATTTTATTCGCAGTGATTTGGGAACTTATGGCGGGTATCCTGTGCTTGGTACCTCAAGTGACGGATATTTCCTTGGCAATGAGTTTTTCCTTAGGCTCTTGTGGGTTCCGGTCTCCGATTTCCAGTTTAATCTGGGAGGCGGGATGTTCCTGCCTGCTCTTGGGAACGTGGCATCCAGTGCCGATCCGCTATGGCGTGTTGAACTTAACGTGATTATTTCATTGTTCTAGGTTCAAGGTAAGAGATAATAAGTGATTGGGAAGGAGTGAAAAATGAAAAAGGCAATTTTTGTAATTTTCTTTATGGTGTTAACCTTGAGCGTATTCGCGCAGAATGGCGTGATAAGGGAAATAAGCGGAACGGTAGAGCTTAAAAGCGCCGGAGCCGCCAATTTTGTAGCGGCTAAAGTTGGGGATAGCGTATCCCAGGATACGGTAATTTCCACGGGTTTCAAGAGCATGACTTTGCTCGAAGTGGGAAGCACAGTTATTGCCGTGCGGCCCCTGACCCGGCTCACCCTGACGGAAATCCGTTCAGCTCAGGGGACGGAAACCCTCAATGTGAATCTCCAGGCCGGAAGAGTCCGTGTCGATGTGAACCCTCCTGCCGGGACCAGAACCGCCATGGCGGTCACCAGCCCCAGCGCGACAGCTTCCGTACGCGGTACCAGCTTTAATTTCGATACCAAGAACATTTTCGTCAGCCAGGGAGTGGTAAACTTTAAGGGGAACTCAGGCTACTCGGTCTATGTAGGCGCCAACGGCGCAAGCGGACTGGGACCCTATGGCAACACTTTGGGTGCAATAGCCAACAGCGGCGGTTTTGCGCCTAATGGGGTAACAGGACATGATCCATTGACTGCCGGAACTACCGGAGCAATAGGCGGGGATGATGAGGGTGGTCCTGGCCCTGGTCCCGGTCCTGGTCCCGGTCCTGGTCCTGGTCCCGGTCCTGGTCCTGGTCCTACCGATGGCAAAATTGATATCATTATCCAATATTAATAACTGACGCTATACTGAAACTGTAAAGGCGGGAAAAACACCTATGAAGTGGCGAAATGTCCTTTTGGGACTATTGGTTGCGGTGTTTTTCTCGCTTTTGTATTTTACCCTGCCTTTTTTTGGCCTGCCTGTTTTTGACCGCCTTGAAAACGGAGTTTACGATTTATTCCTCCGCGTGCGTCCTTCGAGGGAACTCAGCAAGGATGTGGTGTTCCTCGATGTTGACGACGGCGCAGTTGAATTCGCAGGCGAGTTTCCCTGGCCCAGGTCCATAACCGCGGAAGCGCTCTTAAGGCTCAAGGAATACGGAGCCAGAGCCGCCATCTTTGATATTGAATATATTGACCGGGGACCGCAGGGAGTAGACAGCAATTACCTCGAGACAGGACTACACACCGATTTTAGCCAGACCTTTGACAGGATAAATACCGACGCGGCTGATATGTTTCGCGCCTTCAGGGAAGGAAGCATAAACTTAAGAAACGTCGATGAATATGCCAGGGCCTTTCATGATTCCATTTCCAGCGAAAGGGATTTTCTTTTATCAAGGTCCAGAAGGGTGGCGCGTGACAATGATATCTATATGGTTCAGGCCTCGGCTTTGTACGGGAAGAGCTGGTCAACCCTGAACCTGCGCGATGCCGGCCAGGGACTCCTTCAGGGCGAGCAAGCCGAAAGGCGTTCCATAGCGGAGGAACGTTTTTCTTATGTGATAAATGAGCAGCCCAATTCAAATACGGGGGATTATGTCGATGTATTACCTGCCCTGCCGGGTTTTGCCCTGGCCGCGAAGGGAGCGGGTTTTACCAACGTGCATATTGATGAAGATGGTGTGCGCCGGCGCATCGACCTGGCCCAGAAAGTTCAGGGGCACTGGTACTTGCAGCTTTCTTTCGCCCCGCTTATCAATTACCTTGGAAATCCCAAGCTGGAACTGAGCCCACGTAAAATGGTTTTAAAAGAAGCGAGAATGCCGAACGGGATTTACCGGGATGTCAGCATTCCTCTTGATAGTAAAGGCAAAATGGTACTTGACTGGCCTGACACGGATTATATACAGAGCTATACCCATATTTCTTTTTACGATTTCATCCTTCTTGAGCGTCTTGAGTCAGAACTTGAAAATTTTAGCCGGGCTTTCAGCTCAAGGGACATACCGTTCTTTGCCAACTTCGATCCTTCCCTTTGGATGATCCTTTTTATTGTTAATGATTTGGCAGAGCTCTTTGATGCCGCTTACGATACCAGAGAGGCAGCGCTTGTAAACAGTTCTGATAAATTTTTCGAAACTTATTTGGAGTACCGGGACGAGATTCACAGGCTTATCCAGGAAATTATTGATATTGATCCCGGTGAAGCGGTAAGAACTCTGCTTCCCGATTTGATCGAGTTGTTCCCCGAAGACGCCGGGCCGATTGAGGCGGAAGCCGCGGAAATAATAAATTTAACCGAAAATATAAAGCTTAATTTATTCAGGTTTGATGAGTTGAACGCGAGAAACCTGGAAACTGTAAAAGACAAGTTCTGCATTCTAGGACGGACCGATACGGGAACCACCGACTACGGCGCGAACCCCTTCTTTGGAAAATACGTCAATGTAGGTACCCACGGGGTAGTGCTAGACATGATCCTTTCCGAGACTTTTATCAACCCCATCACCTCGTGGTTCTGGGCACTTTTTGCCCTTGTTTACGTTTTCCTTTATTTTCTTGCAAGCGCGAAACTCGCGCCAGTGCCCAGAACCGTATCCGGCGTTGCTGTAACCATACTTGTCATAGGAGTTGCGCTCATACTTTTCCGAAATACGGGAATATTTTTCAGTCCTCTCCTGACGGTGTTTTCAATGATCGTTGCCGTCATTCTCCGCGAGATAATCTCTTACGCGGGATCCGAGCGGGAAAAACAATTTATCCGCAAGGCATTCTCCACTTACGTTTCCGACGACGTTGTTAAGGAGATCATCGCGGATCCTTCCCGCCTCCAGCTTGGCGGAACCAAGCGTCACATGACCGCGATTTTTACCGATATAAGGGGTTTCTCCACCATTTCAGAACAGCTTGACGCGGAAGGCCTCGTAAGCCTCCTCAACCGCTACCTGACCGTAATGAGCGACGCGATTCTTGAGGAAAAAGGCACCATTGACAAGTACGAAGGGGACGCCATCATCGCCTTCTTCGGAGCGCCTGTTGATCTTCCCGATCATGGCCTCAGGGCCTGCTATTCCGCAATTACCATGAAAAAAATCGAAGAGGAACTCAACGTCAAAGTCATGGAAGAAAAGCTTTCTCCCATGCCGCTTGTAACAAGGTTTGGCATTAACACCGGAAGCATGGTTGCGGGTAACATGGGTACCGGAAATAAAATGAACTACACGATCATGGGGAACGCGGTGAACCTTGCCGCCCGTCTTGAGGGTGTAAACAAACAATACGGAACCAGGATACTTACCACAGGCGATACGATCAACGAGACGGGAGGTTTGATCCTTACCCGCAGGGTTGATATAGTCAGGGTAGTGGGAATCAACGAACCGGTTCAGCTTTACGAGATTCTGAATACCATGGAAAGCGCCGAACCGGAGGAAAAGAAGCTTGTGGAAATTTTCCACGAGGCCTCCGAATATTATCAAAACCGGAAATGGAAAGAAGCCATAGAGGGTTTCACGGAATCATCGGCCATTAATAACGACGGCCCCTCTCTTAAATATCTGGATCGCTGCAAAGACTTCCTCGTAAACCCACCGGACGATGGATGGGACGGGGTGCATAACCTCACTGAGAAATAAAACAATCCGCTAAATGATTCTTTTCAAAAATATCTACAAAAAACCCGAGGTTTTTTCAAAATAATTCCTTACGCTGCAAATATGGTTTGATATATTTGGCTTAAGATGTCCGGCAATAACGCAAGACGCGCTGCAATTGTAAATGCGCTAAATAAAGCAGTTGATGTATTCTCTTCTTCCAGCGAGAATATCGACGCTGTTATAAGCAGCGGGCTTTCGCCTGTAGCAGACGCGGCGGGTTTGCATCGTATCTCTTTTTATAGAATTATATCCGGCACTTACAGCCTGGGACAGATCTATCTTTGGGATTTTGGCAAAACGGTCAAGACAAACTTTGAATCTGTAGTAGTGCCGGATAACCCGGCCATACTGCACTGGTTTAAGCTGTTAACCGAAGGCGAATGTATTACCGGCCGGCTGGACGAAATGGCCCGGGACGAAAAAGATTTTTTGGGCATGTACGGCGTTCGTTCGATATTTTTTGTTCCGGTTTTTATGTACAAGAAATTTTGGGGTCTTGTTACCCTGGAGGACAGGATCAATTACCGCTATTTTGATTCTGAATGCCTTGATCTCCTGAGTCTGGCTGCCCGGCTTTGCGCAAGTAAATATATAGAGATGGAAATGCTTACTAGCGCGAAAAAGGCCCTTGTGGCGCTCAAGCACCGCGAAAAATTGCACTCCAAGATGAAAGAAAATACTGCCGCCGCGAATGCGAAGCTTAAAGACGCTTTACAGAAGGCAAATGCCGCGAGCAGGGCGAAAAGCGAATTTCTTTCCAACATGAGCCATGAGATGCGAACTCCCCTGAACGCGGTAATTGGTATGGCCTTAATCGGAAAAAGCGCGGAGGATATTCCCAGAAAAGATTATGCTTTGGGTAAAATTGAAGAGGCCTCTGCGCATCTTCTTAACGTAATTAATGATATCCTTGATATGGCGAAAATTGAAGCGAACAAGGTAAAGCTCGCGCCCTTAACATTTAATTTTCATAAAATGCTGCAAAAAGTTATCACAGTATCCTGTTTCCGCATAAGGGAAAAGGATCTTGTTTTTAAAGCTTATGTAGATGAAAAAATACCAAAGACAGTTTTTGCGGATGAGCACAGGCTCATCCAGGTTATTACAAACCTTTTGGGGAATGCGGTGAAGTTTACCTCTCCAGGCGGTTCCATCAGTCTGGATGTGCGTTTTCTGGACCTGGAGCCTCCGGATGAAGAAAGCGGGATATGCAATATCCAATTATCCGTAAGCGACACGGGGATTGGTATGAGCGCCGAACAGCAGGAGCGGCTCTTCCAGTCTTTCGAGCAGGCCGAGAACAGTACATCGCGTAAATACGGCGGCACCGGGCTCGGTCTTTCAATATCCAAAAAAATTGTCGAGATGATGGGCGGGGAAATTTGGAGTCATTCCGAGCTTGGGAAAGGTTCAACTTTTTCCTTTAAGGTCCCGCTTGAAAAGGACGAAGGGAAAAAAGCACCGGAAAGCAAAAAAGACGAGCCTGACTTGAAAGGGATTTTTAGCGGACATTGTATTTTACTGGCGGAAGATATCGAAATTAACCGGGATATTGTTTTATCGCTTCTTGAACCTACGCTATTAAAAATCGACTGCGCCGTAAACGGCTCGGAAGCGGTCCGTATGTTCACCGAAGCTCCGGAAAAATACAGTTTAATTCTTATGGATATCCAGATGCCCGAAATGGATGGATACGAAGCCACGCGTAAAATCCGGGTGTTTGAATCTGGACGACCCAAGGGAGTTCCGATAATCGCAATGACCGCCAATGTGTTTCGGGAAGATGTAGAAAAATGCCTTGAGGCCGGCATGAACGGCCATATAAAGAAACCTGTGGATTTCAATGAGATTCTGGCCAGCTTATGTCGTTATTTGCTTCAGAAAGATCCTTAAGCTACCCTTACAGTAAAACCTCAATGTCGAGCTCTGCGGCCGTACATGGCATTGTTATGCCCCAATTTTCCAGGACCCCCGGATGAATCTCGCCGAAAACGCCGATGGATTTTCCCTTGTACACTATTGAAGCGGCTCGTCCCTGAATGAACCTTGGATCGGCGCTTTCTTCAACTTCATATTCCCGCGCGATGTAGTAGAAAAGGGCCTGAATCTGGGCCGCGGCGGTGTTGAAGTTTGCTTCCCTGTCCGCGTGGAGAAAACCCAAATACTGGCGGGTAACAGAGCCGTAATTTTCATTTTCGTCAAGCCTGGCTATTTTTCCCGTTTCGAAAATCCTGTGTGGATAAACCGCATGGCCGGAAACAGATTCGCTTGTCAGTAAAGAGACGATAACCGAGTCCCTTACGTACTCGTAATTTTCCGTCATGGGATTGGAGATGCGAATAATGCGCTTTCCGTCACCCTGCATTTTTTCTACGAAGTCTTTCCGTGAGCCAAGGTAATTGTAGATCATCTCCTGGTAGCCCATGCCCACCATTAGTTCTTTGATCCTGCGGCTAAAGAAGGTCATCGGCAATAGGTGGCCGACCGTGAAGTCGCTAGGGCGTTCGGGTTTGAAAGAAACAAGTCCCCTTCCAATCGCTACGTCTTCGGCAACGTCAGCTGCGTGAAGGAAATCGTTGCGGTATTCGGGAGGCCAGGCCCATAGGCCTTCACCTTTTACGTTTGTGCCTTTCTCGGCGCCCGAGCCTTTTTCCGAGCGTATTCCCATCTTGGCAAGAGCCGCGGCGCATTCGTCCGAATTTAATTTTTCTCCCAGGAATTTTTCGATCCTGGCCAAAGAACAGAAAACCTTTTCCTGAAAATAATAAGGCGCGACACATTTTTCGCCAAAAGGCGTTTCGTATTCATATTCAATTTCTATGGGATGAATTGTAAAGCCAAAATCCGCGAAGTCGCAGGCCATGATGGAAGCGGACAGGGTAACTGCTTTTTGATCCGTTCCTGTAAGCTCGATAAAGATTTCGCTGTCTCCAACCTGTACCGCGCCAAGATCGGCCGAGTTTATAATGGGAGGATAGGAAAGGACTGCTCCCTGCGAATCGGTCAAAAGCGGATGGATTTTTTCATTTTCCAGAATGAAGGCGTATTCTTTCCCTTTTGGGTGCTGCTTCAGGATTTCCGACAGTGACATGCTGTTATACGCTATCACTTTTTCTATGCCGGCATAGTCTACCCCCAGCGGCACAAATGAAACGCTTCCGGGATCGACTCCCTTGTAGATAATGGGCCAGGAGATTTTCGTTATGCGATAAAGTCCCATGGAAATGCTGCGGCGCCTGCGTCCGAAATTCCAGGCCAGTTTTTCCTGTGTCTGAATCATGTCCCTGAGCAGGGGATCAGTAATAACTTTTCCGCTCGCGACAAAACCGCTTATAAAAGGTCTCACCTGCTTTACGCTTTTTTCTACTTTTACTTTATACTTTGTTTCTTTAATTGCTCCGGGAGAAGAAAAGAAGTGGTATTCGCCTGATTTTCCCCCAAAGAAAACACGGAGCTGCCTGGCGCATCCCGCCGTCCCCCAGAGGTCGGGCCTGTTTGTGTCGTTCAATTCGAGCTTAAGGGTGCGCTCTTCGCGGGGAATGTGTGATTCCCCAAAACCCGAATCCAGTTCCGCTTTGGCGCAGACGAGAGCTTCTTCAAATTCTTCTTTTGAAGTCCAGCTTCTGCCGGCAAGGGCAAAAAAAGTTTCTTCGTTAACTTCAATCTTGGGCATTATAACTATCCTTGGAGCGGCGCAGCCGCACGTTTTCTATATCAAAACTGAAAAGATCCCTAAGGTCGTTGAGGCCAAGGGCCATCAGGGCCATGCGGTCTATACCAATGCCCCAGGCGGCAACCGGTACATTTACGCCAAGGCTCGCCGTTACCTCGGGCCGGAATATGCCGGAACCGCCCAGCTCAAACCAGCCAAGCACCGGGTGCTTGACGTGGACTTCTACCGATGGTTCGGTAAAGGGGAAATAGCCGGGGACGTATTTTACTTCTTTGGCTCCCGCGACTTCGCGTGCGAATATTTCCAGCATCCCGAGGAGGGTCCTGAGGTTTACGTCCTCTCCAAGTACGATACCGTCAGTCTGATAAAAGTCGGGCAGGTGAGTGGCGTCAACCTGGTCGTAACGGAAGCAGCGGACAATGCCGAAGTATTTCCCCGGTATCTTTGCCGTTGTAAGGCTCTTGGCGGAAAGTACGGTTCCCTGGCTCCGGAGAATAAGCCGCTTGGTAAAATCTTTGTCAAAAGTGTAATTCCAGCCGCGGCTTCCGGTGCTACCGCCGTTTTCGTGTGCGTTTACTACATTGGAAAACCAGGGTTCCTCTATCTCTTTGGCGTGTGCATGACCCTCGGGATTTGAGGGATTCAAAATCCTGTAAACATCGTGGATGTCGCGGGCGGAGTGAAACTGCGGCATAAACAGGGCGTCGGAATTCCAGAATTCAGTTTCCACAAGGGGGCCGTCGAATTCCTCAAAACCCATGGCCGCCAGTTTATCTTTAACGTCTTCAAGGAATTGTGCGTAAGGATTTATTCTGCCGGGAACAAGGCGCACAGGAGGAGTTCTTACGTTGTACGATCTGAAAGTTTTTCCCTTCCAGCTCCCCGATTCAAGCATTTCGGGGCTGAGGGTTCCTTCTTCGTCTCCCGTGATTCCCGCTGCCCGCAGCTCCGCGGCCGCTTTTTCGGCGGGGACAGAGCCGTCGCTCGCAACGGTAAAGCCAAAGACCACGGTTTCCCTGTCGATTTGGCGGAAGGGTGCGTCCTGCGCGCCCCGTTTCTTCGCGATAGCGGAAATGACCTTTTTTTCTTCTTCGTTTAGTATCTCTTCGGGAACAAGGCCAGTACCGGATTTTACCACCTTTTCCATCAGGCTTTTCATAACACGGAAGTGCGCGAGCATGGGGTTTTTCGCGGGGTCTTCAAGATGTTCGGTTGGAATGGTTAGCACTACGTTTTTGTCGTCATCAAGTTTTAATACGCCGAGTTTGGAAAGGCTGCCAAAAGCGCTTCCGATATCCTTGTTTTCCATACTGAGAGCCCGGGCGATATCGGGAAGTCCGCCGGGCGAGCTTTCGCCGCTTTTTAGCTGTTCAAGCCTTTTGCGCACGAGCGCAATGATTCGCTCTTCGGGGCTTCCCTTTTCTTTCCACTCTCCGCCAAGAACAGTCAGCTCGTAAAATACAGCGCTTTTCCGCCTTAATTCGCTTATGAGTCCTTTGCTTGCGAGCCAAGAAAGCGCCTGGTTGCCGTTCCCCGGTTTAAGACCCAGGTCTTTCTCAACTCTTTCGATTGTCAGCTCATCACCCTTTTTGTACGACAAGAGTATTCTGACTTCGAGGGGATGAAGATTTTTGACCGTAGTTTGAATTTCAATAGACATGGGAAAATTGTAGCGTTTTCACTTACTTTTTACTATAGTTACACCAAAAATTATTGATTGCTTCAGGGCTTGCCCCGGAGTATCAAAGCTCATATTATTATTTTTATGGATAACTCAAAAACTATTGGTTTTGGCGTTCTCGGTTTGGGGATGATCGCCGGATTCCACGTTAAGGCAATTAATGAAATTCCTGGCTGCCGCTTTGTCGCGGGCTACGATGCAAGCTTCCAGCGGGCGGAAGATTTCTGCGGGAAAAACGGAGGCAAAGCCTACAAGGACCTTTCCTCCTTACTCGCGGATAAGGACATCGATATTGTTACTGTCGCGACGCCTTCGGGCCTTCACCTCGATAGCGCCGTGGCTGCGGCAAGGGCGGGTAAACACGTCATCGTTGAAAAACCGCTTGAAGTTAGCGCCGCACGCTGCGATGCCATTATTGCCGAGGCCAGGGCCAACAATGTAAAACTTGGAACTGTTTTTTTCTCCCGCTACCATGACGCTGCAAAGATCGTCAAGAAAGCCATTGACTCCGGCCGCCTCGGCAAAATTGTCCTTGCCGAAGCCCAGATCAAATGGTTCCGCAGCCAGGAGTATTATGATACCAGAAAAGAGCGGGGAACCCTGCAATTGGACGGCGGCGGCGCCCTCATGAACCAGGGCATCCACGCCATCGATCTTCTCCTTTGGTTTATGGGGGAGGTGAAAGAAATTTACGGCGGGACCGCCATTCTTGCCCACAAGGGGATTGAGGTGGAAGACACCGCCGCCGCGGTTTTAAAATTCTCAAGCGGCGCGATCGGTGTTATCGAAGGTACCACCGGAGCCTATCCCGGTTTTCTAAAAAAAATTGAAATCTGCGGATCTTCAGGCTGTATAACCATGGAAGAAGAGAATATCACTGCCTGGAAATTTGACAAAGAGGAACCAGGCGACGAGGAAATCAGGCGGAAGTACGGCAGCGCTACCCAAACAGGCGGCGGCGCCTCGGACCCGGCCGCTATCGGCCACCACGGTCACAAAATGCTTTTTGAGGCCTTTGTAAACGCCCTGAGGGAAAACAAGCCTTTTGAAGTTGACGGAGTTGAAGGAAAAAAAGCGGTAGAAATTATCGAAGCTGTTTATAGAAGCGCGAAAACCGGAAGCCCTGTTGCTCTGCCTCTTGCCTGACAGCACGATGCGAAGGGAAAGTTCAATATACAGCGAAGGGTATTATTTCTTTTATTTCAACTTTAAACCGGGCCTGGGCGGCCTGGCGGCCCGCATCTATAAAATATGAGGGGAAGCTTTCCAGGCTGATAAAGCCGGTTGCTGCCTTGGGGCGGTTTCGCTCGCTGCCCTGAAGCATAGCCCTTACCGCAGCTCGCGCGGAATCTTCAAGGGAGGTTTTTTTTATCGTAAGCCAGTCTGAAACTTCCACCGGGCCTCCAAGCGGCCCGTAACCTATGGCCTGGGCAGATCTGATATTTCCCATTTTCCATATAGCGAGCCGGCGCCTTTGGGCATCCGTGGGCCGGTAATCCATCCACACCGAAAGTATTCTGTTTTCAAAGCTCGCGTGGGTAACAAAAAGCCTGGGATCGCCCCAGCGGATTTCCCCCAGCGGCGTTAACTCAAATTCCTCCGCAATGCCCCGCGCCCTTTCCCCAATGTCATAATAAAACGACCAGCCGTAAATCTGTGCGGAAAAAAACAACGCCGCTTCCTCCAGCGCCCGCCTGTAAGCGCTCTCCTTATCCAGCGGATATTTCTCATCCACATAAGCCCCATGTATCGGCTCCATATCAATCCTTAGCTCTCCCCGAAGAACTTCCTGGGCGGGAAGCAAGGAGGAAAGAAGGAAGAAAAGGAGCAAAAAGAGGAGATTTTTCCGGCTCACATTACAATTATCGGCTTTTGAAAAAAGGTTTTTACCTTCTCATTGCACGCCATGGGCTAATGCCAAGGCGCGCGAGAAAGTAGAGCCAGCCGAAGCCGAAACCGGCGAGGTGGGTGGCGTGGGCTACATTGCCTCCGGCTCCTGTAATCATGAAGACCAGTTCAAGACCGGTAAAACCGAGGACCATTATGGGAGCGCGGATGGGAAGTATGCCCCAAATGTAAATGATGGAACGGGGGAAAAAGGCGGCGTACGCGAGCTGAACGGCGAAAACGGCGCCTGAAGCGCCCATTAGGCGGATGTAAACGTTGCCGGTAAAAAGGTAGATGAGGAAAGAAAAGATGCCTGCAAGAAAACCGGTAAGCAAATAATAAAGAAGGAATTCCCGGCTTCCCATCTGATGTTCTACCTGGCGGCCAAAAATAAAAAGGGCAAACATGTTAAAAGCGATGTGTGTAAAGGAGCGGGGATCATGGACAAACATGTAGGTAAAAAACTGCCAGACCCAGCCCCGCAGCAATACCAGTACGGGATTCATGGAGAGAATGGGGATTACCGGCAGACCACGAAGAAAAATCTCGGCCAGGTAAACCACTAAATTAATACCGATGAGTATAAACACTGCGTTGTAGTAACGGTATCGGAATGGCCTGCGAATGATATTCAATTTTCTTTTCCTTTATCTAATATATTGCTTTTAAGGGATTTAGAAAAGCTATGCAAAATTTCCCTGTAGTCTTCTATGGTGTTGGCGATAACCAGCCTGTTCCGCAGGGCCGCGCTGCCAAACTCGCCTTTATTGCCGGCGAATCCTTTTGTGTAGGAGCAAAATTGTTTCCTCATTTCCTTGCAGGCCGTGCTTTCGCCTATGTCCCTGGCGAGGAGCTCCAGGTGTAGGAATGCAACTTCGGTTCGTTCCTTGAAGGTCGGGGGGACATAGGAGCCTTTTTCAAGTAGGGCTTTCGTGCAGGGAAAAATGAAGGGGTTCCCCTCTGCGCCTCTTGCGAACATCAGCGCGGCGCAGTGTGTTTCCGCAAGCATTCGCTGGGCGTCTTCGGGGGAAAAAAGGTCCCCGGAACCCGTGACGGGGATCGGCAAGCGGGAAACAAGCTCCGCTATGTGGGACCAGTCGCTCTTCCCACCGTAGCCCTGGGATCGTGTTCTGGGGTGCAAGGTGATCATGGCGGCGCCGGCTTCGTGGGCAATCCGGGCGCATTCGGGGTAATTGAGGTGCTGGGAATCCCATCCCGAGCGCATTTTAATGGTGACGGGAACTTCGCCCAAGGCCTCCCTTGAGCCCAGAGCTACGGCTTCCACTATTTTGCCGAGGCGCTCTGGCTCCTTCATAAGGGCGGAACCCGCGCCGCTTTTGACGACTTTGGGCACGGGACAGCCGGCGTTGATGTCCACCGCCTCGGGCCGGAAGGGTGCGAGGGCCAAAGCCGCCTTGTACATGCTTTGGGGATCGTGGCCGAATAACTGGATGGCGTAACGCTTTTCGTTGTCGCCCCGCCTGATAAGGTCAAAGGTGGCTTTCCCGCCCCTGATCAGGGCTTCCGAGGAGGCGAGTTCGGTGAAGGAAAAATCTGCGCCCTGGTCGGCACAAATGGAGCGAAAAGCCCGGTCTGTGTAACCGGATACAGGGGCGAGAAATAGGTTCCCCGGCAGTTCCAGCGAACCGATTTTTACAGGGTGATACAGTTGTTCCAAGTTTTTATTAAGAATTCGGCAAACCAAAGAAACGGTTAGCGTTATCCCAAAGCGCTGCGCTTACTTCTTCTTCGCCCATTTCCAGCATTTCCGCCAGGAAGCGGGCGGTAAGGCCCAGGTATTTGGGCATATTCCTCTTGCCGCGGTGCTCTGAAGGGACCATGAAAGGGCTTTCAGATTCAATGAGGATGCGGTCAAGCGGAAGGACTTCTATGGTTTCGTGGAGGTTCTTGGCGTTTCGATAGGTCAAGTTTCCGGCGAAAGAGAAATACAGGTTGAGATCCAGGGCTTTTTTCGCGTATTCGGCGTTCTCGGAATAGCAGTGAAGCACCCCGCCTTTGGGGGGAAGCCGGTCTTTTAGTATATCGAGCACGTCTTTGCCCGCGTCCCTGTTGTGGATAATCACCGGGAGGTCAAGTTTTGCCGCCAGGTTCAACTGGGTGATAAAAAGTTCTATTTGGGTCTTTTTATTGCCGAATTTCCGGTAGTAGTCCAGGCCAATTTCCCCAATCGCCACTACCCGATTAAGTTTTACGCTCTGCTCTATCGTTTTTATCCAGTCTCTGCCGGGATTCTGCACTTCCGAAGGAGATACCCCAACAGCATGGTAAACATTTACCGCGGATTTAAGGTTGTCGTAGATTCTCCCAAAATCGATAAGGCTGTTGCATATCGAGACAATCCGTACAACAGATGCCTGGCGGGCTTCCTGAATTATCATAAGCTGCTCAATAGGGTCCTCACAAATGAGCCCTATATGGGCGTGAGTATCAAAATACTGCATGCATTATTCCATTAAGATGTGATAGTAGTTTCCAAACTGGATACCCTTTTACTATAACACAGCGGGAAGCAGCGGTCAACAAAAATGTGATAAATGATGGCGCTTAACTGTTGACTTGCAGGGGGATTTTTCGTATTTTCTACATAGCAAAATAACTCCAAAATATCTAATACGAGGTGCTTATGATAAATGTCATTATTATTAACTCCCAGAAACCCGACAGAGAAAAAATAAGCTCTCGTATGGCATTTGAGGAAGATATAAGAGTGTTGGCCGAAGGGGAAGACGGCTATGATGCGTTAAAACTCATCAGCAACATGAAGCCGGATATCGCCCTTCTTGACAGCCAACTGGAATTTATTGAGGGCGGAGAAATTTCGCCTCTCCTGAAAGCCCGCTCTCCAGGAACCTCTGTCGCTATTCTCACTGACAGGATAAGCGATTATCAGCTTTTCAGGGCTGCTGCAAACGAAGTGTCAGGGTTTATTTCCGAGGAAGTGGACCTGGATAGCCTCCCGGGGATCCTGAGGTGTATTTCGGGAGGAGGCTGTTATATAAGTCCCCACCTTGCCGCAAGAATTCTCCATGTTCTGTCTTCATATAACGGGAAATTGCTGCCAAAACCCAGCAAGGTAATCAAGTACCCTCACTCTGAGGATCCTACAGAACATCTCTCCAAAACAGAGTTACGGGTTTTAACCCATGTTGGAGAAGGAAATACCAGTGATGAAATTGCCGAAAGGCTTGGACTAGCCGTGGGAACCGTCAGAAACTACATCTCCTCTGTAATGCACAAGACAGGAATGCGTAACCGCTCCGAGATGGCCCGATATGCTTTTATTTACGGTCTAACCCCGCTGAGCCACGGGCACCCTGTATCTTCCAGAGAGAGATAATATAGAGGATTGCCGAAGTCCATATAAATGCGAAAGCAATAAAATTCGCCCTGGAGAATGGTTCTTTAAAAATAAAGACACCTGTCAGGAAAGTCAGGGTCGGAGAAATAAACTGAACAAAGCCGAGAGTTGAAAGGGGAAGGATTTTCGCGCCCTTCGAGAAGAGCAGAAGCGGAAACGATGTAATTGCTCCGCAAAGCAAAAGCAGGAACAGGGTGAGAATGGGCAATTCCAAAAGATAAGCCAGACCTGCCACATGCGGGAAACTGGCTCCCCCTTCAAAGGGAATGAGAAGCAAGAGGAGGCCCAGCGGGGTAGCAAGCAGGGTTTCCACCCCCAAAGATTCCAGAGAGGAAAGCTGGATTGCTTTTTTGCAAAGCCCGTAAAACGCGAAACTAAAAGCCATTACAAGCGAAACCCAGGGCAGTTCTCCTGTAAGCAGGGTAAGGATCAATACTCCTGCAAACGCCATGCCAAAGGCAATCGTCTGAAGCAGGTTCAACTTTTCCCTGAAAAAGCAAAGCCCCAAAATAATTGAGATGAGCGGGGTGATGTAGTAACCCAGCGAAGTTTGAATTACATGTCCGCTGTTGACTGCCCAAATGTAAAAGCCCCAGTTAATGCTGACAGATATTGCGGCGAATATCAAAAGAACCAATTTACGCCTTTCTTTATAAAAACCGAGCCATGTAGTGTTTTTCATGGCAAAAAGAAGACCGCTCACCAAAAACAGGGAAAATATAATCCTGAAACTAAGTATATGGTAAGCGGGTATGGCAGACAGGAATTTCCAATATATCGGTAAAATCCCCCACAGGAAATAGGCTAGAGAAGCAAAAAAAACTCCTTTGCGGAATGAAGGCTGACCCATCTCTTACTTGTACTCTATCGAACGGAGTTGGGGAAGGGCCTTTCGAGATGGAGCATTGTCCTTTTAGGGGAATAATTGTATACTTTTTGTTAAAACAATCCGGGGAATACTATCCAGGAGATATATGGCAGAGAGTATCAAGCGTAAAGGAAAACAAGACCTTCATGCTATTTTTAATTCCGATTTATTCTCCAATTTTACCCAAATAGAGAAAAATACCATTGTCAAACGCCTTGGAGTTGTACAATTTAAAAAAGGGAAACTTTTATTTGCCCCCGATAAACGGGCTGAGCACCTGTATTTTCTTTTAAAAGGACTTATAAGGGTTTTTAAGCCAAAAAGAGGCGGGGGGAATGATGAGATTGCCCGGTTTGCGCCAGGGGACATCATCGGGGATTTCGATTTCGCGCGAGGCGCGAAATATGACGCCTATGCCGAGGCTGTGGAAGATTCAACCCTGGTTTTATTCCCCGGTCCCGGTATCTCCGTGGAAAGATTTGCCCTTGAAGAACCCCAGTTAAATTCCAAGCTTCTCCTTAATGCCGCGGCTATGGTAACAGGCAGAATTAAAGCAACGAGAAAAATCATTATTGAGAGCGCGTACTGGGTCAAGGAGCTGCACCGCAAGGTCTATGAGGATCCGGCTACGGGTCTTTGGAAACAGTCTTTTCTTGATGAAGAGATAAATCAGCTTTTGGAAAATCCAATGGCGCTCATCATGTTAAAGCCAGACCGCTTTAAGATTCTTGTTGATGCCATGGGACATGATGCCGGTGATGAAGCCATGCTGAAAATTGCCGCTGTTCTTCAAAGCATTACCCGCAAATTGAACAGGGGATGGGCCCTGAGGTTCAAGAGCAATGAGACGGGAATTCTGATAAATAAATGCGATGCGGCTATGGCGGAAACCATAGCGCGTTCACTGGCCACTTCCATTAAATCCCTTCCTCCTGTTGCTTTAAAGGGCAAGGAAAAGTTTTCCTTTTCAGGTTCCATAGCATGGGGAATATGGCCTGTAGACGGAAAATCCTGGGATTCTCTTTTTGAAGGAAGTTATAAGCTTCTTCTGGATACCTGGAAATCAGGCGGAAGTAAAATTGTCCGCTATAATGGAAAGGCATTATGAGTGCCAAGAAACTCAATCAGGCTTTTGAGAAAATATTAAGGGCATCTCCTCTCCTTAAAGAATTAAGCGGGCTTGAGCTTAAAGCGGTAATGGAATTGCTGGAGCCAAGGAGTGTCAAGAACGGGAAGATCATTTTCAAGGAAGGCGCTGAAGGCGAAGAAATGTTTATCATTGTCTCTGGCGAGGCAGATGCCATTGTCAGTCAGGCCGATGGCACCAAGCGCCGGATGTTCGGGCTAAAAACAGGCGATTTTTTTGGCGAGATGTCCATCATCGCGAACGAAAGCCGTTCAGCGACTTTGATTGCCAAGGGAGAAATGGAACTTGCAGCCCTTCACGGCATGGATTTTTACCGCATAATTTTTGAATATCCCATGATAGGCGTGAAGCTGCTGCGAGTTATAAGAAACGTGCAGAATACCTGGCTCGAACAGACTTCGAAGCACTTGGGCGATATTATGCGCTGGGGCGAGACCGCCCGCCGCCGCGCCGTTACGGATGAACTCACCGGGCTTTACAACCGCCGCTTTCTGGAGGAATCCGCAAACGATCGCTTTGAAAAAGGCGCGGTGGGACGCCTGCGGAACCTTTCCCTCATGATGATGGATCTGGATAAAATCCACGAGGTAAACACCCGCTACGGCAACAAGGCCGGAGATATGGTATTTGTCTCTACAGCCGATGTTCTCCGTTCAACAACAAGAACCGGTGACATTTGCGCCAGGCTTTCCGGGGACGAATTCGCCATTCTCCTTCCGGATACGGGACCTCAAGGGGCCAAAGATATAGCCGAAAAAGTCCGGCAGTCCATAGCGTCCAAAAAAGTAACTATTCCGAAAGTTCCGGACAGTAAAAGTCTTGTTGAAATCATTGTTCGCACCAGCATAGGCATTGCTTGCGCTCCTTTGCATACCGATTGCTGGGACGGCCTTTTCCTGGCCGCCGACAGCGCACTGCGCCGCTCCAAAGAGCTGGGAAGAAACCGGGTGGAAATCGTCAGCTAGAGAACTTGTTTCTTGCTTCCTTATAAAAATACATGCTATACTGAACTGGGGAGGGGCCGGTGTCAAAATATATTGCAAAAAATTCAGAATGTATTAAAAATTGGCCTGCATGGGTTCAGGAATTTGCCGTCAAGTACGGTTCCAAAACCGCCAACCTGTATATCGTGCACGGGAATATCCGGGATTTTCTTCCCAAAGAAACCGAAGAAGGCCAATTCATTTTTGCGCAGGTTCATAAATATATTGCCGAGATTATCTTTGGCAACCAGGATATCATAGCCTACTATGACAGTTCCAACGGAGTTTCTTTTTGTACCGAAGAAATGTCCAGAGAATACACGGCAAAGTTAAGCCAGCGTTTTACCGACGATAACAACGATGACTTTTTTTCTAAAGACCCCGAAAAAAGTTTTTACTACCTGGAAAAATATTTTATGATGCGCATACCCAGGGACAGGCGCACCCCTTCTCCCAGGATGGTGCTGATTATCGACTATGCAGAGAGTATTATTCCCAGCGGTGAATTGCTGCGTTTTTCTGATGCTGACCGCTACTGCCTTGTAACATTGAACCGCTGGGCCAACAATCCCGAATTTACCGAAGGTGATGTTTCCATTATTCTTCTCGCGGAAAACCTCGCGGATCTTTCTCCAAGGCTTGTTGGTTCTTCTTCTACAGTGAAGGTCGCTGTGCCCTTTCCCGACGAAAATGTCCGGGCCAGTTTCCTCCGTTCACGCGAGAGGGAGGGCCTTTTAACGCTGGATCGCGGTCTAACTCCCGACACTGTCGCCTCTGTAACAAGCGGCCTTAACCTGATGAACCTGGACCGGCTTATTCTGGAACGTTACGAGGAAAACAAGGCTCTGACAATGGATTACCTGAGCCAGAAAAAAAAGGAAATGATTGAACAGGAGGCCGCGGGTCTTTTGGAGTTTATGGATACCCAGTACAACCTCGATGCGGTTTCGGGCCACAGCTTTGTTAAAAGGCAGCTCCGAAACCACGCAAAAGCAATAAGACGGGACCAGAGTGAAGTTGTGCCGATGGGCTACCTGATAGCCGGGCCCATAGGAACGGGCAAGAGTTTTATGGTCAGCGCATTCGCGGGCGAAATCGGTATCCCAATGGTAAAATTCCGCAACTTCCGTTCCAAGTGGCAGGGTGAATCCGAATCAAACCTCGAAAAGGTTCTCAATATCCTTAAGTCCATGGCTCCGGTGGCGGTAATGATCGACGAGGCTGACGCGTACCTGGGGGATCGGGATCAGGAAGGAGATTCCGGAACCAGCAACCGTGTGTTCGCGCAGATAGCGAGCTTCATGGGCGATACTTCCTACCGCGGAAAAATCATCTGGTTCCTTATAACCTGCCGCCCCGACCTTCTGCCAATTGACCTTAAGCGCCAGGGCCGGGCGGAGGAGCATTTCGCGCTCTTCTATCCCGAAACCAACGAAGAAAAAGTAGCCCTCTTTGATACCCTTGTTAAAAAGCTAAAGTTCGGGGTACACAATTTTTCGGTTTCGGATCTTTTCAAGAGATACGGCCCGGAGGTCTCCGGGGCGGAAATCGAGTCCATGCTGATAAGGGCAATGCAGAGGGCCATGATGGAAGGCCGTACCATGATTTCCAAACCGGACATGGAAGAAGTTATGGAAGATTTCATCCCCCCGCAATATCCGCACGCGATTCGCCTGCAAAACCTTGTAGCGGCGGTGGAATGTACATCCAAAAAAATGGTGCCAAAACGCTTTCAGCTTGATAATTCTCAAATGGTAAGAGAGATACAGGAGTTAAAAACCTTGTTAGGCGAAAGAAAGTAATGTTTAATCTGGGAAATATTCGTCATCTCGGCTCCCGCGAATACATGCCGTATACATTTATGCTGGCGGTGAATCTGGTTATTCTCGCGCTCGCTTTTGTCGTTGAGAAACCGGATGTGATATTAAGCGGGTTTCTTTTGATTATCCAGTCGCGATCCATTCTTGTTACCGATTACATAGCGCTCGGAGGAATTGGCGCGACTTTGTTAAATGTCTCCATAGTGGGGATTTTAGTCGTGCTGATGCTTGTGCGCCTGGGTTTAAAGCCGAATGGCGCCAACATCATGGCGCTGTGGATGTCAATGGGATTTGCGTTTTTCGGGAAAAACGTATTTAACATGATACCGCTGACATGCGGTGTTTGGCTTTTCTCGAAATACAGGAAGGAGCCATTTTCCAATCATTATCTGGCTGCGCTCCTCGTTGCGACCCTCAGCCCTACCATCAGTGAGGTAGCTTTCCTTGGGGTGTTCAGCCGTCCTGTTGAAATTACCGCGGGAATATTGCTCGGCTTTGTTGTGGGTTTTATTTTCCCCACCATCTCGCTCGAATCAATTAAAATTCACAACGGGTATAACCTTTACAATATGGGATTTTCCGGAGGGCTTATCGCAACTGTACTTGCGACAGCTTTCAGGGAATTTGGAATTGACATAGTCCCTTCAAATTTATGGAGCAGCGGCAATAATGCTTTTTTTGCCGGGCTTTTATATTCCATCTCTTTTGTCCTTTTTGCCTTTGGTATGTTATTGAACCTCTCAAAAGGAAACTCAAAAGACAATATCAAAAAGAGTATGATAAATTTCCGTAAAATTTTTGATCATCCCGGACGGCTCGTGACGGACTTTTATAATCTTTACGGAAACAGTGTGTACATAAATATGTCCCTGTTATGCGCTTTTTCGACAACGCTGGTTCTGGTTCTGGGCGCGGAAATAAACGGCCCTGCAATAGCAGGAATACTTACAATGACAGGATTCGGCAGCCTGGGAAAACATTTGAAAAATGTCGCGCCTATTGTGGCCGGTGCGGTACTGTCGGCGTATGCCAACAAGCTGAATCCGGCAGCGCCAAATAATATTGTCGCAATACTTTTCTCAAGCGGACTTGCGCCGCTTGCCGGCATGTTCGGCTGGAAATGGGGTATTATCGCCGGTTTCCTCCATGTCAGTATCGCCATGTATATCGGCGACTTAAACGGTAACCTCAACCTCTACAACAACGGTTTTGCCGCCTGCTTTGTCGTGATGTTTTTGCTGCCGGTGATTTCAATATTTAGAAAGGATGCGTATAAACTTTGATTGCCATTTACGCTGTATTGTATAGCGGATTAAATAATCTTGCTTTTTTCTGATTATTATAATAAGTTTAAATCAAAGGAGAAACTACAATATGAAAATCAGAATTTTTTGCTTACTTTCCATTATGATGCTTTTATTTGTTTTTATGTCCTGCGGCGACTCGTCAAGCAGCGATAGCAAGAATCCTTTAATCGGCACCTGGATTGGGACAGTTAAGGTTGTTGATGATAGCAGCAATACGCCGTATCCTTGTGTCTTGATCATTACAGAGACCGACACCTGGAGAATAACCTGCGAAAGTATGGGAATTCTTGAGGAAGGTACTGTGTCAAGATCGGGCAACAAGGGAAACCTTCAACAAAGCGGTGTAACGCTTGCTACTGTAGAAGTATCAAACGGGAAACTAACCCTTAACGTTAATATGGCTTCGCTTAAAGCGAAGGGAGAATTTACCTTATAGCTGTTGGGCAGTATTAAACTTTATTTAATTCTGCAATTTCTGCCCTTATCTTTCCCGTCAGCTCCGCCTCGGCTTTCACCAGATCCACGAGGCGGTTTTCTTTTTCGCTGCGGCGTTTTATTTCAACATGGCCCTGGGCGAGGTTTTTATCGCCGATAACTACGCGGTAGGGGATGCCGATGAGGTCTGCGTCGTTGAACTTGACGCCGGGTCTTTCGTCCCTGTCATCAACGAGGACTTCAATGCCGGCTTCTTCCAGCTCCAAAGTGAGTTTGTCAGCGGCTTCTTTTACCGCGCCGTCGTACTTGATGGGAATGATACACACGTGGTATGGGGCGATTGTTATGGGCCAGATTATGCCGCTATCGTCGTGGTGTTCTTCTATGATGCTGGCGAGGGTGCGGTCAAGACCGATGCCGTAACTCCCCATTGTCGGGATTTGGCTTTTGCCGTTTATATCCAGAAAACTGACGTTCATGGACTTTGTGTATTTGTAGCCCAGTTTGAAAATATGGCCAAGTTCGTTTCCCTTTTTTTCGTAGAGTTCGCCGCCGCAGAGGGGGCAGAGGTCTCCTGTCTTTACGGTGCGGAGATCCGCTGTTAAAAATGCTTCAAAGTCGCGTCCGTAGGCGACATGTTTATAGTGGTGATCCTTTTCGAGAGCGCCTGTTACCCCGTCGTTTATGGAAGTAACCGTAAAGTCCGCAATTACCTGGAGCTTTTTTAGGCCGACTGGACCAGCGAAACCAACGGGCGTCTCTGTCAGGCGTACTACCTCGTCCTCGGAAGCAAGGCTGACTTCCGCCGCTTTTAAAAGCGCGCAGAGTTTTGCCTCGTTTATTTCCAGGTCTCCCCGGATGCAAACGGCGTAGAAGGCGACAGGTTTTACCTTTTCTTCAAGCTCCACATTTACGGCTTTGTAAATAAGGGTTTTGATAAATGTTTTTGCGCTGGTTTTCATAAACGCGCAGAGGTCCTCAATGGTTTTTACTTCCGGGGTAAGGATTTTTTCGATGGGAGCTAAAGCCGCGGCCTTTGCCCTATCAATCGGTGTGGGAGGATCGCCAGCACATTGGGCTTTTTCGACATTGGCCGCGTAATCGCAGCTCTTACAAAGGAGCAGGGTGTTGTCACCGATTTCACTTTCGACCATGAATTCTTCCGAGCCGCTTCCTCCCATTGCCCCCGAATCAGCCTTGACGGAAATTACCGTGAGGCCGCAGCGCTTAAAAATCCGGCGATAGGCGTGGCCCATCTTCCTGTAGGCTACGTCGAGGCCTTCCTCGTCCGCATCGTAAGTGTAGGCGTCCTTCATCACAAATTCCCTGCCGCGCATAACCCCGTAGCGGGGGCGAATCTCATCCCGGTACTTGGTGTTTATCTGGTAAAGCGAGAGGGGGAGCTGGCGGTAACTGGAAAGCTCATCCCGAATGATGGAGGTGAATGGCTCTTCCGCGGTTGGAGACGCGACAAAATCCTGGTCCAGGCGGTTTTTGATTCTGAGCAGGGCCTCGCCCATGCTGTCCCAGCGGCCGGATTCTTTCCAGAGCTCACCCGGAACGATAAACGAAGGCTTTATTTCCAGGGAACCGATGGCGTTCATTTCCTCGCGAATAATCTCTTCCACTTTTCTGAACGAACGAAGCCCGATGGGAAGGTAGGCGAAAAGGCCGTTACCCAGCCGGCGGATCATACCCGCTCGGAACATGAGGCGATGGCTGACTATCACCGCGTCTGCGGGAACTTCCCGCAGGGTGGGAATAAAGGTCTTTGAAACTTTCATATTTCCATCATACTGATTAAAAACCGATATGATAAGCGGTGAAATGGCACATATAATTGATTTTTTTTTTGTTCTGTGGCAGGTTTAAATTAAAAAGGAGTGCTTATGGCTGGTTCTTTGGCGTTTATGAGTGAAGAGTTGGACAGGATGAAGAGGGAAGGGCTCTACGGCAACATTCGCACGTTGGAAAGTCCCCAGGGCGCGACGGTGAAGATAAACGGGAAGGAATA